>Ga0137361_10002075_pt1 | contig 12674 bp, 10 predicted proteins | sample Mad1_80_16metaG_FD_104923 | JGI IMG/M metagenome (GOLD analysis project Ga0137361, IMG submission 104923) | Vadose zone soil microbial communities from Angelo Coast Range Reserve, California, USA - Mad1_80_16 metaG | ecosystem: Environmental > Terrestrial > Soil > Vadose zone | place: USA... | reverse complement strand
CGGGGGTCGCCGCACCAACAAAAGGCAAACCAGCGCTCCCAGGAGCGTCACCACGCCGATCATCGAAAACGCGCTGCGCCAGCCCGTCGCCACGACGAGCGCAGCGAGCGGCACGGTGCAGACGAGGGCGCCCGAGACACCGACCGTCGCCGAGACGGCTGACATCGTCGCGAACTGCGAAGGGGGAAACCAGCTCGCCGCGATCTTGAGGCAGCCGATGAAGGTGACGGCGGCGCCGAGCCCCACGAGGAAGCGTCCGCCGAAGAGGGCGGCCTGGCTTTCGGCTGAGCCCATGGCGAGCGAGCCCAGGCCCATGACGGCGGCGCCCGCCGTGTACACGCGGCGGACCCCGAAGCTGTCGAGCAGCAGTCCCGCGGGGATCATGAAGCCCGCGTAAGCGTAGAAGTACATGGCGGAGAGCTGGCCGATGGCGGCGCCCCCGATGTCGAAGGCCCGCATGATGTCCTTCGCCACGACGCCGGGAGCGACCCGGTGGAGAAAAGCGAACAGGAAGATGAAGGCAGGAATGCCCCACATGATCCAGCGGAGACGGGCGGGCGGCGGCTCCACGCGCTAGCGCGTCCAGAAGCCCGAGGGGTCGCAGGCGCGCACGATCTCGAGCTCCGCCGCCGTCGGCGTCGGCGTCTCGCCGGACCCGTCGGCGAGACGCAGGCTCCAGCCCGTCGCGGCCCGCACCGATTCGATGTTCTGCCCCGGATGCCAGGAGGCCAGGAGCATCTCGCGGCTTTCGGGATCGAAGCGGTAGACGCCGAGTGTCGTGATGACCGCCGACGGGCCGCCGCCCGGCAGTCCCACGCGCTCGCGCCAGCGGGCGCCGTCGCCGAAGCCCGGCGAGGTGATGAAGTCCACGCGCTCTTTGAAGCGGTGCTTCTCCTGCGGCATGATGACCACGAAGCGCCTGGCCAGGCTCGCGATGTCGGCGCCGCCTCCGCTGCCGGGCAGGCGGAGTTTCGGCTTCCGCCAATCGCCGATGTAGTTGGTGTTGAGGTTTCCGTACTTGTCGATCTCGGCTCCCCCGAGGAAGCCCAGATCCACCAGCCCCTGCTGGAGGAGCGACATGATCTCAAGCGTGCCGGTGGACCAGAGCGCGCCGGGAATATTCGGCGTGTCGCTCATGGTCATGAGCGTCTCGGTCGCCGGCTGATCACGCACGATGCCATTCTCGAAGAGGCCGACCGCGCCCGGTGCGTGCGTGCGCTTGGCGAAGGCGAAGGCCAGGAGTGGCAGCCGCATGCCCACGAAGACCAGGTCGCCGTCGCGGATCTCGCGGCCGGCGGCGATGACCATCAGCTCCCGATCGGTGAAGTCGGGCATTGCTACGTGAGCACGAAGGGCTTGGCGGCGGCGGCGTTGTAGGGAAATCGGCGGATCGCCTCCTCGTTGATCTCGACGCCCAAGCCCGGCCCCGCCGGCACTTCGACGTAACCGTCGCGCGCCTGGATCGGTTGCGCCAGGAAGGAGGTCTCATGCTCGCCCGTCGGGAATTCCACGGGTATCGGCCCACCCCACGTCGCTGCCACGTGGAGGGTGGCCGCGAGGCCCGGGCCGAAGTAGAAGGAATGGGGGGCGATGGGGAGATTCGCGGCCTGGGCCAGCGCCGCGATCTTCTTGAACTCGGTGATGCCGCCGACCTTGGTGATGCTCGGCTGGAGGATATCGCCCGCCCGGTGTTCCACGATCTCACGGAAGCCGTAGAGCGTGGACTCGTTCTCGCCCAGCGCGATGGGCGTGGCGGTGGCGCGCGCCACCTCGGCCAGCCCCGTGTAGTCCTCGGGAGGCCACACGGGCTCCTCGAACCAGAAGAGCCGGTAGGGCTCGAGCTGCCGCGCCATGGCAATGGCTTCGGCGGGGGTCCAGGGGCAGTTCACGTCGAGCATCAGCTTCACGTCCGGCCCCACGGCCTCCCGCGCCGCGCGGACGGATTCCACATCGGTCTGGTGGAGCTTGAGCATGGTGAAGCCCTGCGCCACGAAGCCCTTGCAGGCGCCGGCGACATCTTTCGGCGAATCGTAGCGCATGAGGCTCGCGTACACGGGCAGTCTGGGACGCGTCGCGCCTCCCAGGAGCGCGTGGACGGGGGCGTCCAGCGCCTTGCCGAGGAGATCCCACAGCGCGATGTCCACGCCGCTGATCGCGAACATGGCCAGCCCGCGCCGGCCGTAGATCATGGTGCCGCGGTGCATGAGGTCCACGAGATGCTCGATCCTGAGCGGGTCCTGCCCGACGAGCAGCGGCGCCAGGCTCTCCTCGATCACGTTGCAGACGGCGAGCGGCGCGCCGTAGGCGAAGGCTTCGCCCACTCCCGTGGGTCCCGTGTCGGTCTTGACGCGCACCACGATCTGCTTGCGCGTGGCCGCGGTCCATGGCGACGGCGGGTCGAGCGGTTTCATCGGGAGGGCGAGACAGATCGCCTCGACGGCCGTGATCTTCATCGGCTCAGGCTCCGTAGTCGAGAGGTTCGGAGAGACGCTTCGTCTTGACGCGGACGGCGTCGAGCGCCGGGGCGCCGAGCACGCCGAGAAAGCCCTTCCAGTCCGCCGCGCCGTAGACCCAGCGGTCCAGCCAGGCCCGCGTGCCGTCCACCGTCCGCGTTTCCTCGTGGTAGCGGTGATAGAAGTCGTGGCCGCGCCCGTAGCAGCCCTGCACTGGCGACGGATAGGCGCCGAAAGGCTCGTGGACCACGGCGGCGACCTTGAGCGTGGGCGCGAGAACGAGGCCGGGATCGGAGAGGATGCGCTCGCGCGGCCAGATCTCCTCGGCCACGATGATGACGCACGCGGCGGCCAGCGCCGCCTCGCGCGTGACGCCGAGCGTGCCCCAGCAGTGCGCGTGCCCCTCCGTGTCCGAGCGCTGGACGTGCAGGATGGCCACGTCTGGCCTGAGCGCCGGGACGAGGACGACGGGATGACCCGAGAACGGATCGCTCGCGTGCCGGAAGGTGGGATTGGAATCCAGGAGCCCGGTGCCCAGCAGCGAGCGTGTCGGGATATAGGGCGCGCCCATGGCGCCGGCCTGAAGCGCCACGGCGATGCTCAGGTTGGAGTGGTCCTCGACCTCGATGGGATGGGGGATGCCTTGCTCCACCGCTCGCCGGTAGTTGTGGCCGAGCCCGGCCGAGACATTGCCAACCCACGCGGCCTGGATCCGGCGGACGCAGCCCGCGGCCACGAGCATGTCGAAGAGGATGTCCGAGATGGGCCCGATCAGCGTCAGGTCGCGCCGGCGCTGGCGGATCAGCTCGTGGCCGGCGGCGAAGGGGATGAGGGCTTCCAGCGCCGTGCCCATGCAGACCGAGGCGCCATCGGGCACGAAGCGCGCCACCGCTTCGCGCATGGGGACGACCTTGTCCTGGGGCACCCGGCCATACTAACCCGGAAGGCAATTCCCTTCTTGACAGCGCTTGGAGCGATTTAGTATTACTTAAGCTGACTTTCTGATATCGGTAATCGGGCTTCAGGGACATCGGAGCTCGTTCCGACGGAGGACGCCTCTGAAGACGCAGCTCACGCTCTCCATCAACGGCGAAGCGCGGGACATGATCGTCCCCGTCCACAAGAGCCTGCTCGAGGTCCTCCGCGAGGACCTCAGCCTGACCGGCACCAAGCACGGCTGCGAGCTGGGCGAGTGCGGGACCTGCACCGTCCTGGTGGACGGTCTGCCCGTGCTCTCCTGCCTGGCACTGCCCGTCGAGCTCCAGGGGCGGGAGATCAAGACCGTCTATGGCATGGCCGACAACGGCCGCCTCCACCCGCTCCAGCAGGCCTTCGCCGAGCTGGGCGCCGCCCAGTGCGGCTACTGCACCCCCGGCCTACTCCTCACCGCCGAGGCGCTCCTCGGGGACAACCCGGCACCGAGCCGGCAGGAGGTCCGCGAGGCGCTGGCGGGCAACCTGTGCCGCTGCACCGGTTACACGAAGATCCTCGACGCGGTGGAGCTCGCCGCCCTCCGCATGCAGGGAAGCGGAAGCCGGGCATGAAGGCGAACAAGCTCTCGATCATCGGCCAGTCGCTGCCCAAGATCGACGCGTGGGCCAAGGTCACCGGCGAGACCAAGTTCGCGGACGACATGTTTCTCCCGCGCATGGCCCACGGCAAGCTCCTCCGGAGCCCGCACCCGCACGCCCTCATCAAGCGCATCGACACCACGCGCGCGGCCGCGCTGCCGGGCGTCTATGCCGTCATCACCGGGCACGACCTGCCGCGGGTCAAGTTCGGCATCCTGCCCGTCTCGCAGGACGAAGAAGCCCTCTGCGTCGACAAGGTCAGGATGGTCGGCGACGCCGTGGCCGCGGTGGCGGCGGTTGACGAGGAGACGGCCGAGCGCGCCACACGCCTCATCGAGGTCGAGTACGAGCGGCTCAAGCCCCTCATGTCCATCGAGGAGTCGCTGGCGTCCCCGGACGTGCGCATCCACGAGTACGGCGACGGCCCGAATGTCCACAAGGCGGTGTCGCTCGAATTCGGTGACGTCGAAGCCGCGTTCGCGGCTTCGCACCTGGTCCGCGAGGACGTCTTCTACTTCGAAGGCAATACGCACCTGCCGATGGAGCAGCATTCGGCCGTGGCGCACTGGGGCGCCGACGACAAGCTGACCCTCTGGTCTTCGACCCAGACGCCGCACTACGTCCACCGCCTCCTGAGCAAGATCCTCGACGTGCCGCAGGCCCACATCCGGGTGGTCGCGGCGCCGGTAGGCGGGGGCTTCGGCGGCAAGCTCGACCCCTTCGCCCACGAGATCGCGGCCTGCAAGCTCTCCCAGCTGACGGGCCGTCCGGTGAAGATCACGCTGACGCGCGAGGAGGTCTTCTACGTCCACCGCGGGCGGCACCCGGTCCTGATGTGGGTCAAGACCGGGTTCGCCAGGGACGGCGCCATCACCGGGATGCATTTCCGCTCCTGGCTCGACGGCGGCGCGTACGGCTCGTACGGGGTCGCGTCCACCTTTTATACGGGCGCGCTCCAGACCGTCACCTACAAGATCCCCGTCTACAAGTTCGAGGGCGCGCGCGTCTTCACCAACAAGCCGCCCTGCGGTCCCAAGCGCGGGCACGGCACACCGCAGCCGCGCTACGCCATGGAGTGCCAGATCGACAAGGCGGCCGAGCAGCTGGGGCTCGATCCGGCCGACATGCGGCGCCGCAACCTCGCCGAGCCCTTCACCAAGACGGCGAACCATCTGACCGTCACGACCATCGGCTTAGGTGAGTGTCTCGACCGCGTGGTCGAGGCCTCCGGCTGGCGCGAGAAGCGCGGCAAGCTGCCGCCCGGGCGCGGGATCGGCATCGCGTGCTCCTCCTACCTCACGGGAGCTGGCCTCGCGATCTACTGGAACGACATGCCTCACTCGGGCGTGGTCGTGCGCGCCGATCGGAGCGGGCTGGTGGCCGTGCTCTGCGGGGCCACGGACATCGGCCAGGGCTCGGACTCGGTGCTCGCCTACGTGGTGGCGGAGGTGCTGGGCATCGAGCCGAAGGACATCCGTGTGCACCCGGCCGACACCGATTTGACGCCCGTAGACCTGGGCTCCTACTCCTCGCGCGTCACTCTCATGGCCGGCAACGCGGCCATCCAGGCCGCCGAGCGGCTCAGGGCCAGGATTCTCGACGCCGTCGCGACGAAGCTCGAGGTGGGGTCCGACACGCTGGTGATGCGGGACCGCCGGGTCTTCGTGGATGGAGACCCCGACCGGGGCGTGTCCTTCGCCCAGGCCGTGGTCCATGCGGAGAGTCGCTTCGGGGTTCTGGCCTTCCCGGGCTCCTATGCTCCGCCCAAGCGGGCCGGCAAATATAAAGGAGGGGGCGTCGGGCCCTCGCCCTGCTACTCCTATTCGGCCTGCGTGGTCGAGGTGGACGTGGATGTCGAGACCGGCGAGGTGAAGCCGCGCGAGATCTGGATCGCCCACGATGTGGGTCGCGCGCTGAACCCGCTCCTCGTCGAGGGGCAAGTGGAGGGCTCAGTCTACATGGGACTCGGCGAGGTCCTCATGGAAGAGCAGGTCTTCAGGAAGGGCGTCCACAAGTTTCCGTCGATGCTCGAGTACAAGAGCCCGACCACGCTCGAGACGCCGGAGATCCACACCATCCTGATCGAGACCGACGACCCTGAAGGGCCCTTCGGCGCCAAGGAAGCGGGGCAGGGGCCGCTCCTGCCGGTGATCCCCGCCGTCGCCAACGCAGTCCATGACGCGGTGGGCGTGCGCATAGATGAGATCCCGATCTCGCCTGACAAGGTCGTGAAAGCCCTGGAACTCAAGCGCCAGGGCAAGGCGCCACGCCTGGGGCCGGAGAAGCTGCCGCTCTTCACCTTCCCCGAGCCCAGGATGATCGAATCGGCGTTCGGCCAGCCGGCCGAGGCCATCGCTGAAAGACCGTTTGCCTCATGATGCGCCTGCCGCCGTTCACCTATCTGGCTCCGGTGTCGGTCGTAGATGCGGTGAAGCTCATCGCAGACCACGGACCCGAGGCCATGCTCGTGGCCGGCGGGACCGATCTCTATCCGAACATGAAGCGCCGACAGTTCGAGCCCACGGTGCTCGTCGGCCTGCGCGGCATCCGCGACCTCGTGGGCGTGAGCGGCTCGGCGAGGACGGGCGTGTCCATCGGCGCGGGAACGACATTGACGGCCGTCTCGTCCCATTCCGAGATCGCCCGTCACTACCCGGGCTTGGCAATGGCGGCGGGGGTGGTCTCGAGTCCGCAGGTCCGCAACATGGGCACGCTCGGCGGCAATGTCTGCGTGGACACGCGCTGCAACTACTACAACCAGTCCTACGAGTGGCGGAAGGCCGTCGACTTCTGCATGAAAAAGGACGGCGAGATCTGCCTCGTCGCCCCGGGCAGCTCGCGCTGCTGGGCCGTGTCGTCGTCCGACACCGCGCCCATGCTCTGGAGCCTGGGGGCCAGCGTGAGACTGGCGGGTCCGAACGGCGAGCGCGTGATTCCCATCTCGGCGCTCTACCGGGACGACGGCATCCAGTACCTGGCCAAGCAGCCGGGTGAGGTCCTGACCGCCATCGAGCTGCCGCCCGCTGACGGCTGGCGCTCGACCTATCTCAAGCTCAGCCGGCGCGGGGCATTCGACTTTCCGATTCTCGGGGTCGCGGTGGCGCTTCGGATGGATGGCGAAACAATAAAGGAGGCGGCGATCACGCTCGGCGCCGTCGCCTCCCAGCCCCGGCCCACTCCCGCCGCTGCCGCCCTCCTCGTGGGCCAGCAGCTCGCGCCCGAGCTGATCGACCGCGTCGCCGACGCCGCCTTCAAGCCGTCCAAGCCCCTCGACAATACCGACCTGACGCACCCGTACCGCAAGAAGATGACGCGGGTCTTCGTCGCGCGCGCGCTGCGCCAGCTGGCGGGCGCGTGACTGCTCTTGGCTCGCGCATCAAGGGCTTGAGGGCGGAGCGGGGGCTCCAGCAGCGCCAGCTCGCCGAGAAGGCCGGCATGACGCCCAGCATGGTGTCGCAGATCGAAGCGGGAAGGCTGACGCCCTCGCTGCCGACGCTCGGCAAGCTCGCCGCGGCCCTGGGGGTGCCGATCGGCTCGCTCTTCGAGCCCACGCCTCACGGACGGCTCCACGTGAGCCGGAAGAGCGAGTATCCGGTGGTCTCGTTCGATGGGACCAGCGAGAAATGGCACGTGCTCGGGGCCGGACTCTTCCAGGGTAAGATCCGCGCGGTGGTCTCGACGCTCGGCCCTCGCGCCAAGGGCGTCAAGACCGACAAGGTGATCATCGACCCCGGCCAGATGAAGCTGTTTTACGTGCTCGAGGGCAAGGTCGCCCTTCACTACAATGGCGAGGCCCAGCAGCTCGAGGCCGGCGACAGCGCCTATCTCGACGGTGGGACGCCCCACGGCTGGGAGAACATCGGGACCAAGAGCGCCAAGGCGCTCTGGGTCATCCTGGGCTAAGGAGAGGCACCGCACATGGCCGACGCTGACGCTCCGATCCCGGTCGACTTCCGCACCGAGCCGGCCCGGTACAAGCACTGGAAGCTGTCGTTCGACGGACCCGTGGCGACCCTGGCCATGGACGTGAAAGAAGACGGCGGCCTGAGGCCGGGCTACGAGCTCAAGCTCAACTCGTACGACCTCGGCGTGGACATCGAGCTGTACGACGCCATCCAGCGCCTGCGCTTCGAGCACCCGGAGGTCGGGGCGGTCGTGCTGACCTCGGGCAAGGAGCGCGTCTTCTGCGCCGGCGCCAACATCCGCATGCTGAACCAGTCCTCTCATGGCTGGAAGGTCAACTTCTGCAAGTTCACCAACGAGACCCGCAACGCGATCGAAGAGGCGACGGCCGAGTCGCGCCAGAGTTACCTCTGCGCGGTCAACGGCCCCTGCGCGGGCGGGGGCTACGAAATGGCGCTGGCGACCGACTGGATCATCATGGCCGACGACGGCTCGACCACGGTGGCGCTGCCCGAGGTGCCGCTGCTGGCCGTGCTGCCCGGTACGGGAGGCCTCACGCGCCTGGTCGACAAGCGAAAAGTCCGCCGCGACCGCGCCGACTTCTTCTCCACGCTGGAGGAGGGCATCAAGGGCCAGCGCGCCGTCGAATGGCGGCTGGTGGACGAGGTCGTGCCGCGCTCCAGGCTCGAGGAGACCGTCAAGCACCGGGCTGCCGAGCGGGCGGCGCGCACCGACCGGCCCGCGGGCGCCGCGGGCATCGCGCTGCCGCCGCTGGGGCGAGCCATCGACGGCGACCGGATCGCCTACGGCACGATCGCATGTGCCCTCGACAGGGGCCGGGGCATCGCGGAGATCACCATCAAGGGTCCCGGGGCTCAGCCGCCGGCCGCCCTCGAGGCGATTCGGGCCGCCGGCGCCGCGTTCTGGCCGCTGGCGCTCGCGCGCGAGCTGGACGACCTGATCCTCCACCTCCGGGCCAACGAGGAGGAGATCGGCATCTGGGTCTTCAGGACAGAAGGGAATGCCGATCTCGTCGAGGCGCACGACCGCGCGCTGCAGGAACACGCGGCGGACTGGCTGGTCCGCGAGATCCGCCTCTATCTCAAGCGGACGCTCAAGCGCGTCGACGTGTCTTCGCGATCGGTGTTCGCGTTGATCGAGCCCGGCTCCTGCTTCACGGGGACGCTCCTCGAGCTGGCGCTGGCGGCCGACCGCTCCTACATGCTCGACGGCGTTCTCGAAGGGGACTCGCGGCCGCCGGCGGCGGTGCGCCTCACGGGAATGAATTTCGGCGCATATCCGATGCCCAACGGGCTCACGCGCCTCCAGAGCCGCTTCCTCGGCGACCCGGGCCACGCCGACGAGCTCAAGCGGAGCATCGGCCAGGATCTCGAGGCGCCGGCCGCGGCGGCAGCCGGGCTCGTGACCTTCACGCCCGACGACATCGACTGGGGGGACGAGATCCGCGTCGCCATCGAGGCGCGGGCCGCGTTCTCGCCCGACGCACTCACGGGCATGGAGGCCTCGCTCCGCTTCGGCGGGCCCGAGACCCTCGAGAGCAAGATCTTCAGCCGCCTGTCCGCGTGGCAGAACTGGATCTTCCAGCGCCCCAACGCCGTGGGAGACAAGGGCGCGCTCCGCGTCTATGGCACGGGCCAGCGCAGCGAATTCGATCGAAGGAGAGTGTGATGGCCGGTATCGACTACACCGAGAGGATTCCCAACAACGTCAGCCTGCACGAGAACCGGCGACTCCAGCGTGCCCTCGAGGACTGGCAGCCCAAGTTTCTCGAGTGGTGGCAGGACATGGGACCCAACGGCTACCAGGCGAAGGAGGTCTACCTCCGGACGGCGATCAGCGTGGACGCGCAGGGGTGGGCGCATTTCGGCTACGTCCGCATGCCCGAGTACCGCTGGGGGATCTTCCTCGCCGAGCCAGAGCAGGGACGCCAGGTCAACTTCGGCGACCACAAGGGCCAGCCCGCATGGCAGGAAGTGCCGGGCGAGTACCGGGGCACGCTGCGCCGCCTGATCGTCACCCAGGGGGACACTGAGCCCGCGTCGGTCGAGCAGCAGCGCCACCTCGGCCGCACCTGCCCCTCGCTCTACGACCTCCGCAACCTCTTTCAGGTGAACGTGGAAGAGGGCCGCCACCTCTGGGCGATGGTCTACCTGCTGGACGCGCACTTCGGCCGCGACGGACGCGAGGAGTCGGAAGCGCTCCTCCAGCGCCGCTCGGGGGACGCCGACAAGCCGCGCATCCTGGGCGCCTTCAACGAAAAGACCCCCGACTGGCTGTCCTTCTTCATGTTCTGCTTCTTCACCGATCGCGACGGCAAGTACCAGCTGGCGAGCCTGGCGGAGAGCGGGTTCGATCCGCTTTCCCAGACCTGCCGCTTCATGCTGACCGAAGAAGCGCACCACATGTTCGTGGGCGAGGCCGGCATCATGCGCATCGTCCAGCGCGCCTGCGAGCTGATGCGGGAGCACAAAACGGACGACTTGCGGAAGCACGGCGGCATCGACCTGCGCACCATGCAGCGGTACCTCAACTTCCACTGCTCGGTCTCGCTCGACCTTTTCGGCTCGGAGATCTCAACCAACGCCGCGAACTTCTACACGGCGGGTCTCAAGGGGCGCTTCGAGGAGACCAAGAAGCAGGACGATCACCTGCTGAAGGAGGCGACGTACGGCGTCGCCGAGCTCGACGGCGACCGCATCGTGATGCGCGAGGAGCCCGCGCTTGTCTCGCTCAACGAGCGGCTCCGCGACGACTACGTCGCCGACTGCGCCCGCGGCGTCGCCCGGTGGAACGAGGTCATCAGGAAGCACGGGATAGACTTCGAGCTCAAGCTCCCGCACCGGGCTTTCCACCGCGCCATCGGCAGCTTCGCGGAGGCTCGCGTGGCGCCCGACGGGCGCGTGATCAGCCAGGCGGAGTGGGACGCGAAGCACCATGAGTGGCTCCCGACTGAAGAGGACAAGGCCTACATCCAGAGCCTCATGGTGCCGGTGACCGAGCCCGGCAAGTTCGCCAACTGGATCGCGCCGCCCGCGCGCGGCATCAACGGCCAGCCCGTCGACTTCGAATACGTGCGGCTGGCCTGACAGGAGACGCCATGCCCAAGGCCGTAACCCCGAAGAAGTTCGGAGCCCCGCTGGGGATGTATTCGCACGGGATGGTGGCGCCCGGCGGGGAGATCGTCGTCGTCGCGGGGCAGGTCGGCATCGGGCAGGGAGGTGAGGTCGCGGGCGGTGACGTCGTCGCGCAGACGAAGCAGGCTCTGGACAACGTGCGCGCCGTGGTGGAAGCGGCCGGTTGTTCGATGCGAGACATCGTGAGGCTCCAGACCTTCCTCACTCACGCCGCGGACATCCCCGGCTTCATGAAGGCGCGCGCCGAAGTCTTCCCGGGCTACTTCCCGGACGGCGTGTATCCGCCGAATACCCTCCTCATCATCTCCAGCCTCGTGAAACCCGAGCTGCTCGTCGAAATCGAGGCGATGGCCGTCAAGTCCGCGAAGACCGCCGGCGCCCCGCGCCGAGCCGCCAAGCCCGTGCGGCGCGCGCGGAAGGTCCGCCGCCGCTGATGGATCTCAACCGGTGAACACCTCTCCGCAGGTCGATGTGCCGAGCATGCTGAACGTCGCCGTCGAGTACGTCGAGGGGGCCGTCGCCTCGGGACACGGTGACCGAGTGGCGTACATCTACGAGAAGGAGCAGGTCACATTTGGCGAGCTGCGGAACCGGGTGAACCAAGTGGGCAACGCTTTGGCCGCGTTGGGTGTCGAGATCGAGCAGCGCGTAGCCATCCTCCTCCCCAACCGGCCCGAGTTCGTGACCTCCTTCTTCGGCGCGATCAAGATTGGCGCGGTGCCGACTCTCGTCAGCTTCGCGGTCACGCCGGATGAGCAGGGCTTCTTGCTGGCGGACAGCCGTGCTCGCGCCATCATCACGACGGCTGCGTTGTGGGCTCCCCTCCGGGAGCGCCGCGGCCAGTTTCCGTTCCTGCGGCACGTGCTCATCGTCGGCGGCGGTGCGTCGCAGGCCGGCGAGCACGATTTCGCCGCGCTCGTGGACAGCGCCCCAACCCACCTGGAGGCGGCGCCAACCTCGTCTGACGACGCCGCGTTTTGGCTCCATACGTCAGGCAGCACGGGCACACCGAAATGGGCCTTGCACCTGCAGCGCGACATGCTGTACAGCGAGCGCCTCTACGCTGCCCCCTTCGTCGGGTTGCGTCCCGGCGACGTCGTTGTCTGCGGCAGCCCCTGCTTCCATGCCTATCCGCTCGGATTCACCACCTACTTCGCGTTGAAGGCGGGCGCGACCGTGGTCCTGAACTCCGAGCGCAGCACCCCCGCGCGGATGTTCCACCTGATCCGCGAGCACCGCGCCACGGTCTTCGTGGGCGTGCCGACGCTGTACGCCCAGATGCTGCATGCGGTGGCGGGGGGAGAGCCGGCAGATCTCTCGAGCGTGCGCGTCTGCTTCGCGGCCGCCGAGCCTCTGCCCGCCGACGTCTACCGTCGCTGGCGCGAACGCTTCGGCGTGGAGATCCTCGACGGGATCGGCACGACGGAGGCATTGCACATCTTCATCAGCAATCGCGCCGGCGAGGCACGCGCAGGGAGCTCGGGTCGCGTGGTGCCGGGCTACAAGGTCCGCTTGGTGGATGACAGCGGCGCTGACGTGCCGCAGGGCGAGGCCGGGAATCTTCTCATCAGCGGCGGGAGCATCTTCGCGGG
>Ga0137361_10002073_pt1 | contig 12681 bp, 10 predicted proteins | sample Mad1_80_16metaG_FD_104923 | JGI IMG/M metagenome (GOLD analysis project Ga0137361, IMG submission 104923) | Vadose zone soil microbial communities from Angelo Coast Range Reserve, California, USA - Mad1_80_16 metaG | ecosystem: Environmental > Terrestrial > Soil > Vadose zone | place: USA... | reverse complement strand
GGCGAATGGCCGAGCTCGCCCCCGAAACCCTCCGCTCCCCGGATCAGCCGGCCGTCCAGGAGGATGCCGGCACCCAGACCCGTGCCGAGGGCCAGCACGACGAGAGAGCGCACGCCGTGTCCGGCGCCGAAGGTCCACTCAGCGAGGGCGAGCGCGTTGACGTCGTTGTCGACGAAGGTGGGGAGCCCGAAGCGCTCGGCGAGCCAGGGGCCGAGGGCCCGCCCGGCGAGCTCCGGCACGTGGAGGGCTTCGCCGCCGATTCGGCCGCCCGACGGGTCGACGACCCCGGGCACGCCGAGCCCGATCCCGAGGAGCTCCAGCTTCTCTTCGCGGGCGCGCCCCCGGACCGACTCGATCAGCTCGACGAGGGTCTCGACGGCGGTCCCGGGTCCGCGGTGGTGGGTCGGCGCGCTCGCTTCGGCCAGCACGGCGCCGTCGGGGGCGACGAGACCGGCCACGCTCGTCGTGCCTCCGACATCGACGCCGATGACGGCTCTCATCCAGGCGGCCCTGCGCGCGAGAAGGCGCGCAGCCGCTCGAGGCCCGCCGACGGCTCGACGCCGTCGAGGGCCGCTTCGTCGGGGAAGAAATACGAGAACCACTCGCGGGTCAGGGCGGGCTCGCAGAGGTTCCGGAGGAGCCGGTCCATCACCTGCTGGTAATTGCCGGGGCCGAAGAGAAAGTCGTGGAGCCTGTCCCGTTCGCCGCTGCCGGCGCCCTGCACCCGGTCGATCACGTCCCGGACGAAGCGCAGGTCGAGCCGGAGCGCCGCGGCCGGGGCCCCGTTGACTTTGGCGAAGGTCGTCAGCCGGCCGAACCGCTCGAACTCGAGGAACCGGTGGTAGAAATCGGCGTGCCTGGGGTTGACGACGATGCAGAGGTCGTCGAGGCGGGCGACCTCGGCGGCGTAGATCACGAGCATGCGGGTCAGGCGAAGCAGGATGCCCGCGCCGGCGGCTCGGTAGTCCGGGTGCAGGGCCAGTGCCGAGACCTCGGCGACCAAGCGTCCGTCCTCGCGAAGCAGGGCGAGCTCCGCCCGGTAGAGGTCGTCCATCGGGAGCCCGATCAGCGAATCCTGGATGAGCGTCACCGTCCCGACGACATCGCAGCCCGCGTGAGCCACGAACACCTTGGTCGTGGGGAGCGCGTTGTGGACCGACAGCCGGCGTCCCGAGGGTCGGGGCTTCATGTAGTCCCGCCAGACGTACTGGTCGTGGACCAGTCTGAAGGCGGCGTCGAACGTCCGGATGCCCCGGGCGAGGGAAAAGTCGATGGATCCGTGGAGCCGGTCGTCGGCGCAGGCGAGCCCGGCCCGGCGCGACCGCGCGCAGGGATGGGGCTTGGAGGCGACCCCCCCCCCGACGGGGGGTACATCAGGCGCGAACGGCATCCGAACCGTTCCTTCTACTGGGGGAGCCCAGCCGGGCCCCCTGGGTTCACGGCAGAGGAAACGCCCGAAGATCGAGATATGCAACAGGTCAGGCCGGCAGTCAATGGCTAGTTTCTGGGGCGTCCGAAGCCTTCCCGGGGTGGTCGGCCCCTACGTTAGAATCCAGGAGTGGGGAGCTCGCCTCCCCGCCCCCGAGTATTCACGTGCTATTCTCTGGATTTTGGCTGCTCGGTGCGGCGCTCGCCGGGCTCGCGCTCCTGGTGCTCAAGGGGGGCCGCGACAAACCCGTCAACCGCTCATTTGCGCTCTTCACCCTGGGCTTGGCCGGCTGGGTCCTCGGGATCGGCGGCCTGGCGGGAGGCGGGCTACCGCAAACCTGGGGACGGTTCACGTTCGCCAGCGCGAGCATCGTGCCGGCCGCCTTTCTCTCCTTCGCCTGGGCGTACCCGACCCCCAGTCGCTGGCCCCTGTGGGGGGTCCGGGGCACCGCCTGGGGGCTCGGATTGCTGCTGGCCCTGACGTCCATGGCGACGCGCCTCGTCGTGCAGGCCGACAGTCGGCTCGGCGCAACCCCCTTCCACCGGACCTCGGGTCCGCTCTACCCCGCGTTCGCGGTCTACTTCCTGGCAGCCTCGGTCGTCGGCATCGGCGTGTTCTTGGCGAAGTGGCGCGGGGCCCGGGGCCTCCAGCGCGCCCAGCTCTACTACCTCGCCATCGGCCTCGGGATCGCGACGGCCGGCGCCGTCACGACGAACCTGCTGGTCCCGCTCGTCACCGGGCAGTCGAGCTACAGCGTGCTCGGCCCCTACTTCCTTCTCCCGCTCGTCCTTCTGGTCGGCCACGCGATCATCCGCCACCGCCTGCTCGACCTCCGAATGGTCATCCACCGGAGCGTGGCCTTCGCCGCAGCGATCATGCTCGCGTGGACGGCGGTGTGGGGCCTCCTCCTGCTGACGCCCCCCGTCCCCACGGGCCGGGTGGCCCTGCCGGTCGGGGCCTTCATCCTGCTCCTGGTGACGGCCCTCTGTCTGTCGGCGCCGGTAGCGCGGCGCCTGGCCCGGCTGGTCGACGCCTATCTCCTCCGGGGCCGTCCGGACCTCGACCGCGCGCTGCAGGAGGCGGCGCGGGGCCTCTTCCATTTCCTCACGATCCACGGCGTCACGGCCGAGCTCCGGCGGATCCTCGAGTCGACGCTCGTCCCGGAGACGGTGATGATTCTGACGGAGGCCCCCGACGGAGGGGGCGTGCCGATCACGCTCGCGAGCCTGCCCGGCGACGGACGGAGCCTCGAGGCCGTGGCGACGATGGCGTGGGCGATGCCGGGCGCGGTGCCGGCCGTACGGCTGCTCGGCGAGGCGCCCCACCAGGACGACCGGAGCCGCGAGGTCGAGGAGATCCTGCGCCTGACCGGGGTCGAGGTATGGATCGGGCTCGGGCGCGCGGGCCAGCGGCTCGGGGTGGTCCTCCTCGGGCCGCGGCGCAGCGGAGAGGCGTACCTGGCGCCGGCGCTCCAGTTCCTCGAGGACCTCGCCGAGGTGGCGTCGATGGCCGTCGAGGCCGCCGCGCTCCACGCCCAGCAGCTCCTGCTCCAGCGCGAGGCGGAACGGCTCGCCCACCTCGCGCGGCTCGCCCGCGTCTACGCGGGCCTGGCCCACGAGATCCGCACACCGCTGACGACGATCTCGAACCTGGTCTCGCTCATGGCCGAGCGCCTCGACGATCCCGACTACCGGGACCTCATCGTGCGCGTCGTACCCGCCGAGGTCGCCCGGATCGTCAAGCTCGCCGAGCGGCTCCGCGCCCTCGCCCCGGACACGACGCGGCCGGCGCATCCGATCGCCCTCCACACGGTGCTGGCCGACATCGTGTCGATGCTGGCGCCGGTGGCGGAGCAGCAGGGCCTGAAGCTGGTCCTCGAGGTGGCCCCCGACGTCCCGCCGGTGGCGGGGGACGTCGACCAGCTGGTGCCGCTTTTCCAGAACCTGCTGCGAAACGCGATGGAGGCCACGCCGCCGGGGGGGCGCATCTCGGTCCGCGCCTGGTCGGACGGCGCGCGGGCCCGGGTGCAGGTCATCGACGAGGGCGCGGGACTCGACCCCGCGCTCAGTGAGTCGCTCTTCGAGCCGTTCGTGACGACGAAACCGGCGGGCCTCGGGCTCGGGCTCTCGATCTGCCAGGAGCTCGCCCAGGCCCACGGGGCGCAGCTGAGCCTGACGAACCGCTCGGACGCGTCGGGCGCGATCGCGGAGCTCGTCTTCCCCCCGACCGGCGGGCGCCCGGCGACGCTCGCCCAGGGGGCCTGAGCTCCCCGCCCCTCGCGCCGGTCTACCCGAGGTCGCCGAAGTCGACGAGGCGGATGCCGAGCGCCGCGGCGGCCGCGCGGGCGCCGGACGACCCCACGCCGACGAGCTCCTGCTCGCGCTGACGCCCGTACCGGCTGGAGGCGAGCTCGTCGTCGAAGTAGCCGGGGTGGGTCATGAACTCGGAAATGCCCAGGGGGAGCCCGCGCAGGCGCCCGAGCGTCCGCGCAAGCGTCCAGTAGGCCTCCGGGCCCGACTCCCCGAAGAAGTGGTCGGGCGTCCGGAGCCCGGCCAGGCGCGCGGCGGCGCGCGCCGTCTCGGTCTGGCTCCGGACGGAGAGCCCCCGCTCCCGCGCGATCCCGCGCACGATCGGGCCGACCGGCGGCCAGAGCCCGACATGGTGATGGGTGTCGAGGTGGGTCGGCCCGCGGCCGAAGAGGCGCTCGAAGGCCCTGAGCTGGGCCCGCACCTCGGCCTCGACGTCCGGCGCGCGGGCGCGCCCGGCGGCCAGGCGCGCGTCGCGCACGAAGCGTCCGTCCCGACCCACGAGCGAGGGCGCGCGCGTGAGCGGCCGGCCGAGCGTGAGGTTCACGTGAAGCCCGATCCCCATGCCCGACCGGACGAGGCGGTCACGGAGGTCCTGGGCGACCGGGAGGGTGACGAGCACCGTCGTGCTCGTCACGATCCCGTGGCGGTGGGCGGCGAGGATGCCCTCGCTCACGCCGCGCGTGAGCCCGAAGTCGTCGGCGTTCACGATCAGCCGTCGCACGTCAGTCCCGCGCGGTTCCCTGGATCAGGAGACGCTCGACCGAGCGCGGGGGGTCCCGCGGGGGCAGCGACCCCTCGCCGTCGAGGGCGCGAATGTGGTCGAGCCGCTCGTAGCCGATCCGGGGGAAGGCCTGGGTCTCGCTGGCGACCACCTCCGGTGAGAGCCCCGCCGCCTCCACCTTCGCGAGCGCGGCCTTCCGGCCGAGAAAGCCGAAGATCGTGAAGGCGAGCCGGCCGCGCGGCTCGAGGTGGGCGCGGGCCCCCGCGATCACGCGGTCGAGGATCTCCCAGCCGTCGACGCCGCCGTTGTCGGCGGCGGCGAGCGGATCGTCGCGGTCACGCCCGGGCGGCGTCGGCATCTGGGGCGGGTTCGAGCAGATGAGGGTGAAGCGCTCGCCCGCGACGGGCGCGTAGCCGTCGCCGAGCCGCGCGTCGACGGCGACGCCGTTCAGGAGGGCGTTCTGCCCGATCGCGGCGACCGCCGCCGGCAGCACGTCGGTCGCCACCACGCGCGCCCCGCCCCGGGCCGCCAGAACCGCAGTGAGCCCGAAGCCGGCGCCGATCTCGAGCACGCGCTCGCCCGGACTCACGCGGAGGTGCCGCTGGAGGAAGCGCGAGCCGGCCTTCGGCGGCTGCACCCCGTCCGGGACGCGGAAGAGGCAGCCCGCGACGGCGTAGAGGAGGACGCCGTCGTCGGCCACTACGCGGTGTACACGGCGAGGATGTCGGCGTGGGCCTTCGCCGCGTTGGCGCGGATCGCGAAGCTGATCGCCTCGCGGACCTCGTCCTCGGTCGCCCCGGCTCGCCTGGCACCTGCCAGGTCGCGCTTGGCTCAGTGCGTGTTGCCGACGGCGAGATTCGCCGCCAGGTAGCAGAGGGACGCGGTCTTGACGTCGAGCGCGCCCTTCTTGTACGTCCAGCTTGCGATGACCTTCTCTTCGGGTGTGGTCATGGGTCTCCTCCGGGAGGCTAGGCGCCGGCCGCCGCGGCCGGGCGCAGGTGGTCGAGGCCGGCCTCGAGCCCGGCCGCGGTGCTGCGGATCGCGATCGGCTTCGCGAAGTTCATTGTCGAGTAGCTCTCCTCGAGCGGCGTCACGCGGTGCCCCCGCCGGCGGAGCCCCGCCAGGCACCGCTCGCCGACCCGGTCGTCGACCAAGAGGCCGTCGCCCTCGTCGTGGAGCCGCGGCGCCTCGACCGCCGCCTGGAGCGAGCAGCCGGTGTCGACGAGCGTCGCCAACACCTGGGGAACCGCCGAGACGATCTTCCGGCCGCCCGGCGCGCCGAGCGTCAGGTACGGCCGGCCCCGGCGGAAGGCGAGGACCGGCGTCATGTTCACGAGCGCGCGCTTGCCGGGCGCGATCGAGTTGGGCCGGCCCGGCTCGGGGTCGAACCAGATCATCCCGTTGTTCAAGAGGATGCCGGTGTCGGGCACGACGACCCGCGCGCCGAAGAGCGAGACCGCCGTGTGGGTGAGCGCTACCATGTTGCGCGCCCGATCGACGACGCCGACGTGGGTCGTGCAGTCGGGCGTCGGCCCGGGGGCGCGACCGCGCGGGCCGGCGAGCCCACCCGCCACCTCGGGCGCGTAGGCCTTGGAGGCCAGCCGGTCCCAGGGCGCCCGGACGCGCTCGGGATCGCCGAGGTATCGGAAGCGGTCGGCGAAGGCCTGCGCGACCGCCTGGGCCCGCCGGTGGAGGCCCTCGGCCGTGCGCCAGCCCACGCCCGACCGGGGGAACGTCTCCAGGATGTTCAGGATCTCGAGGGCGGTGATCCCGCCGGTCGCGCCCGGCGAGACGGCGAGCTCAAGGCCGCGGTAGCTGCCTCGGAGCGGCGGGGCCACGCGGACGGCGTAGTTCGCCAGGTCTTCGGCGGTGAGGCAGCCGCCGTGCGCGCGCATCTCCGCGGCGAGCGCCTGGCCGAGCGGCCCCTTGTAGAAGGCGGCGGCGCCGTCCCGGGCGATCAGCTCGAGGCTTCGCGCCAGGTCGGGGAAGCGGATGCGGTCGCCCGGCTCCATCCCGGGCGGGCGGTAGACCCAGCGGCCGTCCCGGAAATAGGTCCGCGCGGCCTCGGGGAACGCCGACAGCTCCTCCTGGAACTTCGCGGCGGTGAGGGCGAGATACCAGTCGGCGACGATGCCCTCGCGGGCGAGCCGGATCGCCGGGGCCAGCACCGTCCCGAGGTCCATGCTGCCGTAGCGCTCGAGCGCCAGCGTGAGGCCCGCCACCGAGCCCGGGACCGCGACCGACCGGTGACCATAGAGGTTCTGGTCGTCTTCGACGCGACGCCAGGTGAAGAGCGCTCCCTCGCTCCGGCCCGGGGCTAGGCGGTAGACCCGCTCGTGGCAGGCGGCCGGCGCGCAGACGTTGAAGTCGAGCGCGACGACCTCGCCGGCGCCGGCGAGGGAGAGGAGCATCGTACCCCCGCCCGCGATCGTGCTCATGAAGGGCTCGACGACGGTCATCGCGAAGGCCGTCGCGACCGCGGCGTCGACCGCGTTGCCGCCGCGCGCGAGGATCGCGGCGCCGACCTCGGCGCCAACCGGGTGCTCGGCGACGACCAGGCCCTGGCGGGCTCTCGCCGTCTGTTTCGTGACGCGCAGCCGCGAACGGATCATGCCGATACTATACTCCGACAAACTTGACATATTCACTACTTGGAGCCCGTCCGTCCGCGCCTTGTCCGCTTTCCGTCGCGGTGCTCGCGGACATCGTTCAGCGCCTCGGCCATCCGGGGTGGCTCGATAACCTTAGTACTGGTGGCACAGCGACAGTGTCTTGTCCCCGGTGATCTGCATCGCCGTCTCGCGCCGTTTGCCACGCCGCTTGATTCCCTTCAGAAGCCGACCGGACGTTGCCGCCCCTGCCCTTTCCCTGCGACGTGAATCATCTCCGAGTGAATCGGAGGGAAAACAGACGCGGGCGACCGTCCCTTCAGGGAGGACTCTTGACGAAGAGATCACGATCCTCAACGACCATCTCGGCGGACTGCCGCGAGCTGTCGAGGCGGATGACTGTCTCCGCGAGATCTGGATAGATGACGTTCATACCTCGACGGCCACCGAAGGCGACACGATGACCCGCGCTCAAGTCGAAAATCTCGTGGATCGACGACAGACGTCGCCTGCATCGCTGATGGAGACTCTCGAGGTCGAAGGCTACGCTCGACTGGGTGTACGGAAAAGGGCGGGTCCAGGCTTGACGCCGTGTCGCCGCGGCCGGCGCGCGTCAGAGGAAGGCCCGCTCCACGAACAGGACGAGGCCGACCAGCAGGATCGCCAAGGACGAGCTCCAGACCATGCGCTCCTCCCAGCGGCTCCGGCGCAGGACGACGATCAGCGGCAGGACGACCACCACCACCAGCGCCTGGCCCGCCTCCACGCCCGCGTTGAAGCCGAAGAGCGAGAGGAGGAGCCCGTGCGAGGGCAGCCCGAGCTCGCGCAGGGCCGCCGAGAAGCCGAAGCCGTGGACCAGGCCGAAGCAGAAGCTCACGAGCCACCGGCGCGAGACGACGGGACTCAGGAAGAGATTCTCGGCGGCCACGAAGGCGATCGACAGCGCGATGACGGCCTCGACGAGCCGGTCCGGCAGCACGACCAGGTTGAGCACGGCGAGCGCGAGCGTGACGCTGTGGGCGAGGGTGAAGGCCGTGATGATCTTCGCCAGCGAGAACCAGCCGCCGCCGCGCAGGAGGAGCCCGAGGAGGAAGAGCAAGTGGTCGTAGCCGCTCAGGATGTGCTCGACACCGAGCAGGAAGAAGCTCACGGTCCCGCCGCCGCCGGCGCCGCCGACCGCCACGCGCGTCTCGCGTGTCTCGGGCGTGAAGGCGAACTGCCCGCTGAAGCCCGGGGCTTCGATCCGGGCGAGCGTGTGGTAGTCGGCACCGAGGACGTCGAAGAGATCGTCGCGGATCAGGAGGTTGCGGACCGGATCGGCGCAGGCGAAGTCCACGACGAGGGTGACGCTCTCCCCCTGCGGCGGGGGCGGGCGGAGGAACCCAGGGCCCGCCTCGCAGCGCCTCCCCTGGGCGACCAGCGTGACCTTTGCCTGGAGGAACCCGAGGAGCCGGTCCCGGCTCGGAGCGCGGCCGGCCCGCGCGAGCCGGAGCTCCTCGGCCACCGTGGGCGGCAGGGCCGAGGGCCAGAGCGTCAGGCTATACCGGACGCCCCCGCGGCCGATCGCGATCGAGGCGTAGCCGGTGCTCCCGCCACTGTGGGAGCGGGCGGGGCCCGCGGCGGCGACCGCCGCCGCGAGGGCGAGCCCGGCGGCGAGCGCCCGCCGCCCCCTCACGGGCGGCTCGCCCGGTCCCGTCCGCGCTCCCACGCCCGGTCGGCGAAACTTGAGCTTCCGGGCAGCGCGTCCGGCCGAGCCGCCACCCGATCGAGCGGGCGAGGTTCGTGCGGGCCGGGCGGGAGAAGAGCGAGGTCGGCGCGACGTCCCCGTCGCCGCCCACGCGCCGGACGGGGGCGGCGTCCGCCATCGGGTTCCGACCCTCGACCGTGGCCGGCATCATGCGCACGGGCGACCACTCCGTGCCGGAGGCCGCCGCGGGGTCCGGGCTGAGCCGATCCGTCTCGCCGGGCGGGGGCGCGAGCACGCGGCGCCCGGTCCTGGTCGGATGGACCCCCGACGCTCTGAATCAGCGCCAACAAATTGTCGATCTGGTAGTTGGGAATCGTCACCACCGCGGAACTCCCGACGACCTGGACGTAACGGCTGAACGTATCCGGTGCGACGTCGCCGACCGCGTACTGGACGAGCGGTTGCGGGTCGTGCGGCCGATAGACGAGGATGAGCGTCTCTGGCACCGCGACGCCGTAGTCCCCGGCCGAGGCCCCGAGGGCAAACTGCCGCTCGATGCGCGTCCGGCCGAACGCCGCCACCGCGCGCTCGATGCGCGCCGCCAGCGCCGGATCGGAGGTGTGGGCGTGGACTCCCTCCGATCCCGTGTGGACGCCGTGATAGAACCAGGCCCCCGCCGCGTCGCGCTCGAAGCGATGGAGCCTCCCGGCGTGGGCCACCTCGATCGCGCCCAGATGGTCCACCGGCACGGGCAGCAGCAGGTGCGGATCGGCGCGGCCGTCCCCCCCCGGCCGGGGCCGGACGAGGTCGGCGTGCTCGATCGCCACGATCGCCGCGACCAGCGCCGCCAACGCGAGCCAGACGGTCACGAGCCGGGGGCGGAGCCCGCCGGGGCTCACCGCTGCCTCCACCACACCGCCGTCCCCACCACGGCCAGCAGGGCGGGAACGAGGACCACCGAGAGGAAGAAGGTCCCCTTCATCTGGCGGTTGGTGAGGTTGACCCGCGGGAGGTCGTAGGTGCGCGGCGCGATGCCGATCAGGTTTTCCGCGGCGGCCAGGTAGTTGACCGTGTTGAGGAACAGCCTCCCGTTGCCCATGATGTGGAAGAAGGAGTTCGTGGCGAAGTCCGAGTCACCCACGACCGCGATCCGGGACCGGCCGGTCACGTGGACCGGCACGGCGGGACCGACCGCGGCGCGGGCGCCATTCGGTCCGAAGCGAATCGCCGCGGCGTCGCCGGGCGCGACCGGGCGCCGGGTGGCCATCACCATCAGCGTGTTCGGCCCGGGCACGTCGCGGCCCCGGCGGAACTCGACGCGGTCGGGACGGGTCTGCGCCCAGCTGTTCGTGGACGAGTTGAGGATCGGGACGACCGTCGTCCCCGGCACGCGGCTGGGCGTCGGCGAGAGCGAGCGGACGCCCGGGAAGAAGGTCAGCGGCAGATCGACGGTGACCAGGTGGTGGTTGTAGCTGGTCACGGCGGGGGAGGAGACGTCGGCCCAGAAGTGGCTCGCCTCGTCGATCACGATCGTATCGTCCACCACCACGCCGTACTCCCGGACCACGGGCTCGAGCCCGGTGCGCACGAACGGGTCGAGCATGAAGAACGCGTTCCCGCCCGCCGCGAGGTAGGCGCGCACCGCCGCCACCTCCGGCGGGAGCAGCGGCGCCTTCGGCCCGGCCACGAGGAGCAGCGAACAGTGGGCGAGCACGTCGCCGCCACGCACCAGGAGGACCTTCTCCACGTCGTAGTTCATGGCCTCGAGGCTATGGCGGGCTTTGGCCATCCCGTGGCGCTCGTGGAGCACGTACTGGGCGCCCAGGCCGTGGGTGTGACCGGGCGCCCCCTCCAGGTGATCGTGGGACTCCATGCTGAACGGGTCGGGCTCGCCGTGGCCGTCGAGGAAGCACGCGCGCTGCTTGGCGCCCTGCGAGACGCGCAGGATGCCGTTGGCGATGTCGGTCTCGCTGTCACTACTGACCTGCAGCGTGCGCCCCTCGCTCTCCAGGACCGCCGTCCCGGCGAACTGCACGCCGAACAGCCGGGCTTGGGCGGGCTTCAGCATGGGATCGTAGAACTCGACGGTGAGGCGCGGGTTCTGCCTGGCGACGAGCTCGTAGAGCTCGACCGTCTCCCGCATCATGGGATCGTGGAAGAAGACGATGTGGACCGGCCTGTCGAGCCGCCTGAGCATGGTCACCGTGGACGGAGACAGCGAGTAGAGCTTGGCCCGCGTCAGGTCGAAGCGGATCGGAAAGAGCGCCGAGAGATAAGCGAGCGCGATCAGCACGCCGACCACGCCCAGGGTGTACAGCGCGATCTCGCCCCGGCGCCCCCCGAGCACCGCGCCCAGCTCGGTGCGCAGCGCCCAGGCGCCCCCGGCGACCAGGAGAGCTCCCGCGCCGGCGAGCACCACCGTCCACACGACCGTCTCCAGCAGGATGGCGTGGATCGCGACCGCCGTCCCGAGGAGGGCGACGCCCGCGAGCAGGATCAGTCCGGAGCCGTAGGTACGGTCCATCTCAGCGGCGCCACTCGAGGTAACTGGCGTTGAGGGTCAGGGCGATCGCGCAGACGACGAGGTAGTAGACGACCGCCTCGGTGCGCACGAGGCCCTGGATGAACGCGCCGAAATGGAGGGAGAACGACAGATGACGGACCAGGCCGCGGAGCGCGTAGGATGTCTGGAAGCTCTGGAGGTTGTGGACGAACCAGAAGCCCAGCAGCACGGACACCGTGAGCAGCGCCGCGACGATCTGGTTGTGGGTCAGAGCCGAGCAGAACTGGCCGACGGCCAGGCAGGCCATGCCCAGCAGCACGAACCCGATGTAGCCGGAGAGGATCGTCGTCGTCTCGGGGTTGCCAAATAGGTAGAGGGGGACGAGGTCGAGCAGGGTGGCCGCGGTCATCAGCAGCAGCATGGCGACCGCCCCGAGGTACTTGCCCACGACGACCTGCCACGGCTTGAGCGGAAGCGTCTGCAGCAATTCCATCGTCCCCGCGCCGTACTCACCGGAAAACAGCCGCATCGAGACGGCGGGAATGACCAGCAGGAGCAGGATGCCCATGTTCTGGAACGTCTCGTTCATCGTGGCGTCGCCGGTCAGGAAGGTGTTGTAGCTGAAGAAGTAGCCGGTGCCGACCATGAACACCGCGACCACGAAGTAGGCGATCGGCGAGCGGAAATAGGTCGCTAACTCCTTCTGACAGACGGCCAGCATCCCGCTCATGCCGCCCCCCGGGCGGCCGGGGCCTCGCCCACGTAATGCAGGAAGATGTTCTCCAACGTCGGCTGGTGGCGCTCGAGTCGGTGCAAGGCCCAGCGGGTCGCCACGGCCCGCGCGATCGCGGCCTCCACGCCCTCCCGCGCGTCCACGTGGCACTCGACGGACAGCACGGCGTCATCGCCGGCCGATGCGCGTATTTCCAGCGCGCGGACGCCATCGACCGCCATGAGCTCCTGGCGGAGCGGCTGGGCCGGCGCCGTCGCCTGCAGGGTCACCCGGTTGGTCTGCTCCACGGCCCGCTGTAGCCCGCTCGGCGAATCGATGGCCAGCAGCCGACCATGGTTAATGATGGCCACCCGCCGGCAGATCATCGTCACCTCGGGCAGGATGTGGGTGCTCAACAGGACCGCGTGCGCCTCTCCGAAGGAGCGGATCACCTCGCGGCTCTCCTGGATCTGGCCGGGGTCGAGCCCGATCGTCGGCTCATCCAGGAGCAGCACCTCCGGCGTGCCGAGCAGGGCCTGGGCCAGCCCCACGCGCTGCCGATATCCCTTCGAGAGCTTGTAGATCTCGTGCCGGAACACCGCCTCCAGCCGGCACGCGGCCCCCACGCGCGCGAGCTCCGCGGGGACGGCCGAGCGGGGCACCCCCTTTGCCCTGGCCACGAAGCGCAGGTAGGCGGAGACGTCGAGCGTG
>Ga0137361_10002071_pt1 | contig 12688 bp, 11 predicted proteins | sample Mad1_80_16metaG_FD_104923 | JGI IMG/M metagenome (GOLD analysis project Ga0137361, IMG submission 104923) | Vadose zone soil microbial communities from Angelo Coast Range Reserve, California, USA - Mad1_80_16 metaG | ecosystem: Environmental > Terrestrial > Soil > Vadose zone | place: USA... | reverse complement strand
TGCGGCGGGTTCCTGTGTCTTCGCTACTTTCCCCAACGCCGCGGTTGCCGGGAAGATCAGCGACTTGATCACCACCGGCACGGCGCCCGACGATTCCAGAATCGCGCCGATGTCGATGTAGTCGAATTCCTTGAGCTCCAGTCCGTCGATGGAAATGACCGGATAATCGAGCCCCAATTCCTCGCGGCAATGAATGCCGATCAGCCCGCCGACGTCGCCGTCGCCGACAAGCACGATCGGGTGGTGATGCGTGAGCACCGTCTCCAGCCCCGCGACAATGCCGCGGCAGAAGGCGTCGAGCCGCTGGAATGTGGCCGAGCCGCGCCACGGCGCGAACACCGCAACCGGTCTTTCCCCGTCGGCGAGGTCGAGGCGGCGCAACACCGCTTTGATGGCGGCCGCGACCTTTTGCGAATCGATCTCCTCGTCTTCCAGTCTCATATCCGGCGCGATCACCGGAACATTGCGCACCGGGAGCACCTCCATCGGCCAGACGTAGATCGTGCTGCCGCTGACCTGGGTGGTGTATTGCGAGGCGCCGATGACGGTAGCGCGGATGCCTTCGGCCGGGCGCTCGAGCTTCTTGCCCCAGTTTTCGATGCGGGCGCGGATTTCGCCCGCCAGCATCGGCCCGAGATCTCCGAAGCTGGTTTTCTCGCGGCCATAGACATATTCGGAGACGCCGCCCGAAATCGTCACTTCCGAGATCTCGTGGGCGTGCGTTAAGGGATCGAGCCGCAACAGCGACGAGGCGCCGACTTTGGGCGATCCGCCCTTCATCGCCTCGAACAGGCGATCCGCCATGCGCGCCGCGAGCTTTCGCGCATCGTCCGGCTTCAACACCGCGCCCAATTCGAGCTTGATTCCGAGCTCGGCGGCGAATTGGCGTCCCGCTTCTTCGATGCGGGTGACGCGGCTCTTCTCATCGGTCACCACGAGGCGCGCGCCCACGTCGACCGCGGTCAAATCCACGACCTTGCCGTCGGCGCAAATCGCGATCTTCGACGTGCCGCCGCCGATATCGACGTTCATCACCGCGGCCTTGTCGCGGATTGCGCGCGCAACCGCGCCTGAGCCATAGGCAGCCATGACGGTTTCGAGAGAATCGCCGGCACTGACCGCAACGAGCTTGCCGGTCTGGCTCGCGAACAGCTCGCCGATGGCGCGCGCATTGCTCCGCCGGACCGCCACGCCGGTCAAGATCAACGCGCCCGTGTCGATCTCGTCGGGCTGCACCTTGGCGTAGGAATATTGCTTCTGGATGAAGGCGCCGAGCGCTTCGGCGTCGATGGTTTCGTCGGCGGAGTAGGGGGTCAGCAGGATATCGGATTCGTAGAACGTCTCGCGCAGCGTCACCACGTAACGGCTGTCAAGCCGCTCCAGCACGATGCGCGAGAACACCAGATGCGAGGTCGAGGAGCCGATGTCGACGCCGACCGACAAGATGCAAATCTCGTCTTCGCCCTCGAGGGTGCGTCCCTTGCTCGAGAAAAAAATCCGTCCGCCTTCCGCTTCATTCATAAGCTCGCCTCATGGATTGAACAACACGCCGGGATAGAGTTCGAGCTGGAGAATCTGCGCGAACAAGAACCAGATGAAGAGGGTGGCTGCCGCGCTCACCGGAATAGAGATGAGAAGGGACCGCTTGCCTCGGAAATACATCGACGCCATGACGAAGACGGGCACCGCGACGAGGAAGCCCGTCAAGACGATCAGAGCCACAAAGCCGATGGGCCACGCCGCGGCGGCGATCTGTTTCGACAACGCGTAGTGCGTCTGCGCTTCGAGCTTTCCGGCGGACGTCGAAGGGTTGAGCCAGCGCGTCACCGCTTCGCCCGCCGGCGTTTTCGTGCGCGAGAGCAAATCCAGCAGGACCAGCGCGATGGCCACCCACGCGACCGTGACCGGAAAGGTGCGGGCTTCCGGCGCGTAGCCGTAACCGGTGACGAGATACATCACCGTGAGGAGCAAGAGTCCCAGTGTCGGCAAATAATCGACGATCGGAGTTCCGAAGACGTGCTTCACAAAATCACTCCCCGACCGATACCGTTCGCACGCGCCAATACTTGAACAGCGCGCGGAAGATCGGAAGCGCCAGCAGCGCCACGATGGCGATCATCAGAACGATGCTGATGTTGCGGGCAAAAAAGATCGACCAGCCGCCTTCGCCCATCAGCATCGACTGGTGCAGATTGCGTTCGATGTTGCCGCCCAAAACGAGGGCGACGATGATCATCAGCCGCGGGTAATCGTAGCGCATCATCAAATAGCCGAGCAGGCCGAAGACGCCGGTAACGACGACGTTTTCGATGCTCATGTCGATCGCGTAGGAACCGGCGAAGGCCGTGCTCAAAACCAGCGGCACGAGAATCGAGGAATCGATGAGCGTGATCTTCGCCAGCACCCGAACGAAAGCGAGGCCCACGAAGGACGCAAACACGCAGGACGCCGTCAACGCCCAGATCAGCCCGTAAATCTCCACCTGATGGTCGCGCAGCATCAGGGGCCCCGGCTGCATGCCGTGGATGATCAGCAGTCCTAAGAACACCGCCATCTCCGCGCCCGCCGGAATCCCGAAAGTCAGCGTCGGAATGAGCGCGCTGCAATCATGGGCGCAGATCGCGGCTTCGGGCGCGATCACGCCTTGAATGTTGCCCTTGCCGAAGGATTCCGGATTTTTCGACGCCTGGACAGTGACGCTGTAGGACAAGAACGCCACCACCGTTCCGCCAAGCCCGGGGATCGCGCCAACCGTCGTCCCGATCAGCGAGCCGCGCAGCACCGTCCCCAGATGGCGAAACGTTTCGAAGAGACCGCTGGTCATGCTGGTGATCTTCACCGCCGTCGCACTTTTTGCGACCGTGCCGCCCTTGACCGTCAAATTGATCATCTCGGCGACGGCGAAAAGTCCGATCAGTGCGGGAACCAGATGGATGCCGTCCCACAAATATTCGATGCCGTAGGTGAAGCGCTCGCCGCCGGCGATATCGTTGTAGCCGATATAGGCGATCATCAGGCCGAACGCGCCCGTCACCAGACCGCGCAGCATCTTTCCCCGCGTCGCGGTGGCGACTACGATGAGGGCAAACACGCTCATCAGGAAGAATTCGGGCGGACCGAACAGCAGCACAATGTCGTTGGCGATGGGCAGCACGATCAGTACCGAAATCGTGCCGATGATGGCGCCGATGGCGTTCGCGCTTCCCGCGGCACCGATCGCCAATCCGGCCTTGCCCTGTTGCGCCAAAGGATGGCCGTCGAGACAGGTGGCTGCGTTGGGCGCGGTCCCGGGCGTATTCAACAGAATCGACGTGATGGATCCGCCCATCGGAACGGAGCCCATCACGCCGCCGGCCAACGCCAATGCCGTGAACGGCTCCATGCTGTAGGTGAGCGGGATGAGGAGCGCGATGGCGGTCGAGCCGCCGAGCCCCGGTATGGCGCCGAAGACAAGTCCAATCGCCATGCCGAGAACGACGAACAGAAACACGTCGACGTGCAGCAGGCCCTGAAACCCGCTGAGCCACATCTCCAGCATGAGAGTTCCTTATAGAACCGCAGGTGGCGAACTCATGACGTAACGGGGTTCGCCGGTCAACTCGCGCTGAGCGCGGTCTTCCACTTCTCGAAAAAAGCCTTTTGCTCGGTAAGGATAGCGACGGTTTCCTGCGGCGTTTTGGGCTTCATGACGACGTCGTTCTCTTTTCCCCACTTCGTCACCGCGGGATCGGTCACGGCCTTTGCCAGCGCCGCCGACAGGATGTTCTGCAGCTCGGCGGGCAGGCCAGGCGGCCCTGCAACCAGACGCTCGACGCTGATCTTTTCGAGTTCGGGCTGGCCGACACTGGTGGCGTCGGGAAGGCCTGGAATGCTGCTGCGGCTCTCGAAGCTGATCACCGGGCGAAGCTGACCGCCGCGCAGGAAACGCATGGTCGTGGGGACGGCGGCGACGACGGCGTCGGAATCGCCGCGCACCGCGGCGATGATGTAATCGGCCGAGCCCTTATAGCCGGTGATCAATTGCGTCTTCAGCCCCAAGAGCTGCGCGCCGATCTTGGTCGCCATATAGGCGGTGCCTTCGGGCCCGGTGACCGAGAATTTGATCGGCCGCTTTGCCGACAGCGCTTTTAGATCGGCGAAAGTCTTGACGGGCGAATTCACGCCGACATTGATGAAGTAGCGCTCGCCATCCCCGATCGCGCCGATCCAGGTGAATTTGTTGAGGTCGTAAGCGGCGCTGCCCTGTTGCTGCTGCAGGATGAACATGCCGGGCACGTTGAGGATGCCGATGGTGTAGCCGTCGGGCTTCGCGCGATAGAGCTGGGTCACGCCCCTGCTTCCGGCGCCCGAAGCGACATTGATCGGCACGATGCTGACTCGTTTCGGAAAATATTTTTCCATCATCGGCGTGACGACGCGGACATAGATGTCGAACCCGCCGCCCGGCGCGTAGGGAATCACGAACTGGATGTTCCTGGTCGGAAACTCGGCGGCCGCCGCTCGTGCCGGGCGCCCGGCGAGAAGTGCGGGTGCCGCCAATCCGGCTGAAATCATCACATCGCGTCGCGTGAATTTCATCATCGTAGTCTCCAAAGCCGGCAATATTTGCGTCAACCGGTGACCAGGTATTTTCTCCATTTGTCGAAGAACGCGCGCTCCTTGGCAATCAGTGCCGCCGTTTCCTGCGGCGTCTTCGACAGCAGCATGACGTCGTTGTCCGTGGCCCAAGCCACGACCTTGGGATCGGCCAAAGCCTTCGCCAGCGCCGTCGACAGGATATTCTGGATCTCCGGCGGCAGCCCTGGCGGTCCGGCGACCGGCCTCTCGACGGTGATGGCGTCGAGCTCGGGCTTGCCCAGCGTCGTCGCGTCCGGAATCCCCGGAACGCGGCTATGGGATTCGAACGAAGCAATGATGCGGATCGCCTTGCCGCGCGCGAACTTCATCATCGTCGAGGTGGCCGAGATCACCGCATCGGAATCGCCGCGGATGGCCGCCACGATGTATTCGCTCGAGCCGCGATAGCCGGTGATCAGCTGGCGCCGTATCCCCAGCATCTCGGTGCCGATGATGCACGCCGCGGTGGCCGTGCCTTCCATTCCGGTGACCGCGAATTTGACCGGGCGTTTCGCCGACAGCGCCTTGAGATCGTCATAGGTTTTGATCGGTGAATCGGCACCGACCCCGATGAGGTAGCGCTCGCCTTCGCCGATGCAGCCGATCCAGCTGAACCTGGCGAGATCGTAAGCCTGGGTTCCCTGAACGGCCTGCTGAATGAACATCCCCGGCACGTCGAAAATTCCAAGCGTGTAGCCGTCCGGCTTGGCGCGGTAGAGCTGCGTGATGCCGCGCGTCCCGCCCCCGGTGGTGACATTGATCGGAACGATGGTCGTCCGGTTCGGGAGATAGGATTCCATCACCGGCGAAACGAAACGCACATAAGCGTCGAAGCCGCCGCCGGCGCCATAGGGAATGATGAACTGGATATTTCGCGCTGGAAAACCGGGCGCAGCCACGACGCCGCGAGGCAGGAGCAACGCCGGCGCAAGCAAAGCCGCACCGGCGACAAGGTCGCGACGGGTCAAGCTCGGCGTGGCGATGGATGTGCTCATCTTCGGGGCCGGCCGGGAAAGTACCGCCAATGGCGCAGCAAACCTAGTCCGAGGCCGTCAACAAGGGGGTCCCGGCGACAAGCGCTTCATCAATTTCCGGCGAGAACGCCCGCTTTTCGAAGCTGCTGAAGCGCAGTACCTTCCCAGCACACCATCGGGGCCGGCTCACCATGTCGCTCAAACCCATCTCGCTCGCGGCCGCAACACTTGCCGCCGCCATCGCCATCGCTTCTCCCGCCGCCGCCCAGAACCGCGCTGAATACATTCCTTTGGGCCGCTTGAGCGCGGCGCTCTACCATCCCGACAGCGGGCCGCCGCCGCACATCGCTTTCGTGCTGGCGCACCGCACCGCGAATTATCTCAACCATATCGGCTGCCGCGAATTCTCCGCGCGCGGTTTCCTGGCGCTCTGCTTCAACACCCGCTTTCAGAACAATGAGAGCCAGGTGCGCTGGGAGGAAACGCCGCTCGACGTCAAGGCGGCGGTCGAATTCGCGCGCCGCCAGCCGGGCATCACCAAAGTCATCCTGTTCGGCCATTCCGGCGGCGGACCGCTGATGAGCCTCTATGAAGCGGTCGCCGAAAACGGACCGTCCTACTGCCAAAAGCCGGAGCGCATCGTGAAGTGCGGCGACGATCTCAAGGATTTGCCGCGCGTCGATGCCATCGTCTTCGCCGATGCCCATCCCGGAAATCCGGTGCAGTCTCTGCGCTCGCTCAATCCCTCGGTCGTTATCGAGAACGGCAAGCGCCGTGTGATCCAGGAGTTGGATCTGTTCGATCCCAAAAACGGCTATAACCCGAAAGGGTCCTCGCACTATTCCAGGGAATTCCAGGACCGCTATTTCACCGCTCAGGCCAAGCGCATGAGCGAACTGATCGACGCGGCCATCAAAACCCAAGAACGCATGAAGAAGGGCGATTATCCGTATCCGGACGATGACATCGTTCTCATTCCCTCGGGCGGCAATCCCGGCGCTGGCGCGGGCGGCGATGCCAAGTTGGCGACGCTTGATCCCAGCATTCCCGAGCTGATGAGCACCGCGCGTCCAGAGAAACTGCTCAAGAACGACGGCAAAATCGTCACGCAGGTGATCAAGAGCGTCTCCGTCGCCGAGCCCGGAATGGCGCAGACCAATCGCGCCTTCGACACCGGCACCAAGCTCTTCACTATCAAGTCCTTCCTGAGCGCCAACGCGACGCGCGCGACGAATTCGCGCGACGGCATCGAGCATTGCTCGACCAACAATTCGACCACCTGTGCGGTGCAGTCGATTTCGGTGCCGATCATGGTCGCGGCGATGGGAGGCTATCACTTCATCCGCGATGGCGAGATCATCTACGACAAGTCGGTTGCTAAGGATAAGGACTTCGTCGTCATCGAAGGCGCGCTGCATGGCTTTGGGCCGTGCACGGCCTGCGCAACCACGCCGGGCCAGTACTCCAACACGGTGAAGAATCTCTTCGACTACATCCGCGACTGGACGAACAAAAGATTTTAACGCGCGTTTCCCTCGCCCCCGCAGGGGGAGAGGGTCAGGGTGAGGGGGTCTTAAAACATCGCAAACGGCGCGTCCTTCATTGGTCCGACGAGGTTTGAGTAGAATTTCTCGTGCACCTTGCCCCAATTGGGCAGCGCCTGCATCGTTTTGAGCCAGCGCGTCACGTTCGGCCAGGGTGAGAGATCGCAGTGCACGATTTCGCCCGCCGTCAGCAGGCAAGCGCCGAAATAATCGGCGATCGTGACCTGGTCGCCCATCAGAAAGTTCTTGTTGGGTCCCAAGAGATCCTCGTCGAGTATCTTCAGCCAGTGTTTTGCCTTCTGGCGGCCGAAGTTGAGCGTCCCGGCCTGCGCGACTTCGTTTTCGCGCTTGTGATGAGGAAACAGCTGCGGATAGACGAAATTATAGCCGAAGTCGCGATAGAGGCCGGTGTTGAACCAATCCATCAGCTCGTTGATCTTGGCGCGCTTCTTCGGATCCTTGGGATAGGCGGGCGATCCGATCTTGTCGGCGACATATTTTAAAATCGCCGAGCTCTCGCTCAAGAGGAAACCGTCATCGTCCAGCACCGGCACCTGGCGGCTCGGATTGACCGCGGCGTAGCCGGGCTGCATCTGCGCGCCCTTGAAGAGGTCGACGAAGTTGATTTCGAGCGGCGCGCCGCTTTCGGCCGCGAGCAGCAGGACCGGACGGCAAGTGGTGGAAATCGGATCGGCGTAGAGTTTCATGATGGCTCCTCCTCAAGCAATAAAACCAAGTCCGCTTATTTGCTGCGGACGATGTCCTCGTAAGCGGGTTTCGTCGGCAGCAATCCGCGGTCCGACATCCAGTCAACCTTTTCCTCGAATTCGCCGCGCTTATAGGGCTGCGCGCCGATGAGATCGGGCAGCATGCCAGTCTTGCGCTGCTCGGGCGTAAGGTCGCGCAGCAATTCCTCGCGCGACCGCGTCTCGTTCTCCCGCAGCCAGGCGACGGCGCGGTTGAGTGCGCGCATCAGTCTATCCGCGGTCTCGTCGTCGACGTCGTCGCCCACGACGATGCCGCCGCGCCAGCGCAGATCGGCGAGCTTTCGCGCGCCTGCCGACGCAGCCCGGCTGACCAGCGGCTCCATCAATGCGGCGGCTTCGGTTTCTCCGTCGAGCAGCGCCTTCAAGCGGTCGTTGGCGTGAACGAGATTGATTTCCTTGTACGGAACGCCCGCGGCCTCCAGCGCTTCGATGGCGGCGTAGAAGGTGCCCGCATGCCACGTCACCGCGATCGGCACATTGCGGAGCTCGGCGAGACTTTTGATTTTGGAATCCGCGCGCACCATAATGGCGCCGGTACGCGCCGTTGTGTCGAGGCCGATGATGCGGCCATGGCCGAGCTGCTGCACCCGCTCGATCGCGCCCCACTCGCAGACCGGGTAGACTTCGAGCGCGCCGCCCGACAATTGCGTTTCCTTCCAGCGCTCCGAAAACTTCTCAACCCGGCCGGCGACGCCTTTCGGATTGTCCTCGTAATATTCGACGTCGAGGCCCTCGTCCTTGAAGAAGCCCTGTTCGACCGCGACCCGCCAGGGGCGATCGTGCGCGTTGCTGTCGCTTTGGACGCGGATGGTGCGTTTCATCGTTTTTCCGTTGGTTGGTGAAGCTGAAATCAAACTACAAAACGAACAGGGGTTATTCAAGCCGCGCGGTCCGCCTTAAACCAAATCCTCGCGGCCGAAACCGGCGATGCGCTTGTAATTGTCGGACAATGCACGCAATTCGCTTTGGCTGATGAATTTGTCGAGATCGTCGAAGGGCCGATCGCCGGTCAATTCTTCGACCTTGATGTTGATGAAATCCGGTGGCGTCTGGCGATTTGTCTGCACGACCTTGGCGGTCGTCGCGAGGCGCGCGTTTTCGTAAGTTTTCAGCGCCGCGACCCGATCCTCGGTCGTCTTCAGGATGTCCGCGAGCACGCGCGCGTCGATCAAAGCTTGCGCCGCGCCGTTCGAGCCCCGCTGATACATCGGATGCGCCGCATCGCCTAAAAAGGTGATCCGCCCGAACGTCCAGCGCGGTACCGGATCCTTGTCGACCATGGGATATTCCAGGATGGTTTCCGAATGGCGCAGGAATTCCGGCACGTCCAGCCAATCGAAATGCCAGGCATCGTAATAGAACAGGAAATCCTCCAGCCGGCCTGGCTTGTTCCAGTCGTTCTTCGCCCGTCCCGCCATCGGCGCTTCGACGGTCCAGTTGATCAGCTGCGTGCCGTTGCCGTCGACATTGTCGATGATCGGATAGATCACCAGCTTGGCGGTCTTGATCGAACCGATGCGGATATAGGTGCGGCCGTCGAATATCGGCTTGCCGCGCGCGACCCCGCGCCAGGTGTTGATGCCCTCGAAGGCCGGCTCTTCATCGGGATAGAAGTGCCGCCGCACCAAGGAATTGACGCCGTCGCAGGCGATGACGATGTCGGCCCTAACCGGAGGCACTGTCGAGCCCGTCGTGGTCTCCTCGAGGAGAAGCGTGGCGCCCGAATCATCCTGCTCCACGTCGATGCAGCGCCGGTTGAGCAGGATTCGCTCCGCGCCCAGCCGCTTTAACGCCGCCTCGTACATGATCCTATGCAGGCGCCCGCGATGGATGCCGACTTCGGGATAGGCGTAGCCGGCGCCCCGGCCGCGCGGCTCCTTATAGATCAGCTGTCCGAAGCGATTGAAGAACGCGCTTTCGCTGTTCGCCACGCCGGCCGCCTCGACCGCTTCACCCAACCCGAGCCCGGTCAATTCGCGCATCGCATGCGGCAAGATCGTGATGCCGACGCCGAGCGCCTTGATCTCCGGCGCGATCTCATAAATGCGGCAGTCGATTCCGCGCTGATGCAATCCGATCGCCAGCGCCAGTCCGCCTACGCCGCCGCCGACGATCGCGATCTCAGTATTCCGCGTCGCGGCCATCCGTTCAGCCGCGTTTCAATACATCGGGATTCATCAAATTCACCGGCTTCCCGTCCAGAAAGGCGAGAATGTTCTCCAGCGCCGGTTGATAGAACGCGTGCAGACCTTCGACGGTGGTAAATCCCAAATGCGGGGTCAGCACGGTGTTGGGCAGATTGCGGAACGGATTGTCGGCGGGCAGGGGCTCACGATCGTAGACGTCCAGTGCGGCGATGATGCGCCCTTCGCGAATGGCGGCAATGAGCGCTGTCTCGTCGACGATGGGGCCGCGCGAGGTGTTGACGAAGATCGCGCCCTTCTTCATGCGCGCGAAATCGGCGGCGCCGATGAGGCCGCGCGAGCGCGGGCCGAGCACGAGATGCACCGAAACCGCGTCGGACTCCGAAAACAGCTGCTCCTTGCTGACCAGCTCGGCGCCGCCTTCACGGGCGTTCTCGGCGGTCAAGTTTTGGCTCCAGGCGATCACGCGCATGCCGAGCGCTTTGCCATAGCGCGCCATATACGTTCCGATGCGCCCCAAGCCCACGAGCCCCAAAGTGCGGTGCTCGAGATTGATGCCCGGCGCGATGCCTTCCTGAAAACGCCCTGCGCGGATCGCGGCGTCGCCTTGGGGAATCTTCCGCGCCGCGGCCAGCAGCAGCGCCAGCGACATCTCCGCTGCCGGCGCCGGCGAGTGCCCGCCCGCGGTCAGGGTGCAGACGATGCCCCGCTTGGTGCAGGCCTCGAGATCGACATTGGGCGCGCGCGTGCCGGTCAGCGACAGCATCTTCAGGCGCGGCAGCCGCGCAATCAGCGCTTCGGAAAAGCGCGAGCGTTCGCGGAGCAACAGAATAATGTCGAAATCGGCGAGCAGGTCGGCGGCTTTGTCCTCTTCGCCGGGTCCGAAATGGCGCTGGAAGAAGGCGATCTCCGCGCGCTTTTCCAAAGGCGACCAATCGATCAAATCGCGCGCGGCGTTCTGCCAATCGTCGATCACTGCAACGCGGGTGCCGGCCATGACTCCACCCCTGCTTTTGCCTTGGGACCTGGAATGTTAGAACTGATGCCAGCAGCGGCGCGGGTGAGTCAACAAAGCGCGAGAGGCAGACATTCATGCGGCATTTGTCCGTGATCCTGATCGCATCCCTCTTGGGCGCGGTTGCCTCCAGCGGCGCTTTTGCCCAGCGCGTCGAAAAAAACTTGAATGCCGAAACCGCCGAGAAAATGGCGGCAGCCTGCGTCGCCTACGCCAAGGCGCGCAACGCCGCGGTGAATATCTGGGTGTTCGACCAGCAAGGTGCGCTGCTTCACTTCCAACGCATGGACGGCGCGCCCCCGGCCGGCCCGTCGGTTGGTCCGGGTTCGCAATCTGGAGGAATTGACATCTTCCTTGGCGGCGCGGGCGCCAGCTCGCCGCAAGAATCGGCTGGCGGAGTGCCTGTCATCTTGGATGGCAGCACCGTCGGCACGGCGCGCGCGGCTGGAATGGGCGCGGTCGGCGATCGCGCCTGCGCACGGGCCGCGGTCGAGGCTGCAGCCGGGCAGGGCGCAGTCCAAGGCGGGCGCTAGGCTTGCTTGCCGCGCCCCGACCTGACAAACCGGCGTTTGACGGGACATGATTGTGGCAGTGATTCTCGTGACGATGGCGGAGAGCGTATGAGCCGCGCGGCGAACCAAATCATGGCTGAGACGAGCGCGCCGGCGGCGTCACTCGACATCGAGGCGCTGAAGAACGCGCGCGTGCAGGCCCAGCCCTTTCCCTATTTGATCGTGCCCGGTTTTGTCCGCGCCGACGCTTTGCCTGCGATCGGCGCCGATTTTCCGGCCATTGCGCATCCCGGCAGTTTTCCCCTATCGAGCTTGAGTTACGGTCCGGCGTTTAAGAATTTCGTGGACGATCTGCAAAGCCCCGAGCTCGGCGAACTGGTCGCCGGGAAACTGGGTATGAAACTGGACAACTGCCCGACCATGGTCACCGTGCGCGGTCAGAGCCGCGCTGCCGACGGCAAGATCCACACCGACAGCAGAACCAAGCTGGTGACGGCCCTCATCTACATGAACGACGCCTGGGAAAGTCCAAGAGGCCGCCTGCGCCTGGTGCGCTCGGAGCACGATTTGAACGACGTCGTCGCCGAAGTGCCGCCCGATGAGGGCACGCTGCTCTTGTTCAAGAACGAGCCCAATGCCTGGCACGGCTTCGAGCCGTTCTCGGGCCCGCGCCGCGTCGTCCAATTGAATTGGGTGACTAGTGCCGCCGTAGTGCGCCGCGAACAGACCCGCCACCGCATCAGCGCTTTTTTCAAGCGTCTCCTGAAACGTTCGGCTTAAGAGACGCGCGATGCCGCTCAACATCGAAACCTTCAACAATGCGGCCGGCGGCAACGCCTTTTATAAGGCGATTACGCATCCGCTCGCTGCAGCTCCTGCGCGCGACCTCGTTGCCAAACTGCGCGCGAACGGCCCTGTCGCGGTCTATGACCCGCACAATCTGCTCGCCGCTTTTGCTGCGCTCTATCCGCTGGAGAAGATCGAGCTCGCCGGCTTCTTCGTTCAGGACGTGGGACAGATCGGCCGCGTCTTTCAAAATCACGCCGCGCGCCCCGTCACCGACCTTTCCCAATGCCATGCCAGCGCCGTGCTGATCGCCGCTTTCGATGCCGCCG
>Ga0137361_10002070_pt1 | contig 12688 bp, 17 predicted proteins | sample Mad1_80_16metaG_FD_104923 | JGI IMG/M metagenome (GOLD analysis project Ga0137361, IMG submission 104923) | Vadose zone soil microbial communities from Angelo Coast Range Reserve, California, USA - Mad1_80_16 metaG | ecosystem: Environmental > Terrestrial > Soil > Vadose zone | place: USA... | reverse complement strand
TTACTGCAAAAGATGTTGCGGCGAGCAAACGCTGGTGGTGTGATTGTACGGAGGTATGCTTGTGCGTCTGGATCATGTGGTCGCAGCATATTCCACCAAGGGACTGCCAGGATGTAGTAGGGATCATGCGCCCATTCCGGGCAGGGTTGCTGAAAGAGGTCACAAAGATACTCGACAGAAGCAGCGCAGAAAGCCCCCCAATGGCGGGTCTGTTCGGTTTCCTGCTCCGGCCTGGTCAGAGGATCTTTGATCAGCTCGGGACGGATGTGCTTGGCGTAGCCATACCAGGCGTTAGAAAAATCCCCAAGGGCGGTCCAGGGGTCTTCTCCCTGGCAGATACGCTGGTAGGCGTAGGCCATGGTATCGATGGTTGCAGGTAGCGTTTGTGGTTCTTTGTGCCGGTCAGCATACTCTTGTGCCATCATGCGCAGTATCTCAAACGACATGCTTACCCTCGTTTTCCTTCAAAGAGCCGGCGAAGAGCATGCTCAATGCTCTCGGCGTACTTTTCTAGTCCGCCCGGTAACACGTATCTCTCTACTACTTGTTGTGCTTGCTCGCGCGTCCGAATTCGTGTTTTCGAGAGCAGTATAGCACAATCAGCAAGGTCTTTGTCTCGTCCTGCGGCGATTTTGAGGGCAAGAATGTATTCCCGAGGCGGTTGTGTTGGCTACCTGGTACGTCCGTTCCAACTACAGGGAGAGACCCTACAACCACCTGCTACTCGCGGCAGGCTTATGCTTCCTTTTTGAACTCACGGCAATGATATGGGGGTAGAGACCGCAAAATCTCCTTTTTTTCGTTTTCGACTTCGTGCTTAAAAGAAAAACCTTGCGGCAACTTTATAGGTGCAGGGGCGGCAAAGAAATGAGTAAAGTCGCAAACGTCTTCCAGCCGCTCCACAGGCCAATCGAGTTTCCACCTCCATCCACGGAAATCCACTGTTGTCTACCGGTTTTGCTGTCAGTTTTGCTGTCAAGGGTGATGGGAAAAAGGCAGGTGTGAGCGTGTTCGGGGACCTGCGCACGAAGAAAAAAGAGCCGCAATCCTTGTTGGTTGGGGCTCTTCCTATTTTCGCGAATGACTCCAGGAACTCTGGCCTCTCGACAAGTTGCACATGTAGGAGTGAATGATCAAGGTCACTGGTTCTACGCGAGGATTTGTGCGGCGCGTAGCTGCTGCAGGTGCTCAGGGGAGGATTCGAGAGGATAGGAAATACACTGGCGGAGCGTGATGGGACCAAATTCTTCATGCACCCCCTCTCGCTGCAAAGCGGAGACTGGGATACGCTCAATCAGGCTCGCAAAGCGTTCACACCCCTGCTTCAACTGCTCGAATAACACCTCTGGATCAGCATGCTGGTAGTCGTGTTCACGGACCAACGCGTCTTGATCGTAGGCTGGTAATGCGGGCCGCTCTTCGGCCAGAAGACACTCCACCCGACTGATCCAGATCCCCATTTTATCGATCATGTGGCCGACCACTTCGATCGCTGACCATTCGCCTGCTGCGGGACGATGTCGGATGGCGTGGTCATCGCTGCGCAGGGCCATGCGAAAGATGGCTGGAATCTCGCGGAACTGGGCAGCCCAGTGTTCTTGTTCGGCGGACATCATTTCCTCCTTGGGTCAACTCGAGTGGACGCCGAGTCTTTCAATATCAGCGCGAAATCTCTTACATTGATGAGCACAGGTGTTTGCGAGGTCACTTTCTCGCCAAGTGTAGCATGTCTGATCGTCCAGGTCTAGATGTGCGGGCACGGTCTTGGCCCGAAACCCTGAACTCATCGCTCATAGCCGGAACGATCGCTGAGGATGATTACAAAAGCAACGATGGGGTCGAAGATGGAATGAAGTTTCGTGACAGCCTGCTTGGAAGGCAGGTTGCCGCACGATCACCGCTCGCTTCTTATAAAATGGCTCCACGAGCGGCTTTCGCATTCTCACACACTATGTGAGCGTGCTCACCAAAAGTGTTCACAAGCTTTCTGATACATGACAACCTGCCCTGACACGCCGCAGATACCTGCCCAGCACCCCTGCTTTCTGACAAAAGTGTTCGCAACTCGGTAGAGGCAGATTGTTAGCAACTGGAACTGCTGCTGGAGCAACTATAAAGCATACCTTGAGAAAAAACAAGAGAGGAAGGTGTTCTCTCGAAGACCCTGACCAAAATCAGTGTGTTTTTGCCTGATGTATGCTGATATACAGTGCGTTCGCTACCTTTTCATTCAATAATTTACCGTCTGATTGGGCACCTATGCTTAAAGCATAAAAAATCTCTTCCCCATGCTGTTGCTCTCTGCTATGGTGTGGGTATATGCTCGAAAAGACAGCGAGCAAAGGAGCTTGAACGATGAAGATTGCAGCACTCTATGATATCCACGGGAATCTGCCAGCATTGAATGCATTGTTGGAAGAACTCAAAGAGGTCCAACCGGACCTGATCGTCGTCGGAGGAGATATCGTCTCAGGTCCCATGCCAGCGCAGACCCTGGAACGTCTCTTCCAGCTTGGCGACCACGTCCGCTCCATTCGCGGCAATGCGGATCGCGAAGTCGTCATGGCTTTTGATGGTCAACCGCTCAGCCCCGCTCTGCCAGAGGAGGTGCGTGAGGTGACGCAGTGGATTGCTGGGCAGTTAACGCGCTCCCAGCGGGACTTTCTGGCTGCATTGCCGCAGCAGCTTGTGCTCCAGGTCGAGCGGCTGGGAAAGGTCTTGTTTTGCCATGCCACCGCACGCAGTGACGAGGAACTCTTTACGTCCATCACGCCCCAAGAGCGACTCAAGGTCATCTTCTCCCATGTAGAGCAGCAGACCGTTGTCTGTGGGCATACGCACATGCAGTTTGAGCGGCGTGTCGGCAAGCTGCGCATTCTCAATGCGGGGAGCGTGGGGATGCCCTATGCTGACCGGCCAGGCGCGTACTGGCTCCTGCTTGGCCCAGAGGAGTACGAGCTTCGCTGGACGGCGTATGATGTGGAGGCAGCGGCGCAAGCGATACGAGCGAGCGGGTATCCACAGGCGCGGGAGTTTGCCGAGGAGAACATGCTCAAGGTTCCGACGGCGGCCGAGGCAACGGAGATCTTCGAGCGCATGGCAGAGGAGCGCTGGTCGCAGGGAGGGTGATTCTTTCTCATTGCGCATCTCGTAGGAGCATCGCCGGAGGGCATCATGTGCTCCAGACGCCTGTGCTCTTTGCAACAGCTCCTCTGCACAAGCTGGAAACTGCCAGAGAAAGGAAGCGTGGAATGCATCTCGCGATCATTTCAGACATCCACGGTACCTGTTTTGCCTTTGACCAGGTCCTCAAAGATATCCGCCGGCAAGGTATTGAGCACATGGTGTGCCTGGGTGATGCGCTTCAAGGAGGAGCGCAGCCAGCCGAGACACTGGCACGGCTGCGAGAACTGAACTGTCCGGTCGTCATGGGCAATGCTATGGATCTCCTCATTCGTTCGAGGATCTCATTCTCCCCGATACCCCAGATGACATCGTGCGCCAGTTCCTGAGTGGCTTGGATGCGACGCTCCTGACGGGAGGGCATACCCACACCCAACAACTGCGTCATCTGGGCAATAGCTGGTATGTCAATCCTGGAAGCGTCAGTCTGGCTTATAACTGGGAGCTTTCAGATCTGGCCACAGGGCAGATGCGGGTTGATCCCTGGGCCGATTATGCCATCGTCTCCTCTGAGGGAGCAGGCCTGGGTATCACCTTTCGTCATGTTCCTTTCGATGTGGATGAGCTTGCTCACATCATCCGCGCCAGCGGCAGACCGTATACAGAAGAGGCCATAGCTCTCTATCGACGCGAGATCTGAGAAAGGGGATGTTAATGGATCGTGGCATTCTTCACGAACAACTTGCTTATTACCGGGCAAGGGCGCAAGGATATGATGAATCAATGGTGGAAGGTTTCGTAAATAAGGTCAAATGGATCAAACACAGTTCGTATGGACAAGCAGGTTTCCCGCTGCTCCAAACTGGCTGGCTGGTCTCTATGGGGCTACCATCGGCCTGCTCATCGGTGTGTTTCTCAGCCTGCTGGTCGCAGGAGCCGGGTGGATGTGGCGCAAACCAGCGGAGAATGAGATGCGATTGCCCTGGCCACCTCGAAGACAAGGAATAAACCATATCCCTGGTGTGTTACAATGGATGTGTTACCTTAAAAATACTTGCCAATCAGAAACAGTTGAAATTCATGCAGAACATATTCATTACGGTCATCATGCAAACAATCTGCCCACCCGCGTAGGCAATCACGCCGGGCTTACGCGGGAGAACGTCGGGCTTGTGCTTACTGATGCAGCTGCTCGCTGCTAATTTTCAGAAGGGAGCAGCTTTTCCGTCATGTCTGCACCTCTCGTGCTCTACTCCTCCCCTCATGGCAATGGCGCGTGCTATCGGCCATTCACTCTGGATTTCTCACACCATCTTTCGTGAGTTCGTTTGCCGTCATGCTACGCCACACCCCGGCAACGTTCCCAACTGTTCTGTTCCGCGAAATGCTATGTTCGACCGGGGTATCATTGAAAAGAATCCCCGCCGGGTAATGTGTAAAGGCTAAATCAATCATGTTACAGGTTAATCACATCCATCTTTCTTATGGCCCGCGCGTGGTGCTGGATGACGTATCGTGTACCGTCGCGCCTGGGGAAAAAGCCGGGCTCATCGGCGTCAACGGGGCAGGGAAAAGCTCGCTTTTAAAGATTATCGCGGGCATACAGGAACCTGATCGTGGAAATGTCATCCTTCCACGTTCTCATGGTTACCTATCGCAAGATGTGGCGAACGAAACTTCGGTAGCCGAGGGCATCACCGTGCGTGACTACATCTTCAGTAGTACCGGCCTGGATGCGGCTATCCGGTCTTTTGAGGAGCTATCGCTGCAACTTGCCGGTGCCGAAGGTGATAGGCTCTCATCGCTTCTACAACGCTTTGAACAGGCGCAGGACGCGCTTGATCGCCTGGGCTACTTCGATGCCGACGCGCGCGCCGAACAGTTGATCGCTGGAATCAACCTGGGAGGGGTCACCCTGGATCGGCTGGTGAGCACACTGAGCGGCGGTCAGAAGACCAAGCTGACGCTGGCACGCCTGCTCTTCCAATCGCCCGATTTGCTCTTACTCGATGAGCCGACGAACTTCCTGGACGTGGAGGCGACGGCCTGGCTGATGGACTTGTTGGATCGCTATCCTGGCGCCTTGCTCATCATCTCGCACGACCTGGATTTGCTCGATCGCGGCATCAACAAGGTCCTGCGCCTCAACGAGTTTACGCACAAGCTCGAAGAGTATCGCGGCACCTATTCCAACTACCTCACTCTCACGGGCGACACCCTGGCGTTGCTAGAGCGCACGAAAGCGCAGCAGGAACGCGAAATCTCCCGCCTGCGCAAAACATCGCAGAAGCTGCGCGGCTACGGTGCAACCCGCGTCAGCCAGCGTATCGCCGTTGATAAGCGCATCGCCGCCCTTGAGGCGAGTAAGCCGAGCCTGCCGCAGGCCAGCCGCCGCATCAAGAGCGATTTCCCCGTGCGCTCCACGAGCGGGCAAATCGTGCTGCGCGCTGACAAACTCACGAAAACCTATGGCGCAAAGGAGGTCTTTCGCAACATCAGCTTTCAAGTCGAGCGTGGGCAGCGCCTGGTCGTCATTGGCCTGAATGGTGCCGGCAAAACCACCCTGCTGCGTACCCTGCTCGGCAAAACAGCGCCGAGCGTCGGTATAGTGACAATGAGTGACCGTGTGCGCACTGGCTATTACGCGCAGGAAAATGAGGGCCTTGATTACAATAACACTGTTTACAATGAAGCGCTGGCTGTGCTGCCAACCGATAGCAAGCGCGTGCGTGCAGTCCTTGGGCACTTCCTGTTCAACGGTGATCGCGTCTTCCAGCATGTAGGCACGCTCAGTGGGGGCGAGAAGACCCGCCTCGCGCTGGCGAAGATGGTGCTGGACGGCCCGAACCTTCTCGTCCTTGATGAGCCGACAACCCATCTCGATGCCATGTCGCGCAGCATCATCGGTGAGGCCCTGGGCAGCTACAACGGCACGATCATCGCTGTCACACACGATATAGAGTTTGTCCGTCACCTGCGGCCAGATACCCTCCTGTTAATGCCGGAGGGGAAGGTAATGCTTTACGATGCGAAACACGATGAACTGTTGAAACGCGCCTGATGTCGGGGGTATGAGTATCATCATTACCGACAACCTTTCCAGCCACAACAGTGCCCAAACCCGTGCCCGGCTCGCTCGGCATCCTTGGTCCCACCAGGGCTTCATTCCCGACTTGCGCGTGCGGGCTCGGTAAACCACATCCTAAAACCTGAGCAGACTGACCACTGGGCTGGAAGGTGACCGGCAGAGACCTGATCACAAAGACGATCCCCGTATGCACCGTAATCGGGACACCCTCCACTCGTCACAGGCCCCCAAGTGGCGGGAGGATACTCGGCCGCCATGAGAAACAGGGTCCTCCTGTCCGCGCCTCCCAGCATGCAGGCGAAGCAGCCGCGGTCGAGATCGACGGTCTGCAGCACCTCACCTCCTTTGCGAACGCGCACGCAGCGCCTGGCGGGGGTGTCCGCGTACCGGACGGCACCTTCGGCATCGAGGCAAATGCCGTCAGGGTAGCCATTGACCAGGTCTGCCCACACCCGCTGGTTGGACAGGGTGCCGTCTTTCTCGATGTCGAAGGCCGTCAGTCGATGCCCGTAGGACTCGGCCAGGATCAGCGTCGAGTTGTCCGGGGTTACGACCAGGCCATTGGCGAAGGCGCATCCCTCTGCTACCGTCCGAGCCTCGCCGTCGGGCGTGACTACACCCAGGATGCCGGGGGCGAACTCGCCGCCGGGAAAGTTGAAGCCGAGGTTGCCAAGGTAGGCGTTGCCCCGACCGTCCACCACCAGGTCGCTCCAGGGATAGCGAGACAGATGGCGGAGACTCGCATGCGTCACCAGCGAGCCATCGTGCTCCCGGCGCAGGAGCAGCCCATCGCGCATGGAGACGATCAGCAGGTGCCCATCGGGCAGGAAGCCCAGACCTCCTGGGCGCCGAAGTCGGAGAACCAGAGGCGGTCGTTTTGCCAACGTGGTGACTCGCCGAAGGCCAGACCGGTCAGCAGGGTATGCAGTTCAGGCATGTTGAAGACTCCTTTCATTGACCCGATCAAGGAAGAGGTGCGCTCGTATTTTTGCTCGCCAAATGGCGCGTAGAAAGTGGAAGCCACATACTTGGGCATGCTGTTCATGTGCTCTCCATAGGCCCCGGTCCCTTGCATGCTAGGCCATGCGGTGGCAAAGCCTTGGTAGGTCACGCGTCCCAGGAGTAGAGCGTCGCGCGCAAAGAGTTCCGCGAATGTATACTGCTCCTGTTCTTCGCTGCCGAATTGAAAGGTCCACGCGGGGTTTTCGACGACCCCGTCCAATGACACGAACTCGGAGACAATCACTTTTCTCATGTCAGTTCTCCTTCTCTGTGAACAACCTGTGCCGACCATGGGCGAGAAGAGGCAGGTGCGAACTCAGCCCAGGAAGAACTCCACCAACACAGGAACGAGCACCTCGTCAGCCGGGCCGTGGTCTTGACCTTCCATGATGCGATGCCGCGCATCCGGCAGGATGTTAGCAAGCTCTTGCGCTCCGTGGCGCAGAAACACATGATTGTCCGCACGACCCAGAAACACCGTGCCGTCCATCACCAGCGTAGGAACCGTCACGGAAGCCCACTTCCTGAGCGGCAACGGATCACCGCGCTGGGTGTCTGCCATGATGGTGACGTCGTAGGCGAGCGTGTGCGCCACGGCCTCTTGTCCTGGCCATATGGGCGAGTGCCGCATCTGTGCAATCATTTCGGCCGGAAGGCCAAGCTGTGTCATGAAGTACTCGACCGCCTCGCCCCGGCGACCCGCAGAGACCAGGCCAGTGAGGTACGCCGCGGCATCCTGCGGCAGAAGAAGAAAGGAGCTCCATGAGCTTCCCCACTGTTATGGAGGAGTATCTTCCAACTTCTCCTCTGCCAACAAAAGCGGGGCCAACTCAAAGAGAGGGAGAGCGACCTGCCAGACAAATCCGTCTCAAGTACTGCGGTGGTGGAGCTGTTCGACCCGCTTGAGCCCATCGGCCCACGCCTGGGCAAGCAGGCGTGGGATGGCTGGGTTCTCGGCCTCGTGCACGGATCTGATTTTGAGGTGGCGCATGCGTTTGCCACTGCCCTCCAGCAATCCCTCTGGATCAGGCAAAAAGCCACCGAAGAAGAAGCCGAGATTCAGATGCTTTTCAAACACCGTGACGTACACAATCCGGTCAAAGCCGGAGTCGGTGGGACCATAGCCTAAGGCATCATGATAGATGATTTCGTGGGCCTCGGGAGCCACTGATCCAATCAGTCGGCGCAGCGCCTCGACCATCGGCTGCTTCTCGCTGGGAGGGTGCTCGAGCCAGGCTCGAACCTGTTCAGTTGGTATACTGACGTTCATGCTCAAACTATACCATAACGAGATTAGGCATCGCTACCATCCTGGCATCACTGGTGTTGCCACCCACCCTGAGCGAGCTCTGCAACTGACCCTCCCCGGCTTGTCTTCGGCTTGGTAGCATGGAAAAGCTCTGAAGATCTACCAGGGCTGTTGCTACATCGGGGAGTGCGCATTGCCTCATCTTACTTCTGCCTCTGTTCTTGCAATGGGCATGGCTTACTGGTGTTTCAAGAGGGTAGGCAAAGACAGGCCTGATCCTGCTGAATCTCCCCACACTCCTTTGCGAGGTATAGAATGTGAAACGATTGAGAAGGCAGATTTTACCTGAGGCAATGCAGCATTCATGGCATACCGTGGTATTGTTAGTTTTGACGTAGTTAGGTATAATGAGTGTCGTGAGGTGGTAATAGTCCATGGCTGAGGAGAACAACATCGCACGGTTCATAGGGGTTTGTCAAGCCAGATGAAAGAACGTAACTGTGCGCCCGATGGTACTTCGTAATAAGGTGGGGAATATCATTCGCCTCACAGGACAACATGGCCCATACGTAAGGAATACTCATCCTTAGTAAGCATCAAGCTATCCCGCAGTGCAGCGTTGACGTTCGCATGGTGAAACAAGGGTCACGCAGATCATGGAAAGCGTAGAAGGTATGGTGGTGAGTAAGGAGGCGTGGTGTCACGTAAGCTCCGACAGTGGCGCGCAGATTTACGGCGTGTGGGCTTTTACCTGGATCATCAAACTGGAAGTCATCAAATATGGAAGCACCCGCTTATCCCAGGCATAAGCGTGAACCTTGTGGGCAAGGATAGTGCCGACGCCAAGCCTTATCAGGAGCGTGAGATACGAGAAGCGATGCGGAAGCTTCAAGAAGCACAAGAACAGTAAGGGAGGCACAAGCCATGAGTGAACTACACTACTCAATGTTGATCCAGTGGTCCGATGAAGATCAAGCTTACCTCGTGCGGCTCCCTGACTGGGAGCGAGCCGAGCGCGTACTCGGACCGGTCACCCATGGTGATACGTACGCTGAGGCATTGGAGCACGGGCTAGAAGCTCTCGAGGCGCTCATTGCTTCAGCGCACAAGCATCACGAGACATTGCCAGAACCACAAACGTTCGCAGCAGCATAAAGGTTGTGCTGGCTACTTAGGATATCCGTTCAAAAAACAAGGAGTCATCAGCGAAAACAGACACCTCAGCCTCTTCTTTTGCAAAAGGCTGAAGCCGTCCAGAAACTGCCTATCTGACGAACGTCTTTCTAGGGATCAAAACGTCTACCTCCCGTTTTAATAACGGGTACAGCGAGCGATTTGAGCACGGCCTCGTCTCCTCTTCCCTTTTTCTCGTTGGCAGAAAGAATGTGCAGGGAGAAGGACAAAACACAGAAGAAGGAGACTTGCTATGAGTGAGCGAGAACCATCCCTGAGCGATGAGCAGCAACAAGCAAGCGGGGGAGAAATCCAGCGCCTGTTTTTCGAACTCTTTCGGCGTGTGCAGTATAACGAACTGGATGGCGAGTGTGTGGTGAACGACCTGCTGGAGTGGCGCGACTTGTGGCATAGCGTGCTGCCCGCGCGCTTTCCTTATTCGTTCCGCGATCGAAACGAGAAGGAGTATCACCCGTGGACAGAACTCAGCATGTTGCGCTGCGTGCGCTGGGACTCCTGGCCCGCCGATGCCCTGTATATCTGGACCAGCGTCAAGATGCTCCCAGAGTTGCGGCGGCGGGTTGAAGAGCGCTGGAAAGCCGACGAGCTTGTGGTGATTTCGCCAGAGCGAGACGAAGAGATGCATCTGGCGAACATAGACAATGAGGATGATCGCGTGCTGTATGTCTGGTGGGATTAACAAGGTAGCAGCTCTGCCTTGTCTCCCACTCATTTGAGGGTAGAGGAGTCTTCTCTGGAAGGGCGATTCCCACACGCTGATCTTTCAGGCCTGTGTGCTGCTGTTGTCAGTTCGTGTGAGATAGAGTGGGCCTTGATACGAGTGCCGAAGCGATGACAATTAAACGTCCTTGCTGTGACGCGCTTCCTTGCCTTCTTCGGTCACAAGAGTCACTGGGTTGGCAATGGTCACCGCCGCCGGCGAAAGCATTGCGCCACAGCTTGGACAAGACAAGAGTGGCGTTGGATCGGTCAGTGCACGATAGGCATGGACGGGCACTGGGTAAGATGTGGTCTCTTCCTCGCTGCTGTGAAACGTGTAGGTGAGATCACCCTGGTACACTTGTACGAGCGGCAGACGACACTGGCTACATCGCACGCGTTGCAATATCTGCTCGTTGCGCTGCTTATGATCCCTCTCTCGCATTGAAGGCTTTTGCTCTCCTTGCATTGTTCGAGGAAAAGAAGTTGGGAAACACAACCTATTGTACCATCACAGCACAGGTCTCCACGCAACTGTTCGCGCTGTCACTACCAAGCTAAAAAGCCAGATCTTGTTCCCTGCTGGCCTTTCTTCGACGAGTGAAGAAGAGATACGTCCTTTTGTTTGATCGCAGAAGCATCTCGATGTCCATGGAATCGAGCATTGGCTTGCCTGTGCTCACATCGCTTGGCAGATGCCTCTCTTTGTGGCAACAAGAGAAATGGCGAGAGAAGATAGCGGGTATATATCTCCAATTTCTCGAACGGATGCCCTAAGTAGCCAGCACAGGGCTTTGCAGGCGCAGTTTGCTGTTGCTTTTTGCGAGAAGAATCAAAAGACACAGGACACCTCCAATTCTTTGAGGGCGGTCACAAGAGAGGAGCAGGTACGTACACCACGCTGTACCATTTTTGCGCCTCAGATGAGGCAGGTACTCACAAAACCATTGGTGAGACACATCGCCTCAGAAGTCAATACCACTCGCTTCCTGTGAAGCCCCTTTAGAACTGACTTCCTGTGTGCTTGGAGCGGGAGACGGGACTCGAACCCGCGACAGCCTGCTTGGAAGGCAGGGTGTCGCAAGTTCGCCGCTCGCCCGGTATGAAACGGCTTTTGGGGCCGATTGAACTACTACTTCCGAATTTCGTGCGGCTCTGACAAAAGATGTTGCACGCCTCCGGCAAAAGATGTCACGTTCTTGCGAAGGCAGGATGCTACAACCTCAGAGCGCTCTAGAACAACTATACCAGACCGTTTGCGCAAACACAAGGGAGGCAGGATGTCTACCCTATAGCCTCGTAACGACCGCTTGACTTGACTTCAACAGAGTACCATAGGGTGATAGGGTTAGTGTTTTTGTGGTAGGCTGACTGCTAACCAGTTGTTCTTTATTTCCAAGCAGGCTGTCGCAAGTTCGAGTCCCGTCTCCCGCTCTTTTATCTGTTTGTTTCGATCAGCGCCGAATTGCTTAAGCTATCTAACTCCCTGCATTGAGGCCCATTGCTTCCGACAATCCAGAGTTTGCCAGGAACGGAAAGGTCGCGCGCAATCCCTAACAGGGCGGTGCATCCTTGCGGATGAGGATTCGAAACCAGAGACCAGCGCTGGCCGTCCCAGTGCTCAATTAGCCCCTGCACAAACACCGGATCGAATGTGTGGTCTTTCCACATTCCGCCAATAGCCCAGATGTCGTTCGGCCCTAGGAGGGTGTAGAGAAAGGCCCCATCGGTGTGTGTCCCACAATGGGCGCGCCCGTTCGGCTTCCATGAACCCTGGACGGGTCTCATTCCATCCCTGAAAGGCCTGGTATCACGTAAGCTGCTACGAACTGCACAGGAGCAGCGGTTATAACCTGCTCGTTAATCTTGGCAAGCCCCTCTTGCTGGGGCGCGGGTTGGGGAGGGGAAGAAGGAGTGCGTGACGCTGTTTTCAGAGCGTGACCAGTTTGCCAATGAAATACCCGGTAATCGCCGCCGCAGTTGCGATGCCCAACGTCTCCAACGCGCCGCGTAGGATATTCGATTTGGCCACGATGCCGCGCGCGACGCCGAGCAGCAGGAGGAGGATGGCAGTGATACTGATTGAGACGATGCGGGCCATGTCCAGGGAAAAGAAGGCAAAGGGGATGACGGGGATGAATGCTGCCAGGAGGTCGGCGAAGAACATCCAAAGGGACTGCACGAGAGGACTCCGTTGGTCATCCCCGGCGATCTGCGGCTCGAAGGCGGTCTGCACTTTGAGCAAGAGGTCGGGATGACGGTCGAGCACGTCGACGATGGCGCCGCTGTCCTTGTCATCCAGGCCGACCCCGCGCAGCCTCTCCATGACCTCG
>Ga0137361_10002066_pt1 | contig 12699 bp, 6 predicted proteins | sample Mad1_80_16metaG_FD_104923 | JGI IMG/M metagenome (GOLD analysis project Ga0137361, IMG submission 104923) | Vadose zone soil microbial communities from Angelo Coast Range Reserve, California, USA - Mad1_80_16 metaG | ecosystem: Environmental > Terrestrial > Soil > Vadose zone | place: USA... | reverse complement strand
GCGTCGCGCTGGGAATAGACGGCCTGTTTAACTGCCCCATCAGGATTGCCACACGTGTCGAATGTGTCATCGCACAGGACACCCGTCAGCCGCCGGAAGATGAAATTGTTGAACCGCGTATAGTACGCAGTTGCTTCGAAACGGAACGGGCCCCCAGGGTGGCGGAGGCCGATTTCGACCGACTTCGCAGACTCAATCTTGAGATTTGGATCGCCGATATCGAATGTTCCGGTTGCGTCATGAAGCCCCCTGGAGAACAGTTCCGCAGCTTTTGGAGCGCGTTCGACATATTGACCGGTGAGGCTAGCGACGAAGCCGCCCGGCAGGTCCTTGAGAAAGCCGAAGGCGCCGCTCACTGGCGTAAAACTGGGGTTCCGGCCGAGGCTCACCAGCGAGCCACCGTCGGGAAGAAAATCAGCCGGAAAGGTGGGGGTAGTACCGTTCAACTCAACCCTGTCGACGCGAGCGGCGAGTTGCGCCCGCAGCGTGTCGGTCAATTTGAACTCATTGAAACTATACGCGGCATAGCTTCGTGTCGTGTTCGGGTCAAATAACCCGGGATTGTCGGGGCTAGGCGCGTTAAGCTTCTGATGCCCGACCTGCACGCCGACCGCCGAGGTCAGGGTAGCAAATCGGAGGTCGAACGGCGTGAGCTGGACCTCGACGCGGCCTTCCTGCTCTTGATTCGTGAAAGTCTGACGGATTCCGTCGGTGGTGGGATCGGTCGGGTCGGCCAGCCCGATCTCGTCGTGCTTATAGTCGGTGCTACCGACCCAAAAGCGGATGGCGTCGATGAACGAACTTTGCGGGCGGTACTCGCCCTTGCTCATCACCTTGGTCTGTTTCGCAGAGATTCGGGTCTTGTGGTCCTCCCCGTCAGCGCCCGGAATATGATACACCGTATCGTTTTCCGAGAATGAGATACCGACAAATCCGTCCTTGAATATGTACGATCCACCTATCGATTCCCCGTTTGAATGCAGAGCCGAGTTGAGTTGCTTTCCGGTGAACGGTCGTGTCGGATCGACAAGCGACGGATTGCTCGGAATCCTGTAGTCGTCTGCGCGTCGACCGAACGCATCAGCATGTATGGCGAAGTTACCAGCCCCGGCATCGAGCAGGACCGCGCCATTGAGACCATTGTCCACGGTTGTCGCAGCGCCTCTGAACTCCAGACTGACGCCGCGCTGCGGTATCGCGTCGGGAATTCGATTGTTGGTCGCATTGACGACACCGCCGATCGCCTGCGAACCCCAACGCAAGGTCGCCGGGCCGCGCACCACCTCGATCTGATCGGTCGCCAACGGATCGACGGGTACGAAATGATCTTCGCCGAGATCCGAGGCGCCGTTGGCTCCCATGCCGTTTTCCTGAATGCGCACGCGATTGGTGTCGAGCCCGCGAATGATCGGGCGGCTGGATGCTCCTGGCGCAAAGCTTGAGCCGGTGATTCCGGGCTTGTTGTAAAGAACCTCGCCAAGCGTGGAGCTGCCATTGCGGCGGATCTCTTCATTCGGAACCACCGTCACTGTCGCGAACTGATCGGCCACGATGGGAAGCGTTCCGGGCTGCGGCGTCGGCGGAGGTGTAGGCGCAGGCGCTGCCGTAGTGGCGGGAGCCGTGGTCGGCCTGCTCGGTTGCGGCCGCGGCCGTTGAATCGGGCTGGGGGTTGTCACCTTGATCTCTGGAAGCGCAGTCCCAGGTTCTTGAGCGCGCACGCCGCCACTGGACGAAAGAATAATCAACGCTGAACTGCTCAGAAGGAGAGCTCTACCGACGCTTGTGTTGAACCGATCGATACGCACCGAATTAGACATGATGTCCCCCCAAAGGGCCCCTGACTTGACCTGACTTGAATTGAAACCGTGACCGTGACCGCCATCGACGGGGTGATCCGCACGATCGAGGTCGCGCTCATGCGCGAACGGATCGCGCTTCAGCCGTAAGCACGGTTAAATCCCCGCAACGGAATCCGAGCGGAGCGACCGGCTCAGGCCGGCATGTCAGGCGTGGGGAGGACCGCGAGCGCTGAAAGGAAGGTAGTCAAATGCGGCCGGCTCGCTCGCCGCCAATGACCACGGCAATATCTCGGTGAATAAACGCGGTGCTAGAATGATCGCCAGAATCGGCAGGACAAGCGTGTTGGCAAGGCTGACGTTTGCGCAAATGGCGCAGAAATCGCCCGCAAGGCCAGCCGGGTTCTTTTGCGGAGAAGATGGCTGAACGTCGGCCGAGGCATCCGCACTCTCAGCCGCTGCCCATGCGGCCGAGCCGCCGCTGAACTTGCCGACGTGGACGTGGCCGAACGAAAGCAAAAGCTGACAGGCCAGCGCAAAAAACGCCAACCACGCCACACCGCCCCGATTCGATCGGAACCAACGCATCAGCTACGACCTACCCTTCCGAGTCGTGAACATTACCAAATCGGGCCGTCTTGTGAAGCCCATTTTATTACGGCCGCGCGCGAACGCATCGCAAAGGCACTCGGTGAGGTTTACTTGGTGACCATCCGAACGGGTTTTCGGATATGTGATCTTTTTCTCATCGCCTCCGGAGAAATGCGCATAAAGCGCTGGCAGCACGAGCAGGGTCAGCAGGGTCGCGCTTATGAGGCCGCCGATCACCACGGTCGCCAGCGGCTTCTGCACCTCCGCGCCGGTCCCCGTCGCAATCGCCATCGGGACGAACCCGAGCGAGGCAACGAGCGCCGTCATCACCACCGGGCGCAGGCGCGTCAGCGCACCCCGACAGATGGCCTCCTGGCGCGGCACGCCTTCGTCGACGAGCTGCCGGATGAAGGTCAGCATGACGAGGCCATTGAGCACCGCAACGCCCGATAGCGCGATGAATCCGACCGCCGAGGAGATCGAGAACGCCATATCCCGCAGCCACAGTGCCGCAACGCCCCCGGTGAGGGCAAGCGGCACCGCGCTGAAGACGAGCAGGGCATCGCGCCATGATCCCAACGCAGCGAGCAGGAGCAGGAATATAAGTGCGAAGCAGATCGGCACGACGACGAGGAGCCGTTGCCGGGCCGCCGTGAAATTCTCGAACTGCCCGCCCCAGGTCAGATAGTAACCGGGCGGCAGAGTCACCCTTTGGGCGATCTTGGCCTGCGCCTCCGCCACCGCGGAGCCGATATCGCGGCCGCGCACGTCGGCGGTGACGACGACGCGCCGCTTGCCATTCTCCCGGCTCACCTGGTTCGGCCCCTCGGAAAGGTTGAAGTCGGCGAGCACGCGCAACGGCAGCGTTGCGGCGACGCCTTCTGCGGCGTGCGGCAAGGATCCGGGCAGCGGCACCGGCAGATTCCTGAGGACCTCGATATCGTTGCGCGCCACATCGGAGAGCCGCACCACGATCTGGAAGCGGCGGTCGCCTTCGAATAGCAGACCGGCCGGCCGGCCGCCGACCGCAATGCCGATCACGTCCTGCACGGCGGCAAGGCTCAGGCCATGACGGGCGATCTCCGCCTTGTCGATCCTGATTTCCAGGACCGGCATTCCGGTCACATCCTCGACCTTGACCTCGCTGGTGCCGCGAATACCTTCCAGGACCGCAGCGATTTGGTTGGCGGTGCGCCGCATGGGCTCGAACTCGTCGCCGAAAACGCTGACGGCCAAATCCTCGCGCACGCCCGCGATCAATTCGTTGAAGCGCATCTGAATGGGCTGGGAGAACCCCACCTTGTTGCCCGGAATCATCGCGGCCTGGGCGCCGATCTGGCGAATCAGATCGTTTTTGGGCAGCTGCGGATCGGGCCACTCCTCCCGGGGCTTCAGGATGATGTAGGTATCGGTGGCGCTCGGCGGCATCGGGTCCGCTGCCAAATCCGGCGTGCCGCCCCGCGAGAACACGAAAGCGACCTGGGGAAATTTTCCGATCATCTTTTCATTGATGAATTGCATCGCCAATGATTGCGACAGCGACGTGCTCGGAATCCGCTTCACCTCCATGACGATGTTCTTCTCATCGAGCTTCGGGATAAACTCCTGGCCGAGCCGCCCGAACAGGAGTGCCGCACCGGCAATCAGCACAATGCCGGCCGCGATGGCTGGCGTCGGCCTTCGGGTGACGGCCAGAAGCACCGGCCGATACAGCGCCTTGAGGCCGCGCACGAATCGATTGTCGCGCTCGCTCACCTTTCCGGTCACGAAGATCGCGATCATCGCGGGCATGAAGGTCAGTGACAGCACGAAGGCCGTCAGCAACGCAATGATGACCGTCAGCGCCATCGGCTGAAACGTCTTGCCCTCGACGCCCGTGAACGTGAGCAGCGGAACATAGACAAGCCCGATGATGAATTGACCGTAGACCGTCGGCCCGATGACTTCGCTCGCGGCGGTCGTAACCGTATCAGAGTGTTCGTCGTACCGGAGCGCACGGCCAAGCTCCCGCTGGCGCACGGCCAGGTGTCGCAGGCTGTTCTCCGCGATGATCACGGCGCCGTCCACGATCAGGCCGAAGTCCAGGGCCCCAAGGCTCATCAGGTTGGCGCTCAGCTTGACCTGGAGCATCCCAAGGCCGGTCACCAGCATGGTGATCGGAATGACCAGTGCCGTGATCACGGCCGCCCTGATGTTGCCGAGCAGCAGCAGCAGAACCAGCACCACCAGGCCTGCGCCCTCCATGAGGTTGATCGCAACGGTACGGACCGTGGCGTCGACGAGCGTGGTGCGGTTCAGGACCGTTCGCACGCGAATGCCCGGCGGCAGCGTGCGATTGATTTGCTTGATCTTCGCATCGACGTCGGCCGCCACCGTCCGGCTGTTGCCGCCCACCAGCATGAGGACGGTGCCAAGCACCGTCTCACGCCCATTCATGCTCGCGGTCCCTGAGCGCAGGTCGCGCCCAACGGTCACGTCCGCCACGTCCTTCACGTAGACGGGAGTGTCCCCGCGTGTGGCAACGACGATATCTCGGATCTCGGCAAGGCTTTCGACGCGACCGCTGGTTCGCACCACGTAGCCCTCGCCGAAGCGCTCAATGTAGTTGGCGCCGCGGCTGGCATTGTTGGCCTCGATCGCACTCACGATCTGGCTGATCGACAAGCCGTAGCCGACGAGCTTTGCGGGGGCCGGCTCGACTCGGTATTGTTTGACGTAGCCGCCGATGGCATCGGCGCCGGCGACGCCGCGCACGGTCTTGAGCTGCGGTCTGACGACCCAGTCCTGAATGGTGCGCAGATAGACGAGGCGCGACAGCTCATCGCCAAGCCGTTCCCCCTCGGGCGTCAGATACGAGCCGTCGCTTTGCCAACCGGGCTCGCCGTCGCGAACCGACGCAGCCCCCTCCTTACCCTCCTCATTCCCCAACCCTTCCCTCCCCCGCTCGCGGGGGAGGGTTAGGAAGGGGGGCGGGTAGGGAGGGGGGTCGTAGTCCACGGACCACCAATACACCTCGCCGAGACCGGTCGAGACTGGTCCCATTTTCAAGTCGACGCCGGGCGGCAGAGCGCTCTTCGTCTCGTTGAGCCGCTCCGTCACCTGTTGGCGGGCGAAGTAAATATCGGTCCTGTCGGCGAACACAGCCGTGATTTGGGCGAAGCCGTTGCGCGAGAACGACCATGTCTTCTCAAGACCCGGCGTCCCGGCGAGCGCCACCTCGATCGGAAACGTGACTTGCTTTTCGACTTCGAGGGGCGACAGCGCCGGCGCAAACGCGTTGACCTGAACCTGGACGTTGGTGACGTCGGGAACCGCATCGATCGGCAGCACGGCCATCGCCCAGGCGCCGGCCATCGCCGCAGCGACCGTAAACAGCAGCACATACCAGCGGCGGTGGACCGAGAAGGCCAGAACGCGTGCGATCATGACGCCGTCAATCCCCGGCCAGCGACTTTAAGAATTCGGCCTTGAGCACGAACGTATTGCTGACCGCGATTGTCTCGCCCTCGCGAACGCCGGACAGAACCTCGAACAACCGATCGTCGCCACCGCCAAGCGTAACCGGACGCCTCTCGAAACCGCCAGGCGTGCGCACGAATACCACCCGCGTCTTGCCCATGGTCTGGATGGCGCTCGCCGGCACCGCCAGCGCCGCGGAGCGCTCCTCGATGGCCACCGCAGCGTGCACCAGCGAGCCGGGACGCCAGTTGCCGTCAGGATTGGCGATCTCCGCGACCACGCGCGCCGCATGGGTGTCCTTGTCCATCATCGGGCTGATGAAGACGATCTTGCCGATCGCGCGCTTTGCGAGCCCATGGGCGGCGATCGACACAGTCTGCCCTTCGGCGACGATCGGAAGGTCGGCGGGACCGACGGCGAGCTCGACCCAGACGCGGCCGAGATCGGCGACGGTGAACAGCTCGGTCTCCAGATTGTCCCGTCCGACCGCCGCGCCGAGGTCCACCTTGCGATCGACCACGCGTCCCGACATGGGCGCGCGAACTTCCTGGCGGCGCAAGCTGGTTTCCGGCTCGTCCGTCAGCGCGGCGAGCTCATCTTCCGTCACTTCGAGCGCCAGCAACTTCTGGCGGGCAATCTCCAGGTTCACCTTGGCCTGCGCGGCGGCGCTCTGGGATCGCAGCGCGATCTGCTCGGCGATGACGTGGCGATCCAGTAGAATTTTGTCCCGCTCGTAGAGGTTTCGCTGCAGATCGTTATTGAGGCGGGCTGCAAGGAATTCGCTCTTGGCGTTGGCGACCTCGCGGCTTTCGAGCACCGCAATGACCTCGCCCTTCGCCACGGTGTCGCCGAGCTTCTTGCGCAGTTCCGCGACGGTTGCCGACAGCCTGACCGACACGCGGGCGATGCGGTCGGCGTGCGGCACGATGGTGCCGGGCACGACGATACGGCGGGCGAGCGTGCCGTCCTGGACGGCGGCAAGCTCGATGCCCGCCGTCTCGATCTGATCGTCCGTCAGCCTGATGCCGGCCCGATGATCCTCGCCGGCCTCCGAGTCCGGGTCGCCTTTCGGTCGACGTTGTTGAGCATCGCCCACGTTTTCGGCACTCGCCAGCGAGGCCGAGCCCGTGACCAGGTCGACGGCGTCGCGAACCGCCTGAGGAATCTCCGGGATCAAACTTGCGGCCGCGATGCCGCCGGCGGCCGCAAGGGCTGCGACTGTTAAGTGGCTGGCCACGTGATAGCGGCGCATCGTGTGCTCGGGTGTTGAGCGCGCAGATAGTCTAGGGGAGTATACCTTAGCCCACCGGCGAGTACAGTGCCCGTCGGCACGAACCACGGCTGAAAATCGCCGGTGAAGCCGATTGCTACAATCACCGCGGCGGAAATGACGACGACCGTCAGCCCGGAGATCTGTTCCGCCTCATCGGTGCGGAGACGCAGCGGCGCCTTATGCATGGCAGGCCCGCGGTGCAGCGATGAACTTTTCTGGGTCGCTGAATGACTTAGAGGCTCGATCAGAGTTGTGGTCGTGCAACGCGGACGTTGTGGGTCAGGGGAATGTTCCCATTTTTTTCTGAAGGAGATTAAACGATGAAAACAACTATAATGCTGACGGCGGGGATTTTCCTGATCGCCGCGACGGAAGGTGCCCTTGCCAAGGGTGGCAATTCCGGCGGTGGAATGAGAGGTCCTGCGTTCGGCCCCAGCTCTGGTGCCCACATGGGGATGACGAGCCATGAATCCAAGCATGATCACGATCATGATCGCGGAGACAAGTACTCCGACAAACATAAGCACAAGGACCACGACAAGTATGCGGACAAGTGCAAGCACCCGGCTCCAGGCACCTGCGGGACGAACACGATTCATCCCATCATCAATCCAAATCCGAAACCTGTTGCCACTCCTCCTCCGGCGAGCAACCCCGGTCCCGTCGTCCGCGATCATCGTCCGGGGGGAAATGCTGCTGGCCTCGTCCCGGGAACGATCATTCGCGATCACCGCAATGGTGCCGATGGAAAACCGGTCGTCGTCGTAAGCTCAAGTGGAGGCGTTACGGTTACTCGGCCTGCTACCAATGCCGATCTGCAGAAAGCCGGTCTTCGGCCAAAACCCGCACCTTCTCCGGTTTATGTGCCAATCGGTGCCTTGGGTGGTGGCCGCTGACAGTCACGGTTGAATAATTTATGCGGTCGGTGGGAAACCACCGCCCGCGTTGCCACGGAACGATCTCAGCGTTGACGTCGGCATCGCCGCGTCAATCGCCTTCGAAGCGGCTGACGCCGAAGACGACATAGTTGTAGGGGATAAGCGCGGTCGGGTCGGTGCGGGACACGATGAGGCCCGTTCGCGGCTCGTAAACCCAGTCGTCCCAGCACCAAACCCGTTGCAGCTTTTCTGGGATCTGGACCGCAAGTAGTCTCCGAAGGCGAGCCGCGCGCCGCCGACGCCGCGACGTTGACCCGGGTGTTCTTCAGCGAGGGATCGGATTGCAGCTCGCCGACGCCGAGGATTTTTTTGTCCCGGCGCCGCCTCCGGCCGGCAGAAACCCGATGCTGTGCGCCGTATGCTGCCACGCCCGATCGCGAAACGGCCACCAGTCGGCCCCTCGCATCGTCACCCGCGCAGGCGCTGCGTGCTCGATGGCCTCCGCGGCCTTGTCGTCGCCGATCTCGCGGAGCTTGATTGCCACGTCGACGCGCGACAGTGCTCCGATCACGGGCAGGTCTTCAAATGGCCTGGCGGTCATGTGCCGCCCCGTTCCTTTGCTTGAGCCACTTCATTGATCCCAGCTATCAGTTTTTCGGTTTCTCGGATATCGGCAGCGGCTCGTTCGCCAAAGCTGAGGAAGTTGGCGAGTGCGGCCTCCGCATAGGCGAGAGCGTCGTAAAGCCGACGAGCGTGAACCAGCGCTATGGCAACGTTGCGGCGCGTTTCGCCAGCGCCGAAAATATCACCCGCTTCTTCGCAGTAACGAATGTCCTGCCCAAAATGATGGAGTGCGCTGTCGATGCTACCAGCGTTCAAATAAAGGGCGCCAAGTTGGTTGTGGATTACTCCGCGAGTGCTAATGTCAGTTTTGGGCGTCATATCGAGTGCTTGGCCGTACAGGTGCGCCGCATCCTCCAGATAGCGAGCAAGCTCCCCCATTGGGAGCTTGGCTCTACGCCCTTCCTCAAACCGTTCCAGCGCGACCCTGCCCAGCTCAGCGAGACATTTGCCGCGGCCAAGCCCATCGTGGGCGGCTCTCAGGTCGAGGCTTTTTCGGAAGCAGTGTTCGGCTTCCCCAAGATCGCGCAGGTCGCTGATATCCAAGTGTGCATGGCCAAGATTGAGGAAACATACGGCCTGCAGCGCTGCATCGCCGATGCTGCGTCCGAGTTCGACAGCTCCAAGGTAGTTGCCGGCGCAGTCCGGATCTCCGTTCTCACGTTGGATCTGTGCGAGTTGATGGATTGATGCTGCGAGCGAGCGGATCGCGTTGCGCTGCTGATCGTCCTGCATTTCGGTCGCGGTCGCCAATGCCGGTTGGGCCCACTTCCTGTTCCATTCAATGTCCGTGCGCTGCAAATGTTCGGCCTCGCCCCAATTGCGCTCTTCTCTGGCAAGCCGGACACGGTATTCCGACACTATACTCCATTCGGCTTCAAGGCCGGCTCGCGGGCCGTCGGTCGCCGGATCGACGAAATGCGGCACAACGCTTTCGACCAGCCGTCGCCACGCGGTGCTACGTCCGGTCTCCCCGTATAGCGTTCGAAGGCCCTGCATTGTTCCGATGACACAATTCCACAGAGCGTGCTCCTGTGCGCCGCACCGTGCGGCGAGCAGATTGTCTTCCTCTGCTTCGAGCGCCGACAGGACGCCACGATGCCCCTCATTGAATTGGTCGTGACAAAGGTTGCCGAGCCGGCCCATGGCTTCAGCGAATGCGCGACGGCAGGCGTTACCAGTCTCGCCTCGATAGTAGTGCTCGAACAGATCGCGGAAGTACCACGGGAGCGCTGGGTGGATGCCGTAATAGCCGCCGCCGTGAGCGTTGAGCAGGCCCACTTCGGCGGTGCGGTCGAGCAGCGCGATGCCCTGTTCGCGCGTCAGTCCGCGCACGGCCTCCAAGCACCACTCGGCGTCGGGAGCGCCCATTACCCTTAGTGTGTCGACGTTGACGAAGCCCTGGAACAGGTGAAGGAGCGCAAGAATTTTGCGCTCGTTCTCGTTGAAGGCGTGGCCGAAGCCATAGGAAAGGGACGCGCCGAGAGACTTCGAGCGGCCTTCGGTTACTTCATCCTCGAACTCCGCCTCGCCGCCGCGCAATCCTGCGACGAAAGCGTCGAGACGTTCCTTCGTGTTGACGCCCGCGCGTAGCGCCTCGCCGACAGTGACCACGATGGTCAGCGGGTTGCCCCGGGTGAAACGCAGCAACGGCGTCAAATCCGGCAGGTCCGCAAGGCGTTTGCCGCGGTGCTCGACTATGGCGCCGGCGAGTTGCAGGCGTTCCTGCATGGGCATCGGCGGCACCTGCACGCGTCGCGGCAGGTTTCCGAGCCACGAATCTTCATCGCGGCGGGACGTGAGGAGGAATTTGGCCTTCGTTTCCCGCGCCGCGCTCAGGAATTCGCGGAGCTCCCGCTGTTCATCGAGGCTCCAGTCGGACTTTGCGCCGGCTGGGAAACCGGTGATCGGCTCGACATTGTCCCAAATCCACAGCACCGGCACCTGACGCAGGACTTGCAGCGCCAAGTCTCTGCGCTGCTCGCTATCGGTGATCGCATCCCAATGAACGCCCGCGCCCTCCAACGCTTTGCCGAAAATCGCACCGATCTTGTCGAGCACGCGGGCGAGCGGCAGGCGGCGTTCGAAGCTGGTGAAGAGGACCGGCCCTTCGACACCGCCGGTCAGTGCATACCATCGCGCGAATTCTGCCGCCGTCGTCGTCTTCCCGCTGCCCGCATAGGCGTGCATGAGCACGATGCGGTGCGTATCGAAGGCGCGGTCAAGCGCGTAGAGTGTCTCGTCGCGGCCATAGAAGCCGACATCCGGGCGAGCGGGCAGCGCTTGATCGAGCGCGCCAGGTTTTGCCGCTGCGCCATCGTCCAGTTTGATCTTGAGCGCCGAGGCATCCGGTTTTTCCGTCCATAGGCGAAGGGGCGCGCGCTCCCAAACGACAGGCACGCACCAATCCTGCAACGGCCGCCCCTCGTAGGCGATGCGCCGCTCCGGTTCGTTGGCGAGATTGCGGCGTGCCCAAGACACAGCCTCGCCAAGCCTGCGTCCGCGCGCCAGCGCGCCATAGAGTTCGGCCACGAATTGAGCGGCGGTCACCGCATAGACCGAATAGCGCATGGCGACGACGCCCGCGGCGCCGGCCTCCATCACGGCTTGCGCCAGCGAGCCGTACGCTTCGACCTCATCGCGCGTTTCCCCGGGTGTGGTTTCCTTCGGTTCAGCCGGCGCTTCGGCGAATGCAGACTGACAGGCGTTGAGGATGAGGAATGGAACGCGGGTATCCCTGAGAAGCGCCCCGATCTTGAAGCCGTCGACAAATTCCTGTTTCGTTTTGCTGTCCGGATCCTCGAACAGCAAGAAGCCTTGGGGGCCTGTGGCATCGCCCTTCAGCGTCAGGCCGCCCAGGGCTTTACCCGCATCACCAAGGCTCTTCGGATCGGCATAGGTGCCATGCCCGTCGAAATGGACGATGTGGTAGGGCTTGCCCCGGTCCTTTGCGAGTTCCAGGGTCTTGGCCAGCTGCTCGTAAGTCGGCGGGCGCAGGACATCGAGTTGGAATGCCTCGCGGTCGCCCTCGCGCAGTCGCGTCACAAGGCGACCGGCGACCGAACGAAACGGCACGTCCTCTCCGCCCTTCGGCCGGCAGATGACGAGAAGAATGCGGACCTTCTCCGCCTCGGCTTGCGGCGAGACGGCGAGCTGCCCGCCCTGCTGGGTGCGGACGAACGCCTCCGCCGACAGGGCGAGGTTCGTCTTGGTGTGGGGATTGCGGATCAACTCCCACGGGATCGCGGTCGCCTCGGCAATGCCGGTGGTGATTTCGATCCGGGTGGACGACAGATGCGGCTCAAGTTGTGTCCACAGCTGGATGCCTTGGTGCGAGCCCTCAAAGATGCTGCGGAACAGCGCCTCGCCGCGCTCCGTCATCAAGGCTTCGACCCGTCTGGCGATGGTTGGTGCCGGTTCCTCATCGAATTGAAGGAAGTCTTCAAGATACCAGCGGATGCGTTCTCCCTCCTGCGGCGACAGCACAAATTCGATGTCGCGGCTGAAGCTCGGCGGCTGGAAATTCGGGACCTCGGCGCTGACGTCCACCCGGTAACGGTTCGGCATGCCGGTTGGATGCTGATTGATGCGCAGCACGGGCATATAATCAATTCCCCGCAAAAAACGCAGCTTCTACTTATTACTCTGTTCTCAAACGCTTGATTCTGAATTCGATTTCGCCCGTGCGGGCAGGCGATCCAATGACCCGATAATTGCGTGCAGGGCACGTCCCTTCCCGCAGTCGCACAGCGTTAGTAACGGGAGTTTCGGTGACCGTCAACTGTTGTGCCACCATGGCGGGAAGTGAGGAGAACGCGGGGTTCGTTAACCTGGCGCCTATGTCTTCCGACCTCGGCTTCCGCTCGCCAACGCCCCTGCGACATGGCAAGTATCCGCCTTCAGGAGCGCGACCATGCCGATATTCGAGCTTGCCGGCGAGCGGCCGGAATTTCCTGCGGACGGACAGTACTGGATCGCCGAAACCGCGGTCGTGATCGGCCGCGTGCGCCTCAAGTCCGAGGCCAGCGTGTGGTGGGGCGCGGTGCTGCGCGGCGACAACGAGTGGATCGAGGTCGGCGAG
>Ga0137361_10002064_pt1 | contig 12706 bp, 8 predicted proteins | sample Mad1_80_16metaG_FD_104923 | JGI IMG/M metagenome (GOLD analysis project Ga0137361, IMG submission 104923) | Vadose zone soil microbial communities from Angelo Coast Range Reserve, California, USA - Mad1_80_16 metaG | ecosystem: Environmental > Terrestrial > Soil > Vadose zone | place: USA... | reverse complement strand
TGAATAACGCGGCGAGAGTTAGTGTGCCAAGCTTTTTGTAAAACTCCCTCTCCCTTTGGGAGAGGGTTGGGGTGAGGGCCTAGCTGAGTAATAAGAAAGAAAACTCTCCTCCATTCTTTTTCCTGTCCGCTCCGAAAAAAAGGAGAAGGAAGTATTTTGGGTTTCGTCGCTAGGCCCTCACCCCGGCCCACTCCCAAAGGGAGAGGGAGCCCGAAGCTTAAGCGAGCGACGGCACGCTTTCGTGAACGTGCGTGCTGAGCAGGTAAATCGCTTCCATCACGGCCGAATGAACATCGGGCGGCAAAGGTTCGCGGGCCGCCATGCTTCGCAGCGCAGGCAGCACCTGGGGCTGATTACTGAGCGCGAGCAGTTTGGAAGCGGTGAGCCGGACTTCGACGTTGGAATGTCTTCCAATCGCTTGAATCAGCGGTTGCACTTCACCTGCCTTGGCCATTAGAAAAAGAATTGAAAACGCATCGTAAGTTTGATCGCGACCTTCGCCGATCAGATTGTTTATGGCGTTCGCGGCCAATCCCGATCCGGCGATGGCGCCTCCGATCCTTCGCCGTCTCTCCGGCGAAGCCTCGCGCAGAGCCCGAGTAAACGATGCGGCTACATCGGAATGGAAGCTACACAAAGCGCGGGCTGCGGCATTGCGAACTTCGGCGCTGGGGTCGTCAAACGACTTGGCAATCAGCCTGTAAGCTTCTTCGCCGCCTTCCTCTGCCAGATCGACCAAAGCGGCTGCCCGCTCGGAAGAGTTGGCGCTCTTCAAGTGATCAGCCAGGACTGGCACTGCTGATGTTTCTATCTGGTCGGCGGTCTCGAGAGCTTCGATAGCTCTAATCGTCGGCTTAACGTGGAATTCATTGGGCTCGAAGAGAGCCAGATCCGCGGTGGTCTCAACGCTAACGAATTCGGGTTGGGCAGGGATAACAGCCCGCGTCTCCCGATTCTCGAGAGTTACATCGATCCATGACGGATCTTCATTCATCGGCACGATCGACTTCGAATCAGATTCGTATGCCAATTCGAGCGACAAACTCTCCGCGCTAGTTTCAGCCGTTGGGAGTTGCGCCTTCCGGCTCTGCAATTCGGCCTGCGATTGTTCAATGTGCTTGAGTTGTTCCTCTTCAGCTTTACGCAGTTCATCGATTTCGACCTTGAGCAATAGTTGTTTTTGCGCGCGCACTTCGGCGGCAGCCAAACACTCCTTGCGGATTGCCTCCAGCTCATCGAGTCGTTTCTGCTCGTCCTCAAGCCGCCGAGCTTGGACCTCGACGTGGTTCTGGGCTTCGACGATCTCGGCATGGCGAGATTCGGCGGCAGTGACACGATTCACCTCATCTCTCTGGGGCCCTTCGACTTCGACGTTGATCCGCTGCTCGGTTTCCGCTAATTCCATTACCCGAGCCCGAGTTGCCTGGCGGGCCTCTTCCTGAGCGCGAAGCCGGCCTTCAGCCTCTTCTAACAGTTTCAGTTCTTCGTCTTTATCTTCGATGTGTCTGGGTTCTAGTAGCTCGGTTTGCCCAAGTGCCTCAATCTGCGCATCGAGCGCCTGTTGCTCCGTAACCTGCTGTTGTAACTGCGCCTCGGCATTGGCACGCTGAGCCTCCAATTCGGCGAGTGGTCGTGCCTCTGCATTAATGTGAGTCGTTAGGTCCGCTAACGTCTTCTGGGTGGCTTCCGCCTGGGCATGCAGAGGCGCCTCGGCCGCCTCGATTCTGCTCGCATTTTCTGCTTCTGACTCGCGCAGCGATTCGATTTCGGCTTTGAGTGATTGCTCTCTCCCAACCAACCGTGCAATTACAGATTCCTGATCCGCTCTCGACTCTTCGGCCTGCGCGACTAACGCGCGCGCCTCTTCGACTCGCTTCAGTTGCTCAGCTTTGGTTTCTTGCAGAGTTTCGATTTGCGCATTCAGTGACTCTTCCTCATCGGCACGCGCTTGCGACTCTGCTTCCAGCCGTTTGCCAACAGCTCTCAACTCGATCAGTTTCTGCTCTTGCTCTTGCGCTCGAAGTTCGGCCTCTGACCTGGCGACTTCATGCGCTTCCTGCTCGGCGCGAAAACGCGCCTCCGCTGCTTCGACTTGGTTGGATTCCCCTGACTTGGGCAGCGATACCACCTCGCCAGCGAGCGATCGTTCTTTCTCGGTCAGTTCCTGTTGCGTTTCTTTCTTCAGACCAATAGCGCCTTCCGTTTCCTTAATTCGTTTCTCCAACTCGTCGGTAAACTTTGCCAACGTTTCCCGTTGGGCCGCAATCGACTGTTCTTTATCAACTAATTGCGCAAATTTCGTTTCAGCCTGTTGATGTGCCTCTTGTTGGATAGTCAACTCGGCCTCCGCGAGTTCGAGCAGTTTTAATTGTTCACGCTCGGCGGCGCGCAGACGCTCGAACTCAGCTCGGCGCTGCTCTGCGTCAGTTTCAGCCTGCCGCACTGCTACATTCAATTCGGCGAGGCGCTGTTCAGCTTGTTCGCCGCGAATCTCAGCTTCGAGTTTGGCTTTTAGAGTTGCTTCTTCCACCTCGCGTAGTCGGACTTCGGTTTCGGCGATACTAGTTCGGTCTTCCTGTTCCGCGGTGCGTAGCTTTTCGATCTCGGTATCAAGCGCTTGTTCGGTGCGCTTGAGTTCCTCAGCGTTAGCTGCGGCAAGTTGATGCGCTTCCTGCCGAGAACGAAGTTCGGCTTCGATCCGCGCGAGCTGGGTCCGCTGTTCTGTTTCGGCCTGACGCAGCGCTTCGATTTCGCTATTTAGCTTTCGTTCCTGCGTGTCTAGTTCTTTGGATTCTGCCACGCCTTTTCGCAGTGTATCTTCCAGTCGGAGCAGTCGGGCTTTGGCTTCTTCGACGTGACGAACTTGATTCTGTTCGATCTTTTCCAGGGCCTTAATCTCTGAGTTCAGTTCCTGAGCTTTTTGTGATTGCTCTTCAACAGCCGCGACTGCCGAAGCACGAGCTTCTTCGAAAGCTTGAACGGTCGCTTGGATTTCGGCGACGCGCTGCAACTGCGCAGCTTCCTCTCTTTGCAGTGCTTCTCCTGCGGCATGAAGCTGGTTTTCCTTTGCGGCTTGGCGTTTGGTTTCGACTTCAGCGCGGTGCCGGGACTCCATTTGTTTGAGAATTCTGGCTTCAATCTCTTCGATGCGTTTGAGTTCTGCTGCTTCGGTTTCGCGTAGCGTTTCCAACTCTGCGCTGAGCCACTGTTGCCTTTCGCGGCGTTCGTTTGCTGCATCTTCCGCACGATGGCAAGCTTCCTCTTGAATCCGAATGCGAGCTTCCGCGTCGGCGATGTGACCGAGATGTTCCGCTTCATATTTCCGGAGGGCAGATATCTCGGCATTTAGTTCTTCAACCCTTCCGGCTCGCTCGTGTACCGCAGCGCGTGCCCGTTGTCGCATCGCTTCCAATTCAGCCTGGCGTTGCTCTTCTTCCCGGGCGCGGCGTTGCGTTTCTTCTTCCAATTGGCGTCTCGCTTCTTCAGCGGCCCTCCGTTTCGTCTCTGCTTCGGCCTTTCGTTTCGCGGCCTGAACTTCGGCCCGACGACGCTCGAGTTCCAGTTCGGCCCGACTTAAGGCCTCCTCTTCCTTGCGTATTTGATCATCGGAAACAACCGATCTTCCCGTATCCCTGGGCGCCGACCTTCTCTCAAGTTGTGCAGCGAGGTCCGCTAACTCTTGCTCAGTCGGCTCCCGTTTCACAAAAGATTTGCGGGCTTCCTCCAGATGCACGAGGTTTCCACCAGACAATGCCGCCAGCAAACGGTCCGCGATAATCTGCTCGTTTAGGTCGTTATCATCAGCGCCTTTGGCGCCATTGGGGCTGACCCCGCGCGGCAAGTTTCCGATTGGGTCGGCGTCAAATTTTTTTGGTTTCGAGGACGAGTGCTCCATGATTAGATTCTCCAACTCCGGCGACGTACGATGTGCCGGCGGGCGGGACTAAATGTCAGCCGTGTAACTGAGACGGTTCAGCGCTGCTTTCTTCCTGAGCGCGACAAAATAATCAGCGTTATTTAGCTTACGACGGTTGAAGGTCGCAGTGGCGAGGGTGGACGATCCGATGCGTCCTTTGAGCGGCCCGGGTGGATGCCGGCCACCTGAGCCTTTTCTGATTCTCGCAAATCATGGGCTTTCAGGTCAATAGGGCACTTTTCGCACTAGAAGGTGAAGCGAATTTGCAGGTCGATCAGCCGATTTTAGGGACAGGCCCCGCCGCCGCGGCCACCGCTGCCAAAACCGCCGAAGCCTCCGGCGCTGGCCGTTGAGGTGCCGAAAAACGCGGAACTCAAATTACCGACTGGTGGCCGAAGATTTACGTGGTTCAAAATATTTTGAAAGTTGACCGAAACAGTGATGTTATAACGCTTTGCGGGCTCGTTGCCGCCTCCAAAACCGCCGCCGGCCCCGCCCCCTCCGCCGCGGCCGCCGCCTCCACCGCCACCGCGCGGCCCGCCTCCACCACCACCTGGACCACCCAGGCCGCCAAGACCACCACGAGATCCACCACCACCTCCGCGATTACCTTGGCGTTGCGACTGTGCCGTCGTGCGTCTTTCGCCGCCGAAACCAAACGTCCGGCTAACGCGGAGGTTTGAGATCAACGCGCCGGGCCCTTGACCATAGTTACGAGGGATGATCACCTCTCCAGCAGTTGGATTCGGATCGAACGCGCCAAATTTGGTGACGACGACTCCGGGCTTTGACAGGTCGCTCGCAAATGCTGGCCTCTCCGTAAACAACGTGTCGCCATTCAGGTCGCGCCCAATAGTTATGTTGAATGGGCTGCCCGATGACACGACTATCATGGGATTGAAGCTGATGTTCCACGGCGCTCTGAAAGTCCCAAACAAGGTGAATCGATGCCGCACGTCATTCGATGCCCGGCCAAATTCATCGCTGAAGTCGTATGGATTGGCGGCGAAGCTACCGGATCCGTCAGTGTCGCTCTTCGCTTTCGCCAAAGCATAATTGATATTGAAACTCATGTTCCGACTAAGGCGGCTGACTAACGTGACAATGAGTTGATTTTGATCGAAGCGACCGGTCGAGTCGTATTCAAAATAATTGTTCGTGCCGAGCGGTCGGACGCCACTGCCCGGCGCCAACGGATTGAAAGTCCCAGGCAGCGGCGCGTTGATGGCCCGGGCCCGCAGGAGATGCAGGCTGCGCGCATGACTGTAGGTGACGGTGGTTGTAAAGTTGTGCGGCAACGCTCTCTCAACGCTGATCGCTGCCTGCATGGTGTACGGCGCTCGGATATCCTTTTCCAATTGATAGATCGTGACTGGAGTTGCAAACTGCATCAAGGTAGCGATCGACGGCACGTTAGGAAAAGAATTCAAAATCGTTGGATCGGTAACGATGAACTGTTGTTGATTAATTCCGTTCAGTCGATTCGCGGTCAGCGTTAGATTCTCGCCGACGCGATCGTAGAAGACGCCAAATCCCCCGCGTAGTGTGGTCTTCGAAGGTTTCTGTGGACTGGAACCCGGCGCCCACGCAAATCCAAAGCGTGGCGCAAAGTTAAGCTCGCTCCGGATGTTGTCCTGATTCTCGTACCGCAGTCCGAAGCTTAAGGTCAGATTTGACCGGTATTTCCAATCGTCCTGAACAAAGCCACCAAAATCCCACTGGCCGACGGTAGTCTTGGGATTTCCCGTGGCGATCGTGAATTGTGTTGTCCCGCCACCCAAAGCGCGAATTTGCCCGGCGCTCTTACCCTGCTGGAGGCCCTGAAGTGTAATCTGATAAACCTGGATACTGGTCAGTGCGTTTGGGTTGCCTGTTCGGCGACTGCCCGCGAAAGTCCAGGTGCCTCCGAAATTCTGCGGCGAGATGCTGGTGATGCGCACGTCGCGCAATCGCCCGCCAAACTTGATCGAATGCGAACCCAGCGACAGCGAAGTTATGTTCGTTCCCTCCCAACGGTTTTGAATGTTCGAAGACAAACCGATTTGCGAACCTCCGCCCGTAAATGCGTCCTGGACGCTGATTGTGGGAATTGAATTGTTTGCATCATCGCCTGACGTTTGGTGATTGAACTGAAACCGCGTCTCGTTAACGGTCCTCTTATTTATGATTGCCGTTTCAGTCAGACGCGCAGTCTGCTGCGTGCTGAACGTGTTGTATCTTCGCGAATCCAGGTTATAGCCACCCACACCACCAATTCCGCGAGAGTGTTCGTATTCGTAGCGACCCACGAGGGTGTTCTTCGCATTGATTTGATAATCAATGCGCGGACTGAACGTAGTGCGTCGATTTGGTGTGGCCACCGTCTGGGCAAACGGCACGATGTTCAGGTTTGAGTCGAGAATCGTTGCATTGACTACAGCGTCGTCATTAATATCGCGCTTCTCGAAATCGAAAAAGAACGAAGCTTTCTTCTTGGTAATCGGGCCGCTCAAGTTGCCGCCGTAATTGCGCACCATGTAAGGCGCGCGCGTCGGCGCAAACGGATTGCGAGAATTCAGCGCCTGGTTATTAAAGCTGAAAGACGCCTGACCGCGGAATCTATCGGTGCCGGGTTTCGTAAGTATTTCGATACGCCCAAACCCAGGCCGATCGTATTCAGCGGAGTAAGGATTGGAATTGATGCGAATCTCGCGAATTGAAGCCAAGGGCGGCAAACGTCCGCCAGAAAAACCGTCGATATAAATTTGACCACCGTTTGGACCAGCAGCAGGTCCGGCGAGTGCCTGCAACGCGGCGGCGAGGTCGTCAGGATCGTCCGGCAATGATTCAAGGTCGGGGCCCCTCAGAACGATTGCTCCAAGGTTGTTTTCCGGCTCGGTATTAACGCCAGTGCCTTCCGGCGTGACGGTAACTTTCTGCTGCTCGATTGTAACTTTCAGCGTTACGTTAAGCTGTTGGCTGCGTGTTGAGGTCAAATCGATTTCGGTATTCTCGTAAGTTGCGAAGCCGGGCGCCGTGACTTGAACCGTATACTTAGCCGGAGCCAGACCGTTGATTGCGAAATTACCTTCGCCGTTTGTGGTGGCGGTTTTCTTCGCGCCGCTGGCATCGACCGTGACGACGGACGCGCCCACAATCACGCCTCCGAATTCGTCTGAGACTTGTCCTTTGATTGTTCCTGCTGCCTGTTGTCCAAAGGCGACGACGCACAGCGTCAACATCAGAAAGATACCTCCAAATACTGCGGAGCATTGGAGGCGAAGGCTGAGCCGAAATGTCTGCATTTGTTGGTTAAGACGCGATTGCCTCGGTTTTGGTTACATTAAGGCAATCGGTTGGTAGAATTGGGTGGCGATCGAGACGTAGCAGCAGCAAGGATATGATTAAGGTGATTTTGGTGAGCCGTAATTCAAAACAATTCAGGACCTTTTGAGAAATTGCCCGTCCGTATCCGGATGCGCTTGCTTGTAGCGCGCCACGAAGTCGCGCAGCATGTCCTGGCCATGCGGAGAGTAGACTAAGAGTTGATGTTGATTCGATTGGCGCGCCGACCGGCAGCCGAAGGATGCGACGACGAGAGCGAGCGCGACTACTGTGACGAAAGCTTTGGCAAATGACATTCGCGGTTAGTCGAACTGGAGTTCGCGAACATCATAACAGACTTCGCCACTCGATCCCGTTTCGCAAGGCTTGCAAGACCGAGGTCAGCAGTTGAAGACAGAACGCCAGCCACGTGATCACATCGGTCATTTCCAACTCCTCTCATTACACTCCGCGCGGCTTTGCCTCACGGCCTGATAGATTGCCCTTCGCTCGGCTCGCAACCGCAAAGCGGTTCGGCGCTAATTACTGATCGAACCCAGGCTTTCAGTGCTTCGCTGACGAAACTGATCGACCACGATGGCGCGCTGTCCGGCGGTTAGCACTTCATAGAACTTCACCTTTGCGCGAGCTTTCATGGCGATGATTTGACTAAGCAAAGCGGATTGGTTCTGCGCAAGCTCCCTGATTCCGGCTTCGTCCAATTGACCGGTGAAGGCCGCCACGGAAAGTTGAGCTTCCAAATCATCGAGCTGTTCGAAGAGAGGCTCTGCCTTGAGCATGGTGGCTTTGGCGATGCCGACGATGCGAACCTTCTGACTCGGCGTCAGTTTCAGATCGTTGGTAATCGGCGCAAAGACTTCGCTGACTATTTCGTCGTCATCCTGATTATCATTTGACTGAGCTGCCTCTGGGGGCCCGGGCTTCAATTCGATAATCACCTGAGCGCTGGTCAGCGTGGCGCTGATAGCGATAATTACCACGGCCAAAAAAAATCCTGTTGCTTTCATGATTTACCTCCTTTTGTTCTTCCTGGGCTTACTTGATCACGATTCCGGTCGAGAACCGAAAACCGCTCAATGTGCGATCGGGAATTGTTATGGTGTTGACGGTGCGGCTGCGCAGAAAGATCGGGTTGTAGTCGAACTGAAGTATGCGCCAGGCAAATCTGCTGTTCAGCTTGTAATCGATGCCACCGCCAAGGTTCATCGCAAAGCTCGTAGGGTTATCGCTGTAAGAAGTTGAAGAGCTGCCGATCGTTTCCGTGAAATTCCGGCGCGCCAGCCCTGCAAGTGCCTGCACAAATGGAGTGAAGCGATTCGTCGTCGGGAACCGAATTTGCGGACCGCCGGTGATGTTGTAGAGAGAAACTTTCGATGCGCCCGTAGTAGCGCCGAACAGATCGGTACGATTCTGGAAGTGGGCCGAGAAATCCGCGGTGACGCCAAAACGCTTGGTGAAATAGCCTGTTGCCGACAAATGAAAGCCATTCGCCTTGAACCGATTGTCGAGAGTTGTGACTGTGCCGAGGTCGCTGCTGGTAATTCCGGTATCGACGCTTTCTAGCGAATAGCCCGCGAAGAGTTCAGGTTTCTTCTCGGTTTGAGCAAATGATGATGCAAAGTTAGAGAGAACGGTGACGACGATGAATGCAAACTTTTTCATTTCTGAAAGACTCCTTAAATGGATCGTGGATCGCGGCGACTCGTGGCAGAGCTTGATCGAATCGCCCCACGCAAACTGCTGAAAACAAGTACCGGTACTTGCCGAATGAACTTCGGGTTATGACTTATGAATTTCCCGAATCGGTTGTTATGACGCTGTTAGCGTAATTGGCGACGCAAAGAGTAATTCAAGCAAGTGTGAAGTTTTGTGAAGTGATTTGGGTGTCAGAAGCGCCTGCGGTAGCGGGTGGTTAATCTTCGGCCGATCCGGGCAATCAATGTCTTAGCTCAACCGCCCGCTACCAGCGCGGCGGCGAATCCCTTGCCGCCTCGCAAGAGCATCTGACGACGATTGAGCAACGGTTGATTGAAGATGTCTTCCTTCATTTCAGCTCCGTTCGATAAGCTCTAGCTTGTCCCGAAGTTTGGACGTTTCTCTTGACCGCGTAGCGGTCGCTTGAAGTTAGCCCGGTCTTTCAAGGCCGGGGTAAGCGCAAGCTCAAGAACATGCGCGTCGCGTCAGCGACGACTGAGTTGAGAACTTCGAACTCATCTCTGGTTCGCTTCAGTCGTCGCTGCCGCGACTGGCTACTTCTTCGTTGCATTGGAACCCGCCTTGAAAGACGGGGCTAAACTCAAAGTGCCGCTACGCGGTTCGCAATCGCTATGGGCGATCAGGCGGTGGCGGAGGCGGACCTTGACGCTCGAATTGCTGGCGCTTGGCCGCGAGTTGAGCCTTCTGCTCCGTGGTTAACACGCCCGCGATTTGCGACAGCATCTTCGCGTGCGAGACTTCCAACTCGACCTGTATCTTTGCGCGCGCCTCGGCGGCCGACCGCACATTCGCTTCGTTGAAGGTGCCGCTTAATGGATCGGCTTCATTCTCGTGCAGCGTGCGCAACTGATCGTGCAGCGCCTTGTCGCTTTCTTTGAAGCTGTCCGTAATCTTTTGGATCTGCGCTTTCTGATCGTCAGTCAGATTCAGATCGCGTCCCAACGGTCCCAGCCCATCGCGCGGTCCCGGTCCGCCCCCAAAACCTCCGCCGCGGCGCGGACCTTGCGGATCTTGAGAAAATGCCATTGCGCCTCCCGCCAAGAACAACGCGCCGGCCACAATCGTCAGGCTGAACTTCTTCCAATTTGGTTTCATGTCCCTTCTCCTTTAAGTAGCTATTTCGATTGACAGCGACAGCGAAGCGTCGCTCTCAATTTCGTTCGTTCGGTTGATTAGTCGCTGCTTAGACGTTCGTCGTATGACGCATGATGTGAAGAGTTCGTCAAGCGCGTGCAAATAAACGCAAAGGGACTGAGTTTGTTGGAGTTCGCACTTTACAAAGATGAGTCGCGAATTAAGATAGAGATGGAGCGCAATTCGGCTTCACTGGGAGCGCGGGCGTCCCGCCCGCATCGTGTCGCAAGAAGCTCAGCGATGGTTTATTGATCTCAAATCGCAAAGATTGCGGGCGGGACGCCCGCGCTCCCAGTGAAGAGGTTCGCACTGACGATGGTCGAGGTTTGGTAACGACGACGCAAGACGATGCAACAGATTCTAGTTATCGACGACGACACCGAGCTCTGCGAATTGGTCGCAGAATATCTCGAGCCCGAAGGCTACAAAGTCGAGGCCGTGCACGACGGATACGAGGGAGTGCAGCGAGCGTTGTCCGGAGAGCACGCGCTGGCTGTGCTTGATTACATGTTGCCGGGGCTTAATGGTTTTGAGGTGCTGCGACAGATTCGCGCGGCTTCACGCTTACCGATTGTGATGCTGACGGCTCGCGGCGACGATATGAATCGAATCATCGGACTTCAAATCGGCGCTGATGATTATCTGCCGAAGCCTTTCAATCCGCTGGAGCTGGTCGCGCGAATCAATGCCGTGCTGCGCCGCGCGCGGTCTGGTCCGGATGACAACCAATCGGAAGAAGTGGTGGTCGTGGGTGACGTGGAAATGGACGGCCGGACAAGGAAGGTTCGGCGGGCCGGCGAAACCGTGGAGCTAACTGCGGTTGAATATGGTCTGTTGCAAAAACTACTGAGCGCGCCGGGCCGCATTCTGACTCGTGAGGAACTGGTGAGAGAGGTATTACATCGCGAGCTTTCAGCTCTTGATAGAAGCATCGATACGCACGTAAGCAACTTGCGCAAGAAGTTAGGCCACGAAGTCAACGGCGTCGAACGGATCAAGACTGTGCGCAGCGTTGGTTATATTTATGCGAAGAGTGATGAGGTGTGAAGGATCTTTTCACTAGCCCAGGCGTTCACGCCTGGGTTGGCGGAGATTGTTTTTGCCGAGCCCCATTTATGGGGCTTCAACACCGTCCGGCTAAAGCCATCACCAAAGCCTCGTGAACGAGGCTTCTGAGGGCAGCGTGCTTGTTTTCCCAGGCGTGAACGCCTGGGCTAGATAAAGAATCTCGGCAGCGAGACTCTGATTTTATGCGTAGTCTTTTTCTAAGAATCCTGCTGTGGTTCGGAGTTGCGATGGTGTTAGCCGCCGTGACGTCCTTTGTCATCGGCGTAATCGCCGAGCGACGAGCGCGCGACATGGCGCCGCCCGATTTGGTTGAAGCATTTGAGATTTATTCACAGACCGCGGTAGATACGTTTGAGCGTGATGGATCGGTGGCACTCGCTGCCTATCTTCAGCGCATCGAGCAGGCATCGGGCATAAACGCAGTCCTCTTCGACGAACGCCTGACCGAGGTTTCGCAGCGCAATCCTCCGAGCGGAGCCCAGCAACTAGCGCAACGCGCGCTGGAAAGGATGACTTTCGTCAACGATTTCTCTCGCGGAAATCCCTTGAATGCGCAGGTAGCACGCTCGCCCAAAGGTACAGTTTATGTGCTCGTGGGCCAGGATCCAGGGCCAGCCCGACGCCGAGGTTTGCCATTCGGAAGACGCGGATTCTTCCGCGTAACTTTAATTTCACTGACACTACGACTGCTCCCGGTGCTACTGGTCGGCGGAGTGTTTTGTTATTGGCTGGCAAGATACTTGTCGTCGCCGCTTACCGAGTTGCGAGGCGCCACCCGCGAATTAGCTGACGGCAAACTTACAACGCGGGTCGATGAAAAGTTACTGAAGCGGCGCGACGAGATCGGTCTGCTCGGTCGCGATTTCAATCTGATGGCCAGCCGAATTGAATCTCTGGTCGAAGCGCAGCACAGATTACTCGGGGACATTTCGCATGAGTTGCGCTCGCCGCTGGCGCGACAGGGAGTCGCGCTTGGGCTGGCGCGCCGGCGCTCGGGACCGGAGGCGGCCAGCGCGTTGGATCGCATCGAACGCGAGGGCGAACGTCTCAATGAAATGATCGGACAGTTGCTGGCGCTTTCACGCATCGAGAGCGGCACTGATGGTTTGGAGAACGTCCGGGTCGATCTGAGCGCTTTGGTGCGCGAAGTCGCGGAAGACGCTGACTTTGAAGCGCGCAGTCACGATCGTTCAGTCCAAATAATCGAAGATGAACCTTTGCAAATGGTCGGCGTGCCGGAATTAATCAGAAGCGCGATCGAAAACGTAGTCCGCAACGCGATTCGCCACACTGAAAAACATACTCAAGTCGAGCTTTCGCTCGCTTCAGAATCGGTGAATGGTAATCTCTGGGCAGCCATTCGCGTGCGCGATCGCGGGAAAGGCGTCCCTGAGAATGCGATCGAAGAAATCTTCCGGCCCTTCTATCGCGTAGAAGATGCGCGCGACCGCACAACCGGCGGCACGGGTCTCGGTCTCTCAATCGCCGCACGTGCCGTGCGTTTGCATCGCGGCACGATCAAGGCATCGAATGCGAAAGATGGTGGTT
>Ga0137361_10002058_pt1 | contig 12727 bp, 19 predicted proteins | sample Mad1_80_16metaG_FD_104923 | JGI IMG/M metagenome (GOLD analysis project Ga0137361, IMG submission 104923) | Vadose zone soil microbial communities from Angelo Coast Range Reserve, California, USA - Mad1_80_16 metaG | ecosystem: Environmental > Terrestrial > Soil > Vadose zone | place: USA... | reverse complement strand
TTTCTGCTGATTGAGTTCAATCAACTCGCCTGTTTTGAGGCACTCTCGGATAAGTTGACGGCCTTCCTCTTCCGAACCATCGCAATACACGATTCGGTCCGGATTCGTCAATGTACTGATTTGGTCGACCCATCTTTCAATGACGTTTCTTTGACCGGGCATCTTTTCTCCTCCGGTTCCATCATGGGACCAACAGTATATGCTTATATTAAAGTATTTGCATATGTAGCAAATAGAAATTAACATGCAAGATTCGGAGATGAGTATGTCCCGGACACGTTTTCGGATTGGCGATGCAGTGCGCTGGATCGGAATCGCGGCAAGCTGCTTTTGTGGCGAAACCGCCGTCGTGCTAGAAGTGCATCCCGATAAGCGAGGCATTGAACTGATGGACGAGTATGTGGTTCTCAGCGGTAATGGATATATCGGAACGTACTACGCCGGGGAATTGGCTGTCGTTCCACCCGGACGCCTTAACGCTCCGACTCCCTGACAGCGTCGACAGATCGCTTTCGGGTCGAAACCCTCGTAGCCGGAGCCGGCACAAACAGGGCAGTCGGTGTAGTCCGTAATCGCCCCGCGGAGCAAGATGAAAACCCTCGCCGCGGCACACCTTGCAGGGCGCGTTATCCGCATGATGGCCTGTACCCGAGCAGGGCCCGCATCGAACACTAATAAACGGCAACGTATTTCCAGTACTTATTGCGACTCCTGTTTGCTGGACGCGATCATTCGATGTTCTCTTTTATCGGCATAGACACACAAAACATTAAAGCCCGGAACTGATTGCATTTTACAAAACCAGTTGGACCCGGCGAACTCTCGCGGTCTGTTGCGATTCTGTTGAAATCATGACCCCGGTACTCCATCGTTGATCGATACATCATGATCGCTATGGTTGGTCTAAACTGCGAAAAACCGAAAGCCGCGCTCTGAGTCGTTCTATCAATGACTGCAAATTCTGCAGGTATTGTCGTGGTACAACCGATATCCTCCTACGATGCTCTCTTGCCTCTGACCTTCTCAGCCGCTTGCTGAAGTTGGGCCGCGATATCCGTAGCCTTCTGTTTTGTCTCGGTCAGTGACGCCTTCGCTTCCGGATAATCGCCGTTATTTGCGAGAGCCTTTGCCTGGTCGATCTTTGTGGTCAGCGCGTCGAGATCAGCTTTTAATGTGGCAAGATCGGCCGCCGTGTCCTTACCTTTGGGGGCTTTTTCCAGGGCCACCTTTGTGGCTTCCAGAGAAGCCGTCGTGTCTTGGATCAAAGCCTCATCTCCTTGTCTAACAGCGGGCAACCGCTGCTGACGAATCTCAGCATCGACCAAGGCACTTGGCGGCCCATTCAGATAAAAATGTCTGAGAAGATTTACAGGTGTTTGAGCCGCTGGACTTTTTCCTTGCAGGCGCGGTGCTCGCAGAGACGACCCGCGATGGTGCGTTTCAAATTCAACTGCAGCCTTTGCAGCACGGCTTTAATGCAGGGCCGGGAAGGTTCTTAGCGGGCAGGAGTCAGTGGATAGATGCAACCATTCGCTGTTCTACACGATCATAAGTTTCTCGGTAGAGCAAACTCTCGCGGACACGGAGATTCGAGGCGGCGTGGTAAGCAGACCAGTAATCGCCGGACCCCAGCTTCTCCTGGATTTCGAGAACTTCAGCGCGCAACGAATTCAGGTCATCGAGAGCCTTGTCGATCTGCTTTTTGTCGATGAATTTGTCTGGCAGCTCAGCTAACTGCCTCTCCATCTCCGAACCGATTCGCTCGAATTCCCGGAGGGTCTCTTCAACCTGTTGCCGAAGCTCCTTCTGCCGGTTCATACTTTCCTGAAGCGCCGACCGAAGAACCTCGTCCGCTCTCTGAAAGCGAAGTTGCGCTACAGAAAACCGGCGAAAAGCAGGCGGGCGCGAGAGCTGAATCACTACTTCCGTTTCTGCCTTCTCAAGTTCCTGTTGGCCCGCTTTGAACGTCGCTGGTGCATACAAGTCCGCTTGTGCTTTCTGCGCCTGCAGTAGCGCGGTTCGAGCCCGAATCTCTTCCGTTTCCGGCGGAGCCGCGCAACTGGCGAGTAACATAAGGCTCACGAAAGGTATCGATAAAGCTGATCTGCTCATCATTGCGGCACCGTTCAAGCAAGCGGATATCCTTTTCTTGGCAGGGTCGGCATCTCCGATATCGCCCGTTATTACGGCAAGATAGCCAGAACTTGCGGGAATAGCTGCTACAGATCACACGTCGTGGACTGCAAATGGTGCAGTTACCTTCAAAAACAAGAATCTCTCTTTATCAAAGATAGAATTAAATGGACTGATTCTAATAAGGAAAGCGAGGAGGCAGCAGACTTGCAGTCGTAGGCAGATGAAAGGCGGAAGCTAACTCATCATGCACCAACCTTTGTTATCGCGTCCGGATGAGGTTCTGAGCGACGTGCGCTCGCTCATGTGTCTCTTCTGGGATCTCGAAGCCAGTTCGTGCACTCTTTATCAGCAGATGGCCGCGTGCGAAGCCTGCCCTGTGCGGGCCGACGCATGGCGGAAACTTCAGAATTGCCGGCTGCTCGTAGAGCAGAACCCAGCGAATCACGACGTATACGTGAGCCAGAAACTACTCACGGAATGCACAGAAGCATTACGGCAGGATTCGCTGGACTTAACGGTTGAGAAGGATCGCTTCTCCTTAATGACCAGAATCATGCAATTGAAGTTCTTACAGGTGACACTTGTAGCGTCGTTGCGCCAGCAGACTTCCTTGGTTTCAATGTTGGATGTCGGGAAGTTTGGCACGAGCGTCGCTCTGGTAACTCACCTTGTCCTATCGGCGCGCGGCCGCTAAGGCGTTTTTGATTTCAAAGAAGGGCATCTGCAATAATTGCAGAAGAATGTTTGTCAGCATTGAGCAGTTAAGCAAGAAATTGGATGGAATCGAAACCGTGCAGGAAGCGTGTCATTTTTCACTTCATCAACAGAGACATCGCCTGGGAAGACATACCCCAATACCTGACGCCAGGAAGTCTTTATTCAATCGGGAATCCCGGCGGCCAGTAGCGCCTGCGCTCCAGTTTTCGCTGCATGAAACGGACACATACAAGATACAAGCTCGACCGCTCCATTCTCCGATGGATTCCAATTAAGCTCATCGTGGTTCTTGTGGGGATTACGGGAATCGCTCTCACTGCACTCCTGGCTGTCGGCTTCGAACGTGAGCGCGTGCTGATGGAGGCCATCGGCGCCCGCGATATCCGACTGGAAGACCTGCCTGACCAAGCTCGATTCCTGCTGCTGGTTCTGGCTGCAAGCGCTGCAGCGACGGCCACCGCCGTCATCATTCAGCACTACAAAGCAGTTCGGCGAGAATTGGACCGAACACAGTCACTTTCTCGAAACGTCCTCGATAGTCTTACGGGAGGAGTGATTACGTTCGATCTCTCAGGTCGATCAACTCTCATTAACTGGGCCGGCGCCAAACTGATCGGAACTTCGGTATCTGATGCGGTCGAAGTGGGGGATTTGCTGAACAAACGGAACGAATTTGGACGATTGGTAGAGCAGGCGCTTTCGAGCGAGGCTTACGTGCAGGATTTCGATCTTGCCGAAGACGACAGCGCGGAGATCAAAGTTCCCCTTCGGATATCGACGTTTCCTTTGCTGGAAACGTCGGGCATGCGGACGGGCGTCATCACGCTGGTCAAGGACATCAGCGAGGTGTCATCGCTGGAGAGGAAACTTCGAACTGCGGAGAAACTTACGAGCCTGGGTACATTATCCGCAGGCATTGCTCACGAAATTAAGAATCCGCTCAGTGCCATCGACCTGAATCTACGCCTGCTCGAATCCGAGCTTCCACGAACAGATTCTCAGGAAGATGCGGGCGAATACTTTCGGATATTGCGGGAAGAGATCGGAAGACTCAACACCATTGTGGATAACGTTCTACGTTTTTCGCGGTCGTCAGCCACCCCCAGAGGGCCGGTGGACATTGCAGAAACCCTCCGGCGAACAGCGGATCTTCTGGCCCACACTTGCCGCGAGCAGGGCATTTCGGTGGATTTGGAGTTGGAGCCGGGGAGCTGTGCAGTCTTGGGAGATGCTTCGAGTCTTCAGCAGGCGTTTTTGAACATCCTGCTGAACGCGATTCAATCCATGAATCAGCCCGGCTGCGTGAAGATCTCTCTCAATACATTGGAAGATTCTTCAGGCCGATGGTGCGAATTGGCTTTTCTGGATTCGGGCTGTGGGATCAACGGGATGGATATCGAACGCATTTTTGATCCGTTCTTCACGAACAAACCTGGTGGTACCGGGCTCGGTCTGACCATCGTGCACCGCATTGTCGACGACCACAATGGAATAATCCACGTTACGAGTACACCCGGCCGGGGCACGCGTGTTCTTCTGAAGCTACCACTGGCGACCCAGGAAGTGTTGTCATGACCAACCGGACTCCCAGAATACTGGTCGTCGATGATGAAAAGAACATTCGGACCGCGTTGGCGTCCCTTCTACGCAAAGAGGGATACGACGCCCAAGCGGAAGGCAACCCGGAAGCCGTCGCCGATTTGGTTGCTGCCGGACACTTCGATGTCATCATCACAGACCTCAAAATGGCGCCCCGGACGGGGATCGAGCTGCTTGAAGAAATCCGGCGCCGGAGTCCCGAAGCGGAAGTAGTCATAATGACGGCGTATGCCACCGTGGAGACCGCAGTTGAGGCGATCAAGAAGGGTGCTTACGATTACGTCACCAAACCAATCGACCCCGACCGGCTGAAAAGAGTCATCGAACAGATTCTGGAACGGCAATCCCTTAAGGAGGAAAACGTCGCTTTGCGCCGGCGGCTTTCACTTAAGGATCAATATGGCCGATTAATCGGGGCCAGTATTCAAATGCACAACATCTTCCGGACCATCGACGGAATTGCGCCGACTCCTGCGACGGTTTTGATTACGGGAGAAAGTGGGACGGGCAAAGAGCTGGTCGCCAAGGCCATTCACGAGCGGAGCCCTCGCGCTAAAGGACCGTTCATTTCGATTAATTGTGGCGCTATTCCTGAAACACTCCTGGAGAGCGAGTTGTTTGGGTCCGACCGAGGCGCGTTTACTGGCGCGGACCGGGACAGACCAGGGCGCATCGAGATGGCCTCCGGGGGGACGCTTTTTCTCGATGAAGTCGGAGAGATGTCCGCTCGAACGCAGGTCGAATTCTTGAGGGTCCTGCAGGAACTTGAACTTCGCCGGCTTGGGGGTTCCCGGGTCATAAAAGTCGATGTGCGCATCATTGCCGCAACCAACAAGGACCTTCAAGATGAAATTCACCACGGCCGATTCCGGGAAGATCTCTACTATCGGCTGCACGTTGTTCCCATCGATCTGCCGCCTTTGCGCGAGCGGACCAGTGACATTCCCCTGCTGGTGCAGGCGTTCAACGAAGAGTTCTGTAAAGCGTACGACAAGACTGTCAAGGAATATACCGCTCAGTCGATGGACCTGTTGGCAAAGCACCCATGGCCGGGCAATGTGCGTGAACTCCGGAACATAATCGAGCGTACAACTCTTCTGGTTCGAGAGGACACTATTCAGCCACGCCATGTGCTGGGCATCATCGGTGAGATTGAAGGTCGGCAAGACGAAGTCAGCATCCGGCTGGGGACTCCTCTCCGAGCAGCCGAGGAACAGTTAATTCGTCAGACACTGGAACGCGTCACTTCTCACCGTGAACGCGCTGCGAAATTGCTTGGGATTAGTCCTCGCGCTCTGCACTACAAGCTCAGACGCTATGGCATTGATGTGAACGATTCGGAAGAATCAGATGAATAAGAAGAGAATCGAGAAATTCCGAAAGCGGCTTGAACAAGAACGCTGGGCAATTGTCGACTCAATTCGGCGAACTCGATCTGAAGAAGGCGATGTCGAAATTGGCGGCAATGCTGACGAAGCCGATTTCGCCGCCTATGCGCATCAAGAAGGATTAGTATTGGCCCTTCAGGATTCTGAAACCACTCGGCTCAAAGCCATTACAAATGCCCTTCGTCGTATGGAAATGGAGGAATGGGGCTTATGCCGAAACTGCGAAGAGCCTATCCCTGAGGCACGACTCGAAGCAGTGCCTTGGGCGAGTTTGTGCGTCCGTTGCCAGGACGAGTCCGAACGCGTTCAAAATTCCGTTCCCGGCGCAAAGAAAGCGTGAAGGGTTCAGCGCACGTGGGGACTCTTGTCGGTTTCACGAAACTGGCCTAACAGGAAGAAATCAGCAACCAGTACCGAAACCAGTCATGGCCCAATAGCTGCCATCTGCACAGGTTGACACCGTAACGGACAAAAGCGCAGAAGATGATGCGGACGCCAAGACAGGCATGAGTTACGGTCCCGAGAGAAGTGAATAGCGCTGCAATCGTGGTCGCGGAATCGGATGTTTTTACCCAATCCCAAGCTGTTGCAGCATGGGGCCTGTGATGTCTTTTCTATCCGACACCAATATCGTCCCAACCGCGCCGGCCTTCCTAATCGGAGCTGTGCTTGGAGCACTCGTTGGACTCGCGCTGATGGGTGAAGGTGCGTCCCTATCTCGTGCCCGGAGAGCGGTCCTACGGAGTGTGATAGGTTCGGCACTTGGCGCGGTCTTGTTCCTTGCTACAGCGTCTTGGTGGCCGCTCATCATCGGTCCCTTTTTAACGTGTCCAGCGACTGCAATTGCCGCCGTGCTGTTCCAGCGTGAGACCTAAAAAGGGTGACACCGCTGCCCGCCGCCATTTAACGGCCGCGCCGCTCGTCAATGAGAAGGAAGTCCGCGTGGAGATCGATGGCCAACTGGATTGCCTCAGCCTCGCCCCGGGTTAGACGGCGGGCTAAATCAGGTTTAGGTGGCGATGAAAGATCTCGCACTTCCAGCCATTCAGACCTTTGTCTCATCCAGCGTCGGGTTCTGTCAGGCGCCGAAGTATGCATCAGTTCCTGTTCGATACCGGGCGGAATGAGGACGTGACGAAAAGTTTGGTAGTGTCCTAATTTGACAGGATCTGTCTTGCTTGAGTTGCATCATCGGATGTAACTAATAACTCAAATCCGAGGCAAGCGGGATGCTGACTAGCGTTGTCACTTCTGATCATCGCCTCAATTCCCGCTGCCTCCAGCGCCGTTTTCGCGAGATTGGCATTAAACTCGTCTGGATACGTTCCAACGACAACTAATTCTGGATGGATCGGCTTTCCCATAGTTCGCCCAGTTTATTTAACGTAATACGAAACTAGTTCTTGACCAATTTAGGACACTACCAAAACAGGCGAGATCGACTCGCTATCGATTCGGTGCAATGGGTTTGCGCCGACCGTGTCGGATATGCAGAATCTGCACTCTGTTCGCCTCTATGGTGAACAGGATGCGGTAAACATGTGGTTTCCTTCCATATAGAAGTTGCCGCACCTCAAAAGGAAAACGCTCACTTTCTGGCGCAATGGGACAGCGTTCGGGGAATTCAGTCAATGACGCAAATGCATCATCCAGTGCGAGAAACCAGGCAATGCCGGCTTCCCCAGCGTGTTCGGTGAGTAGCCATTCCAGAATTGTTTCGGCGTCGCGTTCAGCCTGAGCCGAAATTTCAACGCGAAATGCCATGCTTGCGACGTATATCGCCGAGGAACTCGTCGGCGGGTCGGGTGCGTCCGGCTTTCTCGTCGTCATACCCCTGCTGGATACCTCGAACGGCTTCTTCAAAATCCTGGCTTTCCCATTCCAAGTAGGCGGCCAACGCTTCGTCGAGCGCTTCGGCGGGAGTCTTTCCACGCCGCCGCGCGAATTCTTCCAGTTCCGCCTGACGCTCGGGTTTTAGGGGTATTGTTTTCATGACCAGCTCCTGAGTTCCATCGTAAGGTTGCTTACAAATATGGTCAAATGTTTCTGCCAGCGGGCTCCGCTGGCAATCGCGACCTGTGGCCGAACGATCACCTGGTAGTGAGCGTATCCCATTTGTATCCCATTAAGAGGTTGTCGAATCCGAAAAGCGGAAAATGCAGCGATTTCCTGAGCCAGAAACGCATGCCATAGGTGCGATTGTTCTTTAGATTCAATCGTCGTCCATTTTCCCAAGCTGGACGTCGCGGGTTCGATCCCCGTCTCCCGCTCTTAAAATCAACAACTTGGGAATTCCGAATTTCACTTGTTACTCCGTTTACTCCGTTTTCTTTCCGAACCTTTCCAAAGATGGCTTAAGGCTCTTAGTGGATCACCGCTGATTCCAACCGCCTGACGGCGTCGATTTTCTGCTCCAGATCGCTCATCGTGTAGACCTCGAGACTGACTCCCAGCCCGTGGCCCCTCTGATCCGCCGCAACCTTGGCATCGATTTTGGCTTTCTTTGAAAGGCTCGCGTTTGTCCGGCGCATAACCTGGAACGTAGCCCATTCAAGATGGACCTTTTGCAGAGCCGGCCTGAGTGACCTCCGCCACAAATTATCCCGGCTGAGAGGGGTGCCTCTTTCAGTTGGGAACAGAAGACCACCCGAAGTCTGGTTTTGGAGAGAGAGCTTCCATTCCTCGATCTCGGCCAGCGTTCCGGGGGAGAGCGCAACCTCACGGGCGGTGCGCTTTCCTTTACGTCCCTTCGGGGTGTCCCAATTGCCTCGGTAGACGCGTTGATTGATATGAACGCTGTTTGAACCGATATTTCCCAAGCGGATCGCGAGGATTTCGCCCGGACGCATACCGTCAAACACCGCCATACGAAAAACGATCCGCTCCCGCAAATCAAGCACGCTTAATGCGAGGCAAATCTGCTCTTTCGACATGACCTTTTTTTCTGCATCCGGCTTGCAGGCTGGAGTGAACAGGCCCGCTGCCGAATTGTGTTCGACGCATTTTCCCGATTCTCTATTAGGAAGGCCTCGGCAAAGCGCTGCCGTGACGGGCGGGATTCAAAACGGGATTCGACCCGGCTCAGGTGAATCCCGATCTAAGCTTGCGGAACCATTCACTCAACCGTCCGAAAAGCACCCAATCCGAATCCCGTTTTCTTTATGTTCCACTACGGCCTGTGATGCCGGCCCTCCGGCCGAAATGTTGCCATTTCGATGGTTTTTGTTGGACCTCGTGGGTCTTTCTGAAACTGTCTACAACGATCTGCAATCTTCCGAAAAGGTGGTGGATTAAACGAAACCTCTGGCGGCTATTGCCCGTACGCTGCAACTTTCTGAAAATGGATTGAGAAATAGTGAAATCTTCTGTCACGGTGGTCTGGTCCGAAGGGGTCCATTCTAAAAACTCGAACGAGCCTACGAGCACGGGCCTCAACCACCGGCAATCAGCCATTTTTGCTTTCGTAAGTCCCTGGCCCCATCGTCCGCTCGTCGCTTCGGGCAAGTTGACGAATGGACAATCGGGAATCTCCAGTCCCGCGAATTTCTTGAACAGAGCCACCCGTGAGCCTGGTGTGAACCCGTTACGAGTGCGGGCCGCATAGATCAGTTGCTTGCCCTGGTAATACCCGAAGATCACGGCATCGAACTGATTGCGGCCCACGGTGTAGCCGCCGATGACGAAGTCTGGCGCCCGGTTCACCCGCATTTTCCGCCATGCACCTCTGCGCAAGCCTAGCTCATACCGGCTGTCCCCGCGCTTCGCCAGCGACACCTTCCAGGCCAAGCTGCTTCAGGGAAGCGATCAAGTCGGGAAGATCCGCCTCCAGTTCGGAGGAATACTTTACGGGTCCTTTGAATTTCGGCAGGACTCTCTCTTCCAGCAGCTCGCGCAGGCGAGACAGCGGTTCGCGCCTCAGATCGACGCCTTCCAGGACCATGACATCGAAGACATAAAAAAAGCAGGGAAAGTTTGCTGGAGCCGTAATTCTGAAGTGCGTTGAAGGACGGGCGCCGCCCAGATTCATCCAGCGCGACCACCTCGCCGTCGATTACCCTCTCGTCTGGAAGACCGGAGAGTCCTCCAACAATGCTGGGATATGCGCGACTGAAGTCTTTATCGTTTCGAGAACGGAGATAGACCTTCCGGCGGTCTTGAAGGCGATACTCCGGAACCCATCAGATTTCAGCTCATATGCCCACTGCTTTCGATCATGCGGCACCTTCTCCGTCCGCAGCAGGAGCACCGGCGGAATAAATGCGGCCTTCATCTCAGCGTGATCTTCCGTGTCCCGTCAGGATATCCATGAATTCTGCAGGCGTGATGATCTGCGTCTTTTCGTATGAGCCGAGTCCTAAAATGCCGTGATCGCCTGTCACGAGGTAATCGGAACCCGCAGCGGCGGCGCACTCGACGATGATGTTGTCGTTAGGGTCGGCCTTCACCACATCGAGCTTCTCGGTCGACGTGACATGTCGCGCAAAGCTGTCTATCAGCGTCCGCGCCTCGTTCAACCATTCGTCCGACCACTTGAACTTCTCGTGCAACACGCGCAGCGTCTCGTCCATGATTTCGTCGGAGATTGCGATGTCCACACCCCGATCAATCGCCAGCTCGAGTAGCGCCAGCGCCTTCTTGCGAAACACGAGCGCGCTTATGTAAACGTTGGAGTCGAATGTGGCGGAGGGCACTATCTGCTGCGGTTTTCTTTGCGGGATTCCTGGATGACGCGGTTCACGTAGTCCATCTGCTCATCTTCGGACATTCTATCGAGGCCCAGCTCGCGCGCGCGATCCGCACCGTAGCGCGACAAGTCGTCCAGCGTTTTGCGGGCGAGATACCGCTTCACCGCCGCTGTGACAACTTCATCGACGGTTTGACCGCCGTCCAGCGCGGCTTTCTCGACTGCCTGACCGATCTCGTCCGGGAAGGATATTGTTAAGTCTTTGCTCATAGGGCCTCGCCTGTATTATCCCTCGAACGGTAGCGCCCTACAAATGCCTGTCAATCGGACTGTTTCGCCTTAGCACCGGAGCGGCCCCGTTAGTGCTGAAGTGATCCCCGTCCACAGTTGGTTAGCGACACAGTGGTTACTGAACATCCAATAGGCATTTGAATTGTTGAAGTTGCAGATTTCGCTGATAGCCTGTGGCTGGTCATGCCCAACCCTATGGTAGATCATTTCCGGTCAGAACTGAGAACGGCAGTTGCATGATCGACGAATAGATAACAGCCGTCCGGACTGATCTGGGCTGGACAATCCGGCCAGACGAGCCGAATGGTTCGGAGCCATTGCCGGAGCTTTTCTCGAAGTTTTCGCGGCCGGGCATATTCCACAACCCCAAGCTGCTGAACCAAGCCAAACGGTCCGAAGATCGGTATGGACTCCTTTCGTTTAGCGGTGAAACATCGATACGAGAGCCAGACGAACAAATCCAAGATCGCCGGCGAGGGGGCGAGAAGCTTCACGGTTTCCAGGTCGGTCGGTATCGGATGCGCGATGACCTCTTGAAAGAACTCATCGCTCAAAACGATCGTGTTTTCGAAGCCCTGCGACAATACGCGGTCATCGGGCGTGCGGTTGTACCAGATTCGAGCTTCACTAGCCGTCGTGGAGAACAACCGAACTCTCCCTTATGGTGAATCTTGGCTGCCGGAAGTTAGTTCGGCGAATGACAAGAAGTTCACAACCTATATACGCGACAACGAGTCAAATCTCGACTACGCGAAGAATCGATTCTATGGAAATAGCAACGGTCGATTTACGTCCGCCGACAAGGGCGAACCTCGGCTTTTCGCGCCTCTAACGCTGAACCGTTACTTGTATGCGGCCGCAGATCCTGTCAATTACACTGATCCGGATGGGAATGAGATTTCTGTTGTTCTACCTCTTCCTCGAACACCTGGGGGCGGATTGTTTGAATACGAAGGCGGCATGAACCCGGAACACGTCCTGTGGGCGGGTCTTGGCGAAGCGCCTTACCGGGTGAGTGTGATAGAAGCGTTGGCAATAATGCGTACATGCTGGATTTCATGAAAGGTTATAGTGGAGACGCTCAGGCATTAGCTTCGGCGACGGGCGTGAATGCGGACTTCATTCTTGCTTGGGCGGCGCTCGAATCAGGTTGGGGCGTAGGACTGAACAACGGAACCACAGGAAGAATAGCGCAGGCAAATAACAATTTCTTTGGACTGTTAGTTCCAAGTGTCGAAGGTAACCCAACCGGGGGTTGGAAAGGGGCGGTACCTTGTGACGCCACGCAAGGACAGGTCATGGGGGCTGCTTGTTTTGATTTGTGGGGCAACGGAGTGGGCGGCTCTTTGTCGTTGGTCCCGTCTGGGATGGGCGGCACTGAACGCACAGAACGGTTTCTATTTAGGCCAACTCCTGGAGGCGCAAGCCAACTACTCAGGCGATATTTATATGATGGGTAACGCCATTGCGGATCACTTATGGAAAGACGCTCCACATTTCAATAATGAGGGTGGTTACGGACAAAAGGTTGCATTCGCCAACTCCGAATTGAACTTGCGAAAGGATTGCCCATGACTCTCCGGTTGCTGTCGTTCATCGTTGTCACGGCAGCACTGCAAAGTCCAGTTGATCTGCCGATCTTCACGTCAGCTGAGGCGCAGTTGCTGGTTGAAAATACTCCCGAAGTCCGTCGGGCAAGGACGGGCTACCGAGCTCCACAGCTGACTCCAAATGGGGAAGATTCGGCGTTTTTCGCCTTCCAGGCGCGCAGTAAGAGAACGAGAGGAGCCGCAAGTGGGCTTATCGATAACTATGTTGTAGAAAAGCGGACAGGTCGAGTATTTCGAGGGTCAACTACTGGAATGGAGGTTGATTCCTTCTTGATTCGTGAACTTCGAGCGCACCTGCTGAA
>Ga0137361_10002056_pt1 | contig 12732 bp, 7 predicted proteins | sample Mad1_80_16metaG_FD_104923 | JGI IMG/M metagenome (GOLD analysis project Ga0137361, IMG submission 104923) | Vadose zone soil microbial communities from Angelo Coast Range Reserve, California, USA - Mad1_80_16 metaG | ecosystem: Environmental > Terrestrial > Soil > Vadose zone | place: USA... | reverse complement strand
TTTTACGTCATTTTCCACACTGGTATGAATGTCAACGCGATGTACCCCTGGTGTCAGTGATATTTCGCTGACAATAGAACAGGTGGTCATATAGTCACTGCGCTCGGTGCGGGTATCGGAGCAGGCAGTGGGCAACGACCAGTCTCCACTGATGCGCATGATGGAGCGTATGGGGCCCGTACTGACCAGCTCGATCTTTGGCGGTTCCACCGGTTTACTAATAAGCGTGTCGTGCGCAGGGGGACAGTAGGTGTACAGGTCGCCGACGTCTCCTTCATCTACAAAGCGATTTAGCCCTGTAAAGACTGCGCCGGTTTGCTTGTCGGTAACTGTCAGCGTTCCGTCTTCCTGGTTTGCTGCAACAGTATAAAATTCGTTTTCGATAGATGGAGGCTGTGAAACTGCACGCTGTTCCTGCCCTGTCGAAGAGTCAGTAGATGGCTGGGACTGTCCTTCGCCTTGCAAGCCGCCTGGGTAAATCCAGTAGGTTTTTAGCCCATAGGCGGGTAAGCCGGCAGCAATAAAGTCGACGGTCTGCCGTGCCTGGTCTATGATTATGAACTCCAGCGTGTTAATATCTTCACGCTGCATGAGCGCCAGCACCCGGCTTTCAGAGGCTTGAAGTTCCTGCTGATTGATGGTGACCTGCTCCCTGCGTGTAATCATCAGTTCGACGGAGGCTACTCCCGCTTGCGCCCCCTCTTCTACATTAATGCGCGTAATCACGTAATCGCTCTCGGATAAACCCAGCATGCTTACTAACGTTGACTGAGCCAGGTTGATGAACTCGCCAGGAGCCTTCATCCCTTGCAGCGCTACCGCGGTAGCCAGCATCTCACGCGGAACCGGCATCGAGCCGAGTTCCTGCCGCCAGCGACTGACGACATGAAAAGGCATACGCGAACCACGCTCATCTACTACCACGGCATTCTTTAATGAGCCTGGGAGTTGTGTCATTGCCTGCACTGCTTCTGTACGTGGTCCAGGGGCAGGGTTAAATATGACGATGGGAAATGGCTCCTGGCCTGCGAGCGGCTTATGGACGTTAGTAGGGGCGCGAGTGTCTATGACGGAAACAAGGCTCTGCATCGCCTGGGCAACGACACCCTCGCTAATCTGCTGGCTCTGCGCAAAACGCACGCTATTTTCTCGATGAACCTGGTCGATACTACAGCCGCAAATGCTATCGTGTGGGTGATTCTGTAAGAGGAACTTCCAGGCCTGCCTGACTAATCCTTTGGGATACGGGGCACCAGTTTTCCATGCCCAGGCAGTCAACGGTTCCACCCAGCGTTCAAGCAGGTGTTCGGTCGCTGTATTTTTCTGCTTGATCCACATGCGTGTCGAGAGGACCGCCGGTAACAAGTGTGCATATTCACTACTGCGCATCTCCCCATGAAGCGTCTGTAATGGTGTGCCTGGCGAGCGCTCGAGGTGCTGGCGGACAGCCTCGATATATTGGGGCAACGTGCCAATGCGCACAAGGATCTGGTCAAAATCGCTCACCTGCCCATTTTGTTCGAGACGTCCAAAACGTGTGAGGACCTTCTCGAGTTCGGGATCGATATGGGCCAGCAGTTTATTCGCAGCATCGATTGTCTCAGGTAGCCCATCCTCGGGTTCCAGGTGATCTGAGCCATTCATGAAGAGCAGGGTATTGGTGGTAGCCTTGGACAAGAGCGGAGCGCTAAGCAGCTCGACACGTGTGACAAACTCTTCCAGGTTCAATGGCAAATCACGAGCATTGGAATAGCCGAGGGCATCAGCGAGATGAATAACGAGTACCTGCGTACCACCAGGTGCGGCCCAATAAAACTCACTTTTGTGAGCTTCCGAGCCGACACCGCGCCAGAAGACAGCGCTGTCGATGCCAAAGCCACGCAGGATCTGCGGTAATTGGGCGATGTGACCGAAGCAATCAGGAACATAACCAACGCGCATAGGTTTTGCAAAATCAGCGGCTCGTTGCAAACCAATCTGCAAGTTGCGCACAAGTGACTCACCGCTCACCAGGAACTCATCGGGCTGCAAATACCAGGGACCTACCTGTATGCGGCCAGAGCGAGTATGCTTCTTCAGGCGCTCTTCCTGTTCTGGTCGCACTTCCAGGTAGTCATCGAGTACGATGGTCTGCCCGTCGAGCATGAAGTTGCTGAACTTGGGATCGCGGTCCAGAATATCGAGCAGTTTATCGATAGCATGTACCAGGCGCAAACGGAACTGTTGAAATGTCTGATACCATTCACGGTCCCAGTGTGTGTGGGGAACAATGATGATATTGAGTTGTTGGGTCATGATACCTCTTTAGTGGAAAGCGAAAGGAAAGTCGAAGACAAAAAGTGAAATAGGGTGACATCCCTTCAACATAGCTAGGCTGACTGTGTACACTAGCACAAGATATGTATTGTGCGGTGAATATATTATAGCGGATTATTCGGCAATTGACTATACCCTTTGGCATGCTTTGTTGGCTGCTTCGGCTTTTGTGCCTTGTTTCAAAGCCATATTATCCTTTGTAGATTTTTCTGTTTTGTTACTGTTGCAAGTCTTTTCTCTCTGTATGCCGATAGCACCTATTGTTCTTTTTGTGCTCCTTTAAACACAATACTTATTTTCTATTTGCGCATATTCGTTTGTAGGGGGTCCATATGTAATAAGCAAACACCTGCCTTGCTGGATATCGTCATTTGGGATAGTGTGAGGGCCACAGTTACAGTTATTGACATATTCTGTCCAGCTTTTTACTTGAGCTAAAGATGACTGAGCATCACCGGTGCTATTATATACCGCGAGGAATGTATCCCCCTGGATATTGCATGCGCTTACGCACACCGTCGGGTCGCGGAAGAAAACAGAGGACTCAGGTTGTGTTGTAACCGCCGACTCTGAGTGACTATGAGCATCGTCTGTAGTCCATCCATCGAGGAATTGATTCAGCGATATTGAGTAATTTTCCTGGCTCACCGGCAACCCATTTGCCTTAAAGTCATTTATGATAGCTGATGCCGTGTAGTTTGTTGCTATGACCGGTGTTGTAACTGCCGTAGCAATAGACGTTGGAACTCTTGTAGCGCTACGCGTAAGCAATGGAGCTTGTGTTGGTGTAACGGCAGCATGAATGCCGGTAGTTGAAATGCGCCCTGCATAAAAGGCAACAAGCCCAAATGCGCTAAGAGCTAGCAGCACGATCAAAATGTGTCCTATGACAGCTATCCCCCTTAACCAGTTATGCCTGACCTTTGGTGGGGGCGGGCTAGGTGGCAATTCGTATGGAATTGTTTGCTCATAGGGATTAGCCAGTACTGTAGGTTCTAACCTACCGTAAACGGTATCGTCGTTTCCATCAAACTTATGTGTATTCATATATTTTACCTGCTGCTCCTTTATAAATTCAGACCGCGGTTAGCATATTCAGTGTGCGTAGCTAATTGCGCTTGTAAGATAGATAACTCTTGCTGGCGCGCTACAGCGATATCACCCGTAAAAGGCGTAAATGTCCATTGTTGTACTTCCCCGCTATTGGTTAGTTGGATTATCTGGATAGTGCTAGTATCGATAGTGCCAGTACCAGTAATGGGGCCTGAGCCTATGGCTGCTGATATGGTGATGGCGTTTCCCTTCACACGCTCTTCTACAGCGACTGGCATCCTGCCAGTGGAGGCGCCGGGCGAAGCCACGTTGGGACTGCCTGGTGATGAAGTAAGTGGCTCTCTATTCTCGTGGGGGTTTTTAGAATTTAGACAATAGATCATAAATCATCAGAAATACGGCTTATAATAAAACGTTTTTACACCGTTCGCTTTCCTCTACAGGCTGCTTCAGGCGCTACGTCGTTTACGTTGTAGACATTTCTATGTGACATGAGTTGGCTTCCTGCCTGGTTTTATAGCCATATACTCGAGATTACCGGCGAAAAGATATGATTTCACACCAGAGACTTTGGAAAACGTTTTCTGGTAAACGTTTTCCAAAGTATAATCGAAAAACCCAGCTTTGTCAAGAGGTTCGACGAGGAATTTTGTATGTCACAAGCTGGGCATGCCAGAAAAATGTGCTATACTGGTCGCTAGATAAGAGCATTGGGCTATAAAATTGACGGCCTGGCATTTCCTTGATATTGTTTCAAGATGTGTCAACATGTATCACAGGGCTTGTGGTGGAATTGGGTGAAACGCGGCACTACCTACTTGTGTGTTGGTTGGGTTGTGTGCTACACTATGCAAGCACGAAATTATGTTCTAACAAGGAGGTTATCAATGGCCCGAGGCAGTAGCTACGGCGAGGATTCCCCGCTGCCCCCAGCACCAGTTACTCCTCAAACAAATATTCCCCGGCGTGCTACACGGGAACTTCCAGCGTTAAATGACGAGGAAGAGCAGGAAACGCGCGTGGTGCCGGCCAGGCAAACAGGAATCATGACGCAGCAGTATGAGGAAAAACATCCGCTGGCACGTCATCGTCGCTGGATTAATCGCTTGCTTATTTGCATGATGTGCATAGTGCTGCTTGCATTTGTAGTGATTATTGCAGGCATGTTCCAGCGGCCCGGTGAGTCGCAGCTTGTGAATGATCCAAGCGTACAGTCTTTCCCCATTCAAGTTGGTGGCTCCTATAGTGCTTTCTCTACATGGCAAAACAGCAATGGACCAATAGCTGCTAAGACTCCAATTCCGGTGCACACGGGTCCCTATTCTGTGCTGGGCAAGCCTACAATTACGGCGGATCTTATCAATCGCGTGCTTGCCAGCTATAACTCCCCTGCGGCGGGCCTGGGGCAGCAGATGTATGATTTAGGGGTGAAATACGGTATCGATCCTGTTTACGCTCTGGCTTTCTTTATGCATGAGAGCCTTTTTGGCACGACAGGTGAGGCCCGGGCCACGCTCTCGCTTGGGAATCTCCGCTGCATACCTACACGTCCCTGTATTGACCAGGACAGGGGAGGGTATGCGCAAATGCACAGTTGGGTAGATGGATTCGAGCAGTGGTACAGGCTGATTCGTAACCTGTACGTGGCGCAATGGGGACGCGTCACCATTGATCAGATCATTCCTAAGTATGCACCCAACAGCGACGGCAATAACGAAGCGGGATATATCGCGGTTTTGAAGCACGAGATTGATGCATGGCACACCGGGATCCTCAGGCCGTGATCAACCCCTGCTCCAGAGCTTTGCTCATTGCTTCGGTACGACCGGAGACATTGAGTTTTTGATAGATATTGGCAAGATGGAAGTTGACGGTGCGCTCACTCACATACAGGCGTGCCGCTATTTCTTTGTTGCGTAGTCCTCGCGCCAGCAGTCTAAGCACCTCCTGTTCTCTTGCCGTCAGTGCTTCGCGTGTAGAACTGCCACGTGCTTGCTGGCCGAAGCGCGAGATCAAACGTCCCGCGATTTGCGGCTGCACCAGCACTTCACCACGCGCAACTGTGCGCACTGCCTGAGCCAGTTCGCCGGCTGCAATATCTTTGAGTACGTAGCCGCCGGCACCAGCGCGCAGCGCCTCATACAAATCATCTTCGCGGTCCAACGATGAAAGAAACAAAATCTTCGTGTCGGGGTTGAGTTGTTTGATTTGACGCAGTGCTTCGAGGCTCTGTCCATTGGGGAGTTGTGCATCCATGATTACGACCTGGGGACCCAGCTCCAATGTCTCGCTGACTGCCTGCACCCCATCGATCGCCTCGCCGACAACATCCAAATCATGATAATTTTCCAGCAGGTGACGTAGACCTGCCCTTGTGACCGCCAGGGCGTCCACTAGCAGCACACGGATAAGCGTATTTTCGACGACTTCGGGTGCTCCCGGTTCTCGTGTTCTTTCAGCAGGAGAACTTGTTGTCTTTGTACGCGTGCGCTGCACATACGGTACGCGCGCCGATACCTGTGTCCCTTGTTCAACGCTAGTATTGATCTCTAGTGATCCGCCCAGGTGCTCAATACGCTTACGCAGAAAGGCAAACAGGTCGCCGGTTGCGGTACCCTGGGCCTCTCCATCCACCGGTGTAAATGGTGGTGCAGGGGCCTGGTTGTTGGTGAAAAGGCTCGCATCGTTCTGCCCTGGCGGGACGCCGTCATCCTCGATGCTCACCTGGGCTTCGTCGCGCCCGTAATTCAGTGCAAAGCGTAATCTGTGAGCATTCGCGTGATGCTGAACTTGCGCGAGCGCCTCCTGGGCTATACGATAAAGCAAACGTTCGATTTCACTGTTTAAAGGGCGTTCCTCGCCGGAGAAGAGAATGCGGCTGGAGAGTCCCAGCGCTTCTGCCGTCTCTTCTACTACTTGTGAGATCGCCTCGCCCAGTGTGATGCCGGACAGTTCCGGCAATGCCATATCGTCACAGCCTGAACGCAGCTTGTACAGCATTTCTCTCGTCATCTGCTCCAATGTTGCTAATCCGCCGCGGATGGCGTTGATATCGGGGATGTGGAGCATAGAGGAGACATCATTATCTACCGTGTCACTGCGCACGAGGGTCTGTAGCGCGTTGAGTTGTAGCATCATTGCGCTAAGTGTCTGTATAAGATGGGCATGATCGGTTTGCTGTGTAGGATCATTGAGGCCCATATGTTTTCTCCAAGGTGTTTGTTGATTGACTGCTGCAATACATTATGCCACATCTAATACCAGCTTGCCTTCTTTTGCGTCGATTTCTACGGTGTCGCCATCATGGACGGTTCCGTCGAGTATGGCGCGAGCAATGCGGTTTTCGACTTCTCTCTGGACGACGCGTTTGAGCGGACGGGCACCAAACTGTGGGTTGTAGCCCAGGTTTGCCAGTAGTGCTCTGGCGGCATCGCTCAGGTGCAGTGTGATGTGACGGTCGGCCAGGCGAGGGCGCAGGTGATTGATTTGTATGTCCACAATGTTCATCATTTGATCACGGGTGATCTGCTGGAAAACGATCACCTCGTCAATACGGTTGATGAACTCGGGACGGAAACCCTCTTCGCGCAGGCGCTGGCGTACCACGCGTTCTGTCTCGTCCTCATCCATGCCATCAAATTCATGCAGCCAGGCAGTGCCTACATTACTGGTCATAATAATGACGGTATTTTTGAAATCGACGGTGCGTCCCTGGCCATCGGTGAGGCGACCGTCATCGAGTATTTGTAGTAGCACATTAAAGACTTCTGGCGCTGCTTTTTCGATCTCATCGAAGAGTACAACGCTGTAGGGGCGACGACGCACAGTCTCCGTCAGTTGGCCCCCCTCTTCATAGCCGACGTAACCGGGAGGGGCACCGATCAAGCGCGCGACGCTATGCTTCTCCATGTATTCAGACATGTCGATACGAACGAGAGCGCGTTCATCGTCAAACAAAAATTCTGCTAAGGCTCGTGCCAGTTCAGTTTTACCAACACCTGTTGGACCCAGGAAGATGAAACTGGCCAATGGACGATTTGGGTCTTGTAAGCCAGCACGCGTACGCCGTATGGCATCAGAGACGGTCTGCAGAGCCAATTCCTGTCCGACGACACGCTCACGCAGGCGATCCTCCATCTTGAGCAACTTCTGTACTTCACCTTCCATCAACCTGGTCACGGGAATATGGGTCCACTTCGAGACAATCTCCGCAATATCCTCGGCATCGACCTCTTCTTTGAGCATACGCGCACCTTTGATGCTCGTCAGCTTCGATTCCATATCCTGGATACGGTGCTCCAGGTCGGGAATGGTGCCATAACGCAGTCGTGCCTGTAAGTCGAGGTTATACTCACGTTCGGCCTTTTCCAGATCGACCTGTGCCTGCTCCAGCTCTTTCTTCAGCCGGCGAATCTCCTCGACAGGCTCACGTTCACTCTCCAAGGAGAGGCGTAGAGTGTGCAGTTGCTCGCTCAGGTTAGCAATCTCTTGCTCTACTTTGGTGCGTCGCTCGCGGCTTGCCAGGTCGGTTTCTTTTTTCAAGGCCTCTTGTTCCACCTGCAACTGCCGGATGCGGCGATCCAGCGCGTCAATCTCGCTGGGAGTGCTGTCTAGTTCCACGCGCCGCCGGCTGGCAGCTTCGTCAACCAGGTCGATGGCCTTATCGGGCAGAAAGCGGTCGGTAATGTAGCGGTTTGAGAGTACCGCAGCGGCCACCAGCGCGCTGTCTTGAATACGCACGCCATGATGCACCTCGTAGCGTTGTTTCAGTCCGCGCAAGATACTGATGGTATCCTCGACCGAGGGCTGATCGACCATCACAGGCTGGAAACGGCGTTCCAGGGCAGCATCCTTCTCGATATGCTTGCGGTACTCATCCAGTGTGGTTGCACCTATGCAGTGCAATTCGCCGCGCGCTAACATTGGCTTCAGCATGTTGGAGGCATCCATCGCGCCTTCCGCTGCTCCGGCGCCCACCAGGGTATGTAGTTCGTCAATGAAGAGGATGATGCTCCCTTCGGAGCTTGTCACTTCTTTCAATACAGCCTTCAAGCGTTCCTCGAACTCGCCGCGATACTTAGCTCCTGCAACTAATGCGCCCAGGTCAAGCGTGACGACCTGTTTGTCGGCCAGTGTTTTCGGTATGTCGCCGCGCACGATGCGCTGCGCCAATCCCTCGACGATGGCGGTTTTGCCTACGCCTGGCTCACCTATCAATACCGGGTTGTTCTTGGTGCGGCGGCTCAATACCTGGATGACACGACGAATCTCCTCGTCACGACCGATCACCGGGTCAAGTTTGCCTTGCTCCGCCAGTTGCGTAAGGTTACGGCCATATTTTTCTAATGCCTGGTATTTCCCCTCGGGATTCTGATCGGTCACGCGCTGCACTCCACGGATGGATGTGAGGGCCTTTAGCACGAGCTCGCGGGTGAGGCCGGCCGCTTTTAAGGAGCGCTGTACCGGCTCATCTGCGGCTTCGAACATAGCAAGCAGCATATGCTCAACGCTGAGATATTCATCATGAAACTTGCCCATTTCCTGCCAGGCACCTTCGAGTAGCCTGCGCAGCCGGGGCGAGATGCCTGGCTCACTACCGCCGTACACGCGGGGCATGTGCTCAAGCTCGGCGCTGACCACGCGTTGTGCCGCTGCCAGGTTGCCTCCTGCCTTCTGGATAATTTGTTGCACTACGCCGCCCTCCTGCGCAAGCAGAGCGGCCAGTAAGTGCTCAACCTCGATCTGGCTGTGGTTATATTGTTTAGCCAGTTCATTAGCCTCGCTGAGGGCTTCGCGAGCTTTATCGGTGAACTGTTCAATTTTCATAAAAAAACTCCCGGGTTATAGTTTTTTCTAGTGAGAAGTATAGCATGTTGAGCCAGATATGGCAAGAAAGTATGAGTATATTATTATCAAGATTTTGAATCTGATATCTTAGAAGAAGGCAGGAAACAGGGCTATTCCTTAGAAAGTCTCTTTCATTATCTTCTCTGTACGTAGTGACATGGCGCTTTAAAGGTTGAGCAAAGCAGGGATCCAAGGGGCTGCTGCCCCTTGGCGGGGTGTGGGGTGTCCCCACCTTTTCCCTTTTTTCCAGGGGGTGGGGTGGGGAAGAAGAGGACTTTTAAATCGCCCTGGGCAGGAAAAGTGTGTTCTCGACAGGATATATCCTGGTATGTTACACTCTTGACAAGAAGAGAAGAGTTTGACCATCAGGTTGTTTGCTGTGCAGGCTGCTGAGGAGGCAAAACAAGTGCTTATAGAAGCCGGGACACAAGAATAATGATATTTGTTGGGAACAGATGACACAACAGTTAGAGGAAGTACAGACGACAACGTATATTGCGGCGGCTATTGAGAGTATACTCTTTGTCTCAGGCCGCCCATTGGAGCATGCTGAGTTGCGCAAGCTGCTTGATATTGATGATGAGAGTTTGGCAAGTGGTTTGCGGGCATTGGCGCAACAATTAGAGAGCCAGGGACGTGGTATCCGTTTGCAGCGCCTGGGTGAGCAAGTGCAACTTGTGACGGCGCCGGAGAATGCCCGCTACGTCGCGGCCCTGCTAGGTTTGCCGATGACGGCCAAGCTGACAACTGCGGCCATGGAAACGCTGGCCGTCGTCTCCTATCGCCAGCCCATCACTCGTTCTCAGATTGAGGCCGTACGCGGTGTAAATAGCGATCGTGCCCTGGCAAGCCTGATCCAGCATGGCCTGGTAGCAGAAATAGGCCGGGCACAGACTGTTGGCCGTCCCGCGCTCTTTGCCACAACCCTCGAATTTTTACAGCAATTTGGCCTGACAAGCCTGGATCAACTGCCGCGAACAGATATAGGGGCTGGATTAAGTAAGGCCGGGGGAGAGTAACGTAATGCGCCTTGGTCGTCACATGCCCTTACATTCAAATGCTGTAAAAGCAGCAGAAATAGCCAGGTGGCTTGGCTGTAACACTATTCAAATCTTTGCCAGCAACCCCACAGGCTGGCGACCACCGGCGAGTAATCCAGCGAGCAGTGTAGCCTTTGCCGGGGCTGCACGCGACAATGGGCTTGATCCTGTCGTTATTCATGCACCTTATCTAATCAACCTGGCCTCACCAGATGAGTTTATTTGGGAGAAGTCTGTTTTTCTGCTGCGTTGGACACTGCAACGCGGCGCTCTGCTGGGTGCTGCCTCTGTCATCTTTCATATAGGAAGCCACCGGGGTTCGGGTGTCGAGGCTGGTATCGCGCGTATTGCCGAGGCGATTACAGGTATTCTGCCTGAGACGCCGCCCGAGGTGATGTTGCTGTTAGAGAACGACGTCGGAGCTGGCAACTCACTTGGAGGTAGCTTTGAGCAGATCGGTACGGTGTTAAATCTGTTGCCGCAGTACCAGGAACGTCTGGGGGTCTGTATTGATACAGCGCACCTATGGGGTGCGGGGTATAATATCTCCAGTGCTGCTTCCACACTTCAAGTGCTCCAGCAATTTGATGAAGTAGTAGGATTGAGGCGATTGAAAGTGATCCACCTGAATGATACTGAGATGGCGCTGGGCAGTCACCGCGATGTCCATACACGTATAGGTGAGGGCATCATTGGTGAAGAGGGTCTGCGCGTCTTGCTCACTGATCCCCGGCTTGATCATGTTGCAGTTTTATTGGAAACGCCTATTAAGACCGATGATCATGATAAAGAGGATTGGGAACACGATAAGCAGCAACTGGAGAGAGTGAAGGGATTAATGAGGCATGAAGTCTGGCAGGCCGCGGATACAGAAACTGAACACATGACAGAAAGTGAGGCGAGTTGATGGCAAGTTTCGATTTTACCGGTGAACACATATCGATTGTTGATGACAACAATTCTAGGGTGGATCTCAATCTACAAGAAGGCTTAGACCTGTTGCATTGGTTGTCTGACAATAGAGATGCAATACTTAGCCTTACACATCAAGGCCCCCCGCAATCCAGGGAAAAGCGGCTTGAGCTTGAGATTCGCCTCTACCAGGAGGATTTGGACTACCTGGACAGATTGAAAGCAGCTATCCCCAGCTTGCATGAATCCAGGTCTGCTGTCAAAATACTAGATGCCCAATTGGACCCGATAACTGAACGAGCAATTCAACTGCTCAAAGAACTTCAAGTCGAATATAAGATTCATCCCTTGCTTGAAGACAACGATGCATTCGCGCAAGGCTAGAACTGCAATTGCGTGCGTCATCTCCTAAGGGTACCTGCCGCAATTTTCATGAAATGGCAGCCCTCAAGGGCTGCCATTCCTGTGGACGAAATCCCTGCCCGCCGCACTGCCGCACATCGTGCGCCTCAGCGCAACGACCATCCTACAGGGTCATTTCCGTTTTCAACTGGTGCCACGCCTGGCGCGCATCTTCGACCGACCCCTCGTCCTCAATGGTCGAGACGTCGCCTGGCTCGCGATCGAGCGTGATGGCGCGCAGCACACGGCGCATGATCTTGCCGCTGCGTGTCTTGGGCAGGGTGCCCACAAAATTGATCTCGCCGATCACCACCACGGGACCCAATTCACTGCGCACCGTGCCCAGCAGTTCCTTTTGCAAGTCCTCCGAGGGCTCATACCCCTGCCTGAGCACGACAAACGCCGCAATCACTTCGCCGCGCAGTTCATCGGGACGACCCACCACGCCTGATTCTGCCACGGCGGGATGCCGTAAGAAAGCGGTCTCGACCTCGATCGTGCCGATGCGATGGCCCGCAATCTTGATAATCTCGTCGGCGCGGCCCGCGAACCACACATAGCCATCCTCGTCGATCTGGGCCGAGTCGCCCGTGTAATAGACACCCGGCAGGATCTGCCAATAGTCCTTCCCATAACGCTCTGGCTCGCCCCACAGCGCGGGCGTCAAGCCGGGGAAAGGCCGTGTGATGACCATGATGCCTTTTTCGTTCGGTCCTACCGGCGTGCCATCCAGCGGTGAGACCACCTCGGCTTCGATGCCCGGCAGCGCAATCGTCGCCGAGCCGGGTTTGATCGGCAACATACCGAGTCCGTACGGATTGCCAAAGACCGGACCGCCCGTTTCGGTCTGCCACATGTGGTCAATCACCGGCACGCGGTCGTGCAACACGCTTTTCTGCAGCCATTCCCACGCTGGCGCGTTGAGCACCTCGCCCGCGCAGAACACGCGATCGAGCGAGGCATGATCATACTTGCTCGGCGGTTCGTCGCCATACTTCATCAACATGCGCACAGCGGTGGGCGAGGTGAACACGCTCGTCACGCCAAATGCTTCCACTATCTGCCAGAACGTGTCGGGATCCGGATAATCCAGTGCCCCTTCGTAGGCGAGCGTCGTGGCGCCTACAAGCAAGGGGGCGTAGACGATGTAGCTGTGACCGAC
>Ga0137361_10002054_pt1 | contig 12737 bp, 8 predicted proteins | sample Mad1_80_16metaG_FD_104923 | JGI IMG/M metagenome (GOLD analysis project Ga0137361, IMG submission 104923) | Vadose zone soil microbial communities from Angelo Coast Range Reserve, California, USA - Mad1_80_16 metaG | ecosystem: Environmental > Terrestrial > Soil > Vadose zone | place: USA... | reverse complement strand
TCGCCGGGAGCAAAGCTCGGCCCGATCCGTTTCCTACTCAGAAGTGGATCAGCGTGAAAGATCACACGCGTGAGCCGAACGATCTCGAAGATCGAGCGGCAAAATTTCTTTCGGAGCAGAATCTCCTTCTGATTAATGCAGACTTCCGCGTCTTCTCGGACATGGTTAAGCGGTGGCATACGGATTTCGGCGGAAACGAAGCGATCAGAAATACAGTCGAGGACGTGGTGCGGACGTGGTTCGAACAGGCCTTGGTTGAAACGGTCGTGGGCGTCCAAGCGCTCCAAGGATCAAAAGAATGGGACCAGCGGGCGATTCAAGCCGCGTTGTCGGAGGAGTCGCTTACTGCCGCCGTTATGCAGCGCTATCATGTAAACAACAGCATTAAGCGCGAGCTTGGATCGAAGCTGGGAAAGCTGCAGGCAGCTTAAGAAAGGTCGCTCACGTGAAAATTTGCTATTGCGACGAGAGTGGTCTTGGTGACGAGCCAATAGCAGTTATGGCGGGAATTGTCGTCGATGCGCAGCGAATGCACGTCACGAAGGACTACTGGTATGAGCTATTGCAATCCCTTGCGGCTATTCTCGGCAAACCGGTGCAAGAAATTCACACTAGGGATTTTTACTCCGGTAACGGCTTGTGGCGCAGCATGGGCGGGGTGCGCCGCGCTCAGGCTATAGACGAAATATTCACTTGGTTGGCGGCGCGGAAACATAGGGTCGTGTATACCGCTGTCGTCAAAGCCGAAGTACAGCAGCTGCAGCGTGCCGCAATCATACCTTCCGAGCTGGGGACAATGTGGAGGTTTCTCGCCTATCATCTTCTCCTCGCCATTCAGCGGCATTTTCAGCGAGAGGAGAAGAAAAAGGGTAATACGATCTTCGTTTTTGATAACGAGGAGCGTGAGGTCGCAGCTTTTAAGGCTCTCGCCTTACATCCACCAGCTTGGAGTGATAGTTATTACGCCAAAGGGAAGAAGCAGCGGCGGTTGGATCAGCTAATCGATGTCCCATATTTTAGCGATTCGACCGGCGTTGCGTTGCTGCAGGTTGCCGATTTCGTCGCATACTTTCTGCGACGATTTGCTGAGTTGACCGAAGGTCACAGTCCGCTCAGATACCCTGAAGAGCTCGACCGCATTACTGGATGGCTACGAGTCTTGAAACCGAGTTTCATACCTTCCGCTGCAATCTACCCGGCAACGGGTCGATGCGATTGCGCAAACATGTTTTTTGACAATTCGCCTGTAGCCATACGGGAGTTGCAGCGTAGATTGTAATCCGGCGACGGTGTGAAACGATAATATCCTCGTACGCTGGTCCGCGCTGGACTAACGCTATTGAACTCGGCGAAGCGGGCCATATCGTTCGTCTCATGACTCGGCGAAAATTTCTTGGTACCACGATTGCCGGCGGCGCTACCGTGTTGGCAGGAACGGTTTTTCAAAAACTTGCTTTAGCAGTGACGACTTCAGCTACCACAACCCAATTTCAATTGGGCGGCGATCTTTCGGTAAATCGGCTCGGGTTTGGGGCGATGCGCCTGACGGGCGAGGGGATTTGGGGTTGGCCGCCAGATCGGGAGAACGCGAAAAAAGTTCTGCGGCGCGCTCTCAATCTCGGAGTTAATCTGATCGACACGGCCGATGCTTACGGTCCGGAAACGGACGAGCTCTTAATTGCGGAAGCGCTTCATCCCTATCCGAAAGGACTGGTCATCGCGACCAAAGGCGGTCTGACTCGACCAGGCCCGGGCAGTTGGGTGCCGAACGGTCGACCGGACTATTTGTCACAATGCGTCGATAAAAGTCTCAAGCGATTGAAACTCGAGCGGATCGATCTCTACCAATTGCACACCGTCGATCGCAAGGTGCCGATCGAAGAATCGCTCGGCGCGTTGAAAGCGGCGCAGGACACTGGAAAAATTCGTCACGTCGGATTATCGAACGTCACGACGCAGGAAATCGATCGGGCGAAAAAGATTTTGCCCATTGTCAGCATTCAGAATCGATACAACATCACCGACCGCGAGTCGGAAGATGTGCTCCGTTATTGCGAGAAAGAAAGGATGGGATTCTTGCCATGGGCTCCCGTCGGCGGCAGTGGAAGAAGTTCGTTGACCAAAACGGGCAATCCGCTCGAAGCCGAAGCGAAACGTCATAACGTCAGCGCCGTGCAACTCGCCCTCGCCTGGTTGCTGCAGAAATCGCCGGTCATGTTGCCAATCCCGGGAACATCATCGCTCGCGCATCTGGAGGAGAATATGGCTGCCGCGAAACTTCAGCTCACCCCGGACGATTGGAAGAGGATTGAAGGGGCCGCGTAAAACGGTGCGCGTCACGCGGCTACTCCGCGATTCGATGTTCAGCGTTCGACGTTCGGTGTTCGATGTTTGCTAGTTCAACGCAAGCGTATGTGGACTCTCGGCTATAGCCGCGCGAAGTAGACCGCCGACATTCCTAAGCCGACCACAATCACGACCCAGCGGAGTAGTTTCGCGGGGACGCGAGAGGCAATCGCACCGCCGATCGCACCGCCAACCAGCGCGGCGATTGCCATGACTAGTGTCATCGTCCAATCGATCCGCCCCAAAAACAAAAACACAATTGCGGCACTCACGTTGACCGCGAGCGAGACCAACTGTTTGAGCGCATTGAGCCGGATGAGCGAGTCGTCTACGACCACGACGAGGACCGCGAGCAGAATCACGCCGAGCGCCGCGCCGAAGTAGCCGCCGTAGATCGCAGCGATTCCCACCGGCACAATCGACCACGCTTCGCTGTGGGCGCCATGTTTGCGCGCCGTCATGAAAGCCTGCAGTTGATTTTGAAACGCGAGCAGCGCCACTGCGAAAAGCAACAGGAACGGCACAAGGATATCGAAAGCCTTCTCGCCTGTCCAAAGCAGCAGGAGCGCCCCAAACACCCCTCCGATCAAGCTTGTCGGAAGCAACATCATCACGCGGCTCCGCTGGCCGACGAGATCACGGCATTGGGCGAACACTCCGCCGAAGTATCCCGGACACAGCGCAACGGTGTTCGTTATATTCGCGGTTACCGCTGGCAGCCCCGCCGCAACGAGCGCTGGAAACGAAATCAGGCTGCCGCCACCTGCGATTGCGTTGACGAGCCCGGCCGCGAGCCCAGTGCCCGCAATCAGCGTGACGGATGCTGCATCCAAACTTTGCATCGAGCCTTACCTTTTAGATGCATGCTTGCCCGCTGCCGAGCTGTTCTTAGATCGCTTTCACCCGGTTGAAGCAAACGCCCAAGTTAGAGTGTCGAATCCGCATTCGATGTTCAGCGTTCGATGTTCGGTGTCAATGTTTGCTGTCGTGTTATCACGGAGCCTACGGGGCTCGAACCCGCAACCTCTGCCGTGACAGGGCAGCGCTCTAACCAATTGAGCTAAGGCTCCTCCGGAAGTTGGCCACGATAGGTTCGGAGCGCTCGCGCTTCAACCGGATTTGCCATTTCGACAGGCTTAAGGCCCCGAGCTCGTCGAGCGGGAATTTTAACATTTGGGATTTCGAGGGAATGAGCCAACGCGTAAAAAAAAATCCTTCACCTTCATCTCGGCTCCGCAGAGCGTCGCCCTACCAGTGAAGCCCTGCCAGTGAAATTTGGCGGAGGCGCATTGGTAGGGCGAGACTCCGTCGAGCCGCGCAGTTAGCTCTTTTCCCCCTTTTGAGTTTTGGAGCTTCCTTGCGATTTGGGTTTTGGGGTTTGGGATTTCCGGATGGCAGCTACAGATCAGGCTTGCTTCCAGCCGTTGCCGTTCCCGTCGCGTGCCATCGCGTACTCCGGCGTAGGCTCGGTCACCTCCGGTTCTTCCTCAACTTCAGCCACGGCTTTCTCGTGATGCTCTTTGGCAAGGAGCATGTAAAGCGATGGAACAATGAAAAGAGTAAAGATCGTTCCGACCGTCATTCCGCCGACCAGCACCAGACCGATGGAGTTTCGTGCGGCCGCGCCCGGCCCGCTCACCAGCGTCAGCGGAAAGTGACCGCAGATGGTGGCGATGCTGGTCATGAGAACCGGCCGCAATCGCGTGCGCGAGGCCTCGGCGATGGCGGCGAGTTTCTCGCGACCCTGCCGCTGCAGTTCATTAGCGAACTGCACAATCAGGATGCCGTTTCGGGAAATAAGACCGACGAGGGTGACCAGACCAACCTGTGAATAGATGTTGAGCGTGGTAGTCCATTTGTCCGTGAAGAACACCATGTTTGGGTTCGGCATTTTCAGGAAGGTGAAGATCAACGCGCCGAACAAGGCGAGCGGGACCGAACCGAGCAGAATAATAAATGGATCGCGGAAGCTGTTGAACTGCGCGGCCAGCACCAGAAAGATGAGCACGATGGCGAGCGCAAACGCCGGCAGAAATTTGTTTCCCTCGGTGCGGAGCTGGCGCGACTCGCCGGTGTAATCGATGATATAACCTTTCGGCATCATTCGGGCACTTTCGTCCTCGAGAAACTTGAGTGCGGCATCGAGCCCGCCGGTCGGCACGCCCATTATGCGCACCGCGTTGAGCTGCTGCATACGATTGAGCGAACGCGGCACGGTACGGTTTTGAATTGTCGAGATCGTGCTAAGGGGCACGAGCTGATTGTTAGGCCCGGTCACGTACATGTTGGAAAGCTGGTCCGCGTTCAACCGATCGATCCGCTGCACCTGCGGGATCACTTTGTAGCTGCGGCCGGAGATGTTGAACCAGTTAACGAAATTACCGCCGACCATGGCGGAAAGATCGGCGCCAATCTGCTTCATATCGAGGCCGAGCGACGCGACCTTGTCGTGATCGATCGCAATCTGAGATTCGGGCTGGTCGATCTTGGTGTCGATCGGAGGCGGAAATCTGAAAACGCCGGCTTTCATCGCGCGGATCTTTAATTCCTCCGCCAGCTCAAGAATTCGCTCCGGCTCTGCCGTGGAACAAATGTAAAACTCGACCGGCATAAATCCGCCACCCGGCAGCGCGGGCGGCATGATCGGAAACATTTCGATGCCCGGGATCTGCATCAGTCCCATCATCACCGGACCGACAAAGGCTTTGGTCGGTTTCGTGCGAACACCCCACGGCTTCAACACCATTCCGGCGAAGCTGCCTTCGTCCGGCGACGTGATTTGGAAGGAGAAATCGGTTTCCGGAAAACCGTGGAAAACTTTCCCGGCCGCGTCCGCGAAGGGTTGCAATTGATCAAGAGTCGCGTTCGCCGGCGAATCGATGAAGCCGAAGATCACGCCCTGATCCTCCGTAGGCGCCAACTCGTGCGTGGACATTTTGAACATCGGGATGGTGAGCAATGCGAGGCCTACCCAGACGACGTAAACTGCCGGTCGCACTTTCAAGGTACGATCGAGCACTCTGCCATAAGCATTGCGGAACCGATCGAAATTCCGATTGATGAGTCCGCTAAATCCATGATCGGCTTCGCCGCGGTGGAGCAGCTTCGAGCAGATCATCGGTGAGAGCGTCAGCGCGACGATGCCGGAGATGAACACCGCACCCGCCAGCGTTAAGGCAAATTCGCGAAAGAGCGAGCCGGTTAGTCCGCCTTGCAAACCGATTGGCGTATAAACGGCGGCGAGCGTGATCGTCATGGCGATGATCGGCGTGATCAATTCGCGTGCGCCCAGTAGCGCGGCGTCCATGCCGCGCATTCCTTCACGCAAATGCCGTTCGACGTTTTCGACCACCACGATCGCGTCATCCACCACCAACCCGACTGAGAGCACGATCGCGAGCAGCGTCAGCAGATTGAGGGTGAACCCGAAGACCTGCATGAGAAAAACCGCGCCGATGAGCGAGACCGGGATGGCCACGATGGGCGCGAGCACCGATCGCCAGGAACCGAGGAACAAAAAGATCACCAGCATCACGATGGCCAATGTCTCGATCAAGGTCTTGAAGACCTCGTGCATCGCGTCGTTGATGTAGGCGGTCGCGTCGTAGGCCACACTCGCCTCCATTCCGGTCGGGAGTTCGTGTTTGATCTGCTCCAGCTCGACGCGAGCGCGCTTGATTACGTCAACGGAGTTTGCGTTCGGCAATACTCTGATACCCATGAAGACGGCGCGTTGCTGCGAGTACCGCACTTCCGTATCGTAGTCTTCGGCGCCGAGCACCACGTCGGCGATGTCGCTTAGCCGGACGAGCTTTCCATTCTCCTGACGAATGACGAGCTGTTTGAAATCATCCGCGGTGTGCAGATCGGTGTTGGCCGTCAGATTCACCTTTACCAGGGAACCCTTGGTTTGACCGACAGCCGCGAGATAATTGTTCGCGGCTAAGGCCTGCCGAACTTGCGCCGGACTAACATTCAGCGCCGCCATCCGGTCGGGCTTGAGCCAGATGCGCATGGCAAAGGTGCGTCCGCCAAGGATGTCCGCTGCCTGCACTCCCGGGATAGCGGAAAGACGTGGCTGCACAATCCGGACGAGATAATCCGTGACCTGGTTAGGCTCCAAAATATTGGAGGTGAAACTGAGATAGGCCGAGGCGTACTGCGAATCTGCCTGCTCGATTTTGATCGTGGGAACTTCTGCCTCGACCGGGAGAAAGTTACGGACGGATTCGACCTGGGCGCTGATTTGGGAGAGCGCCTTGTTCGAATCGTAATTCAATCGCAACCGCGCTGTGATGGTTGAGGCGCCTTGCTGACTGGTGGATTGCAAGTACTCAATTCCGTCCGCTGCCGCGATCGCGCGCTCCAGCACAGAAGTGATGAATCCGCGCACCAAATCCGCGCTCGCTCCGACATAAACTGTATGGACGGTAATGGACGCGTTTTCGCTGCGCGGGTACTGCCGCACGTTGAGCGTCTTGATCGCCTGAAGTCCGGCAATGACGATGACGAAGCTGACCACCATGGCCAGCACCGGTCGCCGCACAAAAATGTCGGTGAACGATTTCATCTAATCGGGACACTAAGGTCCCTCCCACATTGATAAAGTGTCTCCATCACGTTTGCGCCGGCGTCGGCGAAAGCTCCGGCTTCGGCGCGAGCTCGTTGTTGATCACGACCGGCATCCCGTTTCGCAACTTGAAAACGCCGGAGCTGACCACCGTGTCGCCTGCTTTTAATCCCTGGGTGACCGTCACAAAATCACCGCGCGTTTCGCCCGTCCGGATAAATTGCTGCCGAATTACCTGCGATTCCTTGCCAGTCTTTTCGTCCTTTTTCTTTTCAATGACAAAAACCGAATCGCCGTAGGGGGCGTAGGCAATTGCAGTCGCCGGGATCGCCAGAACCGCCTCTTTCCTCGGCAGGACGACGTCCACTTTTGCGAACATTCCCGGCCGCAATTTGTGGTCGGAGTTCGGAAATGTTGCCTGCAACGTCACGTTGCGTGTCGCCACGTCCACCGCTGAATTAATTGCGGTCAAAGTTCCGCGAAACACGCGTCCCAGAAACGCATCCGTGTGCATGTTCACCTCCAGGCCGGTGGACAAGTCAGCCAGTCGCTGCTGCGGCAACGCAAAATCGACATAGACCGGGTCGAGCGATTGCAATGGCACGATCTGATCTCCCGCTTTCACCATTTGGCCAATATTCACCATCCGAATCCCGGCAATCCCATCAAAGGGCGCCTGCATCGTTTTCTTTGCGATGATCGCACGCATGTTCTCCGTCATCGCAGTTTTTTGTTTGAACTTCGATTCGGCCGTGTCGAGCTCTGCTTTAGAGATAACTTTGCGAGTAGCCAGATCCCGCGCACGCTCGAGATCGGCTTTGGCCAATTCAGTATCGGCATCAGCCGAACGCAATTGCGCTTCTTCGGCCGAAGTATCAAACCGCACCAGCAAATCGCCTTTCTTCACCATCGCGCCCGATTCGAACCCAACCTCCGCCACTGTGCCCAGCAGCTCGCTGCTGATCGTCGCGCCTTGAACCGCGGAAACGGAACCAATGGCCGAAAGCAGCGGCGGCCAATTTTCCTGCTTCACTTCCGCGCTGGTTACGGTTGTGGGCGGCATTCCACCCTGGCCGCCTGAGGTCATTTTATGAATTTGAAGCGTCTTGATGTCGACAAGCACGAAGAAGAGAGAAAGCACCGCAAACACCGCGCCTAGCACGTACCACCTCCTCAGTCCGAAGAATAAAAGAAAGGCAAGCAGCGCGAAGAGTACTGCGCCGACGCTGGCGAATATAATGAAAATCATCATGATGTTTACTATGGATGTCTAATCTTCGTTAGGCGTAACTCAGCTCAGCCTGACCACTAAACAACAGCCGCCAAAGTCTTCGCGTTACCTCCAGTTGGCGAGTGCGCCTTTCCGCTGCCGTCATCTCCTGTGGTTGCAAAACGTCTCGCATCAACATTCCACGGGCGACCGCGAATATTAATTCTGACAACTCATCTGGGGTTAGACCGTGCGCAGCGTTTTTACCTTCCGGCGAGCGCGCAATTAAATCAGTCACGCCGTCCATCGACGTTTGCAAAACGTCGCGCACCAGATCCGCCACTTGCGGGTTGCGCGACGCTTCGGCGTAAAGATCGACCACGAAGGCCGAGAGCACGTTGGGCGAATTTTCGCAGCAATGTGCGGTGAACAAAATTTCGAGCGACTCTAGTAAGGTGGGCGCTTGCCGGGCGCGTTCCAAGACTTCCTGGATTTCATTTTTGTGCCGGTCGGCCATGGCCGAAATGACTGCCTCTTTATTGGCGAAATAGCGATAAATCAGCCCGACGCTAATGCCCGCCTCAGCGCTGATATCGTGCATACTGGTCTGGTGAAAGCCGCGTTTGGCGAAGCAAATCAGGGCCGCGTCGAGGATTTGGGCCCGGCGATCGAGGGTAGGTTCGAGCTGGGGTTGGGACATGGCTTCGAAAGATGAATGAACGTTCATTCATTGTCAAATCCACTCCCAATTCTGGGGAGCACAGGCTGGCAGCCTGTGCTCCCCAAAGACAGAACTTCGCATTGCACCGCTTCGTACGCGTTCCATTGAGCGTTGGACGTTGAGCGTTGAGCGTTGGACGTTTGCGAAGTGAAGGTGCAGCAACGTCGCGCGCTAATCGAATCTGAACGATTCGTTCGCGATTTTCCCCCGAATCGTCGCTATCTTATCGGCGTTTCCGGCGGCCGCGATTCTATCGCGCTACTGCATCTTCTCGTCGATTTTGGCTACAAGAAATTAATCATCTGTCATCTGAATCATCAATTGCGCGGCGCTGCATCGCGCGGCGATGCCCGATTTGTCGAAAGAATCGCGCGCAACCTTTTGCTCGACTGCGAGATCGGGTCGACTGATGTCGGCGCTCTGGCCAAACGATCGAAGTTGTCGATTGAAACCGCGGCGCGTTTCGCGCGACTGGCATTTTTCGTTGAAGTCGCCCGTCGGCGGCGCTGCCCCAGGATTTTTCTTGCCCATCATGCTGATGATCTGGTCGAAACGGCGCTCCTGAATCTTTTTCGCGGAGCCAGTCCTGGAGGCATGGCCGCGATGCGCAAGATCTCAATTCATCATATTGGCAAAACGCAGCTAACGATTCTTAGACCGCTGCTCGGAGTATGGCGGAGCGAGATTGACTCATACGTCAGCCGGCGCCATCTGGAATTTCGTGAGGACGCAACCAACGCCGTGTTGCATTCATCGCGAAACAAGATTCGTCATCGCATCCTCCCCGACATCGAAAAACAATTCGGTCGTGATGTGCGCAAGACGATCTGGCGCGCCGCGCAAATCTGGAGCGAAGAGGAAGCCGTGCTCGATTCGCTCCTCTCTTCTCAGATGATTTCGGGACCTCATCTTACCGTCGCGGCGTTGCCAAAACTTCCGGTCGCGTTGCAACGGCGAGCAATCCTTCGCTGGCTGCGCGCTCGGAAAGTTGCCGATGTCAGTTTTGATATCGTGGAAAATGTTCGCTCGCTCATCGAGCCCGGAGCGAAGATCGCAAAAATAAATCTGCCGCGCGATCAACATGTACGGCGGCGGGCGGGGAAGATTTTTGTGGCGTAATGGGGTGAGGGAACACAGACTTTCAGGCTGTGCGCCCAGCGGACATTCTGTCCGCTGCTTAGCTTAGGGAAACCTTCAGCGGAGTGACACTCTGCTGGGCGCACAGGCCGGAGGCCTGTGTTTCGGCGTGCGCGGAAAATTTTGTGGACTGCTGGAGTGGCGGAGTAATGAGTAGCGGAGCAGCGAAACAAATGCATTACTCCATCACTCCAATACTCCATTGCTCCAATGGCATCCGAAGTCCGTGTCCGCTTTGCCCCGTCTCCCACCGGTTATTTGCACATCGGCGGCGCGCGCACTGCGCTGTTTAACTGGCTCTTTGCTCGACACCACGGCGGCACATTGGTTTTGCGAGTCGAGGATACCGACCGTGCGCGCAACACCGAAGAAGCCGCCGCTGCAATCTATGAAGGTTTGCAATGGCTCGGATTAAATTGGGATGAAGGGCCGCACGTTGGGGGAGATTTTGGGCCCTATTTTCAAAGCCAGCGCAACGCGATCTACGAACGCTATCTAAAAAAATTGCAGGATGCCGGTCACATCTTCGAAGACCAGGGCGCGCTCCGATTCCGTTCACCGCGTGAGCACGTCATCGTCGATGATTTGGTGGCCGGCAAAATCGATTTTGATCTTTCGAACGAACAAACTCACCCCGACATGACCATTCGCCGTCCGGACGGCTCATGGATTTTTCATTTTGTCAACGTGATCGACGACCTCGAGATGAAGATTTCGCATGTCATTCGCGGCGAAGATCATCTTTCGAATACGCCGAAACACATCGAGCTTTTTCGTGCTCTTGGCGTCCAACCACCGCGGTACGCACATATCCCCCTTATCCTTAATCGGGACGGCTCAAAAATGAGCAAGCGCGATCAGGGTGCGAGCGTAGACTATTATATTAAGAGGGGCTTTCTGCCGGAGGCGGTTCGCAATTACCTTTGCTTGCTGGGTTGGTCGCCGAAAGAGAACCGTGAAAAAATTCCAATCGAAGAAATGATCCCGCTTTTCGATCTGAACAAGGTCGTGCGCGGTCACGCCACTTTTGATCCGGACAAATTGCATTGGCTCAATGGCGAATACGCCCGCGAGTTACCGGACGACAGGTTTCAACAGCTGGCCAGGGGCGCTTTGCGGGCAAGCGAGATAAAGCTGGAGAATTTTCCGGACGATTACATTCGGGCCGCGCTCGAGACCTGCAAAGGCAAGATCAATACTTTTGATGAACTGGCGGCTTACTGCGGCTTCTACTTCGACGATAATTTTGAATACAACCAGGAAGGTGTCACCAAAAATTTCACGCTGGAGAACAAGCCGCGACTGCAAGCCGTGCGTGAAGCTTTCGTTAGGATCGACAATTTCTCAGCCAGCGAAATTGAAGCTGCGATGAAAGCGACCGCGAAAGAGCTTGGGGTAAAGGTTGGCGCGATTGTCCATCCAACCCGTTTCGCGGTTACTGGGAGCAACGCCGGCCCGAGCCTTTATCATTTGCTCGAAGTTCTCGGGAAGGAAAAGGTGCTCGCAAGAATCGATCGCGCGCTTGCCATGTTCTAGCTCCGTCATCCCGAGCCGCGGAGACGGCGAGGGACCTCCCACAAACTCTTGGTTCACACAAGGTAATGAGCCTGGTCCATCAGCTGGCGAGAGGTCCTTCGTCGTCTCCGCGACTCAGGATGACACGCGAGGAAAGGTTACGATCTCTTCGCTTCCTTCGCCCAGGTATCCTTCAGCGTCACCGTCCGGTTCCACACTTGTTTGGTCGCGGTGGAATCAGAATCGAGGGTGAAATAACCCAGGCGCTCGAATTGATAACGCTTCTCCGGCGTCGCCTCGGCCAGCGCTGGTTCGCATTTCGCGTTAACTACTTCAAGAGAATGGGGATTGATGAATGACTTAAAATCGCCCGTCGCGTCTGGCTCAGTGGCGGTAAAAAGCCGGTCGTAAAGTCGGACTTCGGCGTCGTGGGCGTGAGACGCGCTTACCCAATGGATGGTCCCCTTTACTTTGCGATTGGAGGTTGCGCCGCCTGACTTACTCTCCAGATCGACCGTGCAGCGAAGCTCGGTCACATTGCCTGAGCTATCCTTTACCACCTCGTCGCACATGATGATGTAGGCATACTTCAGCCGCACTTCGCCGCCCGGTTTTAAGCGGAAATATTTGGGCGGCGGTGTTTCCATGAAATCAGCCGCATCAATGAATAACTCGCGCCCGAATGGGACCTTGCGTTTTCCGGCAGTCTCATCCTCCGGGTTGTTCACCGCTTCCAGCTCTTCCACTCTTCCCTCAGGATAATTCGTTAGCACTACCTTAATCGGGTGAAGAACGACGAGGCGCCGCTCGGCCGTGCGATTGAACTCATCGCGAATGGTGTGATCGAGGACTGCCATATCAGTCATGCTCGGATACTTCGTGATCCCGATATTGTAGGCGAACGATCGCAGTGCGCTGGCCGTAACTCCGCGCCGGCGTAGTCCGGCGATCGTGATCATCCGCGGATCGTCCCAGCCGTTGACCAACTTCTCGTTAACCAGCTGGATCAGTTTTCGCTTACTCATCACCGTATAAGTAAGATTGAGCCGGGCAAATTCGTATTGATGCGGAACTGGCGGCGGCAATTCCAGCGCCTGTAAAATCCAGTCGTAAAGCGGCCGATGCACTTCGAACTCGAGCGTGCAAACCGAGTGGGTGATACCTTCGATATAATCGCTCAGGGTATGGGCCCAGTCGTACATCGGATAAATGGACCATTTGTCCCCAGTATGGTGATG
>Ga0137361_10002047_pt1 | contig 12750 bp, 10 predicted proteins | sample Mad1_80_16metaG_FD_104923 | JGI IMG/M metagenome (GOLD analysis project Ga0137361, IMG submission 104923) | Vadose zone soil microbial communities from Angelo Coast Range Reserve, California, USA - Mad1_80_16 metaG | ecosystem: Environmental > Terrestrial > Soil > Vadose zone | place: USA... | reverse complement strand
TGATAATTTGTTTAAGAAAACAGGTACGTTTCTCTCAGACACCAGAGGACAGTGTACAGCGTATTACTGCCATACACATAGAAACAAGGCTACGTTCAGTACTTTCTTCTTATTATACGTATGGATGGAAGTTTTTTTTCTGTGACCCCTTTCACATTTTGCCCCCTATTTTTTATACGCGCGAAGCTTCTCTTTAGTTACTGTGATGCGGGAGTTCTTTGAGCACGCGTGTTAGCATCCCCTACAATAGAATACGCTACGAGTTACGACACTGCATACACACGTCAGCATCCTTTGCATGGTACAATCTATAGACGTTTGTGCTACGTTCATGGCCCAGACGAGAGACGATTGGGCTATTTTTTAACGACGAGGGTCTGTGAGATGAAAGCAATTCGTATCAATGAGACAGGTGGCCCCGAGGTGATGCACCTGGAGGAGATTGAGATGTCGGCGCCGCAAGCGGGTGAGGTACTCATTAAGATTGCGGCGGCAGGCATCAATCTAAAGCGCTCGTCATACAGGCTGCCAGATTTGCACTGTCTGGTCGTCGCTTGCTGAAACAATCCAGCGTCCGTCAGGTGACCATGCCAGGGCATTGATCCAGCTAGAGTGGCCGTGATAGGTGAAGATGGGAGTTCTTGGCGTGGGTGCTTTCGTATCCCACACCTGCACAGTCTTGACCGCGGAAGCAATATAGCGTCCATCAGGTGACCACCCTAAGGCTTTTACTGCGCCAGCGTGTTCGCTATAGCTCAAAAGCATTTTGCAGGTAGATATATGCCATAGTTGTACGCCACCATCAAAGCTTGCTGAAGCGATGTGTTGTCTGTCGGGTGACCAGGCGACCGTCGATACCTGGGCAGTATGGCCTTGATACGTCAAGATATGCTCGCCTGTCATAGCATTCCATACCTGGACGGTGTGATCGTGGCTGGCCGAGGCAATATAGCGTCCATCGGGCGACCATGCCACGGACCAGATCGGAGCAGTATGACCACGGTAGATGAAGATAGTAGCTCTATTAGCAGCCTTCCACACCTGGACGGTACAATCGTGACCAGCCGAGGCGATAGAGATGCCATCCGGAGACCAGGCTACCGCCTCCACTTGTGCAGAGTGAGTATAATAGCCTGGAAGATCATCCCCTGTGGCAGCATGCCACACATGGACCGTATTGTCCCACGAGCCGGAGGCGATGTAGGTTCCGTCGGGTGACCACGCGACAGCTTTGACTGTATGCGTGTGACCTGTGTACGTAAGCTGGGTATGCCCAGTAGCACTATCCCAGATTTGCACCGTATTGTCCCACGAGCCGGAGGCAATGGATTGTCCACCAGGTGACCACGCCACGGCCGATACCCAGGCGGAATGCCCTTGATACGTGCGCTTATCCGAGCCTGCATCAGAAAATGCCACCACCAGTGCCCGCGGTCTAGGCAGAGGCAGAAAGGCTGATAAAATGGTCGATTCATCCACCGGTTCCTCTATTGGAGGCCTGGGTGCTGCAGGCAGAGGTGTAGCCACCACTGTAGGCTCCTCTAGCGGCGAAATCCCCTCGGGACGTGGCCCTGGCCTTGCCCGAATAGTCGGAAGAAGAGACGAAATAGAAGGGTAACGCGGTGGTGAGGATTCATCTTCTACTGGATGAACTGGTGGCGCTGGCCGTTGTGGTTGACGTTTTGACTGTGTAGCCACTTCCAGTGCATTCGCAAATGCCTCTACACTCTTGAAGCGCTGTCGTGGGTCTTTGGCAAGTGCTGTCCGCACAACGTCTTCAACATCGCCTGGTATCTCTGGCACCGTCCTGCGTAGAGAAGGAGGAGCAGCTTCTGTATGTAAGCGACAGAGTTCGATAGGGTTGGTTCCTTCAAAAGGGAAACGACCACAGAGCCATTTATAGACCACGACCCCTAAGGCATACTGGTCACTGGCAGGATGGGATTTGCCACGGAATTGCTCAGGAGCCATGTAGTAGATAGTACCCATCACCTCTCCAGTCTTCGTCATGTTTTGTACGGCGACAGCGATGCCGAAGTCACTCAGCACGACCTCGTTGCTGCGCTTCAGCAGCATATTTTCAGGCTTAACATCACGATGAATCACGCCCTTATCATGAGCATATTGCAGTGCCGATGCAACTTGTTTGACATAGGATATGATGGTTGATAGATCAAGGCACGTCCCCTCGGGATGGCGTGTAGCGAGTGTGCCGTTGGGAGCGTAGTCCATGACGAGGAAGGGCATATTGATCTTGCCATCCACGCCGAATTCCAGGATACGCACGATATGGTCGTGTTCTAACCCGGCGACCGTCTGCGCTTCGATGAGAAAATCCTCTAAATCACTGCTCCTCAACAGCTGGGGATCCAAACGCAGTACCTTGATAGCGGCAGGCCTCTGTAGAAAGATGTGCTCACCGAGAAACACCAGGGCGAAACCACCACGGCCTAACTCCTTCGTGATCCGGTAGTTGCCAAGTTGTAACTGTGCTTTCTTGGGATCAGCCATCATAGTCTCCTTTTGGCAAGAGCAGTCATTCCTGAAGAGCAACGAAGCCTTATGGATGATGTGTGGCGAGCAACACAATCAGGAGCGCTATCAGGACTAGAATGATGATACTCGCAGTGATAATACGTTGCCTATTACGCGCTGAGTTGTCAGGTGGTAGCGCTGACGGCTGCGTCGGCGGGAGCTGTACCACCGGTACGTATGGATCCGTACGCTGTGGTAGTGGTGTAGTAGAGGGTAGTGGAGTTGGCGCAGTTGGAAGTGGCCCAGATTTCACCGGGACCGTGAGGCCACGACCACCATAAACGGGAGCCTCATCAGGTTTGACGGCATAGAGTCTTCCACTTCTGTTGAGGATTTCAGGCAGACTGCGGGGCATCCGCTGATCCCGAACAGAGTCCTGCAACTCTTGCAAACATTTCTGCAAATCTTTATTGTTTCGTTCCTGGAGCAAGCGTGCAAAATTTTTTGACAAGCCTAGCCGATCAAAGTCCTCTCTTTTCAGCAGGGGGCGTGACTCATCGGCATCGCAGTTTTCCCACAGTGCATAATTGGTCGTCAGCGCAGTCAAAGTCAGATAGATGATCAGCACGGAGAAGCGATCCATGTCGGGGCCAAATTTGCGTATGCCAGGTTGCGCGGGCTGGAAGTGTTCGTGTCCGGCGTCGGCAACTCCCAGCTTGTAAGGCGCGAGGTCTGGCACGTACATGCCATCAAAATCAATCAAATTGAGTGAAAGGTTGGGCGAGGTCCCACGGACCAGAACATTAGTCATATCAAGATCACCATGAGCTATCTGCCTGGCCTCGAGCTGTTCCACCAGACTGAACCACTGTCGTGCAAGCACATTCATAGCTCCAGAGTGGGTATGGTGATCAATGAGGAAATCACCGAGTGGTTGCCCTCCTTGAATGAAGGGGACCTTGAGAAAGGGGAATATGTCTCCCCCTACATTTACCCCTCGCTCGACCCACATGTGTGGCACAAGAAATGCCAGGTCTGCAGAAGGACGAAGACGATTGAAGTAGGTGGTGATGACGCGATAGCGTAGTTGTATATCAGCAGGTGGAGGAGTATTGGGAGGATCCGTCGTGAAACAACGCACTACCCAGTTGCCCACACGGTAGACGCAGACGTATTTGCTCCCACCCCCATTCAAGCGAGCCGGGCGACCGGCGATCTCGTGGAGGTGCCCCTGTTGGATGTCTGGGTCAGAGAAGGTGGTGCGGCGGTTCTGTAACGCCGAATCATATTCACTGGGCCTGGGCCAGGTGATGTTTGTTGATGTCATCTTCTCTCTCTCTTTTGTAGATCACTACGTCAGCTTGAAGGCCATGTTGTCCCCAGTGCATTTTCACTTGACCTTTTAGGGTTTAGTGTGTATACTTTCCCTCCGACAGCGGCAGGAGCAATGTCCTTTCACGACCCGCTTGAGAGTACTGGAACTAGATAGGGATCACTACAAGTGTCGTATCATCGTCCACCATGTGACTGCTCTGCCGCTCTTTGTCAACCAGTTCGGCGAAACGCTGTGGGTCGTTCAACGATGGGAGTATACTCCAGTCGGATTGTTGCTGCTCTAATTGAGAGAGCAACCATTGCGCCAGTGCGTCGGTTGCCATCATGAGGACATCGCCGGGACGGCAATCGCCCTTGATAGAGCCAAAATAGGGAGCCAGCGCAGCCACGTTGTTCCCGTTACTGGGGAGTAAAGGTGGTCTATCACTAAAGCGAGCGCTGTTCTCCAGTGGGAAGCTTAATCGGGGGCGCCACCCACCAGATCTATCTCGACGGAAGAGGAACAAGCAGGTATCACCAATAGCCACAGCATACCAGGTAAGGTTTTCACGGTTGAGTATGAGACCGAGGAAGGTGGCGGATGCTCCTGTTTGTAGTGTCCTGCGAAAGACTTCAGTGGACATCGGTTTGTCACCTGTGAGCAGGTTGCGCTCATCAATGGTCCTTTTCCAGGTCTCTTGTACCCATCTGTGCCAGCTCTCACGGGGTTCTTGCAGCCAGAAGGAAAGCGTCGCCTCGTCGATTTCCTGAAAGGGCTGCTTGAGCCATTGCTGGCCAAGCAAGGTGGCCCATGGACGCGGTAGGCTACTTCCGCTGGCACCATCACAGAGCGCAAAGTAGGTTTCATCATCGGAGATGACGCAGGCATCATCGCTGGCGACAGGAATATCATTGCCTTTCACCACGCTAAAGAAACGTGCACGTCGCGGGCACGGCATGCTATAGAGAGGATCAGTCTCGAAAAGTGGAGGGAGGGTTCTGGGATCGATCCGTGGTCGGGGCCGGGCGGATGGCGCCACTAACTCTCCTTGATGGACGGGAGGCAGTGATCCTCTTTTGTTGGGGGTCGCATATTGCTCCTCCGGCCCAGGGTCATAGGCCAGTTCTTGGCTGACCGTATCAGTTGGCCCCAGGAAGATTACAGCAAAAAAGCCCATCAATCCTAGTACGCAGAGGATGACGGACCACCGGCTCGGCGAGCTATTGTCAGAGACAGCAACAGAGATGAGGCCCAGCAGGAAACTGGCAAAACTGGCGCTCCGGCATACACCAAGTGCCTGTGCTGGTTGTTGCCAGGCCATCCACCCTTGTCGTACCAACTCAAAGAACGTGTATAAGCCTGTGAGCACCACCATGGCGAGCGAAACCTTCGTTAAGAAGAATGGACCCAACCCCGTACTCGCAACAGATGATGCCAGGTGCTGGGCGGCTACAGCCAGAGCCAATCCTCCTGCGGCACACAGGATAGGGACATTTAATGTCGTGTTGTCCAAAGTGAAATTAGCAGGTGGATGAGCCATGACGATCCTCTCTACTAAAAAACTCTCGCTGTTGTTGCGTGCCCTGCTCGCTATCGCTCGAAGTTTTGGCCCGGCCGCGTTCCCCAACTGAGAAAATCGATGAGATCGGTAGGATTAGCATTATAGATGAAGCCACGAGCGCCATCGGCTAACCCTGCATTAAAGGACTCACGGGCACGCTTTGCCATCGTGGCCGGTATCTCACTCGACATGTCAAAGAGGTTTATCGCCCATTCACGCTCATCAGGATTTGAGATAGACCTGGCAATAATTTGAGCATCTCTGGGGAATGCAAGGTGGCTGGCACTGTTGCTGGTGAGGTGGCAGCTAAACAACAGCACATGCCCATCGTCGGTAAAGAGTCGACGTACATTTTTTGCGGCTTCCATGGGATCACCTTCGCCGTTGTGAGCGCCATCGGTAATATTGATGACAATCGGTGGAAATGACTGACGGCGCCGCGGGTCCGCTCCAAGCCAATCCTGTACCGCTCGATATGCTCTCTGCAGCGCTTTTGCCATCTCGGTTTTACTGCTATCAGCGGTGTAGTTGATCCAGTAGGGCTGCTTTTCCTGGACCGGGATATTTTTCCCCTGGACGCGATCATACTTCTCCACCGTCACTAGTCTTTGTCCAAGTGGGTTGTCGGCCAGGTCCTTGATAGAGGCTGGTGCGCCCTGCCTGTTGTCAAGGAGTGGCGTCACTTGATTGCCATAGCCCAGGACCAGCAAGTCACAGTAATCTTTGAGACGACCTGTTTGGGAGTCGATGGGAGTGTCGTTAATAACCGATACAATGAGGTCATTGAGTGCCAATGTAGCCATCTCTCCATTGGTATACTGTCTGTTGCCTATTTGCACTGGTTGCCGCATCGATCCTGATTGATCCAACAAAAAGACTAAGAGGCCCCGATGCTGCCTATTCCACGATTTTCTGTACGAATCTTCTGGTTCCCATGAAACCATAGCTTACCACCTTTCGACCGCAATTGACGGGCTGGCATAGCAAACGGCTACACGTAATTATTGATAGATGCGTGCATACTTACATGACTATAGTATTGCATAGCTGAGTAAGCAAGTCAATAGGAAGAGCTGTTACATTTTGTTACTGTGTACAGATGATACATGCCAAAACCGTTTTTGCCAAAGGGGATATATCTAAAAAAGCTGAAAAGAATTTTTTTCTACTATGATGGAATAGTGGCTGTACAGTTACCCAAAAAAGAGGTAGAATAGAAGAGGTCGATGAAAATGAGTAATGGCTGCCACGTGGTTTATCATATCACTGATAAGGAGTTGTAGCGTGATAGACGCATTCTCGTCGGGCCTGCTTGATGTGCTGGCTGTTGCTCTGTTGGTGCTTGCCTTATGTGCCTTTTTTTTCTATGGGAGGAGCCGCCGGAGCACCCCAGTGAAGGGAAGTGTGCCCAAAGCCTCCCAGAGGAATGTGAGCGCTCTTGCCGGCGTCGCGATTATAGTGCCGGTGGTCTGGTTCCTCCTTGTATGGACTGGGACGTCGCTCTTGCGTCCTCCTATTCCGCCGACACCAGTCCCTCCTACCCACACCCCAACCCCCTCCCCACCTAATATGCTTGCCCATGATCTTGTTACTCCCGGGATGCTTACTGTAGGCACTGATCCAATCAATCCCCCACAAGAATTTCTAAAGAATAACCAACCCAGCGGGTTTGACATTGATCTTATCACTGCTATTGCTCAGAAAATGCATTTGCAGGTGAAGATTGTGCCGACAACGTTCGATTCCCTCCTCAATGACCTGAATGCCAAACAGTTTGACGTGGTGATATCAGCCGTCAACATGACCGATGATCGCAAAACGACTTCCGATTTCGTCCCCTACTTTAATGCGAGCGAAACGCTGCTGGTACGGGCAGGCGATACGAGGCGCCTTCAGCAACTGGCTGATCTGTGCGGGGTGTCTGTCGGCGTGCAAAAGGGCACTACGGAATTCTTTGAATTGCAGCAGCAGAATGCTACATGTCAGGGGGCGGGCAAAGCTGCGATCAGCATTACTGCAGAAGCAAGCGAGGGCGCTCTTATCCAATCCTTGCTCCAGGGGACAGTTGAGGTGTCTTATCAGGATACATCCGCCGCTGACTATTACATGTGGCTGAACCCAGGGAAGTTGACTGTGGCTCTGAAGGTCTCTGCTCCTCCTGAAGGGATTGTTATCCGCAAGGGTGACATGGTGATGCTCAATGCGGTGAAGAATGCGCTTGCTTCGTTGAAGAAGGATGGGACCTATCAAAAGCTTTTTGGCAAGTGGCATCTCACGAGCATGGAAGAACTTGCGGTAGTTGATCGATCATGGTGGTATGTGTAGGCCACACCACCCCGCGGGCGAGGCTTGCCCTCGCCCCTACTCGATACTCCTTCAAGCCGCATCCGGCAGACGTTGGCGAACGTAGCCTTCAGCCGTATCTAAGCCCAGGCCGCGCCTGACCTCCAGGAAACGCACGATGGCATCCCTGCTGAGGATGCCCACGAGACGACCGTCTTGTACGACAGGCAATTGATTCACATCTCGACCGGCCATCAAAGGCAGCACATCGTTCAAACTCTGCTGCGGGGAAACGACGTGCAAGCGTTCCAGCGGGATCATGGCGTGGCCGACGGGAACCTGCCCCCATTGCTCACGCGGTACATGGCGAATATCACTGAGCGTAATCAGACCAGCTAATTGCTCGGCCTGCATAACCAGAGCGGAGCGCAGGCCATGAGGCAAGAAGTATTCATCGACGAGTCTTTGCAATGAAATGTTAGCGGGGACCGTGAGCGGGTTCGTACTCATCACATCACCGACGGTGACACCGCGGAACATAGACTGCAACATGACTTGAGAATTGGCGGACTGGGCCGCGCTCAACAGGAACCAACCGATAAAGGCAATCCAGATGCCATTCAGGAAGTTGCTGCCGAATAATTGCCAGATACCCCAGAAGATGAAGAGGTAGGCAATAACCTGACCCACAATGGAGGCAGCCTGTGTGGCTGTACGCAGACTACCGGTGATTTTCCAGATGATCGAACGTAATACGCGCCCGCCATCCAGTGGGAAACCTGGGATAAGGTTGAAAATGCCTAGCAAGACGTTGGTGAGAGCGAGATAAGCTAGAATTGCGTCGAGCGGTGACTTGCTCCCTCTCAAGGGCAAATCGAGCAGGAAGGCTATTAGACCGATCAGCAGGCTGACTACGGGACCAACAACGGCCACCTGGAATTCGACGCCGGGGCTTTTCGGCTCTTGCTCAATATTAGAGACACCACCGAAGATGAAAAGGGTGATATTTTTCACGGGCAACCCACGCGAACGGGCAACGAGCGAGTGGGCCAGTTCATGTAAGAGCACCGAGACGAACAAGAACAAGGCTGAGATGAGACTGATCACCCAATAGGTAGCGGTTGACCAGCCGGGATAGAGTACGGGAAACCAACCGACGGCAAGAGACCAGGTGAGTAACACCAGGATGATGAGCCAGCTAACGTGAATATAGATGTCAATACCAGCGATCCTGCTGATACGCAATGAACCCGGCATGTGAAACACTCCTTCTGTCAATACTGCACAAGTAATCTGTAAGGATGTTAAGGCAGAACAGTGGCATAATGCAAGCAGAGCTACAAAGGAAGTCCGGTCTAGGAAGATGCATGACAGATGTCCTTGCTCAGGGGCTGCCACCTCTAAGAAGCATACCCGCGATCTCCACCCCGTGTTCCAGCGCCAGGTGGACACGCCCTCCAACAAAGGCATCACCACAAAAAGCCAACCCGTACGGCAGCGCCAGCATATTCACTTCATGCGCATGCGCTTTCTCGGCAGGGAGTGCGTAGCGCCAGTATCGCAGATCAGTGAAAATAGGCTCACCCAGCCGCTCGTCAATCAGTGTTGCCACCAGGCTTGCTACATCCCTGACCAGCTCATCAGCGGATACTTCCCAATGATCCAGGCTGTAGCGTGGGGCCATCTGCGCGAGCAGCAGACCGGCATGTTCGGGGACACGTTCGGGGGCCTTTTCGTGCTCCCAGGCCAACCAGGAGATGGGGTGAGCTTTATCCGTGTTGACGAGCGCGTAGTATGGTCGCACTTGAGGTGCCGGTTTGTACCCAAGCATGACGGAGATAAGCGGGTTGTAGCGTGCTTTGCGCAGACCTGCCAGGATGCTTTTTTGCAAGTCGTCGGACACCTGGCTGTGCTCAAGCAGTTCAACGGCCTGGCTCGCGGGGATGGAGATGAGGAGTTGCTCAAAGTCGCCAAGCAGATGCCCTGATACCTCGAATATGCTCCAGCCCGTTGCAGTCTGCTCTACGCGCCCAACACCTGTTTCCAGGCGAATATCCAATCCTTCTGCCATGCGTTTCGCCAGAGCCACCAGGCCACTGCGATAGTTCCACTTGGGGTCTGCGTTCTGTATTGGATCACCTTCCTGTATATGCCCCTGACCGTCAAAAATCCAGACGGGTTTGCTGATGTCGATGAGGTCGGGCAGGCGGAAACGCTCGGTGATCCAGGCTGTGCTGACCGGACTGCCACCTTTGATGTATTGTGCGCCATCATCGTAGATGAAGCCCTCGCGTTTCCCTGTGGTTGCGCGGCCTCCGACATCGCGACTCGTCTCGAAGATGGTGATGTTGTGACCTGCATCACGCAGTGTGTGTGCAGCTGCAAGGCCACTGATACCTGCTCCTATTATTGCTAGTGATGACATGGCCTGCTGTCCTTGATCTATGGCCTACTCGTGCAAATGTCGTGTCCAGCTCTCTTTCCCCAGAAGTGCATTCCCCAAATCACGCTTTCTGTTCGGTATCAACCGGTCGGGATGCTATATCAACCCTATTCTAGCACAGTCTTTGGGCATATAGGTAGGTTAGGGGGAGACGGGCGGGCGGCTGTTTCCCCACCATATAGTTCGATAATCTTCAGCGCCCACGCGCGGGACAGCTCCAGCCATTCGGTGAAGGTAATCCGGCCCTGTTGTCATCGTACTTTTGCGAATGTAGCACGGCATATGAATACTAAGCACCCGGATTTTAAGGCGGTAGTATAGAGGCTGGTGATACCCGCTTATTTGAAGATGCGCCCTAAAAACCGCATAAATTTCATTGGTTCGCTGTAGTATCCAGCACGTCGTAACATCCGTCGTTCCATGTTACCTGGGGCACGCAAAGGTCGCTTTATTGCAGTAATTCCGAGTGATCTATTTATATTCTTCTTTGCCTTGGTAACGCCAAGCATGCTTTTCACACTGGGCTTTCGATAGCGGATTAATTTCATAAGATTGTAACATCCTCTCTTTGTAGGCTAACGTAACAATGCACTTTCAACTTAGTGTGTCTGTGTAGTACAACGCAGCCCGTGATTGTGAGTAACTATACAGAACCACTTTTTGAGACTTTCACCACTTAATACGGTTGTACCGTCCTCAGCATCTAGCTGCGAAAATACCGCGCCAGTTTTGTGCACAATAGCTGGTCAAGAATCACGCAACCAATATAAGTCGCAACGTAACTCGCTAAGCATGTGTTGACCCGTCAGGCATGGTTACGCTTTCGTAAAAAATAGCCTTCTTAAGCTGGTCAGGAGTGGCATTGGTTCCTTGCAGGTTGGTTCCTTTTAAGAAGGTTCCTTGCAGGTTAGACCCACTAAGGTCAGCAAAGCTCAAGTCGGTTCCATCATCTAGGAAGGCTTTTTCCAGATTAGCTCCACTAAGGTCAGCCTTAAACAAATTGGCCGCAGTCAAGACAGTTAAGGTCAAGTTAGCCCCACTCAAGTTGGCCTGAAACAGGTTAGCTTTTCTCAGATTGGCCCTGCTGAGATCGGCTCCACTCAAGTTAATAACAAACAGGTCTGCGTCACTTAGGTCGGCTCCGCTTAAATCAACTATTCTCTTACCTTTCTCTATAAGGCCAGACTCATACAAAAATTGCAGCAGGCCCCTTTTACGTTCTTTGTCTAGGCGCGGAAGCACTGTCAATGTCCACACGCGTGCTATCTTTCGTACCTCTGCATCTTCTGCCGAACCACGCAAGTTTTCATGAAGGAGGAGTTCCGACATTTTCTCGTAGTATTCTTTCAGAGCGGCTTCACGTTGATTGTCTGTTGCAATCTCAAGTTCTGTTTGAGCGCGCTGGTCTTCAAGTCGCTGATCGCGTTGCTGCTGTAAACGCGTGAGCCACCATACACCAAATGTGAGCACTGCCGGAATAATGAGCAGTTGCAGCCAATCCCAAAAAGCCTTACCAGACTGGTACACTTCAGTTCTGACGACTGTACCAGCCGATGGGCCGCTAATAGTGTGTTCGGTTGTCACTTGGGTATATCCATTTAAACCTGTCCAGTCCCAGCCGAACGCATAGACCGCGAAAATGAATATGCCGACTGCAACGAGCGCTACAATAATTGCCGCAGTAACGAACGGATGTTGTTTTATCTTCAGCCACCATGAGCGAAGCCTTCGTCCCACTGCGCTTACTTTCCTCGGTTGAGCGACTATCTTATTCAAGGAAGCAACTCCGGTAGCTCTAAACACTAATGCCGTGTTCTCGTAACTCTTTGACCACGCTAGCAGTTGCAATACCGACCGAGTAGTTAGCCTGTACGCTTTCCATATACGTGGGCAACGTGTACGCACGTGGCGTGAACGTGCTTGGTATGTCCTTCTCTTTCAGGTCGACATCAATTTTCTTGTAGCCCTTTACCCATGAAATGACGTTCCCGGTTTCGAGGTCTATGATAGGTCCACCGCTGTTGCCATGATTGAAAGCCATCGTAAACTCCAACTGGAGTAGCTATCCTGCTGAATTTCTCGGAGATAGGAAGGCCAGTTTTGTCCATCCAAGATTCATAGAAATTGCTCCCAAGGTGTACTATGCCCAGGTCTTTATCAGGGTAGGTAAACATATCCTGACCATGTTTGTATCTGCCATCCCAGTGCCAATGGAGCTTGTCATTGTCGTCATGGCTGACAAACCCATACACATCACCATCCCTATGTCTCGCGAGCTCATCTGCGGCAGGTTCGGTATTATTTAGAACGTGGGCAGCGGTAACAAACCTGTACGGCGCTGCTAGGAAGCCTGAGCCGAGAGATCTTACCATTGCGCCCCCAGCGGGATTTGGTCTTATCCGTACTACTAAAAAAATGCACCGCCCGTATTGCCGAACTGTATCTTTAAGGGTAACTGCGCCGCTGGGCATGGGAGGCGTCGTAGCTATCCCGACAGCGCCGTTTTGTTTATTTGCCTGTTCATGTTTGCGATGGTTGTTTCTGTTCGTCTTTTTCGTCGTATGTGCCATTTACAAATCCTTGCTACTAGGGTCGGTCGTCAGGTTTTGTGCGCGAATCTTTCAAGAACTTGTCCAAATCTTCGCGGCGCACTAAGTAGGCGCGTCCCGGCTT
>Ga0137361_10002045_pt1 | contig 12755 bp, 11 predicted proteins | sample Mad1_80_16metaG_FD_104923 | JGI IMG/M metagenome (GOLD analysis project Ga0137361, IMG submission 104923) | Vadose zone soil microbial communities from Angelo Coast Range Reserve, California, USA - Mad1_80_16 metaG | ecosystem: Environmental > Terrestrial > Soil > Vadose zone | place: USA... | reverse complement strand
CTTTTGCCTTGCTCGCTTGCGCAACCGAGTAGCAGGACGCGGTATCTCAGAACAAATCTGGAAGAGGGCAAGAAGGAACTTTCAAGGAGGACCGTTTTTACAATCGGGGATGTATAACATATCCAGACAGACAGGTATACGGACGTATGGTAGGTCATCTGACCTGTCCCTCCCTGACGGGTCGCATCCGACATGGAAGAAAACAAAACGGGGCGATCTTGGTAAGGAGGTTGGTATGCTCTCCCTGAACACGGCATCAAGGACATGCAGGTTGTGGTTGAAACTGCACGGCCCCAAATTCGCCAGGTTGCAACTTTCGTTGAAAGAAAAAAACAGATTCTGTCCGAGCAAGCTAAAATACGCCACTTTTCGCACGCACTGACCTGGGAGGGAAATAGTCACGTGGGAAGGTGTTGTGCACGTATAAAAGCCGCGGCTACAAATCGTGAATAGGACTTCTCCAGTCAGATAACGCAGTATGTCCCTCCCGCACGCACAACGCATGTTGGGTGTGTCGTGCGCATATTGTTCCGTTGTGCGAACGCAATGGTACGATGAATACTGCGAAGACCGACGTGTCATCGGGACCTGGGCATGCCACGCGCCTATTAGCTTTTTTCTGCCCATTGGCGATAGATGGCTAATCAGTTCTCGATACATCAGTCCTCGATACAAACGCTAACCTTTTTTTTTTAGTGTCTTCGTTTCGATTCACCGAAGGTGGAACATGCGGGTAGGTGCCACTGTAGGTGGCAGCTGTGGCGTTTTAGATTCTCAAAGCAATTTTACTACGATGCGTGTCCATGATGTATAGAGTAGCACTATAGTGTAAAACTTTACAGCTTCCTGAGCTCAGCTGACTTGTCATCGGGTGGACCTTGTGGCCGTGAACGTGGACAAAAAAAAATTGAGATGAACGGCGGTTCGGCTGATTCCGGCACACTGCAATTTGTTTTAGCACCGCTAATGCCCGAACGCCTCACTATCCCCGCAAACGTTATCAGCATGTCATCCGCCTGCGTTGCTTCACTCCGTGCGAGTTGCTCCGGGAGTTAACAAGAAAAGCAATGCAATGCACCATAATTCCCTTAAACAAGTTATTCAGAATGCTTTCACCAGCAGTTGTCTCACCCAGACCCCAAGGACCAAACGAGTTTCAGCACGATATTTGTAACACGGTTAATTGACACTTCTCATATTTGACTCATGTTGCAGTAATGATCAGCCAGACATCCAAACGTGTGTCGGACACAATCCCTTCCGTCATGTTCTATTCGAAATAAATAGGGGACGCGCCAACCCATCATCGGAACCCAGCGCAATTGATGAAGGATAAGATGATCATCTGGGTTTACGCCTAATGCCGAAAGCCGTTAAACCCGTGCTGCGGCTCATCAGAGATCATTTCAAAATATAACGTTCACGCGTTTGTGGCCCATGACCCCAAGACACATCGGTGGGCCATTATCGATCGGGCTCGGAACCTACCCACGGAACTTACGATACCATACAGTAGTGGCTAACTGATCAGAATCAACCCCAACATCTGGGAAACACACTGTCTGTAATCGGTTTATAAATTGCGTACTGCTTTAGCTTGGCTGGGTCTCTCTCGCCTTTTTTAGTTATAGCACAAGGGAACAAGAGGATCATCCGGCGAGTCATACGCTCTCAAGACGGACGGACATAATTTATCCGGAGCCATGGCGCAGTCAACGAGGCATGTCGGGGAAATAAATTTGCAAGACAGTTTCCGCGTCCCATCGTTTATCGCGATATATTCGCGGCGTTGGTGCGGGTGAGGGGTTGGGGAAGAGGAAGGGGAAGGGGAAGGTTGGGTCCGTGTTTCCATGGCGAGTTGGTGGGACTGCAGGGTACGCTCGGTGATCGCGCCGTAAACGCGACGATAGCGCAACGCCCGAGGATCGCACGCCCATATCTGATAGTGCATCCGATATGAAGGGAGTAACACGGCCCCACCCGGACAATTGTTCTCCAATCTGCTCTTTTACTGTAACGAGAAGTGTAAAGTGGAATAAGGTAAACTTGAGGGAAAAGTCCCGATGTGCTAGTTGAGCGCAACCGTGGATGTCAAATCTAACTGTGTTACCGTAATGACTCGGGTTTTTGAGAGCTTGTTGCGATTGCAGTTGTACATGTACAGAAGTGGTAGAGTTCAACCCAGGGACGACATAGTTGCCGTAACGGAAGCGACGGTGCCGGGCGCCATCGAACGCCCGACGGGTGATACGGGGTTGGTGGCACCGAATAAGACCACGCAGAATTCGCGCCCGTCCGGAGATTATTCATAAGATGGGCTCCGAGAAGGAGGCGGTGGGGTCAGGTGAGCGATGCGGAGATGTCTCACTTGACCAGTTCCGGCCGCATGCAGGTAGGTGTCTGTAACAGTGCAGTCAACAGGTATCCATGTCCCTTGTGGGCGGTCAGCCACTGCTTGGCTCGCAGCCTAGCAAATGCATTTCGACAAAATGGGAACTCTCGATCTGATAATCAATTTTTTTTACCTCGTGTCGGCTCGCTCGCTTGCACGCTTGCACGGCACGGAGGACACACGTCGGTCGGCGGAGGCGGATTTTAGCACAGAACGTGTTCCCCGCGCTGCAACTGTCGTCCGCTCTGTAGCCTCAAAATGAAAAAAAGCCTATGAATAAGGTAGTTAGTGCCTGCAGGCGCGCAAGAGGCCGTGGGTCATGCAGTCATTGTGTTTACACAAGCTGTACGGAATGCATTCAGGTGATACTACACATGATGAGAGATACGGTCCCGCAAGGCCCTGTTTTGGGCAATGAATGAAACTGATTGCGAATGATCGCGTTTGAGCTGTGGGAGCAAGGGCTCCAAACACTCTCGTAAACACGTTCCAAATAGGCGGGGCGAAGAAATGTGGCTAAATCTGATCCCTGTCGAACTGTGATCGCTGTCATTGTGTTTTGGATGCGATGCGGTCCGAAAGAGGGCAGCCGGAAAAGGGAGTTGCATGTTGAGAGGGGGGGAGGAGATGAATGGAGAACTCGAGGTACGAGAATCGAGCCTAAGTTATGTCATAGGATCGATAAATAATGACTGGACGCGGAAATCGGAGGATAATGATCCGTGCGGGCAGGTTGTCGGACGATAGAGTATGGTATAGCACGGTATGGCTATGGAGAGAGGACGGAGATGGGCGGACACATTGGCGGTGGATAGAGTGCAGCGCGGCAGGCCCCGGACATCTTATCTCGAAATCTACTCTCCTTGGGTTTACGCTATATAAAAATTCTCGGAATCGATTTCAAGGCTGGCGCCGGCATGTTTTCTGCTGTTGCATCCATCGAGTCGATTCCGAGGGGTAAACTTACCTCAAACGAATCATCATGGGGAAATCACGAGCTGGGCTACTCGCTCGCGGAACTCGAAAAAAAATTCTCATCAAAGCCGAGTGAACTCCTCCGAGTCTCCCTTCGTTTCAGTCGTGCTATGTATGGGCCTGACTTGCACAGGGTTTGCACTGGCTCGTTCATTTGTGGCCGACTCGCTGGCGCCTCCTCACCTTTATGTTTGGTTGATGTCAATTGATCAAACCTGCTTCATTCCTTACAGCAACGAAATACATCGCCCGAAGCTCTGCTTCATCTGGCCTGTCATACGTATTCTGAGCCCGTCCCCTCAGCTCGTCTGCATATATCTAGTTCCCCGAGTGCTTGCACCCTACCTTTTCCCCCACCTGACTATCGCCTACCCTATGCTCTCGATCTTGGCCCTCTGGTTGTTCTAGCTGTTTCTATGGATACTCCTCAGTCTCCTCCGATCGCTAACCAAGCGTTGAAACGCAAGGAGCGTTCTCCGTCCCCCGCTCGAAGGACGCCTGGCCACACGTCGACCGCCGGTTCACGACCGTCACCGACCTCTTTACCTTCCATCCGTCATTTTCTCCCTCCTCAGCCAGACATTGCTCAGCTTAATGAGCGTTACTATCCGAACAATCGTCAACAGATGGGCCCGGCTTTCGCCGCAGGGCCAAGCGCGGGTATACCTCGTCTCGATTTTCTCCCTCCGTCGCCAGCGCAGCCTCCCGCGGAGCGTGCACATTCGGGAATCATTGGTGACTCGGACGGGGACGGAGATAGTGAGCAAACCGCGCGCCCGAAACAGAAGCGGCGACGGCAGGCTCTGAGCTGCACGGGTCAGTTCAGCCTTTTCCCCCGTTCGCTCCTCACTTGGCAGCCATCTGATATAACTTGTCATTCTTCCACGCTCTTTTCGGCCCTCGTGATCACACGACAACCCAACTTGTCCTATCCTATCCCATCACGTGTCCTCTGAAAGAATGTAAAAGACGTAAAATTAAGTGCGACAGGTGAGGAGATCGCAGTGTTTATGATGCAGTAACTTAGCCCCACGCGCTTGGCTTCTGAATCGCGCGGGATTCTCCAGAGCGCATCCTTGCACACCCTGCATCCGCCGCGGTGATCAAAACAAGTGTCAATGGCATGTCATCGAGCCAGTGTACGTGTGGCCCCATTTATAAATTTCTCCCCGTTCTCACTGATTTACCAAAAAATATAATATAAAAATTAATGTGTACTGTACGTACGTACGTACCCCACAGTGACAAGTACGTCAGCCGCGCCGAATACGACGAGCTCAAGGCGCGCGTGGACCAGCTAGAAACCTTGTTGCTCTCGCGTCCACAACTGCCGTCCGGCTTCGCGCCGCAGACGCAGCAGAGACCGGAGCCAACATCGTCCTCTCAGGCTCAGTCGAAATCAATAGGTTTGCCCTCCACGCGTCTACCGGCGGCGGCCGCCCCCGGCCAGCAACAGGCCAGCGGCGCTATCAGCACAGCGCCAGGGCCGGCATTGATGCCGATAATGCCGTACAACCCGATGAGCCTCTCCCCTCCACCGAATTCTTCGCCAGTGGGGAGGACCTCGTCGACGACGACGACACATACCGCGCTCCCTTCTATCGCGTCGCTGGCCAATGTGCCGCGGCCTCATCTGATGGGAGCAGCTCCCCTGCGTCGTGAGCACCGTGACCACGAGCACCGTGAGCAACAACATCAACCGTACGCGCCTCTTCCTCCTCCTCAGTCTCCACTGCAGCAACAGCAACAGCAACAGCAACGACTGCAACGATTGTACAAGAACAAGCAACGACAGACAAAAAACTGCCACGCGCAGACGCTCACCCCGCTGGACGAGCGCCTGCGCTACCACCGCCGTATCTTTCTCCAAGGCCCAGCGGCCGTCCATCGCCTTCATCGTCTCCCCAACGACAACAGCAACATCCAACGCAGACTCCGCCGAATATTAACGTGCGGAGCCCGACGGGCCCACCGCACTCGAGTGCCCACCTACCGCAGTCGCCTCCAACCCGAACGACAGCGCAGCGGGGTGCTGTCCGTGCGTCGGAGCGAGAAAGGCAGTAGGATTCCCATTTATCCATGGCTCTGGACAGGGCGCAACTGCGCGCTCCGTTGGTAACGTTTTCTTCACTCGTCTCGTATTTTTCTTGTTCTTTTTTCCCATCGTATCTTTGTTGTGCGCAAGCACTGATCATATGCTTTGAAATCCCACGTTCGACCCTTATGACACCTTTCGGTTCTGTTCTGTTCTGTTCTTTTTTTTTTTTGGATACCCTATACAGTATTGCTCGGTCCCTCTCGCAGCAGCCATCCAGTTTACTACGGTACGGTTCTCCCTTGGTTTTCTCGGTTGTACTCAATCAGTGCTTGTGTGCTAATACGAATCTATCTGTCCACCTGTCTGCCTGCCGTTTCCTCATAACCTCCAGGTTATATTGTTCCCGTGACACCTTGCATGTACCTTATGGTAACTTATGTTTCTTCCTCGTTTCTCTCGCATTATTCCGGGTCCATACCTCATCGTGCGATCGTCTTGGCCGCAGTTAACTCCGTTTTCTCCCTTTGTCTGTATTTCCGTCATCACATGCCCTCATTCATGACAAACTGTATGTTACATATATCGCGCGAACGTGCCGGCGTGCGTGATGTAATTCTCCCATTCTCTCTGTTGCCCACGGGCCTCAAGGACACAAGCTCGGACTGATTGCACATTTGCGCCATTGCCGTAAGCAACTGCGCCCCATTAACGATTTATGGGGCCCCTCTTTGACGGCATCTGCCATCAAGGGTGGAGCCATTATCAAGTTATCAACAGTTGTGTATTTCAACCTGCTGTCCAAACGTCAAGTGGACCGTCTTTTCGAATTTTCCAAGATCGGGTTTAGTTCACCAGTCACCGATAGTTTGGTGGCGCCCCCTGCGCCCGCAATGTCACCCTTGGTGTTGATCTACGCCTTGATAGTCGACAAATAGGCGAAGAGGGAAAGCAAGGTCCGACTGCCGGGTGGTCATTGAGCACGGAGCACAGCTGCGACATGCGAAGGCACGCATGAGGCTCATGAAGAGGTTCAGGAAGGCATTAATTGCATCCACAGGGGGTATATATAAGGAAAATTGAAGAAGGTCATGCCCGCCGCAAATGCAGGAACTAGTGGCGCAAAGCCTAAGTAGTGTCACAATTGGGTACGCCGTCCGCATATCTCCGCGTCATGTGGCCACGTGCGATATGACGCATAAAGGTAGTAGCAGCGCCTCACTCCAGCACGTGGTTTCCTTACCCTGCACGGAGTGTACACGCATGGGAGATCCATAGGCTCAGTGGATTTGGACATTCAAGGTATCGACCAAAAGGAACTGGGCCGGCTCTCCACAGTGGGACCATCACAACGACCTCGCAGCTCATGGATGCGTGGCGTGGCATATTCCGGGGCAGAGGATGATATGCGGAGTATGGTTGAGTTACAGAGAGTAGGAAATGGGCGTCCGGGACCTGTCGGTGTTAATTAATTCACGGCCCCCAATGTTCCAAAAGGAGAAAGAAAGAAAAATCAGAAAACAAATGGGAGCCAAGAATCAACCAATACGCTTGGCTTGCTCCGGACAGGGGTTTAGAGCACAGAAAAATAGAGATGACCTCGGACATGAACTCATCTAGGCGATAGCGTGGAACGAGGCCAGCCGGCGGACAGCGAGCTGTTCTCGCCGTGCATCGCCATTGGCCGGTGAATATAGTCAACCGATGACCGAGCCTCGCGTACATTTCAGGCCAACAGGAAGGAAATCAGTGGTGGCGTGCGCACGATGGACAAACGACACGTGCATATAGGACGGAAGGAACGGAGATACGCAAACGGGCACCCGCAATGCGGGCGCTGAAGCGGAAGGACTCGGCGAGGCTGAAGAAGATAACCTGCGTATATGAAACCATGTGGAAGCGATCGATATACGGGAGGCCCCGGCAGAGATAAAGCGGTCTTCCTTCATGTACAAATTTTCTGGGGGCTACTTGAGTTTGAGACCGTGGACATGGGTGCCGCATTTGATTGCCACCAGCATGCAACACGCGCTCATAGAAGAAATTTCTCGAAACCGCACGAGAATGGTTTCTAAAATCTCAAAGAAGAGTTCTCCGAGCTTTGATATGGAGTAATTGAGGTGTTGCTGAACGGTGGGCAATTTGGGGAAACATTTTTTGAGGGGAGAGAAGAGGCAGGAGTATTTAAAGCAACAAGAGCCGAAAGGGGGAGAACATAAGGTTGACCGCGGACAAATAGGTAAGAAGAATGCAGGAGGCTTCTTGTGCGCATGGCACGGGGCAGAGGGAAAGATTAAACGGTGCCTACGGTCAACGTGGGTCGCGTGTGGGACGAGCGCGCCGTCCCCACGTGGTCCAGAGACTTCTCACTATAAACGACTACTTCACACCCCCCACGCTTTACGCTCTACACACTCGCACTTGCATTCACAACCCCTCGTAATCGACATCGAAAAAATAAAGAAATCAATGTCCGAAAAAGTCGACGCAATATCCACTTCCACCGATGTAGCCATAGGCGGTGCAGCCGGTACTCCTGGTGGCGGGGGACCCAAAGCGATCATCAAGAACGTGGACATGAGCGAGGACATGCAACAGGAGAGCGTGGACATTGCCTCTGCTGCTCTTGAGAAATACAACATCGAGAAGGACATCGCGGCGCAGATCAAGAAGGAGTTTGACAAGCGCCACGGTCCTACCTGGCACGTCGTCGTCGGCAGAAACTTCGGGAGCTACGTTACCCACGGTACGCCCTTTTTATGGCATCCTCATCCATCAGTTCCATTAAAAAAACCGGATTTTGGCTGTACAGAAACAAAGCATTTCATCTACTTTTATATCGGCTCTCTCGCCATTCTCATCTGGAAGTCATAGTTTTTGACTGGTAAGCCTCTGGATGGATGGGGATGAGGAGTGGGATGAGTGGGTGCACTGTGGGGATGATAGTGTCGAGATGGGATGTACAGTTACTAGAGCGTCAGAGGGCGATTAGACGGGCAACGGGCACACCGTACAGAAACTGTGTGCACTTCATCGATTGTCTCACCAGTCCTTTTCCTTCGTCTCAATTTTTAAAATAAACTCGTGAAGCCCCAGGTAGTTTCTCCGGATCGTCCCTTGAACCGGGCAGTGGAAGGCAGTTAAAGTGGGACATACCTGCATACCTGCGCAACGTGTTCAGTTGTATTCACCATCAAATCAATCAGCGCTCTGTTATGCATAACGGTCATTTTATTTTATCATCTACAGTAGTCTGTCGGTCATGCATGTCTCCTTACCCACTACGTACGAGAACCTCAATCACCGCCTCTCCCACACAGACCCCATTAGCCGCATACACCCCCACACGCACATCCCCAACATCGTCTGCCCGCGGCACGCCCCAAAACTTGACAGTATCCCTATGTTTTTGGTTATCCCCACGGCCGGCCTCTAAATCCGCGTACAGGAACGCAGGCAACAACTCCCCGGTCACCCGTCGCGCTGTGAGACCACCGCCCGCGCCAACGCGTACAGGCAGCCTAAATCTGAATCGCTCCCCAACGCGCACCAGCACGCGTAGGACCTCCGCACCTGCACCAGCGCTACTGCTGCCCAAGCTAGACCGGGCAGGACGTGACGACGACTCCAGCGACGAGAAGGAGCCCGAGCCTTCCCGCGCGTCCTCACCAAGCGCCCGGACGTAACGAAGCCCCACGTGCAGCTCGTCCGTCTCACTCGCACCGATCGCCCCAGGTTGTTCCTGCTGCGACGGCGGTACAACGAGACGGACGACGCTCGCGCTCAAACTAGAAGCCCGAGCTGGTGGCGGCGCTCTCGTGTCCGTCCCTGCAAGCCCTTCACGTGGCGCAGGCGTCCGACCAGCAGTAAACGGGACAACCCGCGCGCGCCCAACGTGATCATCCCCATTATTCGCCCGTGGCTGTTGTCCGCCTCTCGCGCCATACACATTACGCGCTCGCGCAGCATGCTGCACGACGGCCTCAGCCGCATGTGTGCGTGTTGACGAGTCTGAAGCGAGAGAAATGTCCGAGCCCAAGGAGCGACTTGGGACATGGATTGCGACGGGTGCAGGTGCGGGAACGCGGGGGGGAGCAAAATCCGCGCGTCTTTGAGGAATGGAGCGCTCTCCCGTCGACGAAGACGGCGAGCCACGTAGGCTTGACGTTGTGGATCCCGTACCCGAGTAACCCATTGGCTCGTATCCGGAGAGCGCGGGGATCGCAGGCGTAAGCGGTGTGTCGAGTATGCGTGGATCGCCGGCTTCGAGGACCAGGACAGGTCGACTGATCGTGGATTTGCGGGCGCCGCGATAACGGTTGCTTACTTTACGTACTGTCGCGCGTAAACGGCCTAAAAACTCGGCCTTGCTTAGTTGACCAGGGCTGGCCAGCAAGCGTTCATCGTTCGATGATGCGAAGGTCATTGCGCGTGGGAGTCCAATGCCTAGCTCGCCCGGTCGACAGTTGGTACGAACGCCATAACCCTTCTCTGCATCATTATTACTCGTGTCCTCTGCTTGGCCCGCATCCCCGATGCCGTACCACTGGCGATCACCCTCTGTCATCGCATGCGTCGCCGCCTCACCTGTAAGCGCAGGGTCAGGTGGGCGCGCAAAGCAGCGAAGTGCGGCAAGTAACAGGCCAAGTACAAGGAGCCCTCCCAACAACGCGAGTGCTATTCCCAGCCCAAAAGCAAGCCTCTTGCGCGGTCCACGGATTGACGATCCTGTAGTAGGTTGCGAGTGCTCGTGATCCGTAGGAGTGAATGATATAGGAAGACTTGTGTGGGAGGTCGAATGGGTCAAGTAAGAGTAGGCATAGAAGGAGACAGTGACAAGAGTGTAATCTATTTTTCCCGGTGAGGGGATAGATCCCGATAGCACTGCAGAGGACTTGTCGAAATGAAGGTAAGAGCTCGCATTCGTTGGCTCGTAAGAGGTTGTCAGATCGACATCTCCTAGTGTAGCATTCGAGAGGAACGGCGTCAAGTCGAAGCGTACTTCTTTGCCAGGAGTCGCAGAAATCTGAGGGAGTGGATCTTTCAAGAAGTACGAGGGCACACTAGCCAGCTTGACTTGTGTGTGCAAAGTCTGGTTGTACACTGTGTTGAGGACTACAGGGAGAATCGTACCATTCCACGTGCTAAAGTCACTCGGGAGTTGCCCTGTAAGCCGACGAGAGTCTGAATCACAGTGAAGCCAAGTGTACCGAGAGACGTCAATCTCTAGTGAGACCAAGTTCTGGAGATCGAGAGGGGCGCCGTCAACGAACACACCATCAAAGTAGACTTGCGAGTTGAAAAGAACATCCAGAGTGGTAGACGAAGAGGTGATGTTGACCGCGGGAAGACCTCTGGTAGATGCATATAGTTCATGGGCCGCAATAACCACGTCGAAGAGCTCAGAAACAATAGAGAAGCCAAACCGGTCAGAAACATGCAAAGCAAGCGTGAGGTAGGGGCTGGGGAGCTCATCCAGAGGCGGGGTCACACCATTTAACGTTATCTCGTCGGAATTGAATGGGATCCAAGACGGCAGGGGGGAACCATCCGCCTGCAAAACCGCATAGCGAAATGTGTCATCCATACCCGTGAATGTATCGCCGTCGAAGCCGATACTAAAAGACCAGCCAGGCGGGATGCGGAGCGTCGGATTTTGCGTCATATGGAGTGCCGAGATAACGTCGGCCGTGCTGTCGGACAAGACGAAGACGGAACCAAGCGAAGGGTTATCCTGATTTTTGAACTGTGAGGAAAGGGGCTTAGAAAGGACGACCGGGGGAGGGTTAGACGTGACGCAGAGAGATAGGGAGGAGTATGCGGAATCGGACGTCTCTGGATCTGTTGCCTTGACTGTGATGCGGGGCGCACCCTCGTCGTCCAACGCAGGCCTTCCGCTGATCGTCCGAGTAGCAGAGTCAAAAGAAATCCAGGAAGGGAGGGCAGACGCCGAGTAGACGAGACTTGCATTCCTCGTCGACTGAAATGTGCCTTTCGCAAAAGTCCACGAGTAAGGCTTGTCGACGCAGGCGATGGGCGGCAGTTGATCACTGAGACGGATAGGCACGGAGATTGAGGAAGTGGCAAGGACGAGCACAGGCACAAGCGATGTGTTGACGAAGATGTGAGCCAAGAGAAAGAAAAGAATGAAGAGCATAGCGATGGGATGGGGGGTATATTTATATGAAGGAGAGTACCGATGAGAGAGAGACGAAGACGCCAAAGAGCGGGGTGTCGTCCAGCGACCTCGCTGTTGAGTATGACGACGAACGTGGGGTGAAGAACGATGGGCGGCTTCAAGTTGGGCGGCGTCACGGTAGCGACGACTCGGGTTGATCAACTTGCTTTGGCTCAAAAAGGAAAAAAGACAACCACTGTGGCACTCTCATAACCTCAATGAGACCTCAAGACGAAGCGCAGTTCCTCTATCCCCCGACGTTGTCGACGATATCATCCTAGCCGACCCGCGCAATTTATATTTCTATATTCCCTCCATCAAGCGTCTGCGGATTAAAACAAGAGGGCGAGGATCCGCCACCCCATAGCTTTTGACTGCCGTTTTGGTGCCGTTGGCCGTACGTCTCAGGCAAAGCCATAGTCAGGTTTGGCTGTGTCCAAGAAAGAGATAAAGTGGAGCTTCAACGCCGCATACAATAAGCTAAGCCGCATCACCGAATGGGTGGTCCCTCGGGAATGTGAGTACTGCAGTGCTTTCTAATATCGTAAATTTCGCGAGATGTAGGCAAAGTGCGTGTCAGTACCTGCTCCAGAAATTCACCAACAGGTCCGGGCTTCGGCCAGTTCTGCTTCTTACAGCACGCTCTACGACGTCAAATGACGCTTCTGCATCCTTGACACGCGAGACTGCCGTGGCAGACGCTGCACACTTAGCATTTACATAACGGGCCCGTGCTCCTGCCAGTCATCATCATGGCGCCGCTCTTTGAGTCCACAGCTGTTCTTCCCGACTTGACGTCAAGTCGCCGTCGAGCGCGCGTCCATTCAAGTTTTAATCGCGCAACGCAAGACCTCATAGACTCATAACGGTAGTTCTATCTGCCGCGTTGCACGCACTCATACGCGTACCCACCATACTGTAGCGATGCCTTGCGTCTTTGCGGTAGTGCTCTATAAGCGCTTAAGCGCTCGATTCATACGGCACGGCGCATGCACATATTGTATACCCAGGGACCAGATGCATGGCGCAGTCATGTCCCGGTGCAAGGAGCTCATTAGATTTTTCACATCTATCCAATGCGTTGAATCTAACCTTTCTACCTGCGCCCAGCCAATATACAGTAGATGCGGCGCTGGGTCACCCACAAGGTGCAACGGATCTCGTACACGAACCCG
>Ga0137361_10002042_pt1 | contig 12760 bp, 13 predicted proteins | sample Mad1_80_16metaG_FD_104923 | JGI IMG/M metagenome (GOLD analysis project Ga0137361, IMG submission 104923) | Vadose zone soil microbial communities from Angelo Coast Range Reserve, California, USA - Mad1_80_16 metaG | ecosystem: Environmental > Terrestrial > Soil > Vadose zone | place: USA... | reverse complement strand
GGAGCTTCGATTCGGCCCCGCTGAATAGATAGAACGACTCAAAGAGCTTCTTCACAACGCAGTGCTAACCCGAAATTAAGAACCGAGGACCAGAAAAACTGGATTCTTCAACAAACTGCTAGTCGCTCAACAGCCGTTTAAGGCAGCAGTATCTGAACCGGTCTTAGTTCCTGAACCTGGAAGACACCCAGGAAAAGTTCGAAGCTTGGCGGGTTCATTACAATCACGTCCGGGCACACAGTGCGATTGGAGATCTGGCGCCAGCCGAGTTCTCACTCCGCTTCCCGGGATAGCGGAGCAGAAGAAGGACAGGAATCTCTCCCTTGAGATGGTCCAAGTCTCGGGGAGAAGACCAATCCTTATGCGCTTGCCGGATTCTTGGCTGCAAGTCGCAATTTCACCTTAGACGCGTAATCGGACTTCCTCCACCCTTTCGAGCAGTAGCTCTCTGACAGAATCGGTCGAAAACTTCTTGCATTCTTCCAGAGCGCGCTTCGACTTCTCAATTGCCTCCTTACGAATGGTTCCGTTATACAGAGACAGCATTGTGTCCCGGAGGTGGTCAACGTCAGGGTCCGCCCACTTCATTTGCGGCGTAAACAGGCCGAAGAGCTCATCTTCGCGAATGTAATTTTCACCAAATCGGACGAGAAATGAATTGTCGTTGTTCATGAACTCCAAATTGCCCGAATAGCCCGTCGCCACAACAGGTTTGCTGAATAGCATAGCGTCCGAGAGAGTAAGCCCCCATCCTTCGGAATGATGAGCACTCACATAGGCGTCTACTGCTTTATAAAGCGCGTTGATTTGCGACTCACTGAGCCCCAACGGGAGATAGATCACGCGCGGATCTCGAGAACGAAGAATAGGATCTCCCGGCAGTCCTTTGATGACCAGTCGCGCGTTTGGCATGGAAGAAGAAGTAGTCTCAAAGACTCGCACAAGGCCAACGAGGTTCTTGCGGGATCCGAGCGTTCGTCCTATCGAAAGGAAATAATAATTCTGCGGGTGGAAGCATATAAGACGCCGAATCATCTCGCCATCGATATCGTGACTGAGGCGTTCTCTTTCGATCGTATGGGGAATACGAAAAACATGTGGATGATGCTTCTTAATGACGCCCACGCAGTATTCTGAGCAGGTCCATACTTCTTGGACGAGCGCCAGGGAGCGCTGATACGCTGCAGGGAGTTCAGAAGCTTCCCACACGCAATAGCTAATAACATACTTCGTGCGAAGCCCTGGGAAGCGATCATAGATAGACGCATAGTCGTGAGGCTCCAGATGAAGAACCACAGCGTCCGCGTCATCAACTGATTCAGCAAGTGTGTAGCGTCGGCTCAGCATCTGTCTGTAAATTGCTGCAACTCGCCGGTGGCTCTGATAGTTGTGTATCTCGTACCAGAATTTCAGCTGTCCCATCTAACCATCCTTAGCTTTACTTGATCCAACGTCTTGCCCTCCGTGTTGTTATGTCGGGCGACACGCGTTCCGGTGGGACCACCAACCTCCGCTGCAGGCTGACTGTTGATCTTCTGCGAGAGCTGCTGCCAACTGTGTCCCGATACTTGCCGCCGCGACTCGGCTTAAAGCGAGGTTGGCTTATTAGCTCCAAAAGTGTCTTCCCTTCTGCCGGCTTGGCTCTTAACCGCGCCACTATTTGTACGGTCAGATTGTGCCGACTAGCAATTAGCGTCTTCGGTCTGTCCTGATTGCAACTTTGGGGCCTGGGCTCAGGCCTCTGGCAGTTGCCAGCTCTCTCTTGGACCGAGCCTCAATCATCAACGACAGTCTGTCGGATCCTTATAAACCTTCGGAATTGTTCTCCGTAGTTTGATGTAATAATCTTCATTGAATTGCAGGCTGTTGCTTTCCTCGTCCCATTTATAACTGCAAGTACCGTAATGAAGATGTTGAAACCTAATTTTCCTTTTCAGGTACTCAGGCCTTCCCACCCAAGATAGATGTTTCGGGAAAGCCAAATCTCTGGGAATAGTGCAATGTGGGAGACTCTCCTGCTTTTGTCCTTCTTGGTAGGTTATGCTGTTATCGTTATGAAAGGACCGTATGGAAGACGGTATTCTTGCGCGCCATATTCTTGGGACAACGAAGTCCTCGACATAACAATCGAAGGCAAACGCATAATTCTTGAAATTCACCTTGAACCACACTATGTCTTTATGGCCCTCAATAAAACTTAGAATGCGAAATATTTCGTCGACTGTGTATACCTCGTCTTGCAAATCCAGCAGCCAGAGCAGGTCGATCTGCCGCTGCAACAAAAAGGGAAGGGTACACGTCCTCAGGTCCCATTCGTATTTTGGGACCGGAGAGACGAACAGTGCGTCGATTTTGTTGTCCGAGAGGTATCCTCTCAAGGATGAAAGGCTGCCATCAGGAGGCTCGGGCGTCGCCTGCGTAAACGAATAGACCTCGGGGAATATACCATATGCTAAGCTGAGCAATATTTCGATCTGGCCTTTTGTCTTCAGATCAAACCACGGTTGCAACACGTCGGCTAAGTGCTCTTGGCACTGATAACCGATTCCGCTGATTCCTATCCTCATCTTTCTACTCAGTCTTTCAAATGCGCCTAAGCAGAAGGAAAGTGGTTTGGTAACGTCTGCTTATCTTAGTGCATTGGATAACCCTTTGGCCGTTTGCTGAAAGCAACGGGAGAAGTGCAAGTGAAAAGCTATATCCCAAGAATCCTCCTATCTTGTTAGTGGTAGAGGCGAATGCATTCCTTGAGACGTATATGTTCTCTCTTCATTCTGACGGCCAAGGAGTAGCTGTATTTATTCATAAGATATAACCTCATTGATTACTTACGGAGAGCGATTAACTGTCCACTGCTCACATTCTTCGGCTGGGCTAAACAGTCGAACTCTTGTCGCTGGCTGTTGAGAGTGCACAAGGTCCCGCACAAAATGACGTCTGCTGTAACTCCCAGATGGAAAAGCTGCACAATGTACCTGTTTGGCGCCCGGGAATGGCACATCGTTTAAGACTCATAAAAATGATGCTGCGCGCGGAACGGCAGCAAGGCGAAAGTTGACTGGACCAAGCTAGTTGTCATCATATATCAGCAAACGTTCTTTAAGCGCCTCTATGAACCGTGCGACGTCCTTTGCCACTCGTTCTTCCGGCACCCCAAACTCCACAGTAATCTGGGCGATGATCTCTTGAATTGACAGTCGCGCCGCCAACTTGTTCCAGATACTTGCCGCTACGCGATTAAGTTCAAAAACAGGTTGCCCTGCGACCTCCAAAATGGCCCTGCCGTCAGCTGTGTCTGTCAGCTGCGCTACCTCTGCCACTTGCATAGTCATATCTCCTCTAAGAAGGATAACTGGCTATCATCACGATTCACTTCGATGACGAGGATGCCCTTGCGGCCAGGTTGTCGCGTTTGTCAGACACGAGGCCGTATTTGAAAAGCCGTGCTAAGGTCCAATGTGCGTTATCCATCGAAGCCGAACATGAAGCGTTTAAAAACGCTTTCACCACCTCAGTAACCGAAAGGCCGGGATGGTCAGCAATTTCACGCAGCATGTCAGCGAATTTACAAGGGCATGGAATAGCCGACAATTGGGATAAAAAATACAAACGGCCAGGTCGTTTCAGCCACTTCCGGCCTTCTGCTGTTATAAAACATTCACTTTCTTGGCCCCTCTTTCCGCTCGCATAGTGCCCAAAACATTTCTCCAAGGATGAGCTAAGTAATTGGCTCGACGTTTTGCCGTTCGCGTAAGCGGCTTGTGCGACGCGTAAGGATTCTGCCCACAACTCTTCGTATCGCCTGACGACAACTCGCCAACTGCAATTGCTTTCTATATAGCGCTTGGCCGCTTGCCCCAGCCGTATGCGAAGTGCCGGATCCATCGAAAGCTTTTCCAATCTCTCAGACAAAATGCCCACGTCAATGGTTGTTGACTGGGCTAACGAATCTTCCTCCAGCATTGAGGTCGTAGAGTCACAAAGACGAAGATTGTCAACGTACGATGAAAAAATGGAGGGGACCAAGAATCCGTTTTCACCGTCTCTCACCATATCTCTATATCCGTTCCAATCGGACACAACAACCGGGAGACCATAAGCCATCGCCTCCGCAACGGTTAATCCAAAAGTTTCCTGTATATTATCGCTGGGAGACACGAAGATATCGGCTCCGCAATAGAGCAGATGTTTGTCGCCAGCGGCTGGATTTGGCCATATGGTCACATTCTTCCGACAACCTAGTTCTTTTGCCAAAGCTTGCAGGCGTTGAGCTTCTTTCGTTTGGGTATCGTCACCCGCAACGATCAGATGGAGATTATTCCCCCTACCCAACAACTGCGATAACGCGACTAGAAGCGGGCCAAGATCACACTTGCTCGTCTGAGACAAACGGCCAAAATATAAAGCGATCGTCTCCCGTACTTCGAGGTTCAGTCTCTCTCGCAAGGTGTTCCTAGCATCTTGTTCTACAGCCGGAATGTTCACGCCCAGTGGAACAAGAACGCGACGTGCCGGATAATGAATGCCTGGCGGCAACAAGCGGCTGATCTCATCAATGTACATATCAATGGTTTTCATTCCGGCTCGGCTGGAACATAACAAGAGATCGGACTCCGAAAGCCCGACAAAACACTGCTGCAAAAGAGCCAGCGCAACACGCGCAGAATTGATCGAGTGTACGAACCCAGAGATAGGTGCATCGTGCCGGTGCAATTTCTGGCGCAGATTAGCCAAAAAGTCCAATTGGCGGCCAGCCGTCACAAGCACCACCTGGTCGGAATCGCTTACAGGCAAAGGGCTCCCAAGTGGAACAGGAGCTAACCGTTTGACGCTGTCTACCGTCAAGCCATCCTCCACGAGATCATCCTTTCCGTGGTCTGTTACGCCGGGCGCAAAATAGGCATCGTAAGTTCCATATTCGAGGAGGGCGGAAAGGAGGTTCCACTCAAACATCTTGGCGCCCATTATCGTCCGACCATCTCTTCCCTGGAGACGTTCGGGATTTCCACTAAGTTGATTGATGTACAAAACTCTCATCTGGTCGTTTCCCAAAGCCCAGTGTAAGCGCAAGAGAATGCATCGCCCTGCAGCCTCGCGACCTATTAGACTGTTCGCTCAATATTTTGTTCAACTCTTCGACATACGCTAAATGCATGTCTGCCGCCTTGGCTGCCAATTTGATCATGTCCAACTAGAAATCGATAAATTCCTCGAATGGAAAGGTTTGCGCTTCCGCGCCCAAAGCCAATACAATTTCGAGATTCTTGCGGTCCAAACAGGTAAACGTTATCCTCAGGCTTCCTACTAGTCAGGCGGCTGCTTGGTAGCGGGCTGGGCGACGCAGCGATGCTGCGGAAAACTAGCCATCGAGTCAATTATAAAGAGGGCCCCGATCCGGCCAGATGGTCCCCGATTCGGCCATGCATCGGGCAAAAAGGGGGATCTTTTACTCACGAACTGCTCCTGGAGACAGAGGAAAACCGTCCGCCATCGGTGTGATGGCGAGGGTGCTATGAAGGTAAGCGTATGCGCCGCCGCTACTTATCAGACGGTCGTGTGTGCCCTGTTCTTCGATAACACCTCGATTCAGCACAACGATGCGGTCAACCCATTTGAGCGCGGAGATCCGATGTGAAATAAAGATGATCGTCTGATGGGAAAAGTGCCGCGCCAGATTTGCAAATACCTTTCGTTCGGAGGGCGCATCGAGAGCTGAAGTCGATTCATCCAGCAAAAGCAAAGAAGGGTCTTGGAGCACAGCACGAGCCAACGCGAGGCGCTGGCGCTCGCCCCCTGAAAGCGCATTGCCTAAGGGGCCAATCCGTGCATCCCAGCCCTTTGGCAACCGTTGGAGCAATCCTCCGAGGCCAGCAAGTTCGATCGCGCGACTGAGTTCATCGGTGGTTGCGGAAGGCTTGCCGAGTAGCAGGTTCTCTTTTAAAGTTCGATCAAAAAGCACGGCTTCCTGCATGAGATAGCAGATTCTTGTGCGTAGGCTTTCAAGACGCAAGTCTCGAACGTCGATCCCGTCAATGCGCACGACTCCCTGGTTCACGTCGTACAACCTGGCGATCAGTTTTGCAATCGTGCTTTTGCCGCTGCCGCTGACTCCAACCAGAGCGACCTTCTCACCTGCCTCCAGCTTTAGATTGAGGCTCTCTAGCACGGCTGATCCATTCCGATAGGAGAAGGAAACGTCCTTTAGCTCGACGTACCCTCGAAGCGGGGATTCGAAGTGCACCGCAGTCGGCCTTTCTGGTACGCTGGGGATCAGTTCAATAACTTCTGTAATTCGCCGGATGCTTGTGCTCAGCCGGTTGAACCGCGAATAGATGTCTACTGCAGCGTTGAGTGGATCAAACAGTCGTCCCAGATAGCTGTAAAAGGCGACGAGCCCGCCGACTGTCAAGGCTCCCATAAACACCCGATAACCCCCGTAACCGAGGATGGCAATCGTCCCCAAAGAGATGACCGCCATGTAGCAAGTCCTGAACAATGACTCGACCAGATTCCGATCTGTCAGCGCTTTCACTCTCGTGGCGGCCCGTTCTAAGAAGACCGCGATTTGACTTCTCTCCTGGTGCAAAAGCTGGACTTGTACAACGGAACCCAGGTGTTCCTGGAGAAAGCTGCTCTCCTTGCTGGATTGCTGCTGCGCTAGGTCGGATGTGCGCCGCAGCCGGTTTTCGAAATACCTCCTGAAAACGAAGAAAACAGGCATCAAAGGAAGGAGTGCGCACATAAGCCTGAAATCGAGCAGGAACATTGTTCCCACAACAAAAATCGTGTTGAACGCCGTCTGGAGAACGGAGGGTACAAGACTCGAACCCAGTTCGGCCACCTGATCGACATCTTGTTCCATGCGGTAGAGCTTTTCCCCAACGGACGTCGTTTCGTGGTAATCGGCCGAGAGACGATTCATCTGTTCCAAGATGTTGAGCCGGATGCGGAACACGAGTTCCTGCACGGTTCGGAAACTCACGAGCCCTGCAAGCGCGGAAAAGCCCAGGCGACAGATATAAAGTGCAAAGAACCCTACAGCGGCAAGGAGCAGCAAGTGAAAATCTTTTTTGGGCAGAACGCTGTCAATGAGCCACTTAATGAGGAGAGGGTCGAGAAGAAACATCAAGCTGCTGAGTACCACCAAAGAAACGCTGAAGAGGTGCGCACGCAGAAGAGGGCGCAGTTGGTGAAGAAACCAGTGGACCTGCTTGTTGAGCTTCGGACTCAAGAATAACCCCGCGGGCCTTTCGATATGCCGAAAGTAGAAATCGCGTTGACTCGTTGTTTGCACTTCAATATGACAACATCTCCTGAACAGAAGGGCACGCCGGTCACAGGTTGTAAGTCTACGTACGCAAAGTTCCGCTAGATCGTTCTTGCAGCATTTTGTCGTCCCGTCTCTTCCATGTATACCAAGTGTGTCTTTATAGCCTTGGGCACGAATTTTGTCATGTCCAGCCAGAAGTGGATAAATTCCTCGAATGGCAACGTTCGCGCTTCGGAGCCCAAAGCAACGACAGTGTCGGGATTTTCGCGACCTGCATTTGTAAATTTGATCGTGAGGCCTTGCCTCTCTAAGCAGTAGACCTTAGCGTTCTATCCTTGTCTTACGGAATCGGCGCGGCCAGTCAAATCTAAGTGTGCATCTGCAGTTTTGCGTCCTTCGTTAACCAGATCCAGCCAGAAATTAATAAATCCTTCGAGTTGGAACGTTCGGGTTTCAGAGCCCAAGCCGACAACAACTTCGAGCTTGGCGTGATCCAGGTGGGTAAACGTGATCGTCAGGTCGTATCCCATGAAGTGGTAGACCATTGTCGTTCTATCCTTTCCCACGGAATCGGTGGGCGCCTGACCTGGATCGTCCTTGCGCAGCAGCCTCATCTACACGGTGTCGCTTGAGGATACGTCCTACCAGCGCCCTCCCCGTGGGGCAACGTAAGAACAGTCTCGATCGCAGCGGTTCCAGGCGACCTTGCAGCCTTCGCAGGTTGTTCCAGGACAAACCCGGGTTTGTCTTAGCGACGCTCGCTCGAACTCAGCGGCGAAAATCAGACTGTGAACTCTCTCCGACGCCAGAGCTCCCTGAATTCCATAGGCTTTACGTGAAACAATTCCTTGAAACGTCTCGCGAAGTGACGGCTGTTTTGATAGCCCGCTTCTGCTGCAATGACCTTCACGGGCACACTCGTCGCGCGCAGTTGCTCTGCGGCCCGGGCAAGACGCCTGCTCCTTGAATATTCTTTTATTCCGACCCCGACGGACATCTTAAATAAGCGGCGCGCCTGGCGATCAGAGATAGGAAACCCAAGCTCCTTACAAGCGTCCCCAAGTCGCCAGCGAACTCTAACCTGACCCTGATCGATGAACTCCTTGAGCTTCTTCGCGCGCCAGTCCGTTCCAGCAGAAGGCTGGACCGTTCGTGGGACAAGCCGCTCAAAGAAGACATCGAGAGAGTTCAGTATTTGAATAACAGGTCGTCCATAAGTCATAGGCGATCCTCCCCGTTTTCTATACTTCTTTGGGCTCGGCTTTTAAATTCTCGCTCCCGACCATCTCTGGAAATTTATTTTCTTCTCGAACGCGACAACTCTGAGATGGTGGCAGATCAGGATTTGCCCCGATATGATCAGCTGGCCCTGCAGACTGCTGTTTCCGTGTAATGACCGGGACGCGCTCAAGACATCCGGCAAAGCCAAACAATTCAGTCCCGAATGGTGCACCTATAGAATCAGAGGTCCAGGCCGCCGATGCGTTCGACAGCTCGGTTCTCACGGAGGCACACCATGAAATCCCGAAGCATGTCAACCCCGCGCACCGGCGGCCTTGGACCCGTGAATTAGGCCGTTCCGATGAACAAGCCCCATGTGTTCTAACTTGGTTAAATACCTAACGATGTCGTCTCCCAACTTGGGTCGGGGCACTTCGAAGTGGGCTTCGAGGGCGCCCACGATGCCATCGAGAGTTATCCCCGCTTGGCTCGTTTCGATCGTTATCCATACACGGGCAGCAACTGGATTCAAGCTGTAGCATAGACCCTTGTTGATATCGAGCAAGACCGCGCCATCTTCAGAGTATGCGGCTCGAACCTCCGAAGAAATTCTCCACGTCGCTAATTGATTTGTGCTCAATTTCCTCCTCCACAAAACGATTGGGAAGTCACAAGACGCTGGGGTTTGGGCTGGATGCCCCAAGCTCTAGAAGAATTCAATTGAATCTTGACTTATATTCGATGCGAGAGCTAAAAACTTTCATTCTGGTCGGATTTACAGCCATCGGAATTGCTTTAGAAGTGCCGCACGTTTCGATGCACGCCAAAATACGTATGCAATAACTGACCCCATTGGACTTAAATTGTTCTCGGGAGAACTCCAACTTGAAAGGCGATTTAACAGCGTGTTACGGATTCGAGGATCGAATACGCTGCCCCTAGGATTTCTGGCTATTATACTGACCATCGAGCGTGGAATCCGGGAGGCTTACTCCAGCGGATCATGATGACGTGAATGTGCGCTATGCCCTGCTGGAGCCAGGTGCCTTAAACGAGCTGCGGGCAGAAAGTGTGGAGATGGAAATCCAACAGCGCATTGAAACGGAGGAAGCGCAGAAACAAGGTGCGACCCATATCTACGATCCAAATCAGAAAAAGGCCGTTCCTGTTGGTACGTGGATTCAAAGACACTTTCAGGGAATGCCAGGAGTGAAACCATGAAACGAATCGTGAAAATTGAAGAGTCGGGAACGTTGAATTCCGCGACTCCATGAGCGACCTACAGGTTTCACAGGTTGCTGGCAGGCTTTATGATGACGCAAATCCAACCCTAGGGAACGTTCCTCAGAGCGACGAAGACAGATCCAATTGGCGGAGGATCCAGAGGTCGGATCAAAAACATTATTTGATTCATCCAGAGGATTTGCCGGAAGCCCGGCGACGCGATCCCGCACTCAAAGTCCTCGACCAGCAGTAAACCGCCACAAAGCCCCCATCGATTTCGGTGGGGGGCCTTTTTGTTTTGGCTTCTCAGAATCCGAGTTCGCTGAACAATTGTAAGCAGATAATTTATAGCTCGCCGTGGGAAGCCATCAATTATTCGAGCGGAAGGTTTGCAATCTGCGCAGAATCACGTAGTCTTGACCGGTGTGCTGAGTCGACTTGCGTTCGATATCAGCATTGCGATTCATACGAATTACTGACGTGGAAGAAGCTTAGGGCACTTTGTCCCGTTTCAAACAACATGTCGGAAACCAAATCAACCTTGCGCGCGGGTGAACAGCTAAAGGAACTTCGCTTGCGGCTCGGAATGACCACACGCGACGTCACAGATCTGAGCCAGAGAATTATAGATTCCGAGGGGAATCAGGAGTTCCACATCTCCAACGCGTGGCTTACCGAGATTGAGAACTCAGAGTCCGTCCCAAGCATTTACAAGCTCTATAGCTTGAGCGTCATCTACCATGTCAAATTCGGCGACCTTCTTCAGCTCTATGGCGTGGACGTTCAAAGGATCAACAAACTGCAGATCGAAATGCCCCTCCCGCAGACCCATCTGACGCCCGTCGAGATTTTTGACCAGACTGGGACGGTTACTTTCCCGGTCCGTTTTGACCGCGGATTCGACAGGGATAAGACAAATCTCTTGTCCCGTATGGTGGAAATCTGGGGGGAAGTGCCGATCGCAGTCATCCAACATCTGGATGTCCGCCATAGCATGTACGGGTATATCGGGCTGGAGGACAGGACGCTCTACCCACTCCTGCGGCCGGGCTCTTTCGTCCAAATCGACGCCAGCATCAAGAAGATCCTGCCGCTCAAATGGCAGACGGATTATGAGCGCCCGATCTATTTCGTGGAACTGCGTGACGGCTATGTGTGTTCTTGGTGCGAACTCCAAGGAAGTCAGCTCATCCTGGTTCCTCATCCATCATCAGGGTGCGCGATTCGCCAATTCAAATACGAAAGCGAAGCGGAAATCGTGGGGCGTGTCACGGGCTTGGCAATGCGGATAGTGCCTCCCGATGAGCCCGCAACTGCCGAGACTGCAAGACTGCCAAAGCGGTCCTGATATTTGAGGTAAAAAAACGAGCGGCGAGCGAACTGCATTCCGATGGGACTGCGATTCTGTACGGCTGGAGCTTCTCCCAAACTCGAACAAGCTCGGAGGCTGTAGTGCAGTTCGAAGCAGCGTAGAGTTCAAGTTCCTCGACAAGTTCCTTGACCGAGCAGAGAACCATCCGCCTAAAGGCGTCACGATGGCAACTCGCAATAGCCCTTCGAGCAACGCTCTCGGTGAACCGGCAGGCGAGGCCTTCGTGGTGGTACTCGCCCGTATTGTAGTCGCGCATAGAAGCCAGATATATCAGGCGCGCAAAGTCCCCACGAATCTTCGCCAGCGTCCGACCGGCCAAATCCCTGCGAGCGGCCTCGACATCCTCGTGTTTGAGTCCCCCGTGCATACGCGTGCTATCGAATTGCCATTCAGCTCTGCGCTTCCTGTTTGCTGTCCATTATCTCCACGGCCACTTGGTGCCCGGCCGGGAGGACATCTTTTGTCACCTTTCGCAATTGCCCGGCCAACGCCAGTGAATATCCGACAAGCTTTGCGGCACGCGGAGGGCCGAAGGCCCAGATCACTAAGTAGAGGATCCCGCTTGTTAGTTGAAAAACAAGAAACTCGAATCCCAGCTTTATTTCGTCCGCCGGCTGGAGGTCGGCGTTTCCGCGTGCGACTCTGAGATGAGCCCGAATCAATTGATTGACTTCGCTGCGTACTGCCCGCAGCCAGTCAAGCGCGAGCGCAGTCCGTTCTTGTCGAAACTGCCGCGTAAGTTGGCGGGATGTTTCACTCGCAACAAAATTCAAGTCTTCCGGATCGAAAATCCTGGCGCCCAGTTCCGAGGCGAGGGAACCCCATCCACCAGGAAGGGAAGTCTCTTGCCCGGTTCCAAAGCCTTCCCGATCGGAATCTCGTCGTCCGCCACGCCTTGAAAGGAATAAGCAAATGTTCAAAATCGTCACGGCGGCTAGTAGAAGGTATGCAAGCACACTCATGGTCGCATTGCCTTGAGCACCTGGCTGCGCGCTGAATACAGTTTTCTCTTGGCTGCGGCAACCAAAGACTCATAGTCGGCTTCGAGTCGCGGCTCGCTTGCGGGCTCGGGAATTGGCGCATAGGACCATAGGGCTCCACTCCACACAAGCAAAACAAGAAGGTAGCAGAAGGGCTGTATGTACGCCCAAGAGCGCTGGAAGCTGTCCCCGAGATCATACCTGAGTGTAAGGTTAACCACGCTCGTGACGAGAAACAGGCCGTAGCCGAAAATAATACCCTTGAGGTTTCGGCCCAAACGAATTGCGTAACATACAAAGAGAACAACCAAGCCTGCTAGCAATGCCAGTTGTACAACACGCAAGTCACGTTCGATTTCGTATCCCGTCCTGTGCGGAATCCAAGTTGGTCTGTTCCAGGCTTTCACGAAAATTCTTGTGGTTGTGAAGATGAACAGGAAGGCGAGCGCGTTGCGTGCCATGCGGGCCGTTCCGGGGTATCGGGCCAGAGCTACCTTGTAAACCTCCCAAACCAGCCCGCATCCCACCAAGACGCCGACAGGCTCGCTGGACCAGTAAGCGTATGTGTAGAACTTTGGCCAGCGAAAGTAAACACCGAGGAGCCACAGGTCCCGCAGGAGTATAAAGCCCAGATACGAGTAGAAAAGCTTGTAATGTCGTATGAATTTTGCTTCTGCGGCTCGCGCGAGTGGC
>Ga0137361_10002034_pt1 | contig 12775 bp, 15 predicted proteins | sample Mad1_80_16metaG_FD_104923 | JGI IMG/M metagenome (GOLD analysis project Ga0137361, IMG submission 104923) | Vadose zone soil microbial communities from Angelo Coast Range Reserve, California, USA - Mad1_80_16 metaG | ecosystem: Environmental > Terrestrial > Soil > Vadose zone | place: USA... | reverse complement strand
TTGGTAAGAATAAACTCCTCGGCCCAGTAAACCTTTGGCCGAAATATGGCCTATAATTCCGGGTGTGTAAGAGGGAGTTTGTTTATATCAGCACCAGAGAGATCGTCTTTGGTAAGAATGACGGCCATGTAAACCTTTGGCCGAAATATTGCCTCTAATACTGGGTGTTTAATGGGGAATTTGACCTAATTTGACCTAATCTCATATCGGCCAAGAAGGACATAAAATTCGCGATATAAAAATAAGAACTATCGCTACGTAGTAACTTTTTCATCACTTTCCTCCCTACCAAACTCCAATACCGATATGTAAGCCTTTTCTAGGGCCTTTTTCGATGTATTCTGGATTACTGAAAACCCCCGAAAGGCATTTTCATCGGCCTTCATTCTCTCCATTTCGGCCATATATAGTCGATGTGCAGCGTCTTTGTAGGAAATGCCGAGAGTTTCCTGGAGAGCTAGAACCTCCGCATGGGCCGAAAGGCGTTCGGCATTACTACTACCCTAATATGACGATATAGTATAAAGTATCTAATTAATAATTAATATAAAATGTAAAATAAAAAAACACTAACTGGAGTAGCGGGCGCCATTATTTTCCCCTCTCCAATGACACCAAAAGTGTAACTAATATCTTTAAGAGACTTTTAAATTTTCAGAATTGAGATAAGAAAGGGCCGGAAAGAGACTTACTGTTCCGGCCGCTTTTTCAATGTTTATTTTATTTTTTTCTCGTTGCCCAACCAAGATCTGGTCCAACGCCGGTAAAAAGAATTGGGGGACCACAAAACATTCGTTGTTTGAGCCGACTACCTTCACAAAGCCCTCCGGAATCCATGTTGTATTATCATGTTTAGATGACATAACGGGAGGAAGATAGTTTGAAGAAAGAATAAGCTGATTATCGGATGACTTAGCGATAAGTTTTTTTAACAGATGTTTGTTTGTCCATATATGTTGTCACGTGTCAGTTCAGATTGTATGTTGATTTTGATCGAAAGAAAAGTATGATATTTGAATCTATTTGTGTGATCACATGATGTATGTTCATAATGATGGGAAATTTTTTTATCGTTCCACACTCAAGTTGATTCAACTCCACACAGTGAGTGCCGAAAACGCCTCTCGGCCATTATAACTAACAATAAGAATACAGACTAAAACACTACAGATACCATCCATATAGTTATTATGACCAGCTACAGCCCCGCCGACATTCGCAAGATGGTAGATGACCTTGACGACGCGATTCGGTCCTCGGTTGACAACGGAGAAGTGGAGAAAGCATTTGAGAGAGAAAGGGTTAATATGGTGCGTGTTTTTTTTTTAGAATCACTATTGTGTCTAAACGTTTCTTAGGATAAAGTAATGCAGGGCAAGAAAGAGACGAAAGGAAACGCTGATATGAAGAGGGAATTCGCCGAGCCTCGTTTTTTCTGGGGATTCGCCCAAGAATGGTACCGCGCCAAGACAAGCAAAAAGTTGGCCGAGTTCTGGGCCGGTCTTAGGACATCGTTGGCAACCTACGACGAAAAACACCCGACTGGCCGACGTCTTCAACCCAAACCGGCCGTTGGAACTCCTGCCGATTCCTCAGCCCATCCCGCCCAACTCGACTCCTCAGACCAACAGAGGAACAAAAAGACGGCGACACCTAGGAAATCCCTTCCCCAGGCAGCTCCAAAAATCACCGAGGCCAAAATCGATCGGCCAGCCCCAGCCGTCCCAGTAATTGCTTGGCCAGACGTCCCAGCTGTCCCCTCTATTCAGCCATCCATTCGGCCACCTCTTCCCAAGCCTCTTCCCAAGCCTCGACAAGTAGTGGTTGCACCACCTCCCCCAGCCCTGACCAATATCAGGAGAAATTGGAGTCCTAGCCCACTCGCCGGACCATCACAGCCTCGAGCAACAGAGGCCATTCCGTCTTCCCCGTCCACGGACTCAGATTACGTTGAAGGAAGACGTATACCAGGAATGGCGAGCCTGTTAAAACAACAGCAAAAGATCGTTGATTCCCCAATGTCGGATGGGAGTGAATACCTGCCGGCAATCAAGGTGAAGCACGATCCAGGCCGACCCGAGAAGGTAGATGGAGGGAAAGGAAAGTCAAAAGAAGGAAGCCGAGACGAGAAAGTTGAGGATGGGAAAGGGAAGTCGAAGGAGGAAGGTATAGGGGGGGAGAAGAAAAGAAAGCCGCCCATTCCCACCGGTAAACTGAGGGAACGAGAATGCCGACGATGCGTCGAGAAGAAGATGGCGTGCTATCAACAAAAAGATGGGAAAGCATGCTTGGGCTGCGCCCAGATCAAACTGAAATGCGAGGAAGTGGGAGGAAATATAGCAAGGGAGAAGCAGTCGGGAAAGGGTGGACTGGCAGCAACGAAAGCAAAGGCCGGTGAAGCTGAAGAAAAGACGAGATCGTCGGGGCCGACTCGATCCCAAGTAGTGAAGCCGGCGCCTGCCAAATCAGCACGAAAGCCCCCTGCTACAAAGGCAAAGGCGACACCGGCGAAAAGGGGGACGAGGCCCTCCTTACCGATATCTTTGTCAGGATCCCCAACGCCCCCACCAAGTGAACAGGAAGAACCCCCTCGTAAGTTACGCAGCCAAAAGCCCGACACCAAGGAAGCCGAAACGAGAGTCAAAGCTGGCCGGGCTCATAGGAGTCTTTATTTTTATGGTAAGTTCAATCTTTATACTCAAGAAATTACATTAATTTTGTATTAGAAGAGAATGAATCCGCCGACGATCGTGACAATGCAAAGGCCGAGGAAATGGCCGAGCTCACGAAGGAGGTCGATCGTCATCGCGAGATAATCAATGGAATCCTTCCGGCATACGTTCGGATTAGAGAAACGGTCGACCGTCTGGAAGAACAGGTGGGCCGATTGCGAACTAAAGTGAGAGATCAAGACCAAGTCATCGCACGACATAGGCATATAATTGAAACCATCAACGACCGTTACCACGAGCTCAGAGCCAAGGTCGACGGTGACGAAGAAGAGGACGATGAAGAGGCAAAGCCGGAATTTATTCGGCCAGAGGAATATGGGCCTGTCAATTTCGGGGAAAACGAAGCAGAGCCGATGGACATGAAGGCCGATAACGAAATCGGCGAAGTTCTGCCAGAGGAGCCTAGGGAAGTTGTAGTTCGGCCAGGTGAGGGTAAGCTGAAGGTTGATCGGCCAGACGAAGCTAGGCCGGAAAATCTTCGGCCAAAGGATGTTCGGCCGATCGAATCCTTTTTTTATTGGAAAAAGAACGAGAAACTGGTTGAACGAGCAAACGACGTCCTGCAGGATGATGGAAGGGCAGCCACCATACCGGGAGAACAAGGGCAGCTCACCGGCCTAACAAATTTGGCCGACTCCCCCGACGTCACCGGAATATCTGTTCCATCAGTAAGTCAGGTACCTTCACATAGTAAAGAGAAACTGAAATGTCAGTTAAACAGGCTTTGCAACCCGAAATGGCGCCTCCACCCACGCCAGACGTTAAGATACAGCCTCCGACGCCTGTTACATCGCAAGAAACGACCACGGCGCCCCAATCACATCTCGCAGTGCCCAAAGAAAGTTCGTCCACTCAAGGGAATCCATCCGGCTCGCAAATTCCCGAGGTCTCCAAGCCCCTCTCCCGGTCACGTTCGACATCGGCCGGCGACACGAACCCTCGACGGTCACCTAGGTTGAGGACAAAGTCACCGTCACCATTGCCAGCTTCCAGTGTGCCTGCCAAACGTCCTGCTGACACCTTCGACGATGCGCCCTTCGTTAAGAAACAAAGAGATGGTTAAAAGGTACGGCCGGAAGACTTCTTTTCACAACCGGCTAATTTTGTATTTAAATAGGGAGGCGTACATATCTCGGCCTTTTTTTTATTTATTTTTGCACTGCTTGTTTCTTGTTGTTTTTTTTTGCTATTGTTTTATAAAAATTAGTGTAGAGTCGTTTTAGGGTTATATATCACGAAAAGATATATATTTAACTGAAACAAACATATGGGAAAGTAATCGTAAGAAAAGACCACTACTTTAAGTGGCCGATATAATAATTGGCCCGATGACTGGGAAATAAATCAGCGTCTCTTTTTGATCGCTTTCTTTGGTTTTTTTGTAGTTGGATTGAGTGGGGAGCTCTCGTTGCCACTTCGTAGAGACCTACGAGGCGCCGAAGGAGATACTGAGTCAGCCTGAGATCCGTCTGGGGACACAGCTAATCTTGACCTTAATCGGGCCGAAGGTGATACAGAGTCGGCGTGTGATACGTCTGGGGACACAGCTAATCTTGACTTCAATCGGGTCGACGGTGATAAAGAGTCGGCCTCTGTTCTGTCTGGAGTCAAAGGTAATCTTGACCTGGATTGAAGTATTTTGGCGCTTTCGGGCGGGGAAACTGATATGAGATCATCTGGTGCCGGCGTATCTCCAGGCGTATAAAGACCATTGAATCGTTCGGCCGTTACGGCCGTTATATCAGATGACGGAATTGGTAGTGTATCGTCTGTATTGTTAATAAATAACGGGAGATTATCTTGAGTTGGAGGTATTGGCCGACGTTTCCGTCGGCGAGGTGGTGGAGGAACCCCTGTGTCTTCACTAATATCGGCATCGTCATCATCTTTGTATCTGGCCGGAAGTAGAGTTCCCTTTTTCCGGCTGGATAAGACGGATTTGAATTTGAACGAATCTAATATTCCATGAGAGTCTTCTCGGTCGGCCACGTGTTTAAAAAATTTCACGAGAGAATCCACCTTCATTGACCTTGGATCTTTTAATTCGACATCGGTCGGCATATATTCGGGATTAATGAAATCGGTAGGTTTCGCGGCTATCCTTTCAAAGGGAGCCTGTCTTTGATCATCTCGACAGGCCAGTTCTTGAATACAATCAAACCGATGTGTTCACATGAGAACTGCGTCACTCACGATAATGCTTTGTTATATACAGTCTATATATCGGCTCAAGCTCGGCCCTGGTTGCTTTTAACCTTGATGTGGGCCGAGGACCGACGGGGAATCCTGATTCATGGATTTGCAAAGTATTCCGTTGTATTCCATTCACCATATCGTTATCGGCATCTTGGCCACCCTCGTTGTGAGCTCTACGGAGTATTTTGATATACTCTAATATCATCCTCTTCATCTCTTTGGCCTTATCCGGAAACATAACGTCGAAAGGCATTGCCGGGACCTCGAGAAATTTTGCAATCTCATCATGACTATAAATACTCTAAGCCGAGATATTAAGAAATACGATAAATTACTCACATGTCCACGTTCAAATTGCCCGACTTCCCGGTATATACAACTATTGAGAGCTGAACTAGACCCATCTCACTAAAATTCCTTTTTGAGCTGGTTGTTAATCTCGGATACCACTTATCCTCGGCAATCCTATAAAACCTTGAAATCAACTTCCAATTACGTCGGCCAAGCTCGGCCAATATTGGCCACACTCACTTTCGTTGTATTTCGGGAGGCATTCCGTCCTTCTGCATGCGATCGACCTCGTTCTCTAATTCCCTTTTGTCGTTTTCGTTCATTCCATCAATAATATTCTTTGAAGCTTTTGTGCGTAGTTGGAACCAACCCGGCGTACTAGTGTCAGCGGTTTCGATGTTTAAAAGTGAAGCTATTTCTTTGAAAACGTCTTCCTGCCGAGTCCACCATATAAAATCCGTCAAACGATAACGAAATCCAGCGGATGGAGCAGAGCTCTTCCTCACACGCCAGACATTCCTCAACCATCCCAAGAGCTTCTACAATCGTGAACAACGTTCGGTAACTTGAACATGTTCATATATAATTCAGACTCTTACTCACATCTGTTCTCTGATTCATTTCGTCAGAATTTAAATTTATACCAATACTCGACCAGTACGTGAACAATTTTGGAAAGATTTCTGCTTGTGCGAGTGCTCTTCTTTCTGCTGGTGAGGTCGTATTCATATATTCTTCTTTAAAGGGGTCGATCACCTTCCTTTCGTGCATGTCATATGTCCTCTGTCTTTCATTGGGTGATGGCATATATGTCGACGAAAAGAAGTTGGTTTGCTGTAAGGATCATAATCGTTATCGATGCCTTCACAATAAGCGAGTATTGCCTCATGTCGTCCGCATATTCCGGCTATACTTATCGTTATCAGATTACCTATTTATAACATATAAACGAGGCGAATCATGAGACGGATACTGAACATGAGGCTAACACGGGTACCTTATTAGCGAATGGACATGTATGTTGTAATGTTATAAGTCTACCCCCTTAACGACGAAGCCCTTTTTTAAAAATGTCTACCTACGTGAAGAAGAAGAAAAGCTACAGGCGTCAGCGTCCCAGGGTGCCAATGGTGGAAGGAGATGTCGATTCTTCGGAGGCTGTAACACATACAAGAATTGCAATCCCACAGGACGATGGATCGTTCATATTTAAAAATGTCCTCGAGTCTCTAGATTCAACCTCGTCAACCTCAAAATCTGTACCAATGCAAGTCGATGTTCCTCCCCAGGTAAATGATTTTAACGACATAAATCATGATACATCACCACCAACCCCTCCCCCGAGAAGGAGCCGAACTCAAAGGGATTACATATTAGAGTATAAGGATCGCGTTGACGCCCTCCTAGAAGCATCCCTTGCTCGGGAATCGTTGGCCGAAGCAAATAAACATTGTCAGCATTGTAATACTGGTACCCGGGCCATATGGCGATGCATGGATTGTTCTATGGGAGTAGCGATGTGTCGTTTTTGCATTCGGTCATATCACAAAGACAACCCATTTCATCGAATCGAGCAATGGAATGGACATTACTTCCGACAGGCCGAACTCTGGGAGGTCGGAATATATCTACTTATTCCGCATTACACCGGAATCCACATATGCGACAACCTCCAATCTCAGGAACGCTTTCTTGAGATTGTGGAAGCCAAAAACGACTTGGCCGAACAAGAGGCATTAAATAAACCTTCGTCAGCGGCTTCGTCCTCGGGCCCGGGAAGCCCCTTACCGGCAATGGACCATAGGAGAGATGAAAACCCCGACCATGTAGAAAATAACGATATAGACGAGGAATATATAAGGTACATTCAGAACCTACACAACGACGACGAAAATTTTGCAGATGATTTAAATGATATAAATGCCGAGGAGGAATTTGTAGAGGATGATATGGAAGAGGAGGAAATCGGCCCCCCTAAAAATAACCATTATCTGCCGGAGGATCTTATGTCACAAAACGGATCCAGCCCCGAATCCACTTCGGCACAACGAGTAATAGGAACCTACATTCGAGTCGTTCATTCTAACGGGATTCACAACATTGCTATGCTAAGCTGTGAATGTCACGGCCATGATGTCTTGCCTTCGGATCTAATAGCGTCACGTCTCCTTCCGGCAAGCTTTGAACGAATTCGTACTTTGTTCACGGCCCAGCTTCTCGATCACTTTCGACTATGTAACCTAGAGTTAAAAGCATCGGCATATCACTTCTATCATTTGATTCAACGATTAACAAACCCAATGAATCCGGCCGAAGTTGTTAATCTTTATCGGGAATTTCGGCGAATGACCCGAATTTGGAGGTGGATGAAACGCCTCAAGTGGGCCGGATATGGGAATAGCAATAAGCGGTCGTCTGATGTAAAGGCCGGAGAGTTGACAATTTTTTGTCCGGCATGTCCGCAGCCAGGAATAAACATCCCTGAAAACTGGAAAGAGGATAGCGCTAGGCACGTTGTTTTCCTATTTATTTTACTTTTCTAATTTGACTCTCAGATGGGTATATAAACGCATGTTGGTGGCCGATGGAAACTTTAAGGCAGATCATGTTCGTCAACAAAATGCCGGCGGCGATGTCTGGTTATCGGAAGGAAGTGGGATGATTCCAAAACGCGAGGAATATTTAGACTTCTTAAAAACGGCAATTGAGAGACCCACGGTGAGCATTGGGTACATGCCGATTACAGGCCGAAAATATGCATATAATAACCGATTTTCTTCTTTGTCTAACAGAAGGCCCCTTGTCAAAATCAATTTCAGGCAATTATGAATGCTCTTCTGGCTTCAAAGGCATGCGACGTTACTGGAATTGTTGCTATTGCTTGCGCCCGGCATGGATGTTTTGTGCCGAACTCTCTTGTTGATCTATTCAAAGGGGAAGGCCAACGACATATTGATTTTGGTATTCTAAAGACCATCCTTTTAACCCATTTCGATCCCGATCAAGGCCTACTTTTGTTTTACGACATTGTTTGTCAATATATAGTCCACTTCTTTGACAGGATCGGCATCCATCTTCCCCCTGGCCTGGAGGTTGACGCTGCTATCGGCCTTTTCCATGTCCACGCACACAAAGATGACTGTTTTTTTAGATTTGCTTCCACCTTTATTCCCGGCGCCGGGATTGTGGCCGGTGAAATACTGGAATCATTATGGTCAACACTTAACAAAGTTTCGCCTAGTGCTCGAACGGCAACCCTGGCATATAGAGCGGATATTTTGGACGATCACGCAACCGATTCAAATCACAAAAAAATGCTCGGGATCGTGTCGTCTTTATGTAAAGGTTATGTCAAGGCATCTGATATGCATATACATGCACAGGAATACTACGATAACCTTTCTGGACAAGCCGGCGTCACAGCAGTGTCAAAATGGAAGGCCGATATTGAAAAGGCCGAGTCTGGCCGACGTAACAATCTTCCAGCAATGAACATTTATGCGGCTAAACAGGAGAAACTACCTGAACGTCAAATGCACGACCAAAGTTCTACGGGAATTGCGTTAGATAGATGGATGGATTTGGCTTTATCAGTCGAGGATAAGCAGTTAGTATTGATAGATCTATCATTCGGCCATACTAAAAGTAAATTTCAGACTAAAATTAAAGGCAAAGGTCCGGAATCTCCGACGAGGTCCTGGAAATGTTAATCCACAAACAATTCAATCTGATCGAGAAGAGCTCACGGCTTTAGTCCTTCAGCTCAAACAGGCACAACAATCAGCCGGAGTGGCTGAACCAAATGCCCCCGTTTCCGGCAATTTCGGATCTCAAGTTCTATCAGATATATGGGATGATCTGGCGTTTGACCCTATCGAAACGATATCGGTTTCTTCAGTACCTAAACCCATTCAGGCCGAGGTGCAACCGAGTAACGAGATGTCGCCGGGTACAACACCTAGAAACACCATCGGCACAATAGGCCCTTTTCCGATCGAAGATCAAATAATTGCTATTCCTTCAAATGGGAACACGAGCATTGTTTATCGAGATCTCGAACTCACACATCGTATCCGTCGGGCAGAAGAACAATTGAATCATATTTGAAACCTAATCGCGGAAAAGAGTTTCCAATTTTCTCATGTCATTCGTGTGTCCCCCCGCAAGGGAGTAACGACACGTTCTCGGGCAGCGGTGAAAAAGCTTAATAACCAAATTGCAGAACACGGCCGAATGTATGGTAGATGCCGAGCAGCCATTCAAATCCTAAAGGCCGATGATATCATTCTGTCCCGGCTTAGAATACTAACTCCTACGGACGTCGGTGGAAGTACTGCAATGTTAAATCCAAACGCCCCGGGGTCCACCCGAATCAAGTTGTCATGGATCTGGCAAACATCTGGCCGACATATCGTAGAGCTTCCTTTGTCAAATACTCCACATGCCGACTCATCAGACTCACATGTTCCGATGGCCGACCGTGTTCCTGAGGGCTTTGAAAGCTTATCAGAATGTATGTTTCATTCACGTTCCCCCATTCTCTGTTTCTCACTTTTTTTAAGTTCGGCGTGTCCATTGGCTGCGTGCCCGAGCTCAGCATATGAGATGGCAAGAAGAAGTCACATTAATCACGTATGAAATGCAATGGACTGTGAGATATTTTGCTTACAAAAGTAAAATTTGGTCCGAGACTCTTCTTTTGTCGCCCGACAACCTTCCTCAAAGTGCCGGAGCTCTAGCTTATGCAAAACGTAAACAGTCGTCTTGGCGGACTCATTGTATTAAAACAGATCGATTATTTACTCTTATTAATAATGCTTACAAATCTCCTTTGTAATTAATTCCTTTTCCTATTAAAACCTTCTTATCTCTTATCCATCCATCAGCAATGAACGGAAAACCTATCATGCATCGTTTCAACCTCCTTAATGCCCGAAACAGTTCTTCGATTAGTATAAATACATCCATCCAAGAGTTATTATATTACGCAGAGTCCAGATTTGGTTCTATTTTGAGGTCGATGGTAAATACTAATGAAAATCGGCTTTCTTGGTGTCAAAAACTTCTTTATCGGGAATTGGTAATTAAAATTACTTATAATTATATTGTCTAAAACTAATATATACTAAACAGCGGTTTGTGTTATCATACATAGGTTTGGCGACTTCCATCGGCCACACGTTACAGGTCCCGATCATTGTCCGATCTTTGGCCGATAGCATGGCTCTTTTAGACGAGGATGACCTCCCTCTCGCCTTTGATTTGGATTTTAAGATGATGCTGGATGTTGACCCATCCTTCCAGCATAGACTTTGCCAATTAGTCGACGTTTACTCTTCTGCCTGGTGGAAAAGAAATATGCCTCGGAGCCTCGACCTGGCCGAATTATTGGATGCGTCATCTTTCAAAAGATGCCTCGAAACTCATAAAAAACAATTGGCCGACCCCGAAGATACCACTTCGGTTATCCCCCCCATTCCAACATCTCCAACATCTCCCCCTCCTCATTCCTCGGCAAACTCTTGTCCGAAATGTGGTCATTATTCCCAGATTCTCTCTAACGCTCTTCAGGACTTAGTAAACGTCCATGAGTTATCAAATACCATGGTGGCATCGCACGAGGCCCAGTGGAATATCAGCATGCGCCGAGCTTCGACCTTCAATCTTTTACACGAAGCCGCTGTCATTAAGGACGTGGCCGATGTGGCCGGCTCACCCTCGGCCACTCCCGTGATCTCCCCGGATTCTGTGGCCGAGACCGTAAATTCTGTGGCCGAGATCGCCAGAAAAAACCTTGCTCGTTTACAATCTCTACCCCCTTCCTCTCATAAATGGACTTGGGGCGAGCGTCTCTCGGAAAAAGAAGTCTTAGATCTTGGACGGTCGGGAACCCGTCCGAAAAAGAATATGCATTCCGGGTATGACGTATCTTTGATTGATGGGAAAAGGTATGGAGAGGACTCGTCTATCCCTTCAATGCCTAAATCAAGCGACATTATAAACAACTCGGGGGCTCAATCGATAGACATAATCCCAGAACTCACAACTCACATTTCAATACCCTACTTCGAAAATAAACAGTTTACCTCCTACGATCCTCTCGGGAAATCCAGGGCGGCGTCGTCCGGACGGAATGAAGGGCTCGGAAACACTTCGGGCGGTAGCCCCATTGATGATACTGCCATCGAGGATTTGTGGGAACCGGATCAGAGTGAAGGCCCCGGAATGCCCTCGACAGGATCAGCCGTTTTTGATACTAATATAGAGGATTTGTGGGAACCAGAGAACGTCATTAACAGCGAACAAATCGAAGATGTATGGAAATCGGAGACTCCGGCCGAGGCGATAGAGGACATTTGGGAGTCAGACAAGGATTCGACAGCCGATATGCGTTCACCTTCTATTGACGAGGTTTGGGAATCAGATCATAATCAAGAAAATCCGCCCGAGGATATTGAGGATTTGTGGGAACCGGCATCGGAGCAGGAAAATAATCAGGAAAACCCGGCCGGGGATATTGAGGATTTGTGGGAACCTGCATCTGAGCAGGAAAATTCGGAGCCCGAGTCGGAAAAAAATTCAAGTGTCCCTACCGCTAACTCCCAACTCATGGTTTCGCCTTCCAGAATCACAATCCCTGTCGGTAATCGTCTTTTCCCCTTGTCCGATGTCTGGCCGGACCTCGATATGGAGGTCCCGACTAACGCCCCTAATTCGTCTCTCGATACCCCGGCCCAAATCCCATTTCGTCAGTTTGGTCCTGAGGATTTTCCACATCTTCAGGATCACATGTTTGAAGACGCGAATTCTGATTCGGAAAGTGACGGCCTTTATGCTTGATAAATATGTTGTAAATAGCCATGTTAATAATGATCAAGTATTGTTTTTTGAGATCTTAGGCCCCGAGTTTGGTTTTTTTTTTTTCAATTAAATTGGATTTTGCTCTTTGGCCGGTCATTCCACTCTAATTAGGGAGATGCCGATTACGGATGGGCGGGATCCAGTGAACTGTCCCTGATTTCGATCAAATAGTTATTTTTAATGTCGGGATGAGACAACTAATGTGCTACACATGTTACCATTTAGTAATTGTATATTGAGAAGAGAGCCGGACCAATTGTTGAATTCTCGCTGGGCCGAATATTGATTATCACTTTGGTTTAGAGATTCTTCTTCTTTAATGCTTTAAATATGTTTCTAAGTTTTTTTTGTCCTTTTCCGTTAATAGTCTGTATATGCCGTGCAATATTGTAGCAAAGCCGAAATTTATGTCGGCCCCGAGCACTCACATGTCGGCGCCGGTTGTGGCCATTTTGAATAGCATTCCCGATATGGTAAGGTATTCCCGGATTCCCGGAATTCCGGGAATCCGAACCCTTCGGCACAGTGTGTCGGCCCCGGGAATCGAACAAGTCGGCACAGTGTGGTGCCCCTATGTGGCAAATCCTACCATGTACCGTCGTCACCGCGTCAACATCATGAACCCGCGAGAAGCTCTTAAGGTTCCATCCATAATCGTAATCAATTGGATTGCCATGGACTAAAATAAGCCGATG
>Ga0137361_10002033_pt1 | contig 12780 bp, 8 predicted proteins | sample Mad1_80_16metaG_FD_104923 | JGI IMG/M metagenome (GOLD analysis project Ga0137361, IMG submission 104923) | Vadose zone soil microbial communities from Angelo Coast Range Reserve, California, USA - Mad1_80_16 metaG | ecosystem: Environmental > Terrestrial > Soil > Vadose zone | place: USA... | reverse complement strand
GGCTCCAGCGTTTCCACAGCGAACAGCGGGATCAATCCAACCATCGAACGGATTTTCAGGAAATGCTCCTCGCCGTTGGGGAGCTTCAACACGTCGTAAAAAAACCCGTCGGCATCATCCCACAGCGACATACCGCCGGCGCCGAAGTCGTTCATGGCGCGAGCAATGTACACGAAATGTTCGAAAAACTTGCTGGCGACATCTTCATAAGCAGGGTCTTCTTTTGCCAGCTCGAGGGCGATCGCCAGCATATTCAGGCAGTACATTCCCATCCAACTGGTGCCGTCGGACTGTTCGAGGTGTCCTCCAGTAGGAAGAGGTGCGGAGCGGTCAAAGACTCCGATGTTGTCAAGGCCGAGGAACCCGCCCTCAAAAATGTTCGCACCGTCAGGATCCTAGCGGTTTACCCACCAGGTGAAGTTCAGGAGCAGCTTGTGAAAAACTTTCTCAAGGAATCCGCGATCGGCGACGCCACGCATGCGCCGCTCAATTTTGTAGACGCGCCATGCAGCCCAGGCATGAACAGGGGGATTCACATCGCTGAAGGACCACTCGTATGCCGGCAATTGGCCATTCGGATGCATGTACCATTCGCGCAAAAGAAGGATAAGCTGATCCTTGGCGAAATCGGGGTCGACGAGTGCCAGGGGAATGCAGTGAAACGCCAGGTCCCATGCGGCATACCACGGATACTCCCATTTATCCGGCATGGAAACGATGTCGTCGTTGTAGAGATGAGTCCAATCCTTGTTGCGGCCTTGCCAGCGGCTGTCGGGCGGCTTAGGACCGGCCGGATCGCCTTCGAGCCAGGTGCGCACGTCATAGTGATAAAACTGTTTGGACCAGAGCATTCCTGAGAAGGATTGCCGCATCACGGCTTTCGCATCGGCAGAGAGCTCTTTAGGAATTCTTGCGGCATAAAACTCTTCGGCTTCTTTTTGGCGCGTCGCGAAGAGGCCGTCGAACCCAGCGTCAAAGTCATTCGTGCCGGGAACACCCTGGCTGCGCTCCTGCGTACCAGGAGATACGAATCCACCCACCGTGCCCGCACCGATATCCATTGCGCCGAGAGGCTCAAGGTCGGTGAGCCGCAGCTTGAGCGTGACGGACTGGCCGGGGTCAAGCTGCAACGGATAATACGCAGCCATTTTCGTGCCCATCTGCTCAGGATTGACAGCCGCCTTGTTGCCATGAAGTACATATTCGTGGAAAGCGTCCTTCACGAAGGGTGAGCGATTTTTTCCACCAAAAAGGAGCGCATTGTTGGTCTCATTTTCCGTGAAAAGCAACTCTGGTTGGCCGCCGCACAGCAGCCAGCGCTTGCCGTACTGCCAGTGCTGCAATTCCGCGCAGTTACTTCCCGGGACGCAGGCGGCTTTTCGCGCGACCGGGCGACGAAGGTCCTTGCCCCAGGACCACGTGTTCCGAAACCAAAACTGTGGCAGGATGTGCAGCGCAGCAGCTTCCGGCCCGCGATTTACCGCAGTAATTCGAATGAGCATGTCCTCGACGTCAGCCTTGGCGTACTCGACAAAAATGTCGAAATAACGGTTCTCAGAAAAAACGCCTGTATCGAGCAATTCGAATTCGGGCTGGCTACGCCCCCGGCGACGATTCTCTTCCACTAGGGCTTCATACGGAAATGCGGCTTGCGGATACTTGTAGAGCATGCGCATGTAGCTGTGCGTGGGCGTGGAATCGAGGTAGAAGTACCATTCCTTAACGTCCTCGCCGTGATTGCCCTGATTTCCAGTGAGGCCGAAAAGGCGTTCTTTGAGAATGGCATCGCGTCCGTTCCATAGCGCCAGCGCGAAGCACATCATCTGGTGCCGGTCGCAAATCCCGCCGATGCCGTCTTCTCCCCAGCGGTAAGTACGCGAGCGTGCGTGGTCGTGCGGGAAGAATTCCCAGGCCGTCCCGTCCGGGCTGTAATCTTCGCGGACGGTTCCCCACTGCCGCTCGGAGAGATAGGGTCCCCAGCGCTTCCAGTGCTTTTTTCGAAGACGCGCTTCTTCGAGCCGGCGGTCTTCGGTGGTCTGGATTCGTGGCATGGTCGGATGGCCCTCGGCCAAAAGTTTCAGGCTATGGTCGCACTATTCCCAGATAGCAACAGCGTTAGCACAGCGGCGCGTGCCTGTTCCGGCAAGTCCCGCACGCTTCAAAGTGACTCGGACTTTAGATGCGGCAGTCTGCATCCTGGCTCAAAATCGCAGCAAATGGAAAGGCTATGAGTATAAGGCAGCGGTGTCGGCGCACCAGCCCGCCAATTCGGTGATGGAATCGGCCGGTCCCTGCACGACGAAGCGGCGGTGATAGAGCAACAAGGCGCGCAACCCAGCCAGCTCTTCCCCGCCACCAGCTCGCCCGGGGCCACCGTGCAGGCAACTCGGCACAACGTTCCCGTGGCCCGTGTGTTGCGCCCCAACGGCTGAATTGACGGCCAAGACTCTTCCATGGAGATCGCCAATTCCAAGAATCGTTTCGCGAGTGAAACTGGCGTCATTGGAAAAAACCGAGGCCACCAGCGAACCTAATCCTCGGCGCGTGATGGCAACGAGATCCTCCAAACCGTCATAAGCAACAAGAGTCGCCACGGGACCGAAAACCTCGACATCATGAACGTATTTTGCATCGCGTCCATTTTTGCAGGACAGAAGCGCCGGCTGCACAAACGCGGATTTCTGCGAGTCGGCGTCAAGCGGCTGGAAGTCTTTGTCATCGCCAAACAGAACCTCACATTCCTCTTTCAACTTGACCAGTCCTTCCATGCACGAAGACTGCTGCGCTTTGTTGACCACCGGCCCTACGTTTGACTCCGGGTTGCGAGGATTACCCACCTTCATGGACCTCAAGCGTGCAATGACGGCGTCGCCGAAAACCTTGAACTGCTGCCGCGGAACCAGGACCCGCCGGATGGTGGTGCACTTCTGACCGGCTTTCAGGGTCATCTCGCGGACAACTTCTTTTACAAGCAGGTCGAACAAATCCGTGCCGGGCGCACATTCGGGCCCGAGGATTGCCGAATTGATGCTATCGGCTTCGATGTTGACACGAACGGAACGGCGCAAAACGTTCGAGTGCGAGCGAACGCGCGCGGCCGTGTCACCTGAGCCAGTAAACGAAACGATGTCTTCCTCTCGAACATGGTCCAGCAGGTCGCGAGCGGAGCCGCAGATGATGGAAATCGCTCCGGGCGGCAAAATATCCGACTTGATGATATCTTCCACCATCCTGTGCGTCAGCCAAGCTGTGGGAGAGGCCGGCTTCACCACAACGGGAACACCGGACATCAGTGCAGGCGCGGCTTTTTCGCAGAGACCCCAAGCGGGAAAGTTAAACGCGTTGATAAAAACAGCCGCGCCTTTCGCTGGCATAAGAAAATGCTGCCCAACGAACGTGTTGCTCTTCGACAAAGGAATCAGGGCGCCTTCCTTCAACATTTTTCCTTCCGCCAGCGCGCGACCGATTTTCGCGTAATACTTCATGGTGTAAATAGCACCGTCCACGTCGAATGAGGCGTCGGCCTGGTTCGCTCCCAAGTTCAAAAGAGACAACCGAAAATACTCGTCGCGGCTTGCCGCCAGGACCTCGGCGATTTTGCCCAGCATTTCAGCTCGCTGAGCGTAGGTGAGTTGACGAAGCGCGGGCCCCCCTTTGATGCGTGCAAATGCCAGAGCCTCCTCAAGATCAACTCCTTGCGAAGATATCCGCGCCAGCTCGTCCCCGGTGACTGGATCGATGAGCGGCTCTCCAGAACCGGTGCCTTCGCCCCACTGACCATTCACGTAGTTCGGCAACTTCATCTGCATGCCTCCGTTGATTCACAATCTCGACCCAAAAAGGGACTGTTGAGAATGATACGCGAACTCCAAGCATCGAAACAAATAGTGAATAATACTGCATATTCACTTGGATTGGAACCCCGCCTTACGCTCATGCAGCTCCACAGACTTCATTGCAACAGACACAAACAAAATAGCTTACAGTCTATGGTTAGGTTCTCGAAGGCTGTCGAACATGCTTGTGATGAACCTCCAATTCCCGCTTGACGCTCGGGAGGTCAGATGTATTATAATGCATGTCGAGTTCGTGAGCCCATGAGCACAACATCTACCACAAGTTCCAAAGTTGTGAGTCTACAACGGCCCACGCTGATTCCCGATGGGGATTTCCTGGTCTTCCTTGGGAAGCGAGTTCGTCAACTACGCAACGTCCGGGGTATGACCCGCAAGATCGTGGCGCGGGATGCGGACGTTTCGGAGCGCCACCTGGCGCAGCTCGAGGCCGGTGAAGGAAACGTTTCCATCGTTTTGCTGCGAAGGATTGCCGCCGCGCTCAACGTTTCTCTTGTCGAATTGTTCAGCCCGGAAACCGAAGAGCCTGCCGAAAAACAGATGATTCAGCGATTCCTCGAGCGTCTTCCCAATCACCGTGCAGAAGAGGTGGTGCTTCGGCTGATGCGGGATTTCAGCCCGGGAGAGAAGGCGCGCCGGCGACGCATCGCGTTGATCGGGCTGCGGGGAGCTGGGAAGTCCACGCTGGGGGCTAAGCTGGCGGAAGAAAGAGCGATGCCCTTTATTGAGACAGATCGCGAGATTGAAAAGGATGCAGGAATTCCGCTGGCGGAAATCTTTGCGCTTTGCGGGCAGTCCGGTTACAGGGCAATCGAGAGGCGCACGCTGGAACGAGTGCTGAATGAAAATGAGCGTGCGGTGCTTTCCGTGGGAGGCGGCGTGGTATCTGAAAGGGAGACCTTCGACTACCTGCTTGCGCATTGCTACACCGTGTGGGTCAAAGCGCAGCCCGAGGAGTACATGCGGCGGGTAATAGCGCAGGGCGATTTTCGCGTCATGGCCGGGAGCGACCACGCCCTGGAGGACTTGCGGCGGATCCTCGAGGCGCGGGAGCCTCTCTACCGGCAAGCGGACATGGAGTTGGATACTTCGGGGAGTTCGGTGGAAGAGAGTTTTTCAAAATTGAATGCGAAATTGCAGGCGGATTTGCAGTAGGAGGAGTCCCGTGGACGTTGTTGCCGCTCAAGAATCGCAGGCGAAGGCGGAAGCAGTCGATTTTCAGACCGATCCTTCGCGGTACAAGCACTGGCGTCTCGCGTTTGACGGGCCTGTGGCCACGTTGACGATGGACGTCGCCGAGGACGGCGGAATCCGCCCGGGCTACAAACTGAAATTGAATTCGTACGATCTCGGCGTGGATATTGAGCTGCATGACGCCTTGCAGCGCATTCGATTCGAGCATCCGGAGATTCGTTCGGTCATTATTACCAGCGCAAAGAACCGCATTTTTTGCTCCGGAGCCAACATTTATATGCTGGGGCTGTCCTCGCACGCGTGGAAAGTGAATTTCTGCAAATTCACGAATGAAACCCGGAATGGAATCGAAGACGCGAGCGCGCATTCTGGGCTGAAGTTTCTCGCGGCTTGCAATGGAACGACGGCGGGAGGCGGCTACGAACTGGCGCTGGCCTGCGATGAAATCATTCTCGTTGACGATCGCTCTTCGGCGGTCAGTTTGCCGGAACTGCCCTTGCTGGGAGTCTTGCCGGGAACGGGCGGACTGACGCGGATTACGGACAAGCGCAAGGTGCGCCGGGACCATGCCGACATGTTCTGTACCAACGCAGATGGCGTTCGCGGGCAGAGAGCGAAGGAGTGGCGGCTGGTGGATGAAGCCGTCAAGCCGCAGCAGTTTGCGGAGCACATCACACAGCGAGCATTGAAACTGGCCGAGCAGAGTAATCGCCCGGCTAATACAAAAGGCGTTAATCTGAGTCGCCTAAATAAGACTAGTGATGAAGCTGGCTTGCATTACGGATTTGTTGACGTGCAATGCGATCGTGTGGCTCGCACGGCAACCATCACCGTCCGAACACCGGAGTCGGTTTCGGAAAACAGTCTGGAAAAGGCTATTGCGGCAGGTGCGAATTGGTGGCCGCTCCAAATGGCGCGAGAACTGGATGATGCCATTCTGACTTTGCGCGCCAGCGAACTGGATTTGGGGCTATGGATTATCAAGGCGTCCGGAAATCCGGACGCGGTTCTCGCCATCGACGATTTCATTTTGAGTCACCAGGAGAATTGGTTCGTTCGCGAAGTTCTGGGAATGATCCGACGGACTCTCGCGCGGATCGACGTCACTTCTCGTTCCATCTATGCCATCGTTGAGCCGGGATCCTGCTTCGCCGGCACGATGCTGGAATTGGCGGTTGCCGCCGACCGCATCTACATGCGCGATACACAAGAAGGCGATAGCGTTTCGACCATGACGCTTTCGAAAATGAACTTCGGACCGCTGCCGATGGTCAACAAGCTTTCCCGGCTGGCAGCACGTTTCTATGGCGATGAGACGCAAATGGCACGGCTGCGCGGCAAGATTGGAAAAAAACTTTCCGCGCGCGAGTCGCTGGATGCGGGCCTGGTCAGCGCCGCGCCCGATGATCTCGACTGGGAAGACGAAATTCGCCAAGCCATTGAATCGCGGGCTGCGCAGTCCCCTGACGCGTTGACGGGACTCGAAGCCAATCTGCGCTTTGGACCGGAAGAAACGTTGGAGACACGAATCTTTGGCCGGTTGTCCGCCTGGCAGAACTGGATTTTCATCCGCCCGAACGCGGTGGGGGCGAGTGGAGCGCTGAAGGTGTATGGAACGGGCGCGCCGGTGAAATTCAACTGGGAAAGGGTTTGATGGACGGGCTTGAGCCTGGACTGCCGAGGAGATCGCGATGATTAACTACACGGAAAAAATTCCGAACAACGTCGATTTGGGAAGAGACCGCGTGTTGCAGCGCGCGTTGGAACATTGGCAGCCCGCGTACATGGGCTGGTGGTACGACATGGGGCCAAACGAGAGCCACAACTACGAAGTGTACTTGCGAACGGCTATCAGCGTGGAGCCGGACGGCTGGGCGCAGTTCGACTACGTGAAGATGCCTGAATATCGCTGGGGCATTTTCCTGCAGCCGCGCGACGAGAAGCGCGAAGTCAATTTTGGAATTCACAAGGGGCAGCCCGCCTGGCAAGAAGTCCCCGGCGAATATCGCTCGACTTTGCGGCGCGTGATTGTGACGCAGGGAGACACGGAGCCGGCTTCGGTAGAACAACAGCGGATGCTAGGGGCTTCCTGCCCTTCGATGTACGATCTTCGAAATATTTTTCAAGTGAACGTCGAAGAAGGGCGTCATCTGTGGGCCATGGTGTATTTGCTGCACCGCTACTTTGGCCGCGATGGGCGCGAGGAGGCTGAGTCCTTGCTCGCGCGGCGTTCGGGAGACGCGGATAATCCGCGCATTCTCGGGGCTTTCAACGAGCCGACGCCGGACTGGCTGGCCTTCTACATGTTCACGTTTTTCACCGACCGCGACGGAAAATTCCAGCTTTGCGCTCTGGCGGAGTCCGGTTTTGATCCCCTTGCGCGCACTTGCCGCTTCATGCTGACCGAGGAAGCGCATCACATGTTTGTCGGCGAAACGGGTGTCGGGCGCATTATTCAACGGACTTGTGAAGTCATGAAAGAAAACAAGGTTGAGGATCCGTCGGATGTGCGGGCGCTCGGCGTGATTGACTTACAGACGATACAAAAATACTTAAACTTCCACTACAGCGTCACTCTCGACCTTTACGGCTCGGATGTTTCCTCGAACGCCGCAAATTATTATACCAGCGGACTGAAAGGGCGCTTCCGTGAAACCAAGCTGGAAGACGATCACGTGCTGGCGGATGCGGTATACCCGGTCTCTGAAGTTGTGGGCGGAAAAATCATCACCAAGAACGTACCAGCGTTGACGGCGTTGAACGAACGCTTGCGCGACGACTACATTGATGAGATTGCCGATGGAGTGGGCCGCTGGCAGCGTGTGATTGATAATGCCGGAATTCCCTTCCGGTTGACCTTGCCACACAAAGGCTTCCACCGTGAGATTGGCAATTTTGCCGGGCAATGTATAAGCCCTGATGGAGAAGTCTTGAGCGAAGAAGCTTGGAAAAGCCACGAATCCGAATGGCTCCCGAGTTCCAAGGATTATACGTTCGTCCAATCTCTGATGAGTGGACGAGTCGTCGAGCTGGGGAAATTTGCAAACTGGATTGCTCCGCCGCCTCGCGGGATAAACAATCAACCTTTGAATTTTGAGTACGTGAGGTTTAATTAGCTTGAGAGAGTAAAGGCGCAAGCTTCTGCGAAGGGCGGCGATCCCTGCAACCGATCATAGACATTCACGTTCACATCATGCCGTACCACATGATGAAGCCATCAGCCCATGAATTGATGAAACAGGGCCGCAAGGACTACGCAGATGTGGAACGCTATTGCGCCGATCCAAGAGCGTTTCTCGCATTTCTAGACAGTCTCGGAGTGGAACGCGCGGGGCTGATCAACTACGTCGCGCCAAGAATCATCGGATTCACGCCGGAGGTGAATGATTGGAGCGCGAAGTATTGCAGCGCGGCTCCGGATCGCCTCATCGCCTTCGGCGGAGTGCTTCCGGGGACGGTCGCCGATGCAGGCGCGGAAGTGGACCGCCTTGCAAAACTTGGGATTCGCGCCATTAAGATGCATCCATCTCACCAAGCGCTTTCGCCCAACGATTACATGGATGGCAATCGTGGTCTTGCTGCGGTTTACGAGCGGGCCCAGGCCAACGGCTTGCCGATCATGATTCATACGGGGACTTCGATTTTCCCCGGTGCGAGAAATCTGCACGCGCAACCGATGCTTTGCGATGATGTGTGCATTGACTATCCGGAGCTGGTGATCATCCTTGCGCATGGCGGCAGGCCGCTGTGGATGAACGAGGCGTTCTTCCTGGTCCGCCGGCACAAAAACATGTACATGGATGTCTCCGGCATCCCTCCGCAGAAATTGATGGAGTACTTTCCGCGAATCGAGGACGTGGCAGACAAAGTTTTATGGGGCACGGACTGGCCTGGTCCAGGTGTTCCGGCGATCAAGGGGAACATTGAGAAATTCAACGCTCTGCCGATTGGCGCGGCGGCGAAGCGCAAGATTTTGTACGACAACGCGGCGCGGCTGTTTCCGCGTTAGACTATTTTCAGCAAAGCCGGCAATGCAGCGGCGAATGATGCAATCCGCGCGGCCACTGACGATTTCGCATCGGTCCGGCAAAGCTACGGCGAGGTGATTGAACTTGACCACATTGCCCATCGAATCGCAAAAGACGGCACAGATACGATTCACGCTGAACGGCGAAGAAACCGATGTTTTGTTTGCGCCCTATAAGACCTTGCTGGAAGTCCTGCGCGAAGATCTTGGCCATACGGGCACGAAGCACGGCTGCGAACTGGGTGAATGCGGCGCTTGCGCCGTTCTTCTGGACGGCAAGGCGGTGCTTTCTTGCTTGGTGCTTGCGCTCGAGTGCGGTGGCAAGCAAGTCTTGACTGTGGAGGGCCTCGGGGAAGATGGGAAGCTGCATCCTTTGCAGGATGCTTTTGCCGATCTCGGAGCAGCGCAGTGCGGCTATTGCACGCCGGCGATCTTGGTGACCGCGAAGGCTCTGCTTGACCAAAACCCACACCCGAGCCGCGATCAAATCCGCGAAGCGATTTCCGGAAACCTGTGCCGCTGCACGGGCTATCTGCAAATTTTCGAAGCCGTCGAAGCCGCGGTTCTTAAGATCGCGGAGCAAAAGAATTCCGGAGCATAAATGGCACAGCGTAAGCACGAACACTTGGCCAGGAGGGCGCATGGCGAATGAAAACGATTCGCGAACGACTCCCGCCGACGATCTCAATGCCAGCCGTGACGAGCTTCGCGTGATTGGCATCCCCCGGCGCAGAGTCGATGGCCGCGCGAAAGTGACTGGCCAGACGCGGTTCGCTGACGACATTTTCTTGCCGCGCATGGCGCATTGCAAGCTGTTGCGGTCTCCGCATCCGCACGCGCGCATCCGAAAAATCGACACGACGCGCGCCACCGCTTATCCCGGAGTTTATCTTGTGCTGACCGGGAAAGATGTTCCCATACAGTACGGAATTCTTCCGGTCAGCCAGGACGAGCAAGCTCTGTGTCTCGACCGCGTGCGGCACGTGGGAGATCCAGTCGCGGCGGTCATCGCGCGCGAGGAGCTGACAGCCTTCGAGGCACTGGACCTAATTGATGTCGACTACGAGATCCTGACAACGATCTCCAGTCCCGAGGAAGCGCTTGCGACCCCCGTGCCGCGCATCCACGAATATGGCGAAGAGGGGAACATTCATAAACTCGTGGCGCTCGAGTTCGGCAACGTCGAGGAAGGCTTTGCCGAGGCCGATGAAATCTTCGAAGACACATTCTTCTTCCAGGGAAACACGCATCTCCCTATCGAGCAGCACGCTTCCGTCGCCATTAAAGATCCCGATGGAAAGCTGACGATCTGGTCCAGCACGCAAACACCACATTATGTGCATCGTGCGCTCGCCAAGGTCCTAGAAATGCCCGCGGCCCATATTCGGGTGATCGCTACGCCGAACGGCGGTGGTTTCGGCGGAAAGAGCGATCCGTTCCATCATGAAATCGTTGTCGCCAAAGCTGCGCTGATGCTCGACCGGCCCGTCAAGATCTGTCTGACGCGCGAAGAAGTTTTTTATTGTCACCGTGGCCACCATCCGGTCCTGATGAAATTCAAGACCGGCGTCAAAAAAGACGGCGCGATTACGGGAATGCATCTGCAGACGTTGATCGACGGTGGCGCCTATGGTTCGTACGGAGTCGCAAGCACGTTTTACGCGGGCGCGTTGCAAACCACGACCTATCATATTCCGCGCTATCGTTATCAAGGCTGCCGCACCTTCACCAACAAGCCGCCGTGCGGACCCAAGCGCGGACATGGCACCCCGCAACCGCGCTTCGGCCAGGAAGTCCAACTCGACAAGATCGCTGAGAAACTGAAGATCGATCCGGCGGATCTGCGGCTCCGCATCGTGGAATCCTCGAACGCAATGACGGCGAATTTCTTCCGCCTCGGAACCGTCAATCTTGCCGAATGCATTCGCCGCATCGTCAAGGTTTCCGGTTGGAAAGAGAAATTCCGTAAACTTCCGGATGGCCATGGCGTCGGTCTGGCCTGCTCTGCCTACCTCACCGGCGCGGGGCTTCCGATCTACTGGAACAAAATGCCCCACTCGGGAGTTCAACTAAAATTCGATCGCAGCGGCGGCGTCAGCATTTTCTGCGGCGCGACGGAAATCGGGCAAGGCTCAGACGATGTTCTCGCCGGAATCGTTGCCGAAGTTTTGGGCATCGATACGTTCGACATCCGCCTGTTCACCGGCGATACCGACCTGGGACCCGTGGATCTTGGCTCTTATTCGAGCCGCGTCACGTTGATGGCCGGAAACGCGGCATTGCAAGCTGCCGAGCGAGGAAAAGCAATCATCGCCGAAGCCGTTGCGGAAAAACTCGAAGTGCCTAAAGAAAGGCTACGCTTTGCTGACAAGCGCGTCTTCGATTCCTCCGCGCCGGAAAAGGGTCTCACTTTTCAGGAAGCGGTATGCATCGCCGAGGCTCGCTTCGGTACAATCGGCACGGTGGGTTCCTACACGCCGCCGAAATCGCCCGCGTTGTACAAAGGCGGTGGCGTAGGGCCGTCCCCCACCTATTCCTATTCCGCCGCTGTTGTCGAGGTCGAGGTAAATCAGGTTACAGGCTGGGTCACCGTCCCAAAGATCTGGATCGCGCACGACATCGGCCGCGCGCTGAACCCTACGCTCGTGCGCGGCCAGGTCGAAGGCAGCGTCTACATGGGGCTCGGCGAAGCCCTCATGGAAGAGCAGGAATTCCGCCGTCTTCCCAAGAAACTTTCTCATGCGCTGGTGCACAAATTCCCTTCGATCCTGGAATACAAGAGCCCCACCTCGCTCGACATGCCCGACGTAATCACCGAGTTGATAGAAGAGCCGGATCCCCGCGGCCCGTTTGGAGCAAAGGAGGTCGGTCAAGGCCCGCTCCTGCCGATCATGCCAGCGGTCGCCAATGCTGTCTACGACGCTGTCGGAGTGCGCATCGATGAAATTCCAGTCACACCGGAAAAAATCATGAAGGCGCTCGCCGAAAAGAAAGCGGGGCGCGAACCGCGTTTCGGCCCAAGCCATTTTCCGCGCGTCAATTGGCCGGAAGCCCTGCGCGTTCCTCCACCGTGGGAAGGCGGCGACGGCAATGCCTTGAATGACGTTCCGCGGCGATCAAAGACGGAATCGAAGAAAGAGAAGGTCCTCGCGCCATGATGCGCTTGCCTCTTTTCGAGTTTCGCGCGCCGGGTACGCTCGAAGAGGCCGCGCGCATTCTTGACGGCGAGCGAGCAAACGCAATGCCGCTCGCGGGCGGCACGGATCTGCTCCCCAATATGAAACGGCGGCAACAAGTTCCGCGCACGCTGATGAGCCTCCGTCACATTGAAAGCTTGAACCGCGTCGCACAGAACGATTCCGGCTCCCGGCTTGGCGCCTGCCTCACGCTCTCTGAAATCGTGGCAGACCCCCGCTTTCGAAATGGATTGACCGCTCTGGCACAAGCTGCTTCGCTGGTGGCCACTTCGCAAATCCGCAACATGGCGACGCTTGGCGGAAACATTTGCCTGGACACGCGCTGCAATTACTACGATCAAAGCTACGAGTGGAGAAAATCGATCGATTTCTGTTTGAAAAAAGACGGCACGACTTGCTGGGTCGCGCCGGGAAGCTCCAAGTGTATGGCGGTTTCCTCAACGGACACCGGGCCGGCGCTGATGGCGCTCGGCGCAAGAGTCCGCCTGGTGTCGCGCTCCGGAGAGCG
>Ga0137361_10002030_pt1 | contig 12788 bp, 12 predicted proteins | sample Mad1_80_16metaG_FD_104923 | JGI IMG/M metagenome (GOLD analysis project Ga0137361, IMG submission 104923) | Vadose zone soil microbial communities from Angelo Coast Range Reserve, California, USA - Mad1_80_16 metaG | ecosystem: Environmental > Terrestrial > Soil > Vadose zone | place: USA... | reverse complement strand
TCATTAAAAGGAGCGATAAGTGTGTTTTCGGCATTTTCAGGAAGCGCGCCCGCCGATACCGGGATCGGCTTGATCTCATCTACTGAACCGGCCTGGGCCGCGGACGGTCGGACGGACAGCGCGAGCTCATCGTGCCACCCGTGATAACCGCCTTCGAACTTCAGAATCTTCTTGCGCCCAGTGTAGGCACGCGCAAGGCGAACTGCGTTGTAGAGGGGATCCGATCCGCCGCCACCATGCAGGCTCGTCTTCTCCGCATAGGGAATGATCTCGGTGAACGTTTTGCAAAGCTCCACTTCCCGCGGATGCGGTTGAGCGAAAAGAATGCCCTCGTTCTCCATTACGTTGATCACGGCCCGGCGCACCCGGGGCTCGTTGTAGCCCAGGCTCGCCGGACCGTAGGACGCGTGATAGTCGATGTACTCGTTGTCGTCGACGTCCCAAATCCGAGCTCCAAACGCCTTCTTCATATACAGCGGGAAGGGGGCGTAATATCGGCCGACGCCCTGCACCCCGGCCGGTGAGTAGTTTCGAGCCTGTTGGTGCAGTTGGCGCGACTTCTCGACCGATACCTTGACGGGTACTTCGATGTCACCGACCGGCGGAGCTTCGCGTTCCCATTTTGCGGTCGCCATGTCACAGGTCCTCCTCATTCTCCGCACGTATGATGGTTGAGACTACCAGGCCACGCTTGATGAGGTGGCTGATCATTTCCCTGGATCACCCGTACGTCAAACGAAGCACCTCCTCAGGTTCTGCCACGATCAAAGTGCTGAATAGACATTCCCCAAGCCGCCATCGGTGACGAGAACCTGGCCCGTCATGAAGTTCGCTGTAGTCGCGAGAAAGACAACGGTAGCGGCGATCTCTTCCGGCCTGCCCCACCGTCGGAGAGGCGTCTGTCGAGACGTCTGCCGCCGGACGTCCTCGCTGTCAACGGCGTTCATGCGCGTATCGATCCAGCCAGGGGCGATGGCATTGACGAGAATGTCGGGCGCCAGGTCCTCAGCAATCGAGCGCGTGAAACCGAGGATTCCCGCCTTGGCGGCGGCGTAATGCGGCGCGCCGGGCATTGACAGCAGACCAGCCACCGAACTGATATTGATGATTCGCCCCTGGCCCTGTCGCCGCATCGCGGGGACCGCGGCCTGGCAGCACAGGAAAGTGCCCGTCAGATTCACGTCGATGACGGTCCTCCACGTGGCATCATCGATCTCCGAGAGTCGGGCCCTGAGAGCAACTCCGGCGTTATTGACCAGCACGTCGAGGCGCGCGAACGTCTGCAGTGTCTGCTCTATCATCCTCGAAACGGCACCACGCGAGGATACATCCGCCTCGGCCGATATGGCCTTCGGGTACCCGGCTTCCGCGATGGCCCCGACAACCTCCTCGGCCTCCCGCTTGGACCGTTTGTAGTTGACCACAACGTGGGCACCAGCGGCAGCGAGGGCGAGCGCGCTGGCGCGGCCGATTCCGGTTCCACCCCCCGTCACGATCGCGACTTGATTGGAGATCTGTCCCAAGCGTGTTCCTCCCGCCAGCAAGGTACCTCGTTGTAACAGTCACGATCGAGTTCAGGCCTTGAACGACAGCTCCGCGTAGTTGATCAAGTTGTTCGGCCGCCAGTTGAGACCGGCTATATTGTCTCGGGCGGTCAGGTAGAACCCGGTCCCGATGTAGAAGCCCCAGGGAGCATCGTCGACGATGATTCGGTGCGCCTTCTGACCGAGCTCCCTCCTCTTGGCAGCGTCGGCAGTGTTCAGCGTCTGCTCGAGGAGAACGTTGGCTTCCTTGTTGTCGTAGTTGACCCAGTTCGCGACCGAGTTGGAGCCTGTACCGAAGAAGAGGCCCAAGGAGTACCCGGGGTCTGCCACCCAGGCCGCATCCTGCACCAGGACCGCTTCGGCTTTCCGGGAGAAGTACTGCTCCTGATATTTCGCGGGCGTGAGCTTCTCGATCTGCGCGTCGATGTCCAGCTTCTTGAGCTGGGTCTGGATCTGGATTGCGACCTGTTCGTGCTCGGGCCGACTGGCGTTCTGAGCGAGCTTGAACGAGAACGGTCCTTGCCCAGCCTCCTTCAAGAGTGCCTTCGCCTTCTCGAGGTTCGTGGGGTAATAGGGCCAGTAGTTGATGGCCGCAGGGTAGTCCTCTGGCGTGAAGCCCTTCAGCAGGCGAACATTGGGGTTACCGAAATAGACCGTCTTAATGATCTCGTCGACCGGCGAGGCATAGGCGATCGCTTTCCGGACTTTGACATTGTCCAGCGGCTTGACCTTGTTGTTCAGGCCAAAGATGATCCCTTCGTTGCCCCGGATCGAGATCACCTGGACCCCCGGTCGGCCCTGCACCTGCTGCCGCTCTCGAGAATCCAACTCCTTGACGATGTGGGCCGAACCGGCGAGCAGGAGCTGCAGCCGCGTGGCCGACGACGGCACCTCCCTCCAGATCACCTGCCGGATCTTCGGCTTCTCGCGATAGTAGTTCGGGTTGACCTCGAACACGACTTGCTGGCCTGGCGTAAAGTTCGTCACCTTGTAGGGACCGAACGTGGCGCTGTTCTTCCCGAGCCAGTCCTTGGCCCACGGATCACTCTGGGACGCGTGTCTCTTGGCCTCCGTCGAGTCATAGATGACGGGGTTATTGAGCGGGGTCGCCTGGACTATCGGCAGGAGCGCGTTAGGACCGGACAGGTTGACTTCCAGGATATATGGCTGAACGACCCGGATCGCCTCGGCGTTCGGAACCGAGGACGACTTCATCATCCACGTCCCAGCGGTATTGAGCGTGAAGGCACGTGTCCACGACCACTTCACGTCTTCAGCGGTGAATTCGTGACCGTACTCGCTTTTGACCCCCTTCCGGAGGAAGAACGTGATCTTCTTTCCATTTCCGGAGGTCTCCCACTTCTCCGCGAGACGCGGCTCAAGCGGAGCGGCGAATTGCGGGATCCCGACTCCCTCGGAGCCTTTCTGGAACCTGTACGAGGTGAGAAATTCGTACATGAAGATCGGAAGCTCCCAGCTCTCGAGCGATGCTCCGAATTCGGGATCGAGGGAGACAGGAGTGGCCGAGACTGCGACAATGAGCTGGTCCCCTGCTGCGGCCGCCGCTGCCGCAGGGACCGAAAGCGACTGCTGCCCGGCGGTGGCCAGGCTGCTAGCGGTGAGCCAGCCTCCTAGCGCTGCCATGTCTCGCAAGGCCTGGCGGCGGGTTAGTGCGCGATCATACGGTTTGTCTGCCATAGTCGGTCCCTCCTTGACCCCCATTTGTTCATGTCCCCAGGGTTTCCGTGACGTGCCGCCATCTTCAGACAGCCAGGGGTGGAAAGGACTGCTTCTCCCAGGCTTGCTGAGCACGCAGCTCGTGAGCCCGAATACATGCCACCCAGTGCGCCTCCCCCACCTGGACCTCCTCGGGCGTCGTCGTGCGACACGCGGCGATGGCGGCCGGGCAGCGCGTGTGTAGGTGACAGCCGCTCGGGAGGTTAATCGGGCTCGGGATCTCTCCCTCCAAGACGTATTTCGGCCGCTTGACTTCCGGGTCAGGAACCGGGACTGCCGAGAGCAGTGCGCGCGTATATGGATGACTCGGCTGCTCGAAAAGCTCCTCGGTCGGGCTCATCTCGACGATCTTACCGAGGTACATCACCGCCACCCAGGTACTGAGGTACCTGACCGTCGTCAGATCGTGAGAGATGAATAAGTAGGCGATGCTCAGGCGTTCTTGAAGGTCGATAAGGAGGTCGATGATCTCCGCTCGAGCTGTCGGATCCAACGAAGAGACTGGTTCGTCAAGCACGATGAAGCTTGGACGTGTCGCGATCGCGCGGGCAATACCGACGCGTTGCTGCTGCCCGGCTGACATCTGGTGGGGATAGTACTCCGTCAGCTGACGGCGAAGACCAACCAGCTCAAGGAGCTCGAAGACCCGATCTCTGCGCTCGGCGCTCGTGAGCCTTGTGTGGAGCCGGAGTGGCTCAGCGAGAATCTGGCCCACAGTCATTTGGGGATCCAGAGAATCGAACGGCTCCTGAAAGACGAGCTGCAGCCGCGGGCGCAGGACACGCAAACTCTCTTGGGACAGCGAGGTCAAGTCTCGGTCCTCGAAGAGGATCCGGCCGCCAGTAGGCTCGATCAGTCGCAATACACAACGTCCGACCGTGGTCTTGCCAGACCCGGACTCACCCACCAGGCCAAGTGTCTCCCCTGGCGCGATCGAGAACGAGACATCGTTGACCGCCTGGAGCGCCTTCGTTGACCGGGCGATCGAGAAGTGCTTTACGAGATGCTCAACACGAACAATCGGCACCATTAGTTGCTCTCAAGAGCACGAACGTGGCACCGCACGAAGTGGCCAGGCGAGGTCTCCTGAAGCCCTGGCATCGCTTCCCGACAGATCGGCTGCACCAATGGACAGCGTGGGTTCAGGGGACAGCCACCAGGCAAGTCATAGATGTTCGGGCTGGTTCCGGGCAGCAGCCTACGGCCCCGCTCTCGCGTCGTCGCTACAGACTTGATGAGTGCCTCGCTGTACGGATGAGTCGGATGGCGGAAAAAGACCCGCACCGGCGCTTGCTCGATGATTAGCCCCGCATAGAGAACCGCGATCGACTCACAGTGCTGGGCGATGATCCCGAGGTCGCGCGTGATCAGAAATGTCGCAGAGTGTAGCTCGTGCACGAGCGTATGGATTAGGTCCAGGATCTGAGCCTGGATCGTCACGTCGAGGCCACTTGTTGGCTCGTCTGCGATCAGGAGGCGGGGATTGCTCGAGAGGGCCATCGCGATCATGACGCGTTGGGCTATGCCGCCGCTGAGCTGATGGGGGTACGAGTGGAGGCGCATGACCGGATCGGGAATCCCTACCTTTTCCAGCATCAGGATAGCGTGGTCAGCCGCAGCTTGTGCATCGCGCGTCCCGTGGGCGCGGATGGCGTTGGCGAGTTGGCGACCGATCGGGATCAGAGGATTCAGCGCCGACTTGGCGTTCTGGACAATGAGTCCGATCTCGCGGCCACGAATCCGTTGCAGGGAGCGATCCGGCTCACGGAGAAGATCCCTGCCGCGATACATGACGGTCCCTGAGACGATCTTGCCGGGAGGATTCACGAGATTGACCAGGCCGGAGGCGATCACCGACTTGCCAGAGCCACTCTCGCCGACGATCCCCATTATCTGCCGCTCATCGACAGAGAGATCAATTCCGTTGACCGCCCTCCCGATACCCTCACTCGTATGAAACTCGATTCGGAGGTCGCGAACGTCTAACAATACCGACAAGCCCTACCTCCGAGTCGGATCGGTAACGTGGACGAGCGCTTCGCCGAGCAGCGCGAATCCGAGGACCGTCACGGCGAGCGCGACGCCGGGAAATACCGAGGGCCACCATTCACCCGTATATACGTTCTTGGCGCCGACAGCGATCATCGAGCCCCACTCGGGAGTCGGGACGCGCACTCCCGCACCGATGAACGAAAGGCCGGCGGTCAGAAGAATCGCCCATCCGATCGTGATTGAAGCGTTGGCAACGACGGGACCGATCGAGTTCGGAAGGATGTGCTCGCGTATGAGCCAGCGATCGCGGCCGCCGAGCGCCCGCGCCGCTTCGATGAACGGCCGCTCGCGGAGGAAGAGGACTTGGCTGCGGACCAAGCGCACGTAGATCGGGCAATTGATGGTCGCGACGACGTAGACGACATTTTTGATCTCCTGTCCAGTCACGACAACCAACGCCATGCCCAGGAGAAAGACCGGAAAAGACTGGACGATGTCGGACATCCGCATCAAGAGCTCCGAAAGGAAGCCACGGTAGTAACCGGCGATCAGCCCAAGCGGGACTCCTAGTACGATAGCCCCGAGAGTGCCCAGGATCGCGATGGTCAGGTCGGTCCGCGGCGAGGCGATCACCCGCGAGAAGACATCCATGCCATTGCTGTCGGTGCCCATAAGGTGGCGGAGGCTCGGTGGCTGAAGCTGATTGCCTGGGTAAGCAGTCCGGGCATCAAATGGGCCGATGACCGGGCCAACTACCGCAAGGACGATTGCAAGGGTGACGATGATCGCGCCGACGAGAGCGGTCGGCTGAGTTCTGACCAAGTAGCGGAGATACCGGGAATTCAGACCCATGGGTGTGGATGTGGACTCAATACCGGATCCGGGGATCGACCGCGAGGTAGAGAAGGTCCATCGCGAGGTAAACGAGCAGCGAGAAAACCGTCGTCGCGAGGACCACCCCGGAGACGGCCATGTAATCCGAACTCGTGATCGCTTGGACAGCGTACTGTCCTAGGCCACCCCAGGCGAAGATCTGCTCGATCAGCACGGCACCGCCAATCAGGTATCCATACGTGATCCCGGTCATGGTGATCACCGGGAGGAGGGCGTTTCGGAGCGCATAACGTGTCACGACGCTCCTGGGCAGCCCGCTCGCCCGAGCGTACATGATGAAGTTGCCGAGCAGAGCCTGCGACATGGTGGCCCGCGTCATCTTCAGGATGGGTCCTGCATAGACAAATGCGAGCGTGAAGGCGGGAAGCATCAGGTGGGCGACGCTCGACTGAAGCCGCCGCCAGTCCCCGTCCAGGAGACTGTCCACCACGTACATCCCGGTCACGTGTGGCGGGGGAGAAAGCGCAATGTCAATCCGTCCGATGGGTGCCGGGACAATCTGGAACTTCCCGAACAGAACGAAGACGAGAATCAGGGCCCACCAGAAGTCTGGCATCGCAACGGCCAGCATCCCGTAGCCTGAAGCGACGCGATCCGCGATTCCTCGAGGTCTGAGCGCCGTCATCATGCCGAGTGGAAGAGCGATGCAAAACGCGAGGATCAGGGCAAGCGTGATCAGTTCGAGCGTGGCCGGGAGTCGTCGCAAAACATCTTCGAGAACCTGACTGCTGGTCAGCCACGACCTGCCGAGATCGCCACGCGCGACATTGCCAAGATAGATCAGATACTGCTCCCAGATAGGACGATTCAGACCCAAATGCTCTCGGATAGAGTTGATGACGTCCTGGGTGGCAAGGGAGCCAGCAATGAGATAGGCCGGATCACCCGGCAGGAGGCGCACGAGGATGAAGACCACCGTGGTTACGCCCAGGACCTGTGGGATCAGGAGAATGAGTCGCCGGAATACGTAGCTCCGCGCTCTCATCTGAGTCCCTGATCGCGGTCGCTGCGGTGCAAGCAGAGGGAGCGCAGTTCTGTCATCGCCATGGCTCTAGCTTTGACGCTTGCCGAGCGCCGTCAACCGCGCAGCAGCCGTTCGGCTCCCTGGGATCTCGGGCCGTATCGATTCCGGCTCGCTGTGGGCCAAGTACCAGTCAACGATCTCGCTGCCGGTGGCCCTCCAGGCCTCCCCCGACTCGATAATGTACGCGAGCGCGTCCTCGAAATACTTGATTCGGAACGGCTGTCCCATAAGCCAAGGGTGAACGGTGATCGTCATCAAGCGCCCCGATGTCCGCCCCGACTCACGCAGCCCTTGGAAGGCTTCTTTCAGGAGGCGACCGAAGCGCATGATTGGCACGTGGCGAACGTAGTGGCTGACCACGTCGTCCAGATCGAGCAGCACGGGAATCGACACGAGTAGCCCACTCGACACCTTCATGCGATACGGCTGCTCGTCGTTCGGCCAATCGCAGACATAGCGGACTCCGGCCCTCGCGAGGAGTTCCGGGGTTCGAACTGACGCACTATATTCCGGGCCTAGCCAGCCGGCCGGTCGGGTCCCGCTCACCCGTTCAACACAGGCCAGCGCCGTCTCGATGTATTCTCGTTCCTCCTGCTCACTCATGCGCGATGTGATCATCCGTGTGACCGCTACACCGTGGCCGATGAACTCCCAGGCGCGCTTCCGGGCCTCCTCGACGAGGCCGGGGTATTGATCCGCAACCGTCGCATCGATCGCAAACGTCGCCCGTACACCGTACTTGTCGAGGACATCCATGATCCGAAAGATCCCCACCCGGTTCCCGTACTCGCGATGCGAATACGTCCGCACATCCGTGACCGAACCGTACTGGAATGGAGTCCCGGTGGGTGAAACGGAATACGCCCCCGGCGCAAGCGACCAGTCGTAATGCTCCGCGGCGACGATCACACAGAGAGCGACCGGCCGGCCCTCCGGCCATTCCAGGCGAGGTCGAGTGTCAATGGCGGAGAAGCCGTAATAGGGATTGTCCATGCCGGGCATCCGCGCCTCGGCCACGGCTAGGCCTCCGCCTTGCGACATGCCGCATTACGACCTGAAAAGACCCTACCCAAACGTCCCGCCCGGTCGAGCGTCTCGATGTGCTTCAAGAACTGGTCGTAATAATTCTCGTAAAAGTACCCGGCGATCTCGTCTGCCGTCGTTTGCCAGACACCCTCCCGAGAGAGAACGTAGCTCAAGATCTCGTCGAGGTACTGAATGCGATGAGGCTGCCCGATCAAGAAGGGGTGCAGGGCGATGCACATGACTCGACCACTCCGCTGGCCCTCGCGATAGAGCACGTCGAATTGATCCTTGCAGATTTGAACGAAATACTCCCCTTCGAAGCCCTGACGATAGTAAGTGTGCTGGAACATCAGTGAGTCGTTGAGCTCGACCGTGTACGGCACCGTGATGAGCTGCCCGCTCTTGACCCGCAGGGGCATGGGCTGATCGTCCCAGAACCAGTCCGCCGTATAGATCAGCCCTGCGCGTGCCATCAGCTCAGGTGTATGAGCCGTGTTGGTGATCGCCGGGCTCAGCATGCCCTTGAGCTGCTTGCCCGTATATCGCTTTACTGTCTCGATGCAGTTTCGATAGAGCGCGAGTTCCTGCTCCTCAGTAGCGCCGTAGAGGTGGCGGGTGTTGTAGATGCCATGGGCCATGAAAGCCCAGTCACGCCTGAGCATCGCATCCCGCACCGCAGGAAAGTGATCGAGGACCGCGACATTCAGAGACACCGTGGCCTGGACTCTGTAGTGATCCAGCACTTCCAGCATGCGCCAGAACCCGACCCGGTTACCGTAGTCGCGATACGCGTAGTTCATCACGTCGGGGTGGGGAGTGCGGGGCCACGGATCGCTCGCCTGATTGAACGGCGGAAGATACTCGTAGTGCTCGACATTGGGTGAGATCCAGAGAGCGAGCGGGGCACCGTCAGGCCAGCGGATGCAAGGTCGATCGATGATCGGAAGGTAGAGGTCGTAGTCGGAAAACATCGTGCCCTATCTCGCTCGGAAACGGAGGTTTGACAGTGTAGAACGCGGTGTCACGAGGATCCCTCGACGCCGGGGTCCGTCACATCCTCCCCGCTGCCGCCAAGCTGAAGCGTGAGATGCCTGGCCGCAGCGAGTACGATCGGGATTGCCGCTGCTGCCGCACCTTCTGTGAATCGGCTGGCAGGACCGGACGTCACTAAAGCGAGCAGATCGCCGCGAAAGGTCCAGACCGGTGCCGCAATCGAGCGCGAACCAGGGACGCGCTCACCCGCGCTCGTTGCGTAGCCCCGGCGATGGATGAGCGCGAGCTCCGACCTGAGCCGTAGCAGCGCCGCACTGGAACAGGGCGGGTCGGCCGCTTTGCACTCTGCGAGGCAGATCTCTCGCTCGGCCTCCCTCATGAACGCGAGCAGCGTCTTCCCGGCGGCCCCAAGATGAAGGGGCAGAGGAACGCTGAGTTGGAAGGAGAGCTTGATCTCATGGTGACTCTCAACCTGAAGCAAGTGGACGCGGCGGCAGTCCTGGCACGTGGCCAGGCCAGTCGTTTCTCCAACCCGGTCTCGCAACTCCCGCAGTAGCGGCTCGGCCTGTCGCTCCAAGTCGACCTGACGGCCGAGCGCTCGCGAGAGTTCCAGAGTTCGGAAACCCAGGCTGTATCTGCGCGTTCGGGGATCGTCCATCACATACCCCTTGCGCCTCAGGGCCACTAAGAACCGATGCACCCTGCTCTTGTCGATGCCGAGCCGTCGTGCGATCTCGGTCACGCCAAGGTCACCGCTTGAGCTCAGGAAACAAGACAGTACGTCGAGCGCCCGCTCAGCAACCTCAGAACTGGCTGGGCTGCGGGGAACCCTACCGACGTTGACGTCTATGCTCAAAATATGAGACCTTCGTTGCAAAAGTGCGAACATCCTAGGCGCGATGTGCCGACGTGTCAAGGCAGAAGGCCGTGAATGCAGATGAACGTGAACGCCAGGCGCCACAGTGTGTTTAGGGCTCAGGCCGCGCGTGCCACCCTTCTGGCGATACCCCCTCGAGATGAAGCGACATGCCGGGCGTAGGTCGACGAGGAGATTAAGCTGTGCGGGCAATGCGGGCCCTTGCAACGACCGGCTTTTGGGGCACCGGGTTTCTACAGCCGGTGCCGGAATGGACGGGGCTCATCAGCAACCTGGCTTTCCCGTATTCACCGCCCGAGCTCGACGGCGGCCAGGTCTACCGGTTCTGCGCAAACCACTTGCTGGAGCTGGATGACCCAGGAGAGCCTTTTAGGATCGAGTACGCCAATATCGGCCAGCCAGCCCAAAGACGCGCCGAGGGAGGCCTATGATGACGAGGCTCTCGGAGCTCGCCACGCTCGTGCGCTCAAAGAACGCCGGACCTTTCACGCTGACGATCGACATCATCTTCGCCGAAGACAACACATACCAGTCTGTCAAGCAAAGTGGCGTGATCAACCGGGAGCTGTTCGCTCAGCTCTACCGGGTCCCCCAGGATCAAGTGCTCCTGTTCACACACGATCGTGCATGTGCCTTCAGGGCCTCGTTCCCCCGCACGATTGCCTCAGGAGATCCTGAAGACGGTGATGTTTTTGGTGGTCAACAGCACGGACCTCTCGTGGATCTGGAAATACCGGTCGGGAGAAGCCCAGAAAGTCGTGCCGCCGAAAAGATCACCGCCCCCTGAGATGAGGCGTCGCGCAAACCGGGCTGATTGCCGCCGCCATCCAGCATCCCCCGCACCGTTGGCGCCGCCGCTACTACCTCGATAGGATGATACCCGAGTACGAAACAGGGGGTCTCGTGGGAAATCCACATCGAAGACCCAGCGCCTCCCCTGGTGCGCCCACCATCACCGCCACTACAACTCGCACACCGCCCGCCGACCAGAGGAGGCTGAAGATCCGATTTGCCTTCAGAGTACGGCGTGATCCCAAACGTCCTGATCGGAGTGTCCTCCAAAGCGCGGCTAGTATCGAGTGCGGCAGGTAAACCCTATCTTAGAGATCATGGTCAACGCGGCGCGCGCCGGCGGCACGGTCGCACTCAATTGTTATCAGCGCGGGTTCGAGGTGGGCGTCAAGGCCGATCGGTCGCCGGTGACGGAGGCGGACCGCGAGGCGGAACGGGTCATCGTTGAGGCGTTGCAAGCGCGCTGCCCGAACCACGGGGTGTTGGGCGAGGAGCTGGGCGAGTCGGGCCCGCGCGACCGGCGCTTCATCATCGATCCCATCGATGGCACGCGGAACTTTATTCGCGGAATCCCGTCGTGGGCTGTGCTCATCGCGCTCGAGGAGGCCGGCGAGGTGACGGCCGGGTTGGTCTACGAGCCAGTGACCGGCGTGCTGCACACCGCGTTCCGCGGGCAGGGGGCCTGGCGGGATGGCCAAAGGATCCACGTGTCCACGGTGGACGCACTGGACCGGGCCCTAGTGGTCCACACGTCGGTGAACGTTCTCCGCCGGGGACGCTACTGGGAGGGCTTCCTGCGCCTCGCGGAACGGACGGAGGTGCAGCGGGGCTTCGGCGACTTCTCCGCGTACATACTCGTCGCCGAAGGGAAAGGGGAGATTGCCCTGTCGACGACGGCGAAGGCGTGGGATGTTGCGGCACTTAAGGTTCTAGTCGAGGAGGCCGGCGGACGTTTCACGGACCTCGAAGGCAGGTCAAGTATCTACAGGGGGTCGGTATTCGCGACCAATGGGCTGCTCCATGATGCGGCGCTGGCCGCGATGCGCGGGGACACCGTATACAAGATGCCCCCATGCTGAACGGGTCGCTGTCCTCGGCCGCGCGCTTCTCGAACGCGCGGAAGTTTCAGAAGTTTCGGAGAAGTTGTACGTGGTGGCCCCATCAGCGGATTCGAACCCGCGTCTCGGTCTTGAGAGGGCGAGCCCATGGGTAGTGATTCCGCCAACTCCCACGCCGGGTGCCACGGCCCGGTGCCACTCAAGACTCCAGCCTGCTCCGGGGATGTCGCTACTCATTTCGATGATCCCCAGCAGGTGCATCACAGCGCATGCGATCACGAAAGCTCGGCTCGTACGCAGCGCTCCGCAAGAGCAGCACAGCCCCAGAGACACGGCTCGTAAACACCCCACTCTGCATAGACCAGCTAAAAAACAGAAACACAAGTGTGTATTCCGCTTTCAATCTTCGCACCCCCGGAAGTAAGGAATGGGAACCCCCGGATAACTCCGTCGAAAGTCCTCAATACCTTGCCCTAGGCGGACCAGGTTCGGACGCCCCATCTCGTACTCTTTGATACGGAAGAACCACGAGGTCTTGTAACACCTATAATCTGTAATAACCTATAATAGTTAATAATATATAAAAAATGATTTATGGTGGAGGGTAAGGGATTCGTAGGCCACGTCTCCAATAATCGCGCACTTTTGCAGCACACCAGAGTGCAAAATGCGGCAAAGCACGGCACTCCACGCAACCAGGCGCAACCAGGTTTCTGCCGTTGTCCGGGAGGCGAAGCACTACTGTGTGGACCGAGACGCCGATCTCCAGGACGTGGTAGCCGACCCTCCACGCCTTCCTGGTTAGGAAAGGGTGGTCGGTGATGGGCGCCACCTACCGGAAGAAAGGCCGG
>Ga0137361_10002025_pt1 | contig 12799 bp, 12 predicted proteins | sample Mad1_80_16metaG_FD_104923 | JGI IMG/M metagenome (GOLD analysis project Ga0137361, IMG submission 104923) | Vadose zone soil microbial communities from Angelo Coast Range Reserve, California, USA - Mad1_80_16 metaG | ecosystem: Environmental > Terrestrial > Soil > Vadose zone | place: USA... | reverse complement strand
TTTCCTTCGCTCGCGACACTTGGAGCGAGGCGAGCGTCCCTTCGAGTGAGGCTCGCGACACTTTTTCCTTCGCTCGCGACACTTGGAGTGAGGCGAGTGTCCCTTCGAGTGAGGCTCGCGACACTTTTTCCCTCGCTCGCGACACTTGGAGTGAGGCGAGCGTCCCTTCGAGTGAGACTCGCGACACTTTTTCCCTCGCTCGCGACACTTGGAGTGAGGCGAGCGTCGCTTCGGGTGAGGCGCACCACACTTTGAGCGCCGGCCGGCACTCTGAATGAACCGGGCTCTGCTCTGTAAAGCCGATGACCGTTTGCAGAATGGCGATTTCCTGATTAAGAACCGCAAAGCGCCCATTCTGTTGACACGCGCAAGAAGGCCTGCGTTGTTCGAGAGAAGTTAACTCTATACCTGTCTGAACCGTGGAGCAGCTATTCGAGCGTGGGCTGATGCGCGACTGCATTATGGACGTGCCGCGTCCGTGCCGCTCAAAAAGCCACTAGAAATTTCCCTGGCAGGATGCGGAAAAATACTCCGAGAAGGCAAACCGACACTGTAGCGAAAAACCGGCGCTTCATAAGAAGCTGTGAATGAATTACAGGTCAGGCCGCATTCCCTCGTTGTGAAGGAGGGGAATACACTCGGCGAATTCATTCACAGCTGCTTCCAAGAAATACCGGCGCTCATAAGAGCGCCGGTACAGTAAGAGCCAAAACGCTCGACTCAATAGTTTTGCAACACCTACTCGTTTGCGAGACAGACTTCACCGGCAATGTCCGTTTGTACGGTGAAAGGATTGGTGGAGATGGTCTTGCCGCTGAAAAAAAGAACACCCGTTGCGCCGGCAAATCTCCCGGTGCTCGTGTCTGGATGGATGCGGCTCATGACAGTAACATGTCCCGTCGCAAGATCGTAAAGGTACACGTTGCTGGCCTTCAACTGCCCGTGAAGCGTTGTGATGGTGAAGTTACCAGTAAAGGTGACAACGGTGGGGTCGGGTGTAGGAAAACCAGGACTGTTGAAGATCGTCTCTGTTGTCCCGTTGAGGATTCCCGCATTAGTGATTGTCCCAAGCACCGCATTGCCACTGTTAACATCAATCAACTTGCCTTTGGCTTGTTTGCAATCGCGGTCGCGTGATTCCGCTGATGCGGATTGTTCCAGGGTGAGCAAACAAAAAGTCAACACGACGGCAACGAGCGTCATGCGTACTCCGGTCTCTGCGTTCATAGTCTCTCCTTTTCAATCACCAGGCAGCTTTATCGCTGCCTTCAACCTGTTAACGCGACATTGAGACGCCAACTGGCCGGAACTTTTTTGAGATTCCGGGGCGAAGCTTTCGGCACGCGAGACCGCGTTTCAAATTGACTTGAACGCCACAGGAACATATTCTCTGCTCGCTGTTTTATGACGCAGCCGTCGCCACGAAATGTCACGCAGATGCTCATCGAATGGAGCAACGGGGACCGGCAGGCGCTGGACAGGTTGATTCCAGTGGTATATGAGGAATTGCGTCGTCAGGCTAGCCGCTACCTGCGCCGTGAGCGCCCCGACCAGACTCTCCAGACCACGGACTTGATTCACGAGGCATACCTCAGGCTTGTAGATCAAAAGAAGGTATTGTGGCAAAACCGCGCCCACTTCTTTGCCATCTCCGCGACGTTGATACGCCGCATCCTTATCGATCACGCGCGGCGGCGCCGCCGTGCCAAGCGTGGCGGGTCCGAGGTCGCCCTGATCCTGAATGAAGAACTGCTGGCGCCGGCTGAGAAATCGGACTCGAACTTGTTAGCGCTCGATGAAGCCTTGACGCGTCTCGCCGCGATCGACAGCCGGCAAAGTCACATTGTAGAGCTGCGATGCTTCAGCGGTCTGAGCATCGAAGAGACGGCCGCAGTGATCGGTGTATCGCGGACGACTGTCAAAGACGACTGGAACCTGGCAAAGGCGTGGCTGCGGCGCGAGATCGGCGGAGGTAAAGCAAAGTGACGCCCGAACGGTGGCTGCATGTCAAAGACTTGTTCCGCTCGGCACTGAAGCAGAAAACGGAAGATCGCGCCGCCTTCCTCGACCGGTCCTGTTCGGGCGACGAAAGCTTGCGGCATGAAATCGAGTCACTGCTCGCGTCTTTCGAGAAGTCGGATAGCCTCTTCGCCGCCCCGGTAGCCGAAGCCGCGGCTACACTGCTTGGAAGCGACCGGCCAAAATCGTTTGAAGGCCGCCAGCTCGGCCAGTATGAAATCACTGCGATTCTTGGAGAGGGCGGAATGGGTGTGGTGTACCGCGCTCGTGATACCAGGCTCAATCGGCCCGCAGCGATTAAGTTTCTTGCAGACGAACTGGCGGACGCCACCGCCCGCCGCCGTTTTCAGCGCGAGGCGCAGATGGCGTCTTCGCTGAACCATCCGCACATTCTCACGGTCTATGATGCCGGCGAGTTCGAAGGCCGGCAGTATCTTGTTACCGAGTTTATTGACGGCGGAACTCTGGAGGATTGGGTCCGCGAGGAAAAGCGCACATGGCCGCAGATCGTAGAGTTGCTCACCGGCATCGCCGATGGACTGGCCACGGCGCATGCAGCGGGGATTCTGCACCGCGACATCAAACCTGCCAACATCCTGGTCGCCAGGAACGGCTATGCGAAGCTCGCCGATTTCGGTCTGGCGAGACTTCAGGATACCGAAGGACTTGACGTTACCCGGAAAAGCGAGGCTCCGACACATCCTGGCGTCGTCATCGGAACAGTTGCGTACATGTCGCCCGAACAGGCTTCGGGCAAGCCACTCGACACGCGCAGCGATATTTTTTCATTTGGCGTCACGTTGTATGAAGCCCTTGTCGGTTACAGACCATTCGAGGGTGCCACGACTCTCGAATTGATGCAGGCAATCATTCACCTGCCGCCGAAACCGCCCACTGCATCGATTCCGGTGGCACTCCGGATGGTGGTCGAAAAAGCTCTGGAGAAGGATCCGGCAGATCGATATCAGTCTATGCGAGACCTGGTTGTCGATCTTCGCCGCATTGTCCGCCAGTCGGATGCTCCGGCTACAGTCCCGGCAGATCGAAAGAAATCACTCCGATGGCTGTGGATACCGGCGGCGGTACTGGCGGTGATGCTGATTGCAGGCGTCTTGTTCTGGAGAAAGGATGCCGTGCGGCAGGAGCCCGTCCAGTACGTCCAGCTCACCAATTTGGCGGATTCCGCCTCGTCGCCAGCACTTTCGCCGGATGGCCGCATGCTCGTATTCATCCGAGGGTCGAGCACGTTTTTCGGTGCGGGGCAGATTTACGTCAAGCTTCTGCCCGACGGAGACCCGGTGCGACTCACGAACGATAGCCTCTTTAAGATGGGCCCAAAGTTCTCGCCGGACGGGGCGCGGATTGCATATACGACTACCGCTGATGGTGGTGTCACGTGGAGCACGTGGATCGTGCCCGTGCTTGGTGGGCAACCGCGGCCATTTTTGACCAATGCCGAAGGACTGACATGGATCCAGCCGCGTAATACAGGCATCTCCAGTCCGCCCTTAGTCCTGTTTTCCGAAATGACCGGCCGGGGCTGGCAAATGTCCATCGTCTCCTCGACGGAGAGCCGCACCGAGCAGCGAACTGTCTACATGCCGCCAGCGAACGGCATGGCGCACCGTTCTTATCTCGGACCCGATGGGAGGCATGTCCTCCTGATTGAGATGACCCAGAACTCGTGGCAACCCTGCCGGCTGGCGCCCTTTGACGGTAGCTCGCCGGGGAAGACTGTCGGCCCAGCCCCATCGCAATGTACGGAGGCCGCCTGGCACCCCGATGGGAAGTGGATGTATTTCTCCGCCAATACGGGAAACGGGGTCCACATCTGGCGGCAACGTTTTCCGGATGGGATTCCAGAGCAGATCACGTTTGGAGTCACGGAAGAAGAAGGCATTCATTTCGCCCCCGACGGGCATTCCTTCGTCACATCGATCGGCAACAGGCAGAGTACAGTGTGGATCCACGACTCCCGCGGCGACCGGCAGATCACCTCAGAAGGCTTCGCCTTTTTTCCGACCGTCTCACCCGATGGCAAGAAGGTGTATTACCTGGTGCGTGCCGGCGGCGCCCGGAACTTCTTGACCGGTGGCCTCTGGGTCGCGGACCTGGACTCAGGACAACGCGAGCGGCTGCTCCCCGATTTCCAGATGCGGCACTACACCGTCTCCGCAGACGGCCAGCGTGTGGTGTTTGTGGCGGCAGACGAAGACGGTCACACTCCAGTGTGGCTGGCGTCTCTGAATGGTCCTGCCGCCCCGCGGCAGCTCACGACAATCGATACCTGGAGGGCACACTTTGGTGCGCCCGGCGAAGTGGTGTTCGCAGGGGAGGAGAAGTCGCGGGTTTACATTTATCGCATCAAAGATGATGGCAGTGAATTGCAAAAGGTGATCCCAACTCCGATCGCTCCCTTTGGTGTGTCGCCGGACGGCCGATGGGTACCCGGGCCCGGTCCGACCCCCGAAACGGCGAAAGCGTTGATGGTCTATCCGGCGGGAGGCGGTTCTCCCACACTAATCTGCGGAAGTTGTTCCACGCCTCAGGGCATCGACAATGGACCCATGCCTGACCCTCTGAGCTGGACACCGGACGGGAGATTCCTTTATTTGAAGTTTGCAGCCTCCACGTATGCGATTCCTCTACGGCCAGGCCAGGTGTTGCCGCCTATACCGGCCTCAGGATTTCAATCAAGGGAGGCTTTAGCCGCCCTGGCGGGAGCCCGGCTGGTCTCGGAAGAAAGTGTCTTTCCTGGTCCCAACCCATCAATCTATGCGTTTATGAAAGTTGCCACGCAGCGCAATGTTTACCGAGTTCCCGTGCCATGAATGGTCCTACGGTATCTGACGATGGAATGACCCGGACCAAAAACACCCAATGGAGGTCTTAAGATGAATTCCACGCACATTCGACGTTTGTCGACGAGTCTGGCCGTGTCAGCCTTTCTCGCGGTGATGCAACCCTTACATGCGCAGCGCGCTGCCGATGCAGCGATCGTCCCATTCAAAATTCAGGTTCCTAATGCCGTGTTGACCGACTTGAAACAGCGGTTGTCGCGGGTTCGTTTTGCGGATGAATTCACGGAGGCGGGATGGGACTACGGCACGAATCTCGCGTATCTCAAGGGCCTTGTCGACTATTGGCGTGACAAGTACGACTGGCGTGCTCAAGAGAAGCGGCTGAACGAATTCGATCAGTTCAGGACCAACATCGACGGGGTGGACATTCACTTTATCCATCAGCGGTCGAAAAATCCGAATGCGATGCCGTTGTTGCTGCTCAACGGATGGCCAAGCTCGATCATCGAGTACGAAAAAGTGATTGGCCCGCTCACCGATCCCGCCGCTTACGGCGGCCGCGTTGAAGACAGCTTCCACGTCGTCATCCCCGCGATGCCAGGTTTCGGCTTCTCAGGCAAGCCGCGGGAAAAGGGCTATGACCCCGAACGGATCGCTCGCATGTGGGTACAGCTGATGGCGCGCCTCGGCTATACGCGCTACGCCGCACACGGCAGCGACTGGGGAAATGGAATCGCAACCCGCGTGGCGCTCGACGATCCCACACATGTGGCGGCATTGCATCTGGCCGGCTGCGGCGGCGCGCCTGCGCCGGCAGCCGCAAGCACCGGAAATCCGACACCGCCGGTACCGATCCCAAACAGTGCTGTCAACGCGGCTCATAATTTGGGCTACCAGGAGATTCAATCGACAAAGCCGCAAACATTGGGCCAGGGATTGAGCGATTCACCTGTCGGCCTCGCTTCGTGGATCGTCGAAAAATGGTATGGGTGGAGCGACCATCAGGGCGATATGGAAAAGGTCTTCACGAAGGACGAACTGCTGACGAACATCATGATCTACTGGGTCACCAACAGCGGCACTTCGTCGACGCGGATCTATTACGAGAGCCGTCACATGCTTGGCGGTCTGGCTCCGACGCCCTTCCCGCGGCCGGACGCCCGGGTGAGCGTTCCGACCGGCTGCGGTTCCTTCCCGTCGCAATACGATCGTCGCGGAAACCTTGTGGACACGATCAGCCCCGAAGCGCGCAAGGCCGCCGAAACGCGCTACAACGTCGTGCACTTCACGACGATGCAGCGTGGCGGGCACTTCCCCGCGTTCGAGCAGCCGAAGCTGTGGGTTGACGACATCCGCGCGTTTTTCGCTGCCGTAAGTAAACACGATCAACGCGGAAACCGATGAGCACGAAGTTCGGAGCAGCGGCGAATTACGCAAATTACGCCAAACGGGGAAGAGCCGCGGATTTCACTGTTACGAGTCCACTAGAATTCGCTAAAGTTCCCGCAACTTCTGGAGGTAATCGATATGGGACAGAGGACGACGAGAAGAGCTTTGCTTGTCCTGTCGTTGATGATCAGCAGCGCAGCCATGGCACTCGCGCATCATGGAACGGGCATTTCCTACGATCAAGATACTCAAATCACGCTTAATGGGACCGTTAAAGAATTCGTGTGGAGAAATCCACATGCCCAGCTGTGGGTCGATATCGCGGCGGGAGAATTCAAAGGTCAGAGTTATGGAATCGAGATGAACAGCCCGGGCGTCATGCTCCGTTGGGGTTGGAGTAAGAATACGTTCAAACCCGGTGATGAGATCACTGTTAAAGTGCATCCGTCGAAAACGGGCAGGGCCGTCGGCGAATGTTTGAATTGCGTCGTGGACATTAAGGGCAAAGGGACCGTAAAGCCGACTGACAACGCGGGCAATCAGTAGAAGGAGTCGAAGATGAGAAATCGTCTCATGGGATCGATTGCTGTCCTGACGTTGGCGGTAATTGTTTTTTCCTGGATTCCGTTCGCTCGCGCCGGCCAGGGTGCACGCGGGGGAAGGGGCAATGCGGCCGCTGAGCCGCCGAGTCCTCCACATGACCCTCACGATTTGAGTGGACTCTGGCTCGGCCAGGGAGGGGGCGGCCGAGGAAACGCCAATTCAGGAGCTGACCCGAAAGGTTTCCTCAAAGATGGCGGCATCCAGACCCAGTGGGGGCCCTCGTCGCCTTTGACTCCCGAAGGCCTGAAAGCCGTCAACGCCAACTTGTCGGGAAAGGGGCCGAGAGCCGTTCCACCCGTCTATTCGAACGACCTGCTCGGAGATGCCAATCCACCGGGCCTGGTCCGCGCGCTTGTCTACAACAGACCATTCCAACTCATCCACACACCCGACAAAGTCGTGCAACTGTTCGAATGGACGCGCGTTTGGCGTGAAATATGGACCGATCGAAAGATGCCCGACAACGTCGATCCTTACTGGGGACGCTGGTATGGGTATTCCGTGGGCAAATGGGAAGGGGACACTTTCGTCGTCGATACAGTCGGTATAGACGCGAGAGGCTGGCTCGACGAGTGGGGCGATCCGATCAGCGACCAGCTTCGGTTGACTGAGCGGTGGAGACGTCTGGACCGGGACCACCTCGAGCTTGTGCTCAACATCAACGATTCCGGAACGTACACGAAGCCCTGGACGACGAATCCGAGAGTCTTCAGGCTTCAACCCAAAGGCTCAGCCGGCGGGGAAATGCTCGAAGTTATCTTTGCACCAGTCGACGAGAGAGACTTCAATCAGAAAATCAGGGATCCCGCAGGCAAGAAATAAGGGAAGGGAGGTCGAGGTCTACTTGCCCTCGTTGGCAGAGTCCATTATCGCCAGCAGGTTTTCGACCTCCTGGATATGACCGTGCGTGGGATACTTGTTCACGTATTCCCGTAAGACTGCCTGCGCCTCGTTCAGCTTGTTACAGCAATGGTAAATCTGTCCCCGCAGTACGGTCGCATCGGCTACGGCGTCGCTGCGTGGAAAGCGAGTCTGAAGAAGATCCAGTTCGGCGATGGCCTCGACAAACTTTTCCTGGCTGGCGAGAGAGAGCGCGACATTGTAATGGCTCAAGTCAGTCTTGCCCTCGCGGTTTTCAGGATCGAGCTCGATCACCTTCTGAAATTCCGGGGCGGCTTTGACATAGTTGCTCTGGTTTAGAAGTTTTTCCGCCAAAGCGTATCGCGCCGAAACGGAATTGGGCTGCTTCAGAACTGCTTTTCTCAGGCCCCCGAGCGAATCGGGATTTTCAAGAAAGGATTCGACAGTTTGCGTGAATTGTGGGGATGGCAGAAAACGGCCAACTCGATCGACTTCCTCTCCCTGGCCGTCCAGAACCAAAACCGTGGGATACGTTAAAATTGCAAAATCTTTTTGCAATCGAATGCCGTCTTCCTCAGTTTCAGTGTTCAGCTTCAGCCAAACATACTTGTTGGCCATCTTTTCAATAAGCCGAGGCTCTGCAAAAGTCTCCGCGTCCATCTTCTTACAAAGCGTGCACCAGTCAGTGAACATGTCGGCAATAATCAACTTCTTCTCGGCTCGGGCTCTGCCTATGGCTTTCTCGTAGTCCCTTTCCCAGGTGATGTTGGAAGGCCGGGCAGGGATCGCTGCAATCGCCAACACGACTGCAGCCACAACAAGCCCCGCAGGGACTAAAAACTTAAAACTGAGAAGTTTCGCGCGTAGCATCGATTTAACAGGGGAATATATCACGCTGAATTCTTCTGTCGCAATAAATGGCTTGGCTTCTGTTAGTTCCAAGTCTATATTGGCCGCAAAGGCCGGTAATTCGGAACTGTAGCGCGGTCTTTGAAGGTGTGAATGAATTGCCGGGACAGGGCGTTCCCCTCCTGGAACAGGAGGGGTGGCTGCGCCAGTAAGAAAAAGGCGCGAAGCCTCCGAACCGGCGCAGACGGGGTGGTCATTATGGTAAATGTTGACGTTGAAACGTTATCCGGGACTGACCACCCCGTCTGCGCCTTCATAAGGAGGCTTCGCAGCATCTTCTTTATGGCGCAGCCACCCCTCCTCTCCGAGGAGGGGAACACCCTTCCCTGCAATTCATTCACACCTTCATAGTCTGTCCCCGAATTACCGGCAGAAAAACGAATGGGCCGGAAACAATATGGCAAACAATTCGGGAAGATCTTTGCGGCCATCGCGCTGCTGATCGTGACGGCCATCGGGTTAAGTTATGGCTCGCTGTTGCGCGGCTTGGATCAGGCTGCGGATGATTATAGCCAGGGGGATCCGGAGGCGGCGCTGAAGCGATACGAGAATATCGAGCAGCGTTTGAGGTCCGTGGGCGCCCTGCGAGTGATACCCGCAAAAGACCGGCGCAATCTCATATTCAACCAGGCGCGCCTGCTCTATGCGCTCGGGCGCTACGACGATGCCCAGGAGCGCATGGACCGCGAGGCCGAAGTCGCCGGCAGTTCCAGCAACGATGGCAGATTCCTTCTATTAAAGGGCGAAATCGCTTTTCGCAAGGCTATCAAGAATTATCGCGAATCGACTCGGAAGGACACGCGGTTGCTGGAAGAATCCCTGCACGCCGCCGAGGACACGCTGCGCGATTCCCTCCGGCTCAACCCGAACGACTGGGACGCGAAGTACAATTTTGAATACGTCAGTTATGTTCGGAATCTCTTGAACCAGGATCAGCAGGGAAAGATCAAGATCCTGATGGAGAATGTCAGGGTCGAAGAGCAGCGGCCGGCAACCCTTCCGGCCGAGCAGTCCCCTTGATGGAATTTGCAAGACAAGAATACTTCTGGCTGTTGCTCGTCATCCCCTTTGTAATCCTGCTTTGGGGGATCGGCCTACGGCATCAGCGACGGATGCGGATCCGGTTCGGAAACATCGAGAACCTCCAGTCCATCTCGAGGATCTCGTGGTCGGGCAGGCAATGGTTCCGCGGTTTACTGTTTGTGGCCGCGCTCGCCCTGATGGCGTTGGGCCTCGCTTACCCGAGGGTGATTGTCCGGGAACTTCACGCGGTGCCTGCACCCACGGATTTGGTTTTCTTATTGGATATTTCTCCCTCGATGTATGGACGCGACATGGACCCGAGCCGATTGGGCCGCGCCGAAAGAATCATCCAGAGATTCATTTATCTGAAACAGTCCCAGGACCGTTACGGCCTGATCGTGTTCAACTGGACCAGCGTGGTCTTGTCCTATTTGACGACTGATCCGCAAAGCATCCTGCTTTATTTCGATTATCTCAACCAGCAGGATATGCCAGAGCCCGGCACCAACGTCGGATCGGTGCTGACAAACGCGACGCGACTGGTCACCGCGGAACAAGACGTCGACCCGGAAGCCGCACAAAAGCGGCGCGTCATCTTCGTTCTGCTCTCCGACGGCGACGATACGGCGGGTGAGATCGAGAAGCCATTGGCCGACCTGATTAGATCGGGGATCAAGGTCTACGCCATCGGTCTGGGTACGGCGAATGGTTCGTACGTCCCGCTGGAGATGGCGGGAGGCTTGAACGGACAGGTCGTGAAATATCTCCAGCGCGACGGAGGGACTCGGCTGGTCAGCCACGCAGAAGCGAGAACCATGAGACAAATTTCCGAAAGAACCGGCGGACGGTTTTTCCGGGGTGAGAGCGACAAACAAGTGGACCAGGCAATCGAGGAAATCCTGTTTGCCGCGCGGCCTGTGTCCGGCTTTCAATCGAACGCTGTTCGCAAAGACTTGTATATTTATTTTCTGATGGCCGCCTTCGCATGCCTGCTGGCAGGCGCCTTTTTATGACGCAAGAACCGGCAACAAAAGAGCAAGGCTGGGAGATCATTGCCCGGATCGAGGAACAGATCCGGAAAGTGATCGTCGGCCAGGACGACCTGATCCGGCGCATCCTGATCGGGTTGTTCGGGCGCATCCCCTACTCGTTCAAAAAAGGTCAGGACGAGAAAGTGGGCTCGGGCCACATTTTGTTGGAAGGCGTGCCCGGACTCGCGAAAACGCTGCTCGTTTCCGCTATTGCCAATACCATTGAGGCCAGGTTCCAGCGCATTCAGTTCACGCCTGACATGCTTCCCGCCGACATTCTGGGAACAAGAATCTTCGACAGCAAGACCGGCGAGTTCCGCACCGAGAAGGGTCCTATCTTCGCCAACGTTATTCTGGCGGATGAAATCAATCGTGCTCCCCAGAAGACCCAGAGCGCGTTGCTGGAGGCCATGCAGGAGCGGCAGGTCACGATCGGCGAGACCACCTACGCTCTGGAAGATCCCTTCTGGGTTCTCGCTACTCAGAATCCAGTGGAGCAGGAAGGCGTGTTTTCGCTGCCCGAAGCGCAGCTCGACCGTTTTTGCATGATGGTTCGCGTGAACTATCCGTCGCCTGAAAGCGAATACCAGATGCTCTCCGCCAGCCTGGAGAAGACGCGGCTGGAGTCGGTTGCCGATCCGAGGGCGGTTCTCTTGATTCGGCAACTGGTGGGGCAGGTGTACGTGGATGACAAGATTCGCCGTTACATCGTCGCGATCGGCCAGAACACCCGCAACACGCGCGCGGACGCACTGCCGATTGTGAAGGAGATGGTCATGCACGGCGCATCCCCCCGCTCTTACAATCATCTGCTGGCGATGTGCCGTGCGGTTGCCTTCTTTCGCGGACGCGATTACGTTCTGCCATCGGATGTGAAGTACATCGCAACCGATGTGCTGCATCACAGAATCGTTCGCACCATCCGGGCCGAAGTCGAAAACGTGGGATCCGATGAGATCGTAGCCGAGGTGTTGAGACACACAGCGATTCCCTGAGAAGGACTATGGCACTGGCGCCGGAATTGGCCGAAGAGCTTCGATATCTGGAAATACGTGTGGCCCGGCGCATGCGGAGCCTGCGTTTCGGCCAGAACCGCAGTCCGTGGAAGGGCTCGGGCTACGAATTCGAGTCCCATCGCAAATACGAGCCTGGCGAGGATTTCCGGCGCATCGACTGGAACGTTTCGGCGCGAATGCAGGAAATCTACCTCAAGCGTCACTTCGAGGAACGGGAGGTTTCCGTATTTCTGTTGGTGGATGTTTCGCGTTCGATGAGTGTCTCGACGGCGAAACATTCCAGGAACCTGCGCGTCATGCAAGTGGGCGCCACCCTCGGGTTTTCTGCCGTCAGCGATAGTTGCAACTTCGGGTTCCTGGCCTTCAGCGATCGCGTGGAAGCCTACGAACCCGCCCGCAAGGGCCGCGGGCATGCGTGGCGGGCGATTGAGCAGCTTTACAACCTGAAGCCGGCCCACACGGGAACCAACTGGGAAGTCGCACTGCGTTTCCTGCGCAGCCAGCTTCGCAGGATGTCCATTGTGTTCCTTCTCTCGGATTTCATTACAGATCCGAATGTGACCCAACTGGCGGAACTCCCCGACCTGAAGGTTCTGGCGCAAAAACACGACGTGATTCCCATCGTCTTCATAGATCCACTGGAAAGCAATCTTCCTGCAGGAAGAGGCCTGCTGCGCTTCCGCTCGGCGGAAGGCCACGAGGAAATGTTGCTCAGCCTTTCTTCGCATCAGAGGAACGCCTTTGAAGCTTTGGTGGAGAAGCGCAAAACGGAATTGCGGGATCTGTTTTACCGGCTCGGAATGGAGTGCTTGTTCTTGAACGTGGAGGAACCGTTCATGGATCCATTGGTGACGCTATTCGAACGGCGCAAGAAAGTATGAAGCCCCTCCTGGGGAGATTTTGAAATTGGACGAATCCTGCATCTCAAATCCGAAATCCGAAATCTCCGATTGGACTGGCACGGTCCAATCGGAGATTTCGGATTTCGGATTTGAGATGCAGGATTCGTCCAATTTCAAAATCTTTAGTTCAGCCCCTTTTCCTTTATCAGCGCGTAGATCTCATTCAGTTTTCTCGGTGCGCCGGCGGTTAGGTTTTCCGCGCCCGTCGCAGTAACGAGCACGGAATCCTCGAGGCGCATGTGGAT
>Ga0137361_10002023_pt1 | contig 12803 bp, 8 predicted proteins | sample Mad1_80_16metaG_FD_104923 | JGI IMG/M metagenome (GOLD analysis project Ga0137361, IMG submission 104923) | Vadose zone soil microbial communities from Angelo Coast Range Reserve, California, USA - Mad1_80_16 metaG | ecosystem: Environmental > Terrestrial > Soil > Vadose zone | place: USA... | reverse complement strand
TGGCCGCGATAGGCGGGTTCGGCTTCGTCCAGCAGCAGTTCTTCCCGACCTCCTCCCGCACTGAGCTTTTCCTCGAAATGCGATTGCCCGAGGGCACCGCCATCGGCGTCACCGATGCGACTGCGAAAAAGGCCGAGCGCCTGCTCGCCGGCGACCCCGACATCGCGACCTATACGAGCTACGTGGGTCAAGGCTCGCCGCGCTTCTGGCTCGGGCTCAATCCGGTGCTGCCGAATCCGAACTTCGCCCAGATCGTCATCGTGACGAAGAACCTGGAAGGGCGCGAGCGCGTCAAGGCGCGGCTCGATCGGGCGCTTGCGGACGGTGCGCTGCCGGAGGCGCGCACCCGGGTTGATCGCTTCAATTTTGGCCCGCCGGTCGGCTTCCCGGTGCAGTTCCGGGTGGTCGGGCCCGATCCCATGAAGGTGAGGGCGATCGCCGACGACGTGCGCGGCGTGATGGCGACGAACCGCAAGATCATCGACCCGCACCTCAATTGGGGCGAGCAGGTGAAATCGATCCGTCTCGAGGTCGACCAGGACCGCGCCCGGGCGATGGGCCTCACCCCGCAGGAAGTGGCGCAAAATCTGCAGACATTGCTGTCGGGCTTCACCGTGACGCAATATCGTGAGGGCATCGAGCATATCGACGTGGTCGCCCGCGCTGTTGCGGACGAGCGTCTTGATCTCGATCGCTTGCCGACGATCACAATTGCAACGCGCAACGGCGTCGCCGTGCCGCTGTCGCAGTTTGCGCGGCTCAACTACGAATACGAGGAGCCGATCCTGTGGCGGCGCAATCGCGACACCGTCCTCACGGTGCGCGGCGACGTCATCGACAACGTGCAGGCGCCGGATGTCACCAAGGAGGTGCTGCCAAGCCTCAAGCCCATCAAGGACGCGCTTCCCTATGGCTACCGCATCGAAACCGGCGGGGCGATCGAGGAGAGCGTCAAGGGGAACAGTTCGTTGGTGGCCGTGTTCCCGGTGATGGCGATCGTGACGCTGTCGCTCCTCATGATCCAGCTCCAGAGCTTCTCGCGACTGGCGCTCGTCTTCGCGACGGCGCCGCTCGGCCTCATCGGAGCGACCGGCGCCTTGCTCATCTCCAACCGGCCGTTCGGCTTCGTGGCGCTGTTGGGGCTGATTGCCCTTGCCGGCATGATCATGCGCAACACCGTCATCCTGGTCGACCAGATCGAGCGCGACATTGCGGCCGGGCACGGGCGCTATCGGGCCATCGTGGACGCCACCGTGCGCCGCGCCCGGCCGGTGGCGCTCACTGCGCTTGCCGCCATCCTCGGCATGATTCCGTTGGCCACCAACATCTTCTGGGGTCCGATGGCGATCACCATCATGGGGGGCCTGTTCGTGGCGACGGTTCTCACGCTTCTTGTGGTGCCGGCGCTCTATGCGCTGTGGTTCCGGGTGCGTGAACACGAAGCCGCGCCGGCGCTCCCGGCCGCCGGCGAATCCGACGCGTTCCATGGCCGGCTTGAGCCATTGGGTGTCGCGGCTGAGTGATCGGCCCCGTCGTGGCCGGGCAGCAGCGCGTCGAAGACGAACGCGCTTTCGTCCCGGCCACCCCGATTTACCTTGCGCTCCCGGAATGAGATTTGAGATTTTCAGCGAGCTGTGCCATCGAATCGGGTACCATTACGCCTCCAATGGAGATGGCAGGATGAAGACGTTGATTGGGGTGGCGGCGCTGCTCGGCGCCATGGCGACGACAGGTACGGCGGCTGACCGGGGGGCCGGGCCACAGTACTCGCCGGCCGTCGCGCAGTTCTCCTACAGTTTTGCCGCGATGCCGCTGCTGCCGCGCCGGCATCAAAACCATTGCGGCTATTACAACGGCCATTTCATTTGTGCCGACCACTGCGGCGCCGACTATCAGGTCTATTATTGCTCGAGCACCGCGAGCGGCTGCTGCCACATCGGGCTCGGATATTGCGACGGCGCCGGAAGGCTGCGCTGCGGCCCGGCTTGGTTCTGAGCTTTCACGGCTTTCGCATCAAGTAGGTTCTGGCATCCCAAAGTGCGAAATCCCGAGTTCCATTGCGAATGATTGACAGGCCGCATGCCGTCGCCAGCGTTGCGACCTCGTGGGCGTCCGTCACTGGATCATCCCGGTACGAATAATTCAGTATGACAAACGCGCCTTGCGATCGCAGAACGCGGGCCGCCTCGCGCATATGGACCTCGGCCAATTCGCGACCCGCGGCAACGATATAGGGATAGGAGTCGATTGCCAGAACCGCATCGAATGTGGAATCGGCAAACATCGAGAGACCATAGCCCGCGGTTTGCACCAGCAAGGCGGATTGAAGAGTCCGGCAACGCAGCGTGGCAAGCTGCAACATGCCGCAAGATGTGTCGATTCCGATTGTCAGATAGCCGGCCATCGCCAGAGGCGCAACGAACCGCCCTGTCCCGCAACCGATTTCCAATATGTTCGACGTTCGCGCCAGCACCTTCCATTCTCGCAGGCGCCGCATCACTTCGCGCGTGGCGGCATCGAGGATGTCAGCCCGGCCAAGGGTATAAAGAGCAGTGGCGGAATCTGCAGCCTGCGCCGCGGCGAGATCGAAAAACCTTGTCCAGTATTCGATTGGCCCCGCAGTGCGCGGTCCTTTCTGCGCAACCGACACGATGCCCTTCACTGTGCTCCAAGCGTCGGGTGTCTGCGCCCAGATTTTGGACAGCGCATTGGTTCGGGAGCGCGCCGAAGGCGTCGCAGCGGACATGGCAACGCCCGCGCGAATGGCTTCGCTGACCTGCTCCGGCGCGTCCGCGTGCATTATCAGATGCATCAATGCCACGTTGGCCGGTAAGTCGCCGCGCGCAAGGCGGGTCAGCACGTCCCGGAGCGCTTCCGGAACGGCCACCAGCGCAGGACAGCGCAGTTCAGATGACATCGGCGAGAGAAGCTAATCGGACGAACTGACGGCGATGATTGCGGCGGTCGTGGGCGCCCCAGCCGTATTTGTACGCCTCGGGTCCGCGCAGGAAATGAAATTCGCCGGCGCCGGCGTTCGCGCTGTCGGCGATCACATGGGCGAGCAGAAGCGAGCCGGGGCTCTCGTGCGCGAAGCGTGGATCGAAACCGCTGATATATGCGTAGGCGCGATTGTTATCCTGAAAGCCGTAATACGCGCCTGCAGTTTGTCCGGCGATCCGCAGTTCATAGAGCCTGGCGACCGCTTTGGGATAGAGAACCTTGATAACGTCGGCATGAAACCGCCGGATCCGTTCGTCGGCCAGCACCCCGGCCTGACCACGCGCGTGCCAGCGTGCGGTGTGCAGGGCCACCAGGCGGTCGAAGGTGTCTTGCGCCGCGCCCTCGTCCGCGAGGATGAAATCCACCTCGCCGCGGCGTGCCGCGCGACGACGGGCCTTTCGCAAGTTGCGCCGCAGGTGCGATGGCAGATTCGATTCGGCCGGTATGCGACGCTCAAGCGTGAGCACCGGGCAGGTGCTGGCAATCTGCTCGGAAACCGCACACGCGCGCAATTTCTTGAGGCGCAATGCGATGGCATCGGAAGGCAGTTCATCAAACGTGATCGTGTTCCATCCGGTTTCCGCCGCGAGCGCCGCCGCAAAGGCCTCTGCGACGAGGTCCTCCCATCCCGGCTCCACGAGCATATCGAGAAAGTCGCTGACTGCGGTTCCGAACGACTGCAGATGAAATCCATCTGTTTCCTGCGTCGCATAGAATGGAGCGATCCCGACCAGGCGTCCAGAGTGCCAGAACGCGAAGGCGACCGGTTCCCCCGGCCGGAATGCGCGGTACCATGGGAGAAGCCAACCGGGTGACTGAAACGGCGTGCGCCGCCAACATCGCTCCCACAGCAGCCACCACGCCGGTTCGATGGCCAGCAATTCTGAAATGCCGTGCATAACGACTTTGTCGATCATGCGGCCTCGCCCGGGCGACGACCGTGAAGGCGGGCGATTTTCTCATAGACCGCGAAGTACCGATCAATCATATGACGGACGTCGAAACGGTCCCGCGCCGCGGCCCGGCATGCATGCGGACTGAGACGATCGACCTGTTCGATCGCCGCAGCCATCTCGTCTTCGTCGGAAACCAGGAGACCGGTCTTGCCGTGATCGATGATCTCCGGCAAAGCGCCGTTGGCGAAAGCGACGACTGGGGTTCCGGCGGCGAGCGCCTCCATTGCGACCAGCGAGCTTGTTTCGGGGACAAGCGAAGCGACGATCAGGCAGCGGGCAGAGGCCAGGATACGGTGCTTTTTCTCGGCCCAGACCGGTCCGATATAGCTGTGCATTGAACCGAGCCGCGGCGTGACAGCGTGCTCGAAATATTCGAGATGGGCGGGATAAGGAAAGACCTTCCCGGCGATCACGAGAGGGACCCCGGCACGCGCCGCGGCATTCATTGCGATATGCACGCCCTTTTCCGGGCAGATACGTCCGAGGACAAGCGCGTAACGGCCCTTTTTCGCCAAAGGTCGATCGTTCGGTCGATCGTCGATGGTGACCCCGTTGCGTATCGGGTCGATGAGGCTTGGGCTTGGCGGGCAGCCCTCGTGCTGCGTTTGCGACACGCAGTTGAGCCAGGTGGCCGGGCGGGCCGGGCGCAAGGCGCTGGGCGAGTACCACTGGATCGGCAGATGCAATGTCGCCAAGACCGGGACATCGGGCGCCGGAAGGTACTCGGCGAAATCGACCCCATGCATATGAACGACATCGACATCATGGGCGGAAAGCACCGCTTGCAGTGCATCGCGACATAGCTGGCGTGCGCGCGCGATCGCGTCGTGATCGTACGGCGCCGGCGTTTGCGCGATCGGGATGGGGCGTCCGTAAACCGTCGAATCGGAGGTGGCGATCACGATCGAATTGTGCCCCGTGCGCGTCAGCGCGCGGTCGAGCCTGCTGAGAACTTGTTCCGCCCCTCCGACCTCTTGGGGACCGACCGGAGCGAGCGGATAGGCGACGTTCAAAACGGTGAGTTTCATATCTTGAGCTTCAAACTTGGGGCTCGATGAGATCGAGTTCGATCAGCGCCTGTGCGGCAAGCTCCTTCCATTCGGCGCCGGTTCGCAGGCCCCAATCACGTTGCTCGTAGAGCAAAGCCCCATTATTGGGCAGCGCGGTGAAGTCGTGGCGGGGCATTGGGCGGAACCGCTCCGTCTCGACCGCAAAGCCCGAAAGCGTGTGGCGCTGCGTTAAGTAGCAGGCGAGCATCTGCCGCTTACGCGCCTGCGCGCCGGCATCAAGAAACAGCGTCATTTCCGGCGCTGATTCATTCGATGCAAATGTTTGACGAAACTCCCGATTTGCTCCCTGGCGATAGAGCGGTATTTCATAGAGCGAAACCGTGTAGCCGCTGCGCGCAAGCAGGCGACAGGACGCTGACGCGGCGCAGGCGACAGCGTCGTGGTCGGGATGACCGCCTTCATAGGCATGCGTAATGGCGCAATGGATTCCCTTAGCTGCAATGACGCCGGCGAGCATCCGCGCCATGTCCGCGATATGGCGGGCGGCATCCTGGTCGGGCACGCCGATTTGGATGAGCGAAGTCTCGTCCACCCCGGCGATGCGCATAGCGCAGTGAAACTCTCGAGCGCGCGCTGCCGCATATGCACAGGCTGTGTCGTAGCCGTGTGCTTTTGCATCCGCCAGGTTTCGCGGCGCCCCGTCTGTCGCCACGACGACCGTGGCATTGTTGGTCAATTGGGCGCCGCAGCCAATCGTCTCGTCGTCCGGGTGCGCGACAATAACGCAGACCGGGACGTCGCGCCATGGTGGGACTGCGGTTGATGTCGCGCCATTGCTTCGAAGGATTGAAAGACGCAGGCGGTCACGCTCCAGGGATCTGCCTTTGATTGCCACGTCCGCTGCACCGGTTGAACTGCGGAATAAACGCTGGGGTGCTTTGTGCGTTCCGATCTTTCGCGGCGGCGGCGAACCTGTCTCGTGCGCAAGGGCCGGCGAGGTTACGACGGCAGACCGCCACATGATTTGTTGTGGGCTGCTGCGATTAGAGAAATTGCCACATTCCCGGAACGTTTAGGTGTCGAAAGCCTTGACAACGAGCGGATCAGTGCAAATTTCGGGACGAGAATGGAAACGGTTTTCGTCAAAATCCTCGCCGCGGCGCTGGCGTTTAGCCAAGTCGCGGTAAATCCAGGCGCGGTGAAAACGGAGTTCAGCCGCGATCGGGATCAACGGCAGGTCACGCAGCTGTTGCAGGCCGGCTGCAAGCATATGCTTGATGCCTTTGCGATCGAGAATATCAACATCGATGACCTCATTGAGACCGCCATGAATGATCCTCAGGCGGTCGGCGGTGAGACCAACAAGGAGTTCCGCGGCATCAACTTTGGCGACCTGCACGCCGCCTATCGACAATTCTGCAAACGCCAGGAAACTGCGAAGCCCGCGGTCGACCTCGGCGACGTCATCGACTTCTACAACAAGGCGACGGGCAACCTTCCGGACCATAACAAGCTCAACGGCCTCAGACTTCCCGGCGTGAGTGCCGTGCTCGACGGCAGCGGCCGGCATTTTGCCGACATGTTTCAGGACAACCAGCGCAGCAGCTGGATTTCGCTCAATAAGGTGCCGGTCCACGTCCGAAACGCGTTCATTGCGGCCGAAGACAAGCGCTTTTACCAGCACAAGGGGGTTGATGAACGCGGTCTGGTCCGCGCTTTCCTGAACAATCTCACGCAAGCCGGCCGCCGCGAGGGCGGTTCGACGATAACCCAGCAGCTCGTCAAGAACCTGCTGGTGGGCGAAGATCGAACCTACGAGCGAAAGATTCGCGAGACGATTATCGCGACGCGAGTTGAGTCCACACTCGGCAAAGACCAGATCCTGGAACTGTATCTCAACTCCGTCTATCTCGGCCGCGGCTCGTGGGGCATTGAGCGTGCGGCTCGGAACTATTTCGACAAGTCGGCGAGCGAGCTCTCCGTGGAGGAAGGCGCATTGCTCGCGGGCCTGACCAAGGGGCCGAACTTTTTCAGCCCGGATCGGCAGCCGGCGCGCGCCCAGGGCCGGCTCGCGTATGTTTTGGGCCGAATGCAAGAAGACGGGATGTTGGGTGCCGCAGAAAACGCCAGGCTGCATGGCAGACCGGGGTTACCGTCGCTGCCCGCAATGGCGCCCAATCAACGGGCGCGGCGCGATATCGGTTTCCATTTCGTGGATGAGGTCACTCGCGAAGTGAAAACGGTAGCCGGCGTCACCGAAGCCGCACCTGAGTCCTACACGATAAGGTCCACGATCAATCCGCAACTACAGCGCGCGACGGAAGAAGCCCTTCAGGAGGGATTGTTTCAATACGAGCGCGACAACGGCCGCCTGGAATTCAAGGGCGCTGAGGCTAATCTTTCCCAAGCAATCGGGCGGATCGAGGCCGAAAGGAAGCCCAACGAGAAACGCCCGGCATGGCAGCAAGCGCTCATAAGCGCACGTCTGCCGCTGTATGACGTCCACTGGACGCCGGCCGTGGTGGTAGAAACGCCCGCCAGCAAGAAGGGCGCGGCTTGGCATCTCGGCCTTGCGGACGGACGCATCGTACCCCTCACCCTCGATCCCGGAATACAGCGCAAACTCAAGATTCATGATGTGGTCTTGGTTCATCTTTCCGGCGGAAAAGGCAAGGCGCCGGGGCGCGCACAACTGCGGATGCGCCCCGAGGTGCAAGGGGCTGTGGTGGTCCTGGAGAACAAGACGGGGCGTATTCTGGCGATGGCCGGCGGATTTTCCTATCCCCTGAGCCAGCTCAATCGCACGACTCAGGCCGCACGCCAGCCGGGGTCGACGATCAAGCCCCTGACCTACCTTGCGGCGCTGGGCAAGGGCTTGCAGCCGGACACGCTCGTCAGCGACGACGAGATCGCGCTCCGCCCGGTCGGGGCGCGGGCACGGGGAGGCCGCGAGCCCGAATACTGGGCGCCCAAGAATTACGACGGCGGCGGCGGCGGCGTCCTGACCATGCGGGCGGCACTGGAAAATTCGCGCAATCGTGCGACCGTGCACCTCCTCGACGGGGGAATCGAGCTTAAACCCGAGGCCAGTCTCAACCGAATCTGCGATCTGGCGGTGGAGGCGCAGATCTATCGAGAATGCCAGCGGGTCTATCCGCTCGTGCTTGGTGCGCAGCCCGTGCGGCCGATTGACCTTGCCGCCTTCTACGCCACGATCGCCAATGAGGGGAAGCGGCCCACGCCCTATGTGGTGGAATCCGTCGAGCGCGATGGCCAGAATATCTTTCGACACCAGGCAGCGTCGGTCATGATCACATCCGTCGACCCGGCGGCTTTTTATCAGCTGAAGACCATGTTGCAAGGCGTCCTCGCGCGTGGAACCGCCCGCTCCATTGCCAGGCTCTCCCCGTACGTCGCCGGCAAGACGGGTACCTCCGAGGATGAGAACGATGTTTGGTTCGTCGGCTTCACCAACGACGTTACGGTGACAGTTTGGCTCGGCTACGACAATGCCGGAGGACGGCGCCGTACGCTGGGCAGCGGCTCGACGGGGGGAGCGGTGGCGGTACCGGTCTTTGACCCGATAATTGAGGCCGCGTGGGCCCATGTGGCGTCCAAACGGGCGCTCGCACCGCCCTCACCCGAGGCGGCCCGGCAACTCTCGTGTAACTCGAGCGATCTTGAACTTAACGAAAGTCGCCGGCGATCCAGGACCGCCTTCACCGAGTGCTTCCGGTTGGATAGAAAGGGGAGAGTTATCGATACGCGATATCGCCTGGTGTCTCGCGAGAGCGACAGGCAAGATCGCGACGAAATTCCACTTCGCGGGCGGTCCGAACGCGCCTATGCGTTTGATCCGAGCCGATCGCCTTGGGAGAGTCCCTGGCAGGGCGCGTCGCAATGGCGTCCGCGTCGGGAAAACGAATGGCGCGGACATCACCCGCGAGGCTTCCACGCGTCCAGGCGATCGAATTTCATGTACTGGCGTCGTTGAGTGATCACGGCGGACGATCGCATTGGTAAATATTCTGATGCCGCGGAGGAACGAACGGCGGCTATTCGGTTTGAATCACAGGACGCAGGATAGCTGTTTCATTCCGAATTTAGCACGCGGGTCGATTTGTTTGCACGTTCGTGCGCTAACAGCAGGAGGCTCCGGTATGTGCGATTACAGCCTTGAGAACGTCGCGAGTCGCGCGGCGCGCGTTGGCGAGAAGCTTGTTTCAACGCAGTTCGTGAATTCATTGACCCGCGGTTTCGCGGCCATAGGAGAGCCGGATGTTGCCGTGTGCTTGCTTCCCGGAACCGAGCTGGGCTTTGACCAGGATGTGGAATGCGACCACCCGCTCGGGCTCTACGAAAGGCGGAAATTGAAAGAGAAGGTCGCTCGCTTCCGGCAGATCAATCTCCATAGCCCCTACGAACATCACGATGCACTGGAATTTCCGAATGGAAAGGTGGTGCTGCTGACACGGATTTGCGTCGGACAATCCGCCACCGTGTTGCAACTTCCGGCGGACGCGCGCGCGCCGGAAGCCGCGCGCGAGAGCGGAGTCAAAGCCCTCGCACCCGTCGATTAGGGGGCCGACGCGGACGGGGTACCCGCGCAGAGAGAGAACGGTGGGCACGCGCTGTCCACGCGTTGGAAGCGTGCCTGTCCGCGTCATCGGGCAGTTCGCGGTCGAACCGATAAACATCCCAATACCGGGAACGCCCACGTGGAGACCATGTGGGAGGAGGTTGTCATCAGCCCTCATTGCCGCTCCCTCCCTCCCCGGCCAGCCGGGAGGGTAGAGACGGCGTATCGATGAAGCGGTTGATCGCGCCGGTCGCGATACGCCGCTCGCGCTACTGGACGGCCGAGCGACCGAGTGGAGAGCGTCATGGTTGAACGGATTGTCGCATCGAAGTTTGCGATCCGGCGGAGTAGCCGCCTTGCGCCACTTTTCGGTGGGATAGGTGTTGCGACGGCGACCTTGATCGCGAGCGCACACCTCCTCCTTCAGACGCCGCTGTTCCCGAAGAAAGAGCTGCCTCGCCCTATCGGCACCGAACGAGCCTCGCATTTTGCCGGCTTTGCGGAGCTTGCTCATGCGGTCAAGCCGGCCGTGGTCGCGGTCATCGCTCGTACGACCGAGGTCGATCCGACGTCACGGGCGCAGGGATCGCCCGAAGGACCAAGGTCGCGATTTAGCACATCGCAAGGATCCGGTTTTTTCATCAGTGCCGACGGCTACGCCGTCACAAGCAATCATGTCATCAAAGGCAGTGCGTCGGTTGAGATCCGCACTGACGAGGGCGACGTCTACAAAGCGAGGGTGATCGGCACCGATGCGATGAGCGACCTCGCGGTGATCAAGGCGGATGGGCGCAGGAATTTCGTGCACGTGAAGTTTGCGGAACAGCCGCCGCAGGTCGGTGACTGGATTATCGCCGTCGGTAATCCATTCGGTCTCGGCGGGACAGTTACGGCCGGGATCGTTTCTGCGCGGGGCCGGGACGTGGAGAAGGAGTCGGATGCATATCAAGACCTGCTTCAGATCGATGCGCCCATAAATAAAGGCAATTCAGGCGGGCCGACGTTCGACATTTCTGGCAACGTGGTCGGAGTCAATACCATCATCCTCTCGCCCACAGGCGGTTCAGTAGGAATCGCCTTCGCGATCCCGTCGGACAAGGCGAAACTCATCACTGAACAGCTCAAGGAGAGGGGCGCGGTGACGCGGGGCTGGTTGGGAATTCAGTTCCAATCCGTCTTGCCGGAAATTGCTGACAGCCTGGAGCTAGCGGCGCCGGCGGGCATTCTCATTGCCGACGTCCACCCTGCAGGGCCGGCCGCGAAGGCAGGGATCGCAGCGGGCGACCTCGTGGATTCCGTCAATGGTGAAACGATCAAGAACGCCCACGACTTCAGTCGCGCGATAGACGCCACGCCGCCGGGTTCCATAGTCATACTCGGCACCCGGAAAAAGGGACGCGAAGAATGGATTGCCGTTATGGCCGGTCGGTCCCCGATCGCCGCCGAGGTTTCGCCGCTGCCGACGCCTAAATACGAGGCCGGAAACAACGAAGATCACCCACAGCTTGGACTGAAGCTCCTTGCCCTCGGTGCACTCGGCGGCAGCGAAGAACGACAAGGCGTCATGGTTGTGGAGGTTGAACCGGGTGGGCTGGCAGCGGGTCGAGGGATTGATCCGGGCGACCTCATTCTCAACGTTGCGGACGAGGCCATCGGGGCACCGGAGGACGTGTTCCGGCTGGTAAACATCGCAAAAAGCGCCGGGAAACGTTCGGTATTGATGCGCATCAAGTCGGGCGACACGGCGAAGTTTATCGCATTGCCGATCGGCTGATTTTACCCGTATCTCGTGGCGGAGCGTTTCGCTCCTCAATTCGCCGGCGCTGATCGCTATGCGCATCGAAGACTATGCACTGATCGGTGATTGCGAGACCGCCGCGCTGGTCGGGCGCAACGGGTCAATCGATTGGCTGTGCTGGCCGCGGTTCGATTCGGAGGCTTGCTTCGCGGCGCTGCTCGGATCGCACGACCATGGGCATTGGCTGATCTGCCCGAAGCATTCCGGGGCGCGCGTCGTTCGGCGATACCGCCCGAACACGCTGATTCTTGAAACGCGATTTGAAACCCCGGAAGGCGCGGCGACATTGATCGATTTCATGCCGCCGCGGGGAAGGCATTCCAACATCGTGCGTATGGTGGTCGGCGAACGCGGCCGGGTGCCGATGGCGACAAAGCTCGTGTTCCGATTTGGATATGGCGCGATTGTGCCGTGGATGACACGCCTGGAGGACGGTACATACCGTGCCATTGCGGGTCCGGATATGGTGGTATTGCGCACGCCGGTGCAGCTCCGAGGCGAAAATCTGACAACGGTGGGAAATTTCATCATTGCGGCAGGCGAAACCATTCCGTTCGTGCTGACCTATTCATTGTCGCATCTGCCCCCGCCGGCGCCGAGAGACCCAACAACGGCCCTTGAGGCGACAGAGGCTTTTTGGCGCGATTGGACAGGAAAATGCACCGCAGAGGGTCCCTGGCACGAAGCGGTGATGCGGTCGCTGATTACGCTCAAAGCCCTGACATATGCGCCAACGGGCGGCATTGTGGCGGCTGCGACCACGTCATTGCCCGAGCGCCCGGGCGGGCCGCGCAACTGGGATTATCGCTTCTGTTGGCTGCGCGACGCGACACTCACCTTGCTCGCCATGATGCATGCCGGCATCTACCACGAGGCTCAGGCGTGGCGCGACTGGATGGTGCGGGCAGTCGCTGGCAGCGCCTATCAAATCCAACCGCTGTACGGCATCAGCGGCGAGCGCCAGCTGCATGAATGGATCGTGCCGTGGTTACCGGGTTTTGCGAACTCCAAGCCGGTCCGGGTCGGGAACGCAGCGCACCGTCAGTTTCAGCTCGACGTGTTCGGCGAGGTCATGGATGCCCTTCACCAGGCGCGTCGCAGCGGCATCACCACGAGCGAGTCAGGATGGCGGGTGCAGGTGGCGCTCCTGGGCCACCTTGCGCGCGTGTGGTCCCAACCGGACGAAGGCATATGGGAGGTTCGCGCGGAGCGCCGGCATTTCACCTATTCCAAGGTCATGGCCTGGGTTGCGTTCGATCGGGCCATCAAGAGCGCAGAAACTTTTGGACTTGAGGGGCCGGTTCATCAGTGGCGCGAGTTGCGGGCGCGGATTCGCGCCGAGGTATGCGAGCGCGGTTTCGACGCACAACTCGGCAGCTTCGTTCAGTCATATGGATCGAAACAAGTCGACGCGAGCTTGCTCTTGATCCCATGCGTGGGATTCCTGCCGGTCTCCGATC
>Ga0137361_10002020_pt1 | contig 12808 bp, 10 predicted proteins | sample Mad1_80_16metaG_FD_104923 | JGI IMG/M metagenome (GOLD analysis project Ga0137361, IMG submission 104923) | Vadose zone soil microbial communities from Angelo Coast Range Reserve, California, USA - Mad1_80_16 metaG | ecosystem: Environmental > Terrestrial > Soil > Vadose zone | place: USA... | reverse complement strand
TTTGGGTTTTTCAGTATGATCGGTTCCTTGTTGAGTAACGCTTTCAGCCATGGGTGTTTATGTACCTCCTGCAACGTCGTTATGATACACCATCAAACTTGATCGAGCAATCCTACATGGGCCATCCGGTTAAAAGGGGAGGTTATTTAGGAACGCAGACTAACACATCCCATATCCTACAAGAACAGTATTCCTGATAAAGATGCGAGAGGAACTCCACATTTTGTAGTGTAGCATAGATCACAATTGCAAAAAAATAGTGACCTTTAGCATATATTTTTTGTGAATTCAAACTCTTGCTTTTTGAATGCTCAGAAGGTATACTTTTTTTCGGAACCCGGCACAAAGCCAGGTTACCAGTGAACGACACCCTGATATGTGGGTCCGGCTGATGTGCAACGAGCAACTACTATGACAAGAAAAGGATTCTCGTGCATTGGCGACGATCTGAAATACATTTGGGGAATATGGCTTTAAATCCTTTGCTATTAAAAGGAGGCTTCGTTGATGCAGGCAGATACTCAGACGCTCAATGTACAACTAACCTGGAGTGATGTAGTGACCGGCGAGGGCCGGGAGCTTGTTGCGCCGTTGCCCGTTTCATTGGGGCGTACTAATGATAACACCATTGCTCTCAACAGTAACAAGATTTCGCGAAAACATGCTGTATTAAGGGCCCAGGATGGTCAGGTGATGCTTGAGGACCTGCAGAGTACGAATGGCACGTACGTCAACGAGGATCGCATCACCCGGGTACCGCTGGCCACTGGTGCCAGCTTCCAAATTGGACCCTTTCATTTCATCATGAAGGTGGTGCCAGCCGTACCGCAGCAGGCTCCCGTTCAGCCATCTCCGGTGGCCCGGCCGCCTGACAGGACCGCAAATCTTTCTGAGAGTGTCCTGGGCAGGTTTGAAGGTGTACCGCTAAGGGAGTCCACTCTGGTTTTCAGCCCTGAGTCAGGGAATCTCTTGCCAACAGCCCCGAAGGAACCGGTGGAGGAACCCCTGCCCTTGGGCGGCATGCGCCAGCCGATCATCCCTTTGAGTGAGATACGCCGCAGTCGATTGCCTGTCATCGAGACAACGTACCTGGCTGTTGGCGGAGGGATTGGCAGCTTCACCTGGACCGATCACCTGCGCATATATGGGGTACCGGCGGACCAGGTCATTGCGATTGGGCCTGAGCCTGCTCCCATGGGACGCTATCAGCGACTATGCAGGAACTCGCAGATCCCTCTCTACGAACGACTACGCTCCAATAGCGAATCCTGTCCGGATAATATCTGGGGTTGGCCTACCTACGGGTTGCGCGAGATCTGGCATTCCATGGGTCGGGGAGAAATTGGGAACGCGATGCACGTCGCAAAACATGTTTTTGGTGAGCCCGTTCTGACGGATACATACACCCCACGTTCAGGAGATGTCTTCCATGCGGTAGATCGCGAGGTCCGACGCATTGGCTGGGATCGCATCTGGCGGCATGGCCGGGCGCTGGCGATACGCAAAACCGACGATGGACGCTACGTTGTGGCATATGCCCAGACTAACGAGCGAGGGCAAATATTCCATCAATTCGCGGTCGCGCGCTATGTCCACGTGGCCATGGGCTACCCTGGAATAAGGATACTGGATGACATACAGGAGTATCGTGAGCGCACCCGAGACTTTATGCACACGGTCAATGCCTACGAAGCACATGATCAGGTCTATGAGCATTTGCTCAAGCATGGGGGAGTAGTGATGGTGCGGGGGCGAGGAATAGTAGCCTCAAGGGTGATCCAACGCCTCTATGAGGTGCGCCAGCAGAATAAGAATGTAACCATCATCCATGTACATCGTTCACCGGTAGCGGTGGGGCATCAAGATGGGCGCGCCCGGCGCCAGGTGATTAACCACGTCGAATTGCAACCGTTCAACTGGCCCAAGGCCTGCTGGACAGGGGCAATGCGCATTGAATTGGAGAGGGTCGATGACATTGAGCGCGACCGCCTGCTTAACGACTGGGGGGGGACTACCACAGCTGACCGTAAGGACTGGCAGCGGATCACAGAACGTGGGCTGCGAGAAGGCTGGTATCAGATCTACTTTGGAGAGGTCAAGGGCCTCGAGGGCAGTGATGGAAGACAATTATTAACCCATATCTCAACAGGGAAACCTAACCAGCCTGAGATATCATTGACAACCGACTTTATTATTGACTGTACTGGACTGACAGCGTCCCTGGAGAACAATCCCTTTCTCAAGGATATGGTGGACTGTTATCATTTAGGATTGAATCCCAAGGGCCGACTGAAAGTGTCCAATGATTTCGAGGTGATAGGTATGAACAATGGACCTGGGCACGTCTATGCCAGCGGTGTAATGACACTTGGTGGTCCTCATGCCGCTGTCGATAGTTTTCTAGGGCTGCAATATGCAGCGCTCCGTTCGGTGGAAGATTTAGTTGCCCAGCATGCGCCGGGATTACACTCGTTAACTCCTCTCCGTTCTTTCTCTCAATGGATGCGCTGGGTTCGTGGTTCTGGTCCAGACGGTCGCTCACCTACGACCGGTGCTGTGCATGCAGGTGGTTTGCAAGGAGTTGGCACTAAGCCAGACCACCAACGCCGCTAGATCGCGGCTAGTGCTTCGCACTCAGGTGGTCTGCAAGGAGAAGGAGTACAACCATGACACCGACATTACTGGGTCGCTGGCAAATACGGCTCTTTTTACTGGCGACGGTAGGCCTGATCATATCGCTGGTGGTGGGCTTGATCGTTAAGGACTTCGTGACACCGTTGTTTGCGCTGCTCTATGTGTTTCTTTTCGGGGTTCTGTGGGATTTGCTCTACCAGTTTATCACGACGTTTCGTTGGGATCGCGACTGGCCAACCAGCTTCCAGGTGGCAGCGGGAGTGGTGGAGGGGGCTCTGGTGTGGGTATTGCTTGTGACGGGGAAGATGCCCGGTGTGCCGAAGGCGCCACCTTTCATTGTTTTCCTTATACAGTATGGACTCATCTGGCTTAGCATTTTTGTACTCATCCAGGGTCCGTTACGCATTTTCTTCCTGGATTGGCGCTATCAAGGAGGACAATGGCTTATATCCAGGAAGCCGCAGCCTGGAGCATACCCTAATCAGCAACAACCAGTGGCGGCCCCTCAATTTGTTGGTGGTAATTACCTGCAGCAACCTGCGCCAGCGTCTCAGTATGCAAGCGGTAACTATATGCAACAACCTGCGCCACCGCCACAGGTTGTACGCAGTAGTAGTCCCGATCATCGTCAAAGCCCAGGAGATTTGGCTGGTCAGTCACCGGTACAGCCTTATGTTTGTGTATGTGGATTTGCCTCTGATCGCGCATCAGGTAAATTTTGCCCACAGTGTGGCAGGCCAAAGGTGCAGCAAGGAATATCTTAGCTGCTGTTATTCCTGGATGTGGTTCCCCATCGATTGCTCGGCCTGTTTGCGCAGTGCCTGCAACCCTTCGCTGAAATGTACAGGATAGGGTTTGTCGACCGTGAGTTGACGATACTGTAAAGGAAGCATACTTAAATTCTGCTGAGCTAGTTCGCGTATTTCAGAGAGCGGGGGCAGGCTGCCGGGAATCATTTCACCGCTACGCATGACGGGGCGCAGCAATCGATGGTAGTCATCGGGTCGGGGTTCGTGCGCCAGCTGAATGATATCTTCCTTCCATTGGGGATGGCGGTAAATTTCTTTTCTTCCTGGCCAGGTAGACTTGGGGCCTGCGATTTTCACTTTAGGAATCTCGTTGCCTGCTTCGTCGATATACGAAACCTCTTTATAAACGATACCGAGTGATCCTCCAGGAATATCGTGCTCGACGGAGCCACTACCCCAACCGAGGGCGGTACCAACGCCGAACGAATCGATGGCGGCTCCTGCCGCCAGGAGTTCACTAATTTTCCATTCATCGAGGTCGCCGCTTGCCAAAATGCGTACGCTCTCCAGGCCAGCTTTGTCAAGCTGTTCACGGATGTATTTACTATCGGCGGCAATATCGCCGCTGTCAAGTCGTACGGCGGCGAGGGTATGGCCGAGTGTTTCTTGTGAGCGAAGTGCGACGCCGATGGCAGTATGGATGGCCTGACGTGGGTCGTAGGTATCAAGCAATAAGGTGTAGCGGTTGTAGGCCTCTGCGATGGCCTCAAAAGCTTCTTCCTCGGTAGGAAATAGTTCGATCAGGGCATGAGGTACGGTGCCAGTTGCCGGTAAGCGATACTCATAGGCGGCAAGAAGTAATGAAGTACTCGAGCATCCGCCGATGTAGGATGCGCGAGCGACCGTCAAGGGCTCTTGAGCGCGGCGGAAAGCGAACTCAGCGACCCGGCGAGGATGTCCCTGTTCGGCGGCAAAGACGATGCGAGATGCTTTTGTTGCAATCAGGGTAGAGAGATTTATGGACTGAACCAGCCCGGCTTCGAGCAGAATTGCTTCACGAAATGGAGCGGTGACGCGCATGATAGGCTCATTAGGAAAGGCGATGGAGCCTTCCGGCAACGCGAGTATTTCGCCGGTAAAGCGCATATGCGCCAGTTCGTCGAGAAAAGCTGAATCATAATCACGGATTTGGGCGAGGAAACGGAGTTCGTCAGGTGTATAGTGAAAAGCCTGTACAAATTCGAGAGCGAATTCCAATCCTGCAACAAGCAAATAGGCTCCGCCGAAAGGGGCGGTACGTGTGTAGAGATCAAAAGTTGTCAAACCGTTGAGGCCTGTACGCCATGAAACATAGGCGGAGTCCGGATGGTACATATCTGTCATTAGAGCTGGATGATATTGTGGTGCCCGACGATTCATAAGTATGCCCTGTAACTGCCTTTCGGATAAGCGAGGTAGCAGCCCGGTGAGCAGGCTGCTACCTATCTTCTTCGGTAGGTCCCTGGTGTCTATCTTACCATATCTGAGGCAAGCATGTACATGGAGCAGGCGTGAAGTTGATGGCTGAGCTTGTGGAGCGGTTACAGGGTATACCAGCAACGATTGACATGTTAGCTGGTGTATGTTACGCTCTATGTAGTTACCTGCCAGATAAGTTAGGGGTTGTGTGTCGCCAGGCACTGAAGCGGATAAAACATATCTGCATGAAACTGATAGGCGTATTCATTAGTAGAAGGAGTACTGTTTATTGGGAATCTGCCCGAAGCAGGTATCAAGACTCTTCCTTGTCCGTTGTCCCCCATATCTGAATTACAAGGAGAACCATCGATGACGATGAAGCGCGAAATCACCGTCACGGTGAATGGCAAGCAACACCATTCATCGGTTGAACCCCGTTTGTTGCTGGTACATTATTTACGAGATGTGCTTGACCTCACAGGTACGCACATCGGCTGCGACACCTCGCAATGTGGAGCCTGCACCGTGCTGCTCAATGGCGAATCCGTCAAATCCTGTACGGTACTGGCAGTCCAGGCTGATGGTTGTGAAGTGACAACCATCGAGGGGCTTGCCCCGGAGGGAAGTCTGCACCCAATCCAGGAGGGCTTCTGGGAGAAGCATGGTCTGCAATGCGGCTTCTGCACGCCGGGTATGATTATGGCCTCGTATCAATTGCTCAAGGATAATCCCAATCCAACAGAAAAAGAGATTCGCAAGGGACTCGAGGGCAATATCTGCCGCTGCACAGGCTATCAGAACATCGTGCGAGCTGTCCAGCATGCTGCTGAGCAGATGCGTACAGGCGCTGCCGAGCCGGTTGGTGCCGGTGAGTAGTATTGGCGAGTAGCAATCGCGACAATTGCATATACAGGGGAAGCTTCGAGACCTGTATTGTTCGCGATGAGAAAGGATAGGCATACACATGGGTATTGCTGCTATGCTTGGCTCGCCAATCAAGAGGCGAGAGGATCCACGCCTGATTACAGGACAGGCGACCTATGTCGATGACATCAAACTCTATGGCATGCTTCACTTAGCCGTACTACGTAGCCCCTATGGACATGCTCGTATCAACAGCGTTAACGTTGATGCCGCTCGCAATCTTCCCGGCGTTGTGGCCGTCTACACGGCGGAAGATGTGAATAGTGTGGTAGGCAAGGTTGCCGTTGCTGTACCCGTCGGAAAGATCGCCGAAGGTATGGGCGTGCGTAGTCCGTTAGCTCAAGACAAGGTGCGTTTCTTTGGTGATCCGGTAGCCGTCGTCATTGCAGATGATCGCTACACAGCCCGTGATGCACGAGACCTGATCGAAGTTGATTATGAGCCTCTACCGGCTGCAATTGATGTTGAGAAAGCCATGCAGCCTGATGCTCCCCTGCTCTATGAAGAATTCGGCACGAATGTAGCGTTGAGCTTGAGTCTGCCAGATACGACCGAAGAAATCGACAAAGTGTTCGAGCAGACAAAGGCCGATGGCGGTGTAGTTGTCAAAACGCGGATTGTCAATCAACGACTCGCCCCTGTTGCCATGGAGACACGTGGTGTGGTTGCGGACTTTAATAAAGGGAGCCAAAAACTGACCCTTTGGAGTTCCTCGCAGATTCCCCACATCCTGCGCAATGTCCTGGCTGCCACAGTTGGTCTGCCTACGCACCAGGTACATGTAATAGTGCCTGAAGTCGGGGGTGGCTTTGGCTCCAAGCTCAATATCTACCCCGAAGAACTGCTGACTGCTTTCGCTTCTATGAAGCTAGGGCGTCCAATCAAGTGGATTGAAGATCGCAGCGAGAATATGGCAGCGACGATCCATGGGCGAGACCAGGTCGATTATATCGAGGCGGCTGCCACTAAAGATGGCAAAGTAACAGGCGTGAAGCTTCATGCGGTCTCTGATATGGGATCATATTCCCAGCTCTTCACGGATGTCATGGTGCTTGCCTTTACATTCCCAGTTGTATGTGGAGCCTATGACATTCCAGCGGTACACAGAAGCACCGATCTCGTCTTCACAAATAAAACTCCTACGGATGCCTATCGTGGCGCGGGTCGCCCGGAAGCAACTTTTGCCATAGAGCGAGCCATGGACCTGGTGGCGCGTGAACTGGGTAAAGATCCGGCTGAGGTACGCAGGATCAACTTCATACAGCCTGACCAGTTCCCGTACAAGTCATCTACAGGGACAGTTTATGATTCCGGCAACTACGAGGCTGCTTTAGACAAGGCCCTTGCACTGGCAGACTACAAGAGCTTGCGTGCTGAGCAGGCACAGAAACGCGCTGAAGGAAAGCTGGTAGGCATCGGCATCTCATCCTATATTGAAGTCTGCGGCATTGGCCCAAAGGGATTCGCTCCGGTAGGTCTTTTCGAGAGTGCTCGTCTCCGGGTCGATGTGGGTGGCAACGTGACAGTCTACACTGGCTCCTCGCCTCATGGACAGGGAGAGGAGACGACTTTCGCCCAGATTGTTGCTGAGGAATTTGGTATCCCGATAGAGAGCATCGTCGTACTGCATGGTGATACGGAGGCTATTCCAGAAGGGCGTGGTACTTATGGAAGTCGCACCACGCCAGTGGGAGGCTCTGCCGTCTTTACTGCTGCTCAGAAGCTCAAAGAGAAGATGAAGCTCATTGCTTCCCACATGCTGGAGGCGAGTCCTTCCGATGTCACACTGGAAGATGGCAAGTTCTCTGTGGCCGGTTCGCCCCAGAAATCCGTAACCTTTGCTGAGGTAGCTGCAACAGCGAATCTTTCTAACACGCTGCATCCAGGTATCGAGCCGGGCCTGGAGGCGACCTCTTTCTGGGAACCAGAAGCCAATGTCTTCCCCTTTGGCACGCATATCTGTGTCGTCGAGGTAGATAAAGAGACAGGTGAGGCACAGATCACACGCTATATAGCGGTTGATGACTGTGGGCGACAACTCAATCCAATGCTTGTTCAGGGTCAGATTCATGGCGGCATTGCTCAGGGGGTTGGCCAGGCTATGATCGAGGGGGTGGTTTATGGTGAGGATGGCCAGCTTTTGACAGCAACGCTGATGGACTACGCGATGCCGATTGCTTCAGAACTGCCCAGCTTTGAACTGGATCACACGGTCACGCCGACGCCAGTCAATCCTCTAGGTGCAAAAGGTGTAGGTGAAGCGGGTACAATCGGTTCGACACCGGCAGTTGCCAACGCGATGGCAGATGCACTTGGTGTGGCACATGTCGATATGCCCTACAAGCCCGAGAATCTATGGAAAGTCATCCACCAGTCGTAGGGGCACATTTATTGCACCCTAGAGGTGAGAAGGAGAAAAGAGTATGTCTGTTCCAGCAGCATTTGATTACTATCCCGCAACATCGGTGGATGAAGCTATCTCGCTCTTGCAGCAGTATGGTGATGATGCCAAATTGCTGGCGGGTGGGCATAGCCTGCTGCCCACGATGAAGCTGCGTTTAGCTCAACCTGGAGTGTTGATCGATATTGGCAGGATCAGCAGTCTTTCTTATATCCGCGAGGATAATGGAGTGGTTGCCGTTGGTGCGTTGACGACCTATGCGACGATGGCACGTTCTGATGTGCTGCGCCAGCATTTTGCCTTGCTGCCGGATGCTGCATCAGTACTGGGTGACCCACAGGTGCGCAACCGTGGCACTCTCGGTGGAGCGGTTTCGCATGCCGATCCCGCGGCTGATATGACGGCTATTGTGATGGCACTCAAAGCCGACATTGTAGTGAAAGGACCCAACGGCGAGCGTAGCATCAAGGCTGACGATTTCTTCGTGGATATCTTCACGACTGCCTTGCAGCCGGGTGAAATAGTCACGGAGTTGCGTTTTGCCATGCCGCCTGCCCATACCGGAAGCGCATATATCAAGCTCGAGAATAAGGCTTCACATTACGCTGTTGTAGGCTGCGCGGCGGTCATCACGCTGGGTGATAATGGCACGTGTTCCGCGGCAAGTCTGACGGTTACGGGTGCTGCGGTGAAGCCAACGCGAGCAAGTGCAACTGAGTCCGCGCTGGTCGGCAGTTCGCTGGATGAAGCCACCGTTGCCGGCGCTGCCAGCCATGCTGCCGATGGCCTGGAACTGGTGGCCGATATTCATGGTTCTCAGGCATATCGCGCTGATATGACGAGGGTGATGATGCGGCGGGCGATTCAGAAGGCGGCGGAGAGAGCGCGGTAGAAGTGAGTGTAATTTCGTCATGATAAGTGAGAAGGGCGACCATTGCGGTCGCCCTTTCGATTTCAGGAATTAGTTTGCTACGGCCTGTCTTTCTAAATCCTTGTCGAGTTCCCTGGTTATCTTCTTGTTGAGCTGACCATTTCGCCCGTATCCCAGTAAGGGTAGGATGGGGGATGCCATCATGGTTGTGAGAATCGCCATAACCACAAGTATGGCAAAGAGCGTTGGTGAAAGAACGCCTAAATCCAGGCCAATATTGAGGACAATTAACTCAACCAATCCTCGCGTATTCATCAGTACGCCGAGGCCGAACGCATCTTTCCAGGAATCCCTAAACAAACGAGCGGAAAAGGTAGCACCGAAGATCTTGCCGGAACAGGCAATGACCAGCACCAGCAAACAGATGAGCCATAGGGCCGGGCTGCCTATCAGCCCAATTTGCGTTCGTAATCCAGTGTAGACGAAGTAGAGAGGCAAGAACAACAGGCTGTTCGTCTTGTCGATGCTGCGTATCAGTTCAATAAACAGCGTTTTGCGTGGCACGATGATACCCATCAAGAACGCGCCAAAGACAGGATGAATGCCAATCGCATTTGTTGTATAGGCGGATAACAGGAGCAAAATCACGGTGAACGCGAGGAGCAGAGGCTTCGATGGTATATGTCGATCAGCAAAGAGCAGCAGCGGGCGGATCACGCCAATCATAACCCCTATAAAGAGAAAGGTGATTCCTACGGTAATCAAAGCAGAAGTTGCACCACTGGAATGAACAATAGCAATAATGAGTGCCAATAAGCACCAGGCAATGATATCGTTTACCGCGGCGGAGGTCAACGCAAGTATTCCAATTTTGGTACTCAGCATATTCCGTTCAGTCAGGAGGCGTGCTAACACAGGAAACGCTGTTATGGCCATGGCCGTCCCGACCAGCAGCAGGAAGGAAATCAGGTTCGCTTTTGAACCGGCCAGTCCAGGATACAGGAAATAGGCCATTGTTGCACCCATTACAAGCGGGAGAGCAATACTACTTAGCGAGACAACCAGGGCTTTCCGGCTCTGGCGCAACATCACATGTGTATCGATGCTCGCTCCCAATGAGAACATATAGAGAATCAGGCCCATATCACCCAGCGTCTGGAGGGTAGGCAACGCGCTGACCGGGAAAACAGTTTTCTCGAGACCGGGGAAGAAGTGGCCCAGGAGTGAAGGACCCAGAGCAAGACCGGCAAGGATTTCTCCGATTACCCATTGTTCTCCAATAAAGCGGGCCAGGTAACCGAAGAGCTGGACTACGAGCAAGATGACAATCAGTTGTATAAGGATTTGACTGGTAAGCATGATATCTCCTTAGTTAGCGCAACCGCTCCATATGCGAATCGAACTTTTACTTGTCACTAAACGTTATAACACATCCTTTTTTGACTTAATAGAAACAACAGCACAATGTTATTGTGAATGATTTCATATTGAGCACAAATGCTTTCGTTTTTCTTCTCTTACTGAGGCGCTTTCACCAAAAGTGGGCCAGAGGCATAACTTGGCGCGTTTATCCCAGATGAAATGCCAACGGCTAGCTTGAGAAGCGCATCGAGACGACTGTTGAGAAAATTTTCTCTCTCATAAGGTGGCGTGTCATCATAGCTCATGCATTTGACGCAATTCGCAAAGAACACCATGACCAGTTTTGCTTCAGCATAGTGGGACTCTGCTTGATGAGTCTCCTGATCGTCGGTATCTTGTCAACACCGAGTGCAAGTTATGCTCAGCAGAACATTTTGACCCCGGCTACGGTGAATCCTGCCAATCTACCAACGACTACCAATAGCGACAGCCCCGGCTTACCCGCTATTACCCCACGCACACCATTAACACCCCAGACCCTATCCAGTTCATCTCCAGCATTTACTCTTGATGATGCCAAACAATATGTCAATACTCATCCTCTGCCTGCGGCTATAATTACAGGACCTAAGCCAGTCATCGTTCAAGTGGCTTTTTTGGCCAGTCAGGAGGTCAGTAAACGATTGAAGGGGGAAAGTTTAGGTGTCCCCGATGGGACGCTCCTCTGTTATGTGGAGTTACATGGCACATTTACATTTTATGGACCATCACACACTAAAGTGACCTACTCTACAGGGGTAGAAGTCTTTGACATCCATACAGGAAATCTGCTGGTGGCAGGAGGACAGTAGCGCACTTACCTTTCTAAAAACCATCACAACAGAGGGAGAGTGCAGAGAGATTCCTCTCTTGATCGTGGCACCTGCTGAAATATTCCCTCTGTTATGATGGCCAGGAACTTTTTGTCAGCAACAAGCGTCTTGTTTCTTGCTAGGAAGGTTTGAGAATCAATACGAAGGAGGGCACTTTCTATGACAACCACATCGTTGAGAAGGAGGAACCAGAAGCGTTCGCGCGCTCTTCTCTTGCTCTCTGGATTTTCTCTGCTCTTGAGTATCTTGTTTGCCTCCTCCAGTTGTGTGGCACCGACCAATCAATCATCCCAATCTCTGGGGCAATGGCCAGGACCAGTGGCTGTGACATTCGTCACATCGGTCCCCTATGAAAAAGCATTACGATTGCTCACAGATCTGGGACTGCAATCTGCCCTCCAATGTAGGGTAGGAAGCGAAAGGATTACCCCTGGCACTGGAAGCGTAGGTATGCCTCAGGTGATATGGGAGCCAGTGGGACAAAAAACGCAATATGCGAAAAAGCATCAGATACAGATCTTGCCAGGATCTCCTTCCGTTGACTGGTGGGGTCACTTACAGGCTATTCCAGAAGTCAGCAACATCGGGTTTCTAGACCCCCCCCAGTATCTCTGTGATTCTTCGGCACTTGTCTATGGGACTCCTTCTGCTAATACACCTCTTCCTTTAGCAGCCAGGGATCCTCTCCACTATGCTCGCATTGTCTTTCATTCCCAGGAAAGCTATGACACAGCACTCTACATCATCAGTAATGAAGGCTTGCGCTTGGCTGATCCGTGTTATGATCAAGCTAAGCAAAAGGAGAAGCAAGTAGATTGGCATCCTATGGGACAGGAGAAAGTGTTTACTACCACCCATACGCTGATAGTTGCGACCAATAAGGGTATTACTTCCAATTTGTGGCAGCAGCATCTCAGGACGCTTCCTTCCATCGCCTCTCTCACATTGCTTACGGGATGTGGAGATTAGCAAATTGAGAAGTGAAGACAGGATCTACTGGGTGGCTCAAGCAGCAGCATAGAAAGAGCCCCCAGGCACCCTCCCCTTGTATGCATGTTTATGAGTGTATCACGTCCAGAAGTCCGTTCATTTCGGCTTTTTCTCACAAAGATAATTGAGGGGTCACCATACTTTTTCGAGAGGATCCTACGCTAAGGCCGTTGAAGCGCCTTTGGATGAAAGCATTTTGTCACTTAAAAAGCAAAAGATGCATGCGAAAGACTTTCCTCACCATAACTCTCCTTTCATCGCACATTGATAGAGCGGCCTGAGAAGCCATTCCGTCCCTTAGCGTATGTTTCTCCCCGGATAATATGGTGACCCCTTGAAGACCATGGTCCTCGATCTCTTGCAGCAGGGCCATCTCGATGAAGAAGCTTGTTTGCAGGAGCTGGGCGAGACCGAACGGACTGCCATTGGGACGCTGGAACGCTGGTCTGCCAAAGATCACGTGGCTCATCGGACGTTCTGGCATCAGGACCTCATCCTGAAGGTGACTGCCATCCTGCAGCATCAGGAGGTCCCGCCGAGCGAAGAA
>Ga0137361_10002015_pt1 | contig 12827 bp, 11 predicted proteins | sample Mad1_80_16metaG_FD_104923 | JGI IMG/M metagenome (GOLD analysis project Ga0137361, IMG submission 104923) | Vadose zone soil microbial communities from Angelo Coast Range Reserve, California, USA - Mad1_80_16 metaG | ecosystem: Environmental > Terrestrial > Soil > Vadose zone | place: USA... | reverse complement strand
GGCAACTCCTCGTCGCCGTCAGCCATCAGCGGATCGGGATGACGCTGCAGGCCAAGAACGAGTGGACCGGAGCGATCGACGCCTACCGGAAATGTCTCTCGACTCCGATCAATGGATCTCCGTTCCGCCCCAGAATTCTGTGGCCGGTCGATGTCCATGACTATTGTCGCCGGGAGATCGACAAATCCCCCGGCGACCCTTGACAAGTGAAGCGCAGATCGAGCCTAGCGCGACGCCCGTCAGGGCTTGTTGCAGCAAGGATCGGCGAAAGTCGGCGACACCGAAACGAGTGTCAGACCGGCTTGCATCCCGAGCATCAGCAACAGTACGAGAAGTGCTTTTTTCATCGCATTCCACCCCTTCATACCACGAACATCAGAATGACCGACGCCGGTCAACGATGCTGGTATCAACAGGCATCGGTCGTTTGTCAATTGTAAGGCCGCGCGAGCCGCGCAAATCGCAATCGGTGTGTCGCGTGTGCAACACGATCAAGAGGAAAACCCGATGGCACAGGCGGTGGAACTGCGCAATCCGGCGATCGAGCGCATGCGCGCGGACGATGTGGCTCTCGGCATGGTGGTGCGTCTCGGCCGCTCCGGCGACATCGCGCGGATCGCCAAGTCGACCGGCCACGATTTCATCTTCATCGACACCCAGCACGCGATTTTTTCGCTCGAGACCATCGCTCACATCGCGCAGGTGGCACTGGGGTGCGCCGTTGCCGCGATCGTGCGGGTGCGAAGCTGCGAGGATCCGGACATTTCTCTGCTGCTCGATTGCGGCGTGACCGGGATCGTCGTGCCCGACGTCGATACGGCCGCGCAGGCGCGCAAGGCGGTTTCGACTTGCAAGTTCGCGCCGATCGGAAAGCGCTCGGTGTCGGGCTCGTATCCGATGTTCGATTTCCGCGCGGCGCCGCTCGCGGACAGCATTCGCGTCCTCAACGAGAACACGCTGGTGGTATGCATGATCGAAACGGTCGAGGGCCTGCGCAACGTCGACGAGATCGCCAAGGTCGAGGGCGTCGACGTGCTGCACGTCGGCTGCAACGACCTGCTCGCCGACATGGGGAAACCCGGGGCCTTCGGCGACCCCGACATGATCGCCGCCGTCGAGAAGGTCATGGCGGCGGCACGCGCGAACGGCAAGTTCTCGGGGCTCGGCGGCGATCGGGACATCGGGCGGCAGGCGCGTTTCATCCGCGACGGCGTTCGCTTCGTGACCACACAGACCGACATCGCATTTCTGATGGCGGAAGCGTCGCGCCGGACCGCGACGTTGCGCACCGTCATTTCCACTTCGACGTGACTGGCGAGCGCCGGGCATTGCTGCCCGGCGCAGCCGCTGGTGCGGCTCCGGTCGTCCATTGTGACGAGCGCGACAGCCGGGTAGGCTCGTGAACGCTCGATGCCACCTCGGCGTCCGACCTCCAGGGGAACCGAATGCGACATCGTCTTGACCGTCGCGCGTTCGGCCGCGGTGCCGCGGCAACCGGCGCGTGGCTCGCGGCCGGGGCCTGGCGCCGGGCGCGGGCGCAGCCGGTGCCGCTCAGGCTCGGCGTGGTGCTGCCTCGCTCCGGCTACGAGGCGCTGATCGGCCAGGGCTGCCAGCGCGGCTACGATATCGCGGTGCCGATCCTGCGCGACATGGGCTACGCGGTCGAGCTGATGAATGCCGACACCGAGAGCAAGCCGGATGTCGCGCGCACCCAGGCCGAAAAACTCATCCGCGAAGGCGCGAACATGCTCAGCGGCGCCTGGGACTCGGGTCAGACCGCCGCGCTCGCGCAGGTTAGCGAGCAGCACGGCGTGCCACTCGTCATCAATATCGGCGCCGACCCGAAGATCACCGAGCAGGGCTACCGGTACGTATTCCGTAACTTCCCGACCGCCGTGATGCTCGCCAGCGGCGCGCTCTCGCTCATCGGGGACCTTTTCGAGGCGACCGGCAAGACTCCGAAGACCGCGGTGCTGATGGTGGTCAACGACACCTTCGGCCAGGCGGCGCAAAACGCGTTCAGCGTCCTGATACCCAAGCTCGGCATGCCGTTCCGGCTCGTCGAGACGATCCCCTATGATGCGCAGGCGAGAGATCTTTCGGTCGAGGTCGCCAAGGCGAAGGCGGCAGGCGCCGAGCTGCACCTCGCAGTGACGCGCCTCAATGACGGGATCCTCATGCTCCGCGAAATGGTGAAGCAGCGCTACGAGCCGATGGGCGTCATCAGCCCCGGCGCCCCGGGCTTCTACGAGCGCCAGTTCATCAAAACGCTCGGCAAATATGCCGAGTACTGCTTTTCGAACAACGCATGGATGGACCCGAACCAGGAGCTGACGAAGACGGTAGAGACGGTTTTTGCCAAGACTTTTCCGGAGGATCCCTTCGACCTCAACGTCGGCTTCTCGTTCGAGGCGGTTCTGATCGCGGCGGACGCCCACCGGCGCGCCGGTTCGGTCAACGCGCAGGCGCTCGTCGAGGCGCTGCGCGCGACCAATATCGGCAAACGGGTGATGATCGGCGGCGCGATTCGCTTCGACGCCAAGGGCCAGAACGTCGACAATCGGCTGGCCTCGCTGCAAATCCGCAACGGCAGGCCCACCGTGGTGTTGCCGGCAGCCAATGCGGAGGCGAAACCGGTCTTTCCGGTGCCGGGCTGGTCGCAGCGAACGTGAGCGACCCGCCGCCGGCGCGCCAGGCAACGGCGCACGCCGCATGCTGACCTATGTCAGCATCATCGTCGCCGGCCTGTTGACGGGATGCGTCTACGGGCTGATGGCGCTCGGCCTCTCGGTGATCTTCGGCGTCACCCGCATCGTCAATTTCGCCCATGGCGAGATGATGGTGGTCGGCATGTACGCCGTGCTCGTGCTCAACCAGAAGCTCGGTCTCGATCCGTTCGTGATGACGCCGGTGATCGCGGCCGGGCTATTCGTCGGCGGCTACGCGCTCCAGCGCGGCCTCGTCAACCGCTATATCGCTCGGCCCGAGCACGAGCAGTTCCTGCTGCTGCTCGCCGTCGCCATCATGCTGACCAGCAGCACGCTCATGGTCTTCGGTCCCGATGCGCGCAACGTCCAGGTCGACTATGCCTACGATTCCTACGAGATCGGCGGGGTGCTGGTCGACAAGGTACGACTGCTGGCGGCGCTCGGCGCGGTCGGCGGGGTGGCTGCGCTCTGGGCGTTCTTCCGTTGGACCCGCACCGGCAAATCGATCCGCGCCTGCGCCGACAACCAGGTGGGGGCGCAGGTCGTGGGCCTCGACGTGAAGCGGCTCTACGCGGTGACCTTCGGCATCGGCGCCGCCTGCGTCGGGGCGGCGGGCGTGCTGCTGCTGCTGCTGGTGGACGTGCAGCCCTATATCGCGGCCGATTTCACGCTGCTCGCGTTCATCATCGTCATCGTCGGCGGGCTCGGCAGCATGCCGGGCGCGCTCTTGGGCGGACTGCTGGTGGGCGTGTCGGAGGCGCTCTCGGGCTTCATGGTCCTGCCGTCGCTGAAGAGCATGTTCAGCTTCGCCCTGCTCATCGTCGTGCTGCTGGTGCGGCCGCAGGGCCTCCTCGGGCGGCGGGCGTGATGCAGGAAATGCTTTCCGGCGTGCCGCGCCGCGCCGCGTTGGCGCTGGCCCTCTTCGTGGCGGCGATGCTGGCGATGCCGCTTTTCGCCGGCAGCTACGTCGTCTCCGTCCTGGTGGTGGTGCTGTTCTCGGCCTATCTCGGCCAAGCGTGGAACATCATGATGGGGTTCGCCGGCCAGCTCTCGCTCGGCCACGCGCTCTATGTCGGGCTCGGCGCCTACGTGAGCGCGGCGCTGTTCGTCCATTTCGGCCTGCCGCCGTGGATCGGCATGCTCGCCGGCATGGCGGCCGCCGCGCTCGCCGGCAGCCTCATCGCGGCACTGAGCTTCCGCTTCGGCGTGACCGGCGTCTACTTCGCGCTGCTCACCATCGCGTTCGCCGAATTCACGCGCATCGTGTTCAACCATTTCGGCTGGGTCGGCGGTTCGAGCGGGCTGTTTCTGCCGGTCGCCAATCTCGCCCGCGACGACCTCGTCAACCTGCGCGGCTCGCCGGCGATGTTCTACTACATCCTCTTGGCGCTGACGCTCTGCGCACTGGCGCTCGGCCATCTGTTGCTGCGCCGGCGGGTCGGCTTCTATTGGCAGGCGATCCGCGAGGACCAGGAGGCGGCGCAGGCGCTCGGCATCGATGTCTTTCGCTACAAGATCGCCGCGGTAACGCTCTCCGCCGTTATGACCGCGATTGCCGGCGCCTTGATGGCCTTCTACGACAACAATCTCTATCCCGATACGACATTCGCCATCGGCCGTTCGATCGACATCATCACGGCGCCGATCATCGGCGGGCTCGGCACCCTGTTCGGTCCGATCCTCGGGGCTTTCGTGCTCACAGTGCTCAGCGAGACGATGACCAATCTCAGCTCGGCCATCGGGATCAACGGCCTCAAGCAATGGATCTACGGGGCAACGCTCCTCGCCATCGTGATGTTGCAGCCGGCGGGCCTGTGGCCCTGGCTGAGGGCGAGGCTGCGGCTCGACGAGGCGAAGCGATGAGCCCGCCGCCGCTCCTCGAGGTCGTGGACATCTCCAAGCGCTTCAGCGGACTGCAGGCGGTCGACGCGGTGAGTTTCAGCGTGCCGCACGGCGGCATCGTCGGCCTCATCGGGCCGAACGGCGCCGGCAAGACCACGATCTTCAACCTGATCTCCGGCGTCTTGCGACCCGACGCCGGCGCGATCCGGCTCGACGGCCGCGACATCACCGGCCTGCGGGCCGACCAGGCCTGCGGGGTCGGCATCGGCCGCACCTTCCAGCTGGTGCGACCGTTCGGTGCGCTCACGGTCCTCGACAACGTGATGGTGGGGGCGTTCAAGCGGACCGCGTCGACGACCGCCGCGCGCCGCACCGCTCGGCAAATTCTCGATCGTCTCGCGCTTGCCGACAAGGCGAGCGCGGCGGCAAACAGCCTGACGTTACCCGAGCGCAAGCGTCTCGAGGCGGCGCGCGCGCTCGCCACCGAGCCGAAGCTTTTGCTGCTCGACGAGGTCATGGCAGGACTGCGGCCCGTGGAAGTCGACACGATGGTGCGCGTGTTCGCGGATCTCTCGCGCGAGATGGGGATCGCCATCCTGCTCACCGAGCACGTCATGCGCGCCGTGATGGCGCTCTCGCAGAGCATCGTGGTCGTGCATCACGGCCAGAAGATCTGCGAGGGGCTGCCCGCGACGGTCGCGCGCGACCCGCAGGTGATCGCGTGCTACCTCGGCGCCGCGCGGACGAAAGCGTGAGGCGATGCTCGAGATCAGCAACGTCGATCTCTTCTACGGCGACGCCCAGGCGCTCGACCAGGTATCGCTGACCGTCGCCGGCGGCGAGGTGGTCGCCATCGTGGGCGCGAACGGGGCCGGGAAGAGCTCGCTCATCCGCACCATTTTCGGCATGCACAGGCCGGCGCGCGGCGAGATCCGCTTCGAGGGACGCAACATCGCCGGCGAGCCGCCGCATCGCATTTGCAACCTCGGTATCGGCCAGGTCGCGGAGGGGCGCCAGATCTTCCCCACCATGACGGTCGGCGAAAACCTGGAAATGGGCGCCGCCGTGCGGCGCGCGCGGGCCGGTGCCGCCGCCGCGATGGAGCGCGTGCTGCGGCTCTTCCCCCGCCTGCAGGAGCGCCGCCGCCAGCGCGCCGGCACACTCTCGGGCGGCGAGCAGCAGATGCTGGCGATCGCCCGTTGCCTGATGGGCCAGCCGCGGCTCCTCATGCTGGACGAGCCTTCGCTCGGCTTGGCGCCGGTGGCGGCCGACGATGTCTTCGCCGTCATTCGCGAGCTCAATCGGCGCGACGGGCTCACCATCGTGCTGGTCGAGCAGAACGTGGTGCAATCGCTGGCGCTCGCCCACCGCGGCTACGTGCTCGAAAACGGCCGCATCGTCATGAGCGGCAGCGGAGGCGAGCTGCTCGCCGACGACGGCGTGCGCCGCGCCTATATCGGGCTGTGACTTTACCGCGACCGAGCCTCATCATAGGGAATGACGGTCGCGTTCGACTTGTACTCCGCGGGATAGAGGACGACGTAGGTTCCGGGATTGCGGAACTGCGCGAGGTCGTTGCCCTTGATTCCTTGAAACTGCACGAACAGGAAACGCGGCTTGGCCCACTCCCCGTCGATGCCGAATTTGATGTCTCCCGCTACGGTGTGCACGATCGCTTCGCGTAGATAGGCGGCGATCTTCGATTGGTCGACGCTTTGCGTTGCCTCGATCGCCGCGCCGAGAACCTGCATGCGCGCATAAGCGAGCGGGGGCACGTAATAACCCAAGGGGTCCGTCCCTGCCGCGCTTGCCCTCGTCTGGTACTTGGCAAGGAACTCCGCGATGCCGGGGAACATGAGCGTCGGCTGGGGCACCCAGTAATCGTTGGCGACCACGCCATTCAACAGCGGGCCGAGCTGCATACGCAGCGTGGTCGACTGCAGGCCGACCATGGTGCCGCCGAATTGTTTCGTCTTCAACCCGAGCTCGTTGGCAGCGCGCACGATGCCAACCGAGTCCGAGGGATACGATCCGGCGTAGACGATGTCCGGGTTCGCCGACTGGATCGCGCGAACGATCGGGCTGAAATCGACGGTGTTCGGTGGATAGCTGCGGTCGTAAACAACCTTGAGACCCGCCGCTTTCGCATTTCGACGCGCGCTCTCGGCCGCCCGGTGGGCGAACTCGGCGTCCGCGCTGACGATCGCGATGGTTCGCGGCTCGGGCTTCAACGTCATCGCAATATCGAAAAAGCCTTTCGAGATCTCGATCGTCGGATGCGGGCCGAGAGGAATCATCGAGAAATACTTCGGGTAATGAAATTCTTCGTTGGCCGCGGTGGCAAACAAGCTGAGCGCCAGCAGATCGCGTTGGATCGCGGTCGGCATGAAGGCAGCGACCAGGTTGGTCGCGTAGCCCGACAACACGAGGTCGACTCTGTCGACATCGAGCAGCTTGGCGTAGATCCCGGGAACCGTCGCCGGGTTGCTCTGGTCGTCGTAATAGACGAGCTCGACTCTGCGACCCAGAAGTCCGCCGCGCGCATTGACGTCTTCCTGCCAGATCTGCGCCGCGAGCAGCGCGGGCTTGCCATTGACTGCGAGGTTGCCGGTGAGCGCCATGCCAAAGCCGATCCTGATCGGATCTTCAGCGGCGGCCGGCGTCGAGGCGAGAAACGCGACGGACCCCGCAACCGCTGATGCCGCTGCGATGCGGGCGAGCGTGCGTCTATTCGGCCGGGAACACATCGGGACCACCAGGAGACCTTGCTATTGACAAATGTTATCATGATGCTTGAGCCCTCGCATCCGTATATCGGTGGAAAAGACCATAGTCTCGGGTCGAGGTTGCTTCAGCCTTTGAGCACGCGCAGCTCCTCGGTGACGCGGCGCATGCGCTGCGACATCAGTCGGACGATATTGGTCAGGAGCTTGGTCGCGATCTTCGGATGATCGCGCAGGATCGCGTCGAATGCGGCGCGATCGAGCGCAAGACACATGACGTCCTCGTCGGCGACCGCCGTTGCCGAACGTTTGCCGCCTTCGATCAGCGCCATCTCGCCGACCGTCGTGCCTTGCGCGAGGCCGGAGATGCGCCTGTTGGTGCTGTCGCGGCTGGATCGCAGCCGGATACTGACGCTGCCTTTGATCAGGATCCACACCCGATCGGCATCATCGCCCTCCCGGCAGATCGCCGCCCCGGCCGGAAATTCGCATGCGGTGAGGTACGGGGCCGCGATCGCGACGTCGGCTTCATCGAAGTCCCTGAACAGGTCGAGCTCGCCGAGGGAGAGCGCAACCGGACGCGACCGGCTCTCCGTTGCGGTCTCCAACGCCTTGTCTTCCATCCACTCCAGCGCCGAATCGAGATCGGGAAAGGTCGGCGTAACCGCCGGTACCGCATCGCCGACGGAAGACATCGAGGCGCCGGGAAGGTTGCTCGGAACGTTGCAGAAGGCGACCGTTTGCCCACGTTTTCGACTGCTCGATACGATCGTATCGAGAATCGCCAGCCCGGAAACGTCGACGTCGGAAACGCCCCGCAGGTCGAGTAGAACCATATCTACGTCGTCGAGCAGACGTCTGACGGTCGCCGAAAGGTTTTCGGCATTCCCGAAGAACAGCACTCCTTCGAGCTCGAGCACCGCGCGGCGGCTCCCGGTGCGACCAAGGATCGCGGCGTCGCCGGCCGAGCGGACGCGTTTGGAGAATACCTCGTCGCCACGATAGCCGCGGCGCACGATCGGCCGGCTCATGTCGACGATGAAGATGAGACAGGACAACGCGACGCCGGCGAGCACACCGGCGACGGTCGAAACGCCGACCGTGACGACCATGACCATGACGACGACGGAGAGATTCTGCCAGGCGCCGAGGCGGCCGGCGAGCGGTCGCCGCGCCAGCGTCTCGCGCACAATGCGCAAGCTCCAACGGTCGAAAAGCGCGATGCCGGTCGCCAGCAGAATGGCGGAGAGCACGGCGACCGGTATGGCGGCCAATGCGGGTGCGAGGCCGACGCCGGCAACGAGGATCAATGTCGCCGAGGTGATGCCGCAGACGCGCGTGCGCCCACCGGCGCCGAACGCGGCGTTGAGCTGCTGCAACGATGCGGTCGCGGCGATTCCTCCGGCGAGCGCGGCAGCGCAGTTGCCCGCGCCCTGCGCGATCAGATCGCGCGGCGGGCGCGGCGGCAGATCGGCCAGATTCTGCGCCACCCGGAAGGCGAGCAGGGACTCGACGGTCGCCACCGTGGCGAGCGTCAACGAAACAAGCAGCAAGTCGGGCGCGAGCGTGACGAGAGACGCGCGGGCGGTGTTCTCGATCTCGACGAGGCGCGACATCGCCGGCAAGGCGATCGGCAGCGGACCCAGCGTCGACCCGAGATCGAGGCCTGGAAGCAGGGTGCGGCCCGCATAGAAGAGGACCGTACCGACTGCGAGGCCCGCCAGCGGAGCGGGAATCCGGCTCGTCGACCGTGCGAGCCAGATGATGAAAGCCGCAAGGGCGGCGACGAAGACGAGCATCAGGGGGTGCTCGATTCGCAACCACCGCCCGGGTGCGGCGTCGAGTTTGACGAAGTCGCCGAGCTGCTTGACGACGATCAAGAGCGCGATCGCATTGAGGAAGCCGGCGACGACCGGATGCGGCGCGAACTTGATGATCCGCCCGAGATCGAGCACGCCGAAAAGGATCTGCCACAGCCCGGCGAGCAGGACGGTCAACGTCGTCGCGACGACGATCAACTCGGGATCGCTGCCCGATGCCCCGTGACCGAAAAAATGCGCCGCAAGCGTGGCCTGAACGGCCGCGATGCTCGCGCGCGGCGACGTCACGATGAAGGACGAGCTTGCGAGCAATGCCGCGACGATCCCGGCGGCAACCGCTCCGCAAAGCCCGGCGACAGCGCCCTTCGCCGCATAGCCAGCGCCCATTGGCGCATAGGCGAGCATGCCCGACGCAATCGAGACCGGGAGCGTCACGCAGGCGACGCTCATGCCGGCCATCATCTCGCGACGCCAGCTCGAGGCGGCGGCTCCGAGTGCTACATCTGCTCGTGACGACTGATCCGTGTGTGCTCTCCCGGAAGATGTTCTCGAATCGTCCCTCGAAAGGAAGACGGAGCGCGGCCGTAGGTGGCGCGGAACGCATCGTTGAAGCGTCGCAAGCTTCCGAAACCTGCCGCAAAGGCGATCTGCGAGAGCGGCATCGCCGTGGCGTCGATCAAGCGCTTTGCCGATTGTACACGGCGGGTTGAAGCAACTTCGCTCGGCGTCGCGCCGGCGTGGCGAAGAAAGAGCCTGAGCAGATGCCGCGGTCCGATCCCGAGCTTGTCCGCAAGCTCGCTGACCGAGGCCCGATCGAGAAACCCCTGCTCGATCAGGCGCATTCCGCGCGCAACGGTTGACGCGGTGCCGGTCCAGGCGGGGCTCCCCGGCGCGGTCTCGGGGCGGCAGCGCAGGCACGGGCGGAAACCTGCGCGCTCCGCAGCGGCGGCGGTCGGGAAGAAAACCACGTTCTCCGACTTTGCCGCGCGCGCCGGACAAACCGGTCGGCAGTAGATGCGTGTCGTCCGCACCCCGGTGAAAAATCGGCCGTCATAGGCAGGATCGCGCGCGAGGCGCGCGCGGTCACAGACCTCGCGTTCGAGCCCCGGCGGCATCTCGACCAACATGGTTCGAAGGTAGCGTCCAGCCGCTTGCCTTGGTAGCCGAAATCGGACCTGGTCGGGGGATCATGTCCGAAAACGGCCAGCGAATTCGCAGCTGCGCCCTCACTCTCCCGCGCATGAATGCTTGCTGCAAGGCCGAGAGCGGACGACGAGCCGTGCGCAGGGGCGTTTACCATGGTTGGCGCGTCGTCGGAGCGGCTTTCCTCGTCGCGTTGTTTGCTTGGGGTCTCGGATTTTACGGGCCCGGCGTCTATCTTTTGGCGCTACAAGACCGTTATGGATGGTCCACCGCCGAGATCGCGGCGCCGATCACCGCGTATTATCTTCTCGGCGCGATGCTCGTCTTGGTCGCGGGCGGCATATTCGAGCGCTTCGGTGCGCGACGGGTCATCGCCACAGGTGCTGCCGCGATGGCCTGCGGCGTCGTGCTGCTCGCGCTGGTCACCCGGCCCTGGCAGCTCTACCCGGCGTTCGCCGTGATGTCGGTGGGTTGGGCGACCATGAGCGGCGCCGCCATCAATATCATCGTCGCCCCCTGGTTCGATGAACGGCTCGGCCTCGCCGTCAGCCTCGCGTTGAACGGGGCAAGCGCCGGCGGCCTGATCGTCGCGCCGCTCCTGATCCTTCTCATTGGCCGCCTCGGCTTCGCCGCCGCGCTCTATTGCGCCGCTCTCCTGATGCTCGTCGTCCTCGTTCCGACCGCGACACTCGTCATGCGGCCCAGGCGCGCCGACGAGCGCGATCACGCGGAACGCGGTCCCGCTCCCGAGCAGACTCGATCAGCGACCGCGGCCACGACGGAAGGACCACCGTGGAGACTCTCGACGGTTCTGCACAGCAGGAATTTTCAGACGATCAATCTCTCGTTCTCCCTGGGGCTCATGGCCCAGGTCGGCTTTCTGACGCATCAAGTCGCCTATCTGTCGCCCATCGTGGGAACTGTTGCGGCGGGATGGGCGGTGAGCCTTACGACGTTCTCGGCGATCGTGGGCCGGATCGTCATGGGCTCTTTCGTCGACAAGGTCGACCGCAGGGTCGCGGCTTGCGGGAACTTCGTTATCCAGATCGCCGGCATGGCGCTGCTGGTTTCGGGCGCTTCGGCGGCGCTGCTCTATCTGGGGTGCGCTCTTTTCGGGCTCGCTGTCGGCAATATGATCTCTCTACCGGGGCTCATCGTCCAGCAAGAGTTTCCCAAGCGGCATTTCGCGCGTGTTGTCAGTCTGATCGTGGCGATCAATCAGTTCACGTTCGCGTTCGGGCCTGGACTGCTCGGTTATCTCGAGCGCGAAGGCGGCTACGCGGCTGCGCTCGTCGCTTGCCTCGTCATGCAGGCGAGTGCGGCGACCATCGTCATGTCGCCCGTGCTCGGCAGGATCGTCCAACGGACGCCAGCCGGTAGGGTGTGCTGAGCCCCGCGGAAAGCGAGCGGAAAGCGGGGGCAAACCCACCGGCGATGGTGCTGGTTTTGCCGGACGCGGCGGGTTTCGCTGCCGCTCGACCCACCGATCGGGCCTCGTCAGACCTTCGGCCCGGCGGCATTGCGCGCCTGCGCGATCGCCTGCCACACGCGGTCGGGCGTCGCCGGCATCGCGATGTCGCGGATGCCGTACGTCGACAGGGCATCGACGACTGCGTTCATCACCGAGGTCAGGCCGCCGGCGCAACCGGCCTCGCCGCAGCCCTTCACGCCGAGCGGGTTGGTCTTCGCCGGCACCGGGTGACTGGCGACCGTGAAGGAGGGCACATCGGGCGCCCGCGGCAGGGCATAGTCCATATAGGACCCCGTGAGCAGCTGGCCGTCGCCATCATAAGACGTTCGTTCCACCAGCGCTTGACCGATCGCCTGCACGACGCCGCCGTGGATCTGGCCCTCGACCAGCATCGGATTGATCACGGTGCCGAAGTCGTTCACTGCCGCGTATTTCACCACGTCGATGCGCCCCGTGTCCGGATCGATCTCCACCTCGGCGACATGACAGCCGTTCGGGAACGCGGACGGGATGGTCTCGGTCACGTGCGTCACGTCGAGCGATTGCGGAACGTCGGCGGGCAGCGCGAGGCCCGAGCGGATCTTGTCGGCGAGTTCGATCGCGTCGATCGAGCGATCTGTACCGGCGACGACGAACCGTCCTTGCTTGAATTCGATGTCGGCGACCGCCGCCTCGAGGGCGACGCTCGCGAGCTTTCGCCCCCGCTCGATGACCTTGTCGATCGCCTCCACGATCGCGGTGCCGCTCGCATACATCGAGCGCGAGCCGCCGGTGCCGCCGCCGGCGATGAGCTCGTCGCTGTCGCCCTGCAGGAGGCGGACGCGATCGAAGGGAACGCCGAGCCGCTCGCTCAGCACCTGCGCGAACGGGGACGCGTGGCCCTGGCCGTAGTCGAGGGTGCCGGTGATGAGCGTGACGGTTCCGTCGGCTTAGAAACGGATCCCGCCCATTTCCTTGTTCGGCGGCGCCGTGACCTCGAGATAGCTGCCGATGCCGAGGCCGCGGAGTTTTCCCTTCTTTTTTGAGTCTTGTTTTCTGAAAGGGAAATTTTTTACATCAGCAGCCTGGAGCGCCTTCTCTAGAATCGCACCGAAATCGCCGCTGTCGACCGTCATCTGCG
>Ga0137361_10002014_pt1 | contig 12833 bp, 12 predicted proteins | sample Mad1_80_16metaG_FD_104923 | JGI IMG/M metagenome (GOLD analysis project Ga0137361, IMG submission 104923) | Vadose zone soil microbial communities from Angelo Coast Range Reserve, California, USA - Mad1_80_16 metaG | ecosystem: Environmental > Terrestrial > Soil > Vadose zone | place: USA... | reverse complement strand
CGCGAAGTACATGATGCCCGTCATCGTGCTGAGCGACGGCTTCCTGGCCAACGGCTCCGAGCCGTGGCTGATTCCCGACGTCAACACGCTGCCGCCGATCGAGATCCAGTTCCGCACGTCGGCGGATGGGTTCTTCCCGTATCTGCGCGACCCGGCCACGCTGGCGCGACCGTGGGTGCGCCCGGGCACACCCGGGCTCGAGCATCGCATCGGCGGCATCGAGAAGCAGGACGTGACCGGCAACATCTCGTACGATCCCGAGAACCACGACCACATGGTCAAGACACGGGCCGAAAAGGTGCGGCGCGTGGCTCAGGAGATTCCGCCGACCACGATCAACGGGGAGGCCACCGGGGACCTGCTGGTCGTGGGCTGGGGCGGCACGTACGGGGCGATCACCGCCGCGGTGGAGCGGGCTCAGACCGAGGGGCGGTCGGTCGCATCGGTTCATCTCCGTCACCTGAACCCGCTGCCGCCCGATCTGGGCCACATCCTGCGCGAGTACCGCAAGGTGCTCGTGCCCGAGATCAACAGCGGCCAGCTCGTGCGTGTGCTGCGCGCCGAATACCTGGTCGACGCGGTTGGGTTCAACCGGGTGCGCGGCTTGCCGCTGGCGTCGGAAGAAATCTACGAGGCAATCGTCCAACTCATCGGGAGCAAGCCATGAGCGCGAGTGGAGCGGGGGCCGCCGAAGCCCGTCGCTATACCAAGAAGGATTTCGAGTCGGATCAGGACGTCCGCTGGTGCCCGGGATGCGGAGACTACGCCATTCTCTCCGCGGTGCAGAAGAGCATGCCGGATCTCGAGATTCCCAGGGAGAACATCGTGTTCATCTCCGGGATCGGCTGCTCGAGCCGCTTCCCGTACTACATGAACACTTACGGGTTCCACACGATCCACGGGCGTGCGCCCGCCATCGCCACGGGCCTCAAGCTGGCCCGGCCCGACCTCAAGATCTTCGTGGTGACGGGTGACGGCGACGGGTTGTCGATCGGCGGCAACCACCTGCTGCACCTCCTCCGGCGCAACGTGGACGTGACGGTGCTGCTCTTCAACAACCGGATCTACGGCCTCACCAAGGGCCAGTATTCGCCGACGAGCGAGCAGGGAAAGGTGACGAAGTCCACGCCCATGGGGTCGGCCGACCGGCCGATCAATCCGCTCTCCTTCGCGCTGGGCTGCGGGGCGACGTTCGTCGGCCGCACCATCGATCGCGACATCCGGCACATGGAGGAGATGCTCAAGCGCGCCGCCCACCACAAGGGCACGGGCTTCCTCGAGATCTTGCAGAACTGCAACGTGTACAACGACCTCGCGTGGAACGTCGTCTACGAGAAGGAGTCGAAGCTCCAGCACGAGCTCAAGCTCGAGCACGGCAAGCCGCTCCTGTTCGGCGCGCCTGACGATCGCAAGGCGGTTGTCATGGACGGCGTCATCCCCAAGGTCGTGAGCGCCAAGAGCGTGCCCGAGAGCGCGCTGTGGATTCACGACGAGGCGAACCTCAACGCGGCGAAGCTGCTGGCCGACCTGTGGACGCCGGAGTTCCCGATCCCGGTCGGGGTGTTGACGGCGCGCCCGGCGCCGGTCTACGAGGACGTCCTCCTCGAGCAGGAGCGTCGTGCGATCTCCGACCGCGGACCTGGCGACATCGCGAAGCTCCTCGTGTCCGGCGACACCTGGAAGATTGAGTAACTCGGTGGGGGACTTCGTCCCCCATCCTCGTCGGAGGGGGCCTCGACGGCCCCCTCCGAACCCTCCCCCATGAGAGTTGCGGCGGCGAAGCCGCCGCGCGAAACAAGAGATAATCCGCTCGGAGATCGATATCAATGCCGCTGACTCCCGCCATCGCCCAAGAGCTCCTGCGAATCCTCGGCGCGGACGGGCTGGTGACGACGCCCGAAGGCCGCATGGTCTACGAGGCAGACATGCACACCTTCTACAAGGGCGCTCCCGACGCCGTGGCCCTGCCGCGAACCACCGCCCAGGTGCAAGCCGTCGTGAAGCTCTGTCGGCGTGAGAGCCTCGCCGTCGTTCCGCGCGGATCGGGAACCGGCCTGATCGGCGGCGCGATGGCCCCGAAGGGCGGCGTGATGGTCTCGGTGAATCGGATGGACGGCGTCCTCGAGGTCGACCTGCCCAATCGCTGCGCGGTGGTTCAGCCGGGGCTGATCAACCTGTGGCTCACGAAGGCCATCGGCGACCGCGGATACTTCTTCGCGCCCGATCCGTCGAGCCAGATGGTGTCGTCCATCGGCGGCAACGTCGCCACCAACGCGGGCGGGCCGCACTGTCTCAAGTACGGCGTCACGACGAATCACGTGCTGGGGCTCGAGATCGTCACCGGCACCGGCGATCTGGTGCGGGTCGGCGGCAAGGTGGTGGATGGACCGGGCTACGACCTGACGGGCGTCGTCGTCGGCAGCGAAGGGACGTTCGGGATCGTCACCGCCATCACCGTCCGCGTCCTCCACACGCCCGAGGCCGTGAAGACCGCGCTGGCGACGTTCGCGTCGATCACCGAGGCGTCCGAAGCGGTGTCGGAGATCATCGCGAGTGGGATCGTGCCGGCGGCGCTGGAGATGCTCGACGCCGCCATCATCAGCGCCATCAACGCCAGCATCGGCAAGATCTACCCGGATGCCGCCGACGCGGTGCTGCTCATCGAGCTCGATGGACCTCGCGCCGAGGTCGAGGCGCAGGCCGAGCGCGTCGCCATCATCTGCCGCCGTCACGGCGCCGTGTCGGTCAGTGTGGCCGCCGACGAGATGGAGCGGGCGCTCCTGTGGAAGGGGCGGAAGGAAGCCGCGGGCGCCGTCGGGCGGCTCACGTCCTCCTATCTCCTCCAGGACGCCGTGGTCCCGCGCTCGAAGCTGCCCCAGATCATGCGCGAGATGAAAGCGATCGCGGCGCGCCATCGGCTGATCATCGCCAACGTGTTTCACGCCGGCGACGGAAACCTCCATCCGCTCATCTGCTACGACGATCGCAGCGCCGAGGATCTCGAGCGCGCCAAGCAGGCCAACGAGGAACTGCTCGCCGCCTGCATCGCGCTCGGTGGCTCGGTCACCGGTGAGCACGGCGTCGGTCTGGACAAGGCCAAGAACCTGCCGCTCCAGTACGGCGAAGCCGACCTCAACTTCATGTTCCGGCTGCGGCGCGTGTTCGACCCGGCGGGGCTCATGAATCCCGACAAGCTGCTGCCGTCCCACCCCGCCTGCGGCGAAGGATTCCGGCCCAAGCGTCCGGTCCTGCCGGCCGGCGCCTGGATCTGATGGCCGTCTCCACGGCATCGATGGCCGGGGTCTTCGCCGAGCGTCTCGGCCCCGACCGGCTCATCGTCGATCCGGGCGCGCTGTCCGCCGCGGCCATCGATGGCCATACGCCGCGCTTCATCGTCCGCCCGGCGTCGATCGATCACGTGGCCGCGGTCCTCGCCATCGCGTGGGACGAGAACCTCGCGGTGGTGCCCCGTGGCGCGGGTACGGCGCTCGGCCTCGGAGCGGCGCCATCACGCGTCGACGTCGTCATCGATCTGACGGGCCTCGATCACGTCCTCGAGGACAACCCCGACGATCTCACTGTGAGCGTGGAGGCCGGCATGACGGCCGGCGGCCTCGCCGAACGTCTCGCCGGCCGGCGTCAGTGGCTGCCGATGGATCCGCCGGGATGGCGCCGACGGACGCTCGGCGGGATGATCGCGACCAACGCCGCGGGGCCATTGCGCGCGCGTTACGGGGCGCTGCGCGATCTCGTGCTCGGCGTGCGCTTCGTCCAGGCCGACGGTGTCGTGACCTGGGGCGGAGCGCGCGTCGTCAAATCGGTGACCGGCTACGACGTGCCCAAGCTGATGGTCGGCGCGCTGGGCACGCTCGGCGTCCTGTGCGAGCTCACGCTTCGCCTCCAACCCATGCCCGAGGCCGAGCAGACGTGGCTGGCGCCCTTCACGTCGATCGAGGCGGCCCAGGCGTTCGCTGCGCGCGTCGTGAATTCGCCGCTCCAGCCGATGCGCCTCGAGCTCCTCAACGAAGCCGCGCTGCGCGTGTGCCAGGCCCCGAGCGCGCCCTTCGGCGTGGCGGTCGCCATCGGCAGCGCCCATCCCGCCGTTCGTGAGCAGGGCGAGGCCCTCGCCGTCCTGGCCAGCGGCGAAAAAGTCCGCGTGGCCGCCGTGGGAGAGGATCTATGGACGCGGTACGACGCGGCGCTGACTCCGGCCGAGGACGAGGTGATCCTCCGTATCGGGTCGTTGCCGAGCCGGCTCGCCGATACCGTCGAGGTGATCGAGCGCGCGTTTCCGGCGGCCGAGCGGGCGGTGCTGATCACGGGCTGCGCCTCGCTCGGCTCGCTGCGCGTCGCGATCACCGGGGCCGACGTGGAGACGGTCAAGCAACTCGTCGAGGAGATGCGAGGCCTCACTGCGGACTTTGGTGGCGCCGTCGTCGTCGAGAGCGCGCCGACGAACGTGCGGGCCGCATTCGATCCCTGGGGACCGGTCGAGCCGGCGGCGCTCGGTCTGATGCGCGCGATCAAGCAAGAGTTCGACGCGCGAGGCGTGCTCAACCCGGGCCGATTCGTCGGCGGTCTCTGATGGCGGTGGTCGCTCCGGACATCGACGATCTCAGGCTGTGCGTGCACTGCGGGATCTGCCTGCCCCAGTGTCCGACCTATCGCGTCCTCGGCGAAGAGATGGACTCGCCGCGCGGGCGGCTCTATCTCATGCGGGCGGTCGCCGAAGGCCGCCTCGGTTTCACCGACGCGTTCGCGCGCCACATGGATCTCTGTCTCGGTTGCCGTGCGTGCGAGACGGCGTGCCCGGCCGGCGTCCCCTTCGGCTCGCTCCTGGAAGCCACCCGCTCTCAGCTCGTCGAGCGCGGGCCGAGGCCCCGTACCGCGCTGCTCCGCCGCCTGGTGCACGGGATGTTCCCCGAACCGAGGCGGCTCGGCCTGATGCTGGGGGGCCTGAAGCTCTATCAACGGAGCGGACTGCGACGCGTGGTGCGCGCGAGCCACGTGCTGGCGCTGGCGCCGCGCCTGGCCGCGATGGAGTCGCTCCTGCCAGACGTGCCGAGCGCTCCGGCGTTGCCCGAGCTGACGCCTGCCCAGGGCCGCCGGCGACTCGGCCGCGCCGGGGTCTTGACGGGCTGCATCCAGCGGCATCTCTATCCCGACGTGAACCGCGACACGGCGCGTCTGCTCAGCCTGGCCGGGTACGACGTCGTCGTGCCGCGCGACCAGGGATGCTGCGGCGCCCTCGAGCTTCACGCCGGATTCCTCGACGACTTTCGCGACCGCGCCCGGAAGCTGATCGCGGCATTCCCGGCGGACCTCGACGTCATCGTCGTCAACGCCGCCGGCTGCGGCTCCGCCATGAAGGAGTACACGCGCTGGATGCCGGGAGAGGCAGACGTGGTGGCCTTTGCCGAAAAGATCAAGGACGTCAGCGAGGCTCTGGTCGACGCTGAGCTTCCCCTGGGGCCAGTCGATCTCACCGTGACATATCACGACGCCTGCCACCTCGCCCACGGCCAGCGCATCCGCGCCGAGCCGCGCCGGTTGCTCGGGCGAATCCCGGATCTGAAAATCGTGCCGCTGCCCGAGAGCGACCTCTGCTGCGGGAGCGCGGGCGTTTACAATCTGCTCGAGCCCGAGGTGGCGGGCCGCCTGCTCACCATGAAGATCGATCGCATCGCCGAGACCGGTGCGGCGGCGGTGGTGACGGGCAACCCGGGTTGTCTCCTTCAGATCGCCAAGGGCTGTCGAGAGCGTGGGCTCGACCTCGAGGTGCTGCATCCCGTGACGCTGCTGGCCCGCTCGGTGCGGCGAGCGCTGCCGTGATGGTGGCGGGGCGAGCCGAGGCGCGTCGCGCGTGGCGGTGCGAGGTGAGGCAGTCCGACGGCCGAGCCGAGCGCTGAGATGATCGAGAGAGGCGAGAGTGAAATGATCGTGGCGGGGCGAGCCGAGGCGGGTCGCGCGACGAGGCGAGAGTGAAATGATCGGAGATCGCACGTGAAGATCAGGATCAAGGACCGGGCGGAGTTTCGTTCGGACAAGATGGCGAAGGTCGCGCTGGCGACGACGTCGCGCACGCAGCTCGATCTCTATTGTCTCGAGCCGGGCCAGGAGCAGAAGCCGCACGCCCACGCCGACCAGGACAAGATCTATCTCGTCCTCGAGGGCTTCGCGCTGGTCGTCGTGGACGGTAAGGAAGAGCGCCTCGAGCCGGGCGAGGCGGTCGTGGCCCGGGCCGGCCAGGAACACGGCCTCAGAAACGCCGGCCCCGGCCGCTTGCTTGCCGCCGTCGTCGTGACTCCGCCACCACCGCACGCTTGATGGCGCGGCCCGTCCGCGCGTCGCTGATGATCACCTGTCTCGGCGACATGTTCTTCCCCGAGGTCGGCGTCAAGATCGTGCCTCTCCTCCGTCGCCTCGGCGTGACCGTCGAGTTTCCTGCGGGCCAGACGTGCTGCGGGCTGCCGCTCTTCAACTCCGGCTATCACGACGAGGCCGCCGCCGTGTGGCACGAGGGCCACGCCGAGCCGGGCCGCGGCGCCGCGGTCCACGTGATCACCGGGCCGAGCCGGACCGCCGACATCGAGCTGACGCTCACGCGCGGCGTCCACGGACCGAAGGAAGTGCACGCGATCTTCGTGGACGCGCCGATCCGTGGCTGACCGGTATTTCAACCCGGCCGACGTCGAAGCGCTGATCCCGGAGCTCACCGCGGTGATGGAGCGGATCCGCGACGCTCGCCGCGACGTGATGGCCGTCGAGGAGCGGATGAAGACGGAGCAGCAGCGGATCACGATGGCGGGTGGCGCGGCGTTCGACCGCGACGCCTGGCGCGCCGACCAGGAACGTCGCGAGCGGCTGATCGAGAGGATGCGGACCGGGCTCGAGGCCATCACCCGGCTGGGTGGCGTGACGAAGGATCTCGATCTGGGGCTGGTGGATTTCCCGCACGTGCGCGAGGGTCGCGAGGTCAACCTCTGCTGGAAGTTCGGCGAGAAGGCGATCGGCTACTGGCACGGGCTCGACGAGGGATATGCCCGACGCAAGCCGCTCTGAGCGTATGGACGTGCGCGCCGTCTTCTTCGACCTCTTCGACACGCTGGTGCGCTTCGATCGCGACCGGCTGCCCGAGGTGACGATCGCGGGGCGCACCGTACGCTCGACGGCCGGTCATCTCCACCCGATCCTCCGCGCATGGAGCCCCGACCTCACGCTCGAGACCTTTCACAAGGCGCTGCAGGAAAGCTGGCGGGAGGCCGAGCGCCGGCGTGCGATCGATCACCGCGAGGTAGCGGCGCCCGAGCGCTTCGCCTACCTGTTCCGCTGCCTCGCGCTCGATCCCGATCGGTGCCCGCCCGGCCTCCTGCAGGGCCTGCTCGACACGCACCGTCGTGAGCTGTCCAAGGCCGCCGAGTTCCCGGCGCATCACGGGCCGCTCCTCACCGATCTGGCCCGTCGATATCGCCTGGCGCTCGTCTCGAACTTCGACTACACGCCGACCGCCCTCGGCATTTTGCGAGAGGCGGGCGTGGCCGATCTCTTCGATACCATCGTGGTGTCGGACGAGATCGGCTGGCGCAAGCCGGCGCCCGCCATCTTCGAAGAGGCGCTGCGCCGGGTCGGGGTGACGGCGGAACAGACGCTGTTCGTCGGCGACCGGCCCGACATCGACGTGCTCGGGGCCCACCAGGTCGGCATGCGGACGGCGTGGATCAATCCGGACGCGGCCCCGCTGCCGGCTGGAATCCCGAAACCCGACGTGGAGCTGCGCGACCTCGGCGACCTGCGACCCGTGCTGGGGATCTAGGGCTGTGCATCCGACACCGCCGGCAGTACATCTAAGGACGAGGAGGTAGGAATGGCGACGCGCAAGGTGGTCATCATCGGGTCCGGCCCTGCCGGCTACACGGCGGCGATCTACGCTGCTCGGGCCAACCTGGCGCCCCTCATGCTGACCGGTGTTCAGTCCGGTGGCCAGCTCATGCTCACGACGCTCGTCGAGAACTATCCAGGCTTCGTCGACGGCCTCATGGGCCCGGAGCTGATGGAGAACTTCAGGAAGCAGGCGGAGCGCTTCGGGACGGAGATGATTCCCGAGGACGTCACGCGGGTGGACTTCTCGGCGGCGCCGTTCAAGGTGTGGGCCGGCGATGCCCTCTACGAAGGTCACACCGTGATCATCGCCACGGGCGCATCCTCGAAGCTCCTCGGCCTCGAGGCCGAGATGCAGCTCATGGGCCGCGGCGTCTCGACGTGCGCGACGTGCGACGGCTTCTTCTTCAAGGACCAGAAGATCATGGTCGTGGGCGGTGGCGACTCCGCGCTGGAGGAAGCGCTCTACCTCTCGCGGCTCGGCAGCTCGGTGGACCTGGTCCATCGCCGCGATACGCTGCGCGGCTCCAAGATCATGCAAGATCGCGCGTTCAAGAATCCGAAGATCCAGTTCCTCTGGGACTCGACCGTGGAGGAGATCCTCGATCCTGCCCAGGGCAAGGTCACCGGCGTGAAGCTCCGCAACGTCAGGACGGGCGCGCTCGTCGAGCGCTCGGTCGATGGGCTCTTCGTCGCCATCGGGCATCAGCCGAACACGCAGCTCTTCCGCGGTCAGATCGAGCTGCTGCCCAACGAGTACATCAAGGTGAAGCCCGGCACGACGCAGACGTCGGTCCCGGGTGTCTTCGCCGCCGGCGACGTCCAGGACCACGTGTACCGCCAGGCCGTGACCGCGGCGGGGACGGGGTGCATGGCCGCGCTCGAGGCCGAGCGGTATCTCGAGGCGACGCAGCCGCACTAGCCACGAGGCGCGGGGGCGGGTGCCCCGTCTCGACCACGCTACCCAACTTTCGTCGTCGGCCTGCTCCAGGGCGGGACGGGGGCACGATACCCTGAGACACGGGTCTCGCCAGGGCACCTGCCCCCGCGCGTTGTGGCTAGTGCGGCTCGCGAGCTTCAATCCTGTTTCCGGCGCGCGGCGGATCGATTGCGGGTGTCTCGGAGATTGGACATCGACACACGGTCGGCGGCGCGGCAGGATGAGCACGTCATGGGCGGCCACGTTGTCGCGCTCGTCATCATCGTCGGACTCCCGGCGATGGCGACCGCGCGTGAACACGCGCCGTGCCCGCCGACCGTCCATCGCGCCCTTCCACTGAGAGTCGTCGACGGCGATACGTTCAGGCTCCACGGCGAGCGCATCCGCATCCTGGGCATCGACACTCCTGAGCGCGGCGAGCCCGGCTCAGGTCGCGCGACCTACCGCCTGCTGGCGCTGCTCAGGTCCGGCAACGTCGTCATCGTGCGCCACGGCAAGGACGTCTACTGTCGGACGCTGGCCGATGTGTACGTCGACGGCTGGAACGTCGCGGGGTGCTGCGAGCCGAGGGTTATGCGAAGCCACTGCCTCTGGCACGGCGCCCTCGGCGCCCCGCGCGACCACGCCACCCAACTCTTGCCGGGGCATCTGCCAGGGCGTAGCGGGGGCACCGTACCCTGAGACACGGGTCGCGGCGGGACACCCCCGCTGCTGCGTCAGGCCGCCCACTTCGCGGCGCGCCCTTCGGTCAGGTGCCGACGACTAGCGGGGCGCCGAGCTGGCGGAGGAGCGCGATCGTCGAGAGGTACGAGAGCTTGCCGGTCTTGGGATTCTCCGACGGCACGTTCTCCAACTCGATGGAGAGCCGGCCGAATTCACCTTCGATGGTGACCCGGTGCTGGTTGCGGCCGAGGCCCGGCACCGCGTAGATCTTGATCCGTGTGCGCTCCGGTCCGATGCCGGCCAGCGACAACGCTGCCACGACGTTGACGTTGGCGGGGAACGCGCGACACGCCTCCGTCGCCGGGCCCTCGAAGATCAGCGTCTCCTTCGTGATGGCATCGAGGTCGATCTTCTGCTGAACGATCCACGGGGCGCCGGCCAGTCCACGGGGCGGCTTGCGTGTCTCCATCGTGACCGACGTCACGGCGCCGACGCTGGCGCCCTTGACGCCATCGAGGCCCGCGATGGCGCCCGACGGCACGTAGATGCGACAGCGATTGGCCTCGGCCAGCGCGACCCAGTCGCCACGGCCGAGCAAGCCGCCCGCCGAGAGCACGACGAGATCGCGGCCGGCCTGGAGGACCTTCGGCGCGATCTCCGCGAGATGCGACTGCGTGGAGGCTTCCACGATCAGATCGCACGTCGCGATGAGGTCCTCGAGCGGCAGGAACGGTGGCGCGGACTGGAGCGTGGCCAGGAAGGCTTCGCCCGCCGCGCGGCTCCGCGTCATGGCGCCGCCGAGGCGTAGGCCGGGGATGCCGCCGTCGAGCGCGCGACAGACCGCGCGTCCGATCACGCCGAGCCCGCACACGCCGACGTCGCGGAGTTTCGCCACGGCGGAGCATGTTATCATGCGCGTCAGCGGCGAATGAGACGAGCCGGCGCATTGCGCGAACCGCTCGAGCAGCTCTACCGCGACTTCGACTACGCCGCCCGGGTCGAGCGCGACGCCATCCGATTTCCTCTCCGTTATCCTGATCCGCGCGACCGAGAAATCGTCGCGCTGCTGACCGCGTGTCTGGCCTATGGACGCGTCGATCTCTTCAGCCGGGAGCTCGAGCGCGTGCTCCACGAGATGGGCCCATCGCCGGCGGAGTTCGTCGCCCGCTTCGACCCGGCGCGCGACGGTGAGGCGTTTGCGCGCTTCCGGTATCGCTTCAACCGTCCGCGTGACATCGTCGCGTTCTGTGTGGCCGCTCGCGGCGCCCTGGCGCGCCACGGCACACTCGAGAAGTGCTTCCTCGCCGGCGACTCCGATGCCGCCGGCCCGATCGGTCCCGTCCTGGAGCGCTTCGTGCGTATCTTCCTCGAGGCGGAGCTCGGCCACGTGTTCCCGCGAGGACGACTGTCTCGCGGCTACCGGCACCTCTTCCCGCTGCCGTCGGCGGGCGGGCCGTGCAAACGCCTGCACCTGTTCCTCCGCTGGATGGTCCGGCGCGAGCCGCCAGATTTCGGGCTCTGGACCTCGGTGTCTCCGGCGCGGCTGCTGATGCCGGTGGACACGCACGTGGAGAACATGAGCCGGGCCATCGGCCTCACGCGCCGGAAATCTCGGAACTGGCGCATGGCGGAGGACATCACGCTCTCGCTCGCGGCCATCGATCCTCAGGATCCCGTGAAGTACGACTTCGCGCTCTGCCACAAACGCATGTCGGGCGACTGCCGTGATCGGCGCGACGCGGTCGTGTGCGCGCCCTGCGGGCTCCGCGTCGTGTGCCGCCACTGGCGAGGCACGCGCCGTGGCTGACGCGCTCCTGGTGGTGGCCGGTCTCGTCGTCGGTGGCGGCCTCGCGTGGACGCTCGCCCGTGGCCACTACCGCGCTCACGCGCTCGGCGAGCGCGAAGCCCTCGCCGGCCGCCAGGCCGCCGCCGAGGCCCTGGGCGACGATCTCCGCAAGCAGCTCACGCAGCGTGAGCTCGAGTTGGCCGACCTACGTCAGAGCCTCGATCTCGAGCGCCAGCTCCGCGCCCAGGCCGACGCGCGGTCCGAGGCGACGCGGGAGAATCTCGAGGAGCAGAAGCGCCTGCTGGCCGATTCGCGCGAGCAGCTCCGCGAGGCTTTTGCCGACCTGAGCGCGCGCGCCCTCGAGACGGCCAAGGCGGACTTCCTCCAGCTCGCCGGACAGAAGGTCGACACCCAACTCGCCGCGCGTCAGACGACGATGGACGGCCTCGTGTCGTCGCTCCGCCAGGACCTCGAGCGGTACGAGCAACACCTGCGCGAGATCGAGACGAAGCGTGAGCACGCCTACGCGAGCCTCAAGCAGCAGGTCGAGCATCTCAGCACCAGCAGCTCGGAGCTTCAGCGAGAGGCCGGGAACCTCGTGACCGCGCTCCGCGGCTCCCAGGTCCGCGGGCGGTGGGGGGAAATCACGCTGCGTCGCGTGGTCGAGCTGGCCGGGTTGACCGAATACTGCGACTACGTCGAGCAGGTGACCACGGACACCGAGACAGGCCGGCTCAGGCCGGACATGGTCGTCCACCTGCCCAACGGTCGCGAGGTGATCGTCGACGCGAAAGCGCCGGCGGACGGTTACCTCGACGCCATGGCCGCCACCACCGAGAGAGACCGGCGCGAGGCGCTGCGTCGCCACGCCCAGCAGGTGCGCCAGCACATGAACGCGCTGGCCGCCAAGGCCTACCAGGAGGAGTTCGCCAAGTCTGCGGACTTCGTCGTCATGTTCATCTCGGGAGAATCGTTCGCGGCCGCCGCGGCGCACGCCGACAGCGGGCTGATCGAGGACGGCATGGCCAAGAAGATCGTGGTGGCCACGCCGACCACGCTCTATGCGCTCCTGCGCGCGACCTATTACGGCTGGCAGCAGCAGCAGCTCGCCGAGAACGCCGAGAAGGTCCGCCGCCTCGGCCAGGAACTCTACGAGCGCGTGCGCGTCATGATCGGACACCTGGAGGATGTGGGCGACAAGCTCGGCAAGGCGACGTCGGCGTACAACAAGGCGGTGGGATCGCTGGAGTCACGCGTGCTGCCGACGGCCCGCCGGTTTCGCGACCTTGGCGTCGGCACGACCGCAGACATCCCGCCGCTCGAGCCCATCGACGAACAGCCGCGGGCACTGGATGCGCCGGAAGTGCCGCGCCAGCTCGACGTCCCCGCCGAGGGGACGTGAGGCGGCTCAGGCCAGCTTCGTCTTCGTCCTCGCGACCGGCACCTCGCTCCTGAAGGACCGCGAGATCCAGTAGAACGCGGCCGCCGCAATGGCGAGCATGACGATGCCGGCGCCGGTGAATCCGAACACGATCTTGCCGATCCCGAACAGCGTCGCGTAGACGG
>Ga0137361_10002013_pt1 | contig 12834 bp, 11 predicted proteins | sample Mad1_80_16metaG_FD_104923 | JGI IMG/M metagenome (GOLD analysis project Ga0137361, IMG submission 104923) | Vadose zone soil microbial communities from Angelo Coast Range Reserve, California, USA - Mad1_80_16 metaG | ecosystem: Environmental > Terrestrial > Soil > Vadose zone | place: USA... | reverse complement strand
CGGAGCCTACGGCACGTATGGCGAGTTCGGCTTCGCCAACGGCTTCCCGGAGGGACCACCCCTGTTCTTGGTGGTTGGTCTCTGCCTGCTCCTGGGGTGTGCGAACCTTGGAAGCCTGCTGTTCGCGCGAGGGAGCAGCCGTGCGCGTGAGTTGGCCATTCGCGCGTCCCTGGGCCCGACACCGTCCCGTCTGCTGCGGCAACTGATGACCGAGTCGCTGCTCCTCGCCCTCGGCGGGGCAGCACTCGGCGTCGTCGTTTCGATTGGGCTGACCCACGCCCTGGCTTCGATCTTCTACCACGCCGATGCGGCAGGACAACCCAACCACTACGATCTAGGTCCGGATGCTGTCGTCATCGTCAGTGTGGGGGTCATTGCGACGGGCGCTGCCTTCCTGTTTGGCCTGGTGCCCGCCATCAAGTCCATTCGCTTGGGGTCAGCGCTGACCTTGGCCCGCCACGCCTCTCCGGCTGCCCCGCCACGGCTGACGCGATGGCTGATCGGCGCCCAGGTCGCGGTGGCGTTGACGCTCGTCACGCTGGAAGCTCTCTTGTGGTCCAGCGCCCAGCGGTTTGTGATCGACGGGCACTTCGACCCGCGGCACGTGGCGCTTCTGCGCGTGGAAGCAGACGACCCCCTGGAGAAGACCAGGGAGCTTTACGCTGCCGTCCTCCACCGCTTGGAGAGCCTCCCGGGCGTAGTAGCGGTGAGCCTCTGGAACAGGGGTGGTGTGCTCGAGGGGCCGTCGGTGGCGGTGTCCCGATCACCCAGGGACTCTGGTCTACCGGCAGCGGAGGCGGCAAGTCTGGAGATCGGTCCCCGGTACTTCACGGCCCTCGGGGTGCCTCTTCTGCAAGGAAGGGACTTCGACTCCCGGGATTCGCTCCGGTCATCGCGGGTAGCGATGGTCGACGAAAGGCTTGCGCACCATTTCTGGCCGGACGGAAGGGCGATCGGCTCGCACCTTGTCGTGGGCGACGGGCCGCCAAGGGAGGTCGTGGGCATGGTTGCCGATGTCGGGGTGTCCCCTCGCGGAAGCCCTCGCGTGCCTCACGTGTACCTCCCGTTCTGGCAAAATCCCGAGGAGACCAACGCTCGCTATTGCGTGCGCGTCGAGGGCGAGCCCGCTGCCGCGCTGCCGATGCTCGTACGTGCCGTGAATCGAATGGACCCCGACGTCGCCGTCACGGAAGCGATGTCGATGGCGACCCACCTCGCCGCGGGTGATGAGTTGAAGGCGGTCCGGATGACGGCGGCCATCGCGGCTTACGCGGCCCTCCTCGCCGTTCTGCTCACCGCAATCGGTATCTACGGCACGCTCGCCTTCTCAGTCGTCCGCCGGACCAAGGAGATCGGGGTCCGTATGGCCGTTGGCGCCACGCCGCGCGATGTGATCGGCCTGATCATTGGACAGGAAATGATCGCTGTGTCATCCGGAGTCGTCGTAGGTCTCGCGCTGGCCTGGGGTGCCAGTCGAATGATCGGTCACCTCCTGTACGGCGCGGCCTCCGCGGATGGCATCCTAGCCGCCGGAGCCGTCCTCGTGGTTACGACGGCTGCTCTTCTGGCCTGCTGGCTTCCCGCTCGCCGTGCCACGGGACTCGACCCGATGGCCGCGCTGAAAGTAGACTGAACTTGCGGCACGGGGGGCCTGCACCTCAGCTTGAGCCTCCTCCTCGCCTGCTATTCCCCGCGCGCCGGGCGACGGAGGTCGCCTCATCGTCGCCCTCGGCTGCGAGTAGGCGGAGGCACCGGAACTGAACGGCCGTCAGTCGCAGCGTGGCGCGTCTACCGGCGAGACTGCCGCAGCCCGTTGAGCGGGCACCAGACAGGCGACCAGAGCCACCGCGAGCAGCACCATACGAAGGCGGCCAGGGCCGGGATGCCGCGCGTCCTTGGCCGGCTCAAGGGTTCAGGTCGCACGAAGCCATCGCACTTGTGCTCCGTGCCCGCCCTCAACCGTAAGGCGGCGTTTGCATCACATCGGGGGCCCGAGGCATCCTTGCCAACAGACGGACCCGTGGAGTCCTGCGATGGCTTGCAGGGCCTGAGGCCGAGGACAAATGATGGCCCATCTGCTTCGTGACGCAGCCTTCGGCGTTCGACTGCTCCGCCGGAACCCTACCTCCACCGTCATCGCCCTTCTGACCCTGGCGCTGGGAATTGGGGCCACCACGTCGATCTTCAGCGTCATCTACGCCACCTACCTGGCACCTCTCCCCTATCGCGACGCCGACCGGCTGGTGATGGTGTGGTCGCATTTCGAGGGCAGGCGCAACAGCGTCTCTGCCGCCGACTTCCTCGATTGGAAGCGCCAGGCCACCGCCTTCGAGGACCTGAACGCCTGGAATGTCCGGGACGTCAACCTCTCCGCCGATGAGCGCCCTGAGCGGATCAGGGCGGGCCCGGCCACGCCGGGCTTCTTGTCCATGCTCGGCTACGGCCACCCCCTCGCCTTGGGCCGCACGTTCGTCCCAGAGGAGGGCACAGTGGGTAGAGAGGAGGTCGTGATCCTGACCCACCGCCTGTGGCAGCAGCGTTTCGCTGGCGATGCGGCGATCGTCGGCCGACAGGTCCGCATCGATCAGAAGCCCTACACCGTCATCGGCGTATTGGGCCCGGGGCCTGCCGACGAGAACATGAATCGGCTCTGGCTGCCGCTGGCGTTCACGACGCAGCAGCTGGAGCACCGCAATTGGCGCTGGTGGCTGGTAATGGGGCGGCTGAAGCCGGGCGTCACCCTCGAGCAGGCCAACGCGGAGATGGCGACCGTCACTGGTGCGCTGGCGACGGCCTATCCGGCGTCGAATTCCGGCTGGACCGCGAGCGTCCAGCCCTTCCGTAACAACTTCGTCAGCAACGACACGAAGACGGCTCTCTGGCTGCTACAGGGAGCGGTGGCCTTCGTACTACTCATCGCCTGCGCGAATGTTGCCAACCTGCTGCTCGCGCGCGGCACGGCGCGGCAACACGAGTTGGCCCTCCGCGCCTCGCTCGGCGCATCACGCGGGGTCATCCTGCGCCAGTTCCTCACCGAGAGTGTGGTGCTGGCACTCGTCGGCGGCGCCCTCGGAATCCTTCTGGCCCACGCGATGGTCGAAGCCATCGTGGCGCTACTGCCGCCGTTCACATTGCCCACCGAGGTGGACGTCCGGCTGAACGTGCCAGTTCTCTTGTTCACCGTCGCCGCCAGCGTCCTCTCGGCCGTGCTTTTCGGCTTCGCGCCAGCGTGGCGTGCGTCGCGCGCCGAACTGAGCGAAGCATTGAAGGGAGGCGGCCGTTCCGTGAGCGGGGGATCGGACCGCCTGCGGCGCGCCCTGGTCGTGCTCGAATTCGCCCTAGCCTTGACCCTCCTCACGGGTGGGGGCCTGGCCATCGAGAGTTTCTTTAATCTCGCACGTGTAGACCTCGGCCTCCGCACGGAGCATCTGCTCACTTTCTCTCTACCCGTGGCCGAGGGCCGGCTCGTCGAGTCGGATCGCATCAACAGCTTCTACCAGGAGCTGCTCGAGAGGGTGCAAGCGGTGCCAGGCGTGGCCTCCGCCAGTGTTTCGACCGGTTTGCCGCTCGTGTGGATGGAAAGCAACGAGTTCTCCATCGCCGGGAAGCCCACCGATCCGGAGCACCGACCACGAACGGACTTCAATAAGGTGAGCCCAGAGTACTTCAATACGCTCGGGATCCGCGTCACCCGCGGCCGATCCCTTGACGCGCAGGATCGCGCCGGGAGCCTGGCCGTAGCCATGGTCAACGAGGCATTCGTCAGGCGGTACCTGCCCGATTCCGACCCGCTGAATGCGCGGCTGGTGCTCGAGGAAAACCGGCCTGGGATCCCCCCGACTAGAGCTGTCGTCGAGCGCCAGATCGTCGGCGTCTACGCGGACGTCCGGAGTGCCGGGCCCCAGAACGACACTCCGCCGACGATCGACGTGCCGTTCTGGCAGAGTCCGAGGGCGCAGGCCAGCGTGGCGGTTCGGACGGCCGGCGATCCCGCCAACGCACAGTTGGCCATCGCCGAGATCGTCCGCTCCCTGGACAGCGATCTGCCGTTGGGCAACGCGAAGACGATGGACCAGGTGGTGAGCGAAAGAATGGCCGCCGATCGCTTCAACGTGGCGCTCTTTTCGACCTTCGCCGCGGTCGCTCTGGTGCTGGCGGTCGTGGGCATCTACGGCGTAATGACCTTCGTGGTCGCCCAGCGGACCCGCGAAATCGGCCTCCGCATGGCCCTTGGTGCACGACGCGCAGACGTGCTCGGCCAGGTGAAGACGGAGGGCATGACGACCTCAGGCGCGGGTGCTCTCCTCGGATCGGCCGGCGCCTACTTTGTGAGCCAGGCGATGCGGAGCTTGCTTCCCGGCATCGGCGCCGTGAATGTGAGCGTCTTCCTCGGCGTCGCCCTCATACTGCTCGGCTCGTCCTTCGTAGCCTGCTTGTTGCCGGCGCAGCGGGCCGCATCCGTGGATCCGATGGTCGTGCTGCGGCAGGAGTAGGGTCCGGTGACTCAGGCCCCAGACCCAGCGAAGGGCATTCACGAGGTCATGGGTTCGATCCCCATCAGCTCCACCAACTCCGATAACGACTTAGGGACGAGGCATGGCGGCCGGGACGCCTCGGAACCGCGCTTGTGTCACGTTTGTGTCACGTTCCCGCTGGTCGTCGTGAACCCGTCCGGATTGCAGTGAACTCTTAACTCGCCGTCGGACGAGCTTCTCTGTGTGTTGGGTCTCGTGCTGGACCATAAGGAGTCGTCCATGGATGGCGCGGCTTGTCGGGCAGGCGCCGGGTCTGCCCAGGCGGCCTACGCACCTGAGCAGACGTGCCGAATTGCCGGCTGGGACAGCGGCGGCGGTCATCGATTGGTTACGACGTCCTCCTAAGATCCTGGCGTCCGAGACCAGGCTCAGCTCATCGACGCGAGCTTGGTGGGCTCCTCATTCGAACAGACTCCGCAGCCGGTCCCAGAGGCGCCGCAACAGCCCCTTCACGTGGGTCGGGAGAGCGTCGTAGTACGCTCGCCGGCGCTGCTCTTCAGCAGCTCGTCCGCCGGCGACCTCTTCCGCCGTCCACGCCTCGCACCATACGACGTCGCCGCGCCTAATCACGTAGTGGGACCGACAGGGCAGCTGCCAGTTGCCAACAGATGGCCACAACGTGGGGCCGCTCGCATCCGCTTCGACGTTCCACTCTGTGGGCCCGAGCGGGGTTCTAATCTTCGTGCGGCAGCCACACGCGCACAAGTGCGCCGCCGTGTTGAACTCCTCCGATACGTACAAGACCTGGGGTTCGAGGTCCCGTGGCATATAGTGGACCCGTTCGAGCCGAAACCTCATCGTTCGTCGGCCGTCGGCACCAGTGCATCCAGGCTGAGACCATCCTCCTCGAAGCATTCCCCGGCGATCCTTAGATCGGCGACGCCGAACAGCAGATGTTCGTCGCGCGTTTCGGCCAGATAGAAGCCCCGGAGCTGTTTGTAACGGATGACAGCAAGGCAGGCGTTCAGGGCGTTCAATTCCGCGATCTGAATGTTGGTTCGGTAGAGATCGCCGGGTGCCTCAGAAAACTCCGCAAGGCCCATCTGGCGCAGCTTCGCGCCGTTCTCCTTCGAGTAGTAAGTGGTTCGAACCATCCCGGTGAGGGCCCCTGCCTGGCGTTTCAGTCCCATTCCCACGTCGATAAACGGGATCTGCTTCGCGAGGAGAAGGTCGAATATCGCCGCTCGAGAGGGCCCATTGTCGACACAAACGAAGGCGAACGTCACGCCGTCGAATTCGGGCGCGGCCGCGGCATCCACAAAAAGCGACTTAGTCTCCAGGTTGTGGCGAAACCCTTGGTACCGCGCATGATAGACCTCGGCCTTAGAGCGTCCCAGCTCGGCGTCTGGAGACAGCGTTCCGGCCGAACGGAATGCGTTGTGGACGCAGAAGTGGTCAGGGTCGAATCCTCTGATCTCACGGACCGGAGTCTTCACAAGCAAGTCGAGGACGTAGGCGCCCGTCCCGCCAAGGCCGATAATTGCGACTACATCATCGGCAAAGTGCGCCGCCAGATCTCCCAAGTCGGCGCGACTCGTCAGCGTGTCCGGGAACTTAAAGACAGACCCGCTGGAGGTTCCTTCGACAACGCGTCGCGTTAGCGGAGTGACGTCGAATCGTTCGGTGGCGGGACCCGAGATGATCATGACGTAGCTGTCGATCTTCTCGGAGAAGTCCGCGAACTTGCCCGTGTCCTTTGGCTTGTTGGAGAAGGACCTTTCGACTACGATGTCCGCACAGGCGGGACCGAGCTGGATTTGCGTCGCGCCGCCGCCGAGGTTCGATATCGGCGATCCGTCGAGCCCGTGCGGCACGCCGCCAGCGAAGAAGACCTGATGGTCTGTTTGGCGGATAAGCTCCTGGTCGACAAACTCGACTTTGGCGACGAGCGCACCCCACTTCAGACCGCCGGCCTCGGTGAGGTATGGGATGTCCCGGATGACGAGATGATTGGTGTCGCTGTCGAACGCGACTGCGTAGCCCTTCTCGATCAGTCGGCGGAGATCGTCGTTACGATTGACCAGTCTCAGAAACATTGAAGATCATGCCTTCCTTGACCCTGACAGAGGCACCGGGAGCGAGAATCCCTTCGGGCTTGTTGCCGTGGCCTCTGCTGTACTTGACCGAGTAGGTAGTCTCGGGATGCTGAGGGAAGTCAGGAAACTCTAGCGTTACCACTTCGGCGTAGGTGATCAGCTCCTCCGGCCACTCGTGGGGTGTTCCCTCCACGATGATCGTGACTTCCTTCTTCGTGTCGGCCATCGAACTCTCCTTACTTGTGTGCATTAGCCCCTGCACGCTTGCCCTGCGAATCGAAATGACGTCTCACCTCGCCCGTTCCGACGAACTGCGAGAGCAGCCGGTAGTTGCGCTGTTCATGCCGTATGCGACCTGCCACGATGGCTGGGTGGATCTGTAGCGCGTTGGCGACGTTCATCACGGCCATGGGCGATGGATCGAGTCGGGCGATGCTCGTTTCCCAGATCCCTTTGGGAATGAGCGCTTCCTCCGCCCATTCGTCCGCCTGCACCTCCTTGGGATCGTCCCGTGCGCCGTCCACGGGTCGAAGCGTGAGGTCGTCAACGAACACATCCTCCCCGTCGGGGTCCATGTGACGGCCCACATGGGCGAGTTCGTGGAGGAGGCAGAACCAGAAGTTGTCGATCCTGTCGTAGCGAAGCGTCAGGCCAATCACCGGGGTGCCGTCTTCGAGGCGCAGCGCCGCGCCGTCGAGATACGTCCTCGGAAGATGCGGCACCCTCACCATCGCGATCCCGTGCTTGGCGAGGAACTCCGCCGCGAGTCGAGGGCCGTCCTCCAGCCAGCTCAGGTGCGCGAGCTGCCGGAGGAACTCGAGGGTGACGGTACCGGTCTGGTATGGAATGGCGAGCCGCGCCTCGTTGCCATCGGCCAGCACCTTCCAGCACCAGGCCTTCAGGGCGTAGGGATCGCTCTTCGTGTTCGCTCGCGCATGCTGACTCTTTCGGTAGTGAGCGGCCTCAGCGAAGGCTCGGCCCCCGGCCCGCCGAACCAGGTCCAACATCAGGGGCTTTGCACGTGCGACGGGATTGCGAGTGCTCGGGATCCACCCGAGCTTAGCCATGGCCTTGAGCGGAAACCGAGTCCAGTCGAGCTGATCGAGGGACGGTGTGTTCCCACCACGGGGGGCCCGGAGGAGAATCTCGGCCGGTATGCCGAGGTGCTCGTGGAGTGCTCGCGCCATCGCGAACGTCAGCGGACGCTTCCCGGAGAGTACCTCAGAGACCTTAGCCCGGCTGCCTATGAAGGGAATGAGGTCTCGTGCGGACGCACCAGATTGCTCCATCCGAAATTCGATAGCCGCTAACGGACTCGGAAAGCCCATGGGGACATGCTTCTGCTCGTAGAGTTCGACGAGATCCACGAGGACGTCGAGTTCCTCGCTCTCCGGAGTTCCCGGTACCGCATCCATGAGCGCGTCGATGCGGGCGAGGGTCTGCTCGTAGTCAGCCTCGTTCCGAATCGCCTTGATCTTGCTCACGCTTCAAACCTCCGCTACTTCAATCCGGTCGTATTCGGCATGGGTGCCAACGAAACGGATGAAGACGATGCGTTGGACGTAGTTGAGGCGGACCACCAATCGGTACGCGTTCCCCTTGACGTTGAAGACGACCCGATCCTTTCCAATGAAGCTCGCGCTGCGGTACCTCTCCTTGACCTGTGCCGGTGAGTCCCAATCAGCCTTCTCGGCTTCTCGGAACCAGGCAAGAAGGGGTTCCTCGGCGTCCACGTGCCGCTCCCAGAACTCGCGAAGCGTCCTCTTGGCGATAACTCGCATCTAGACCACGATGTTCCCAACACGCCTGGAAGTACAATAGTCCCAATTAGGGAGCATGTCAAGGGGAAAGAGTGGCGCGAAGATGTGTCGCGATTAGCCCGAGATCAATACCTCCAGGGGGGTTCCGGGCCCCGCTCGGGATCTGGCAGTTCCCGAACGACCTCCCGCTCCCATGCGGTTGGCGTAGGACCGTAACCACACGAGCCGAAGAGCTTCGCCGCGCTTCAGCAATGGGACGAGGGCGTCGATGGGTTCCGCACCCCCGAGGCAGAGCTCCGTCAAACGTGGGAGTCCGATGGGACGGCACCGACCGGAAAGCACCGCCAGTTTCCCGGCTCGCAGGTGTTCTCGACGATCCTGGAGGGTACGACCGCATTCCGGTGCTCGCGCTCGCCATCTTCGCGCTTCCCCACATTCCAGAGCGCTGGATTCGGGAGAGCAGTGATCCGACGGTGCAGAAGGCGAGCAGAGCCTACTTCGCGACGATCGACGCGTTGACGGAGAAGCAGGCGAAGGCGATCGAGGCCGGTGTGCCCACGGCGCGCGTGTTCCGGGTCCCAGGCTCGCACTATGTATTCATCTCGAACGAGTCGGACGTGCGGCACGAGATGCGCAAGTTCATCGACAGCTTAAAGTCGCCGTAGCGGCCGGCATAGCGCCTTCAGGGGCGTTCCGTCAGCCGTGGTGTGAAGCGCTTCCCGTGGCGCAGCCCGGAGGCCAAGAAAATGGCATTCACGAGGTCATGGGTTCGATCCCCATCAGCTCCACCAACTCCACGCATGGGTGTTTGCGTTCCCGAGACGCACGAGGGCCCTACCCGTGTTGATCCCGCAGGTGCCCGAACAGTTCGTCGAGGTCCTCGTCTGTGCCCCCCGCATCCGAGGTGCGCGGAATGCTCCAGGCATCGTCGTCGGGCTCGTCCCCGCCAAGTAGCTCTTCAAGAAGGCGGCGCACCGCGTCGCCATCCCCAACGTGCATCGCCCAAGTCTTCGACGCCCCGGACGCGCAGGGTCACCCCGCGCCGCTCCGCACGCGGTCGCATCAGGCGGGCGGCAGAATCCAGCAACTCGGCCGGTCGCACCGCCGCAAATCGTGGCGCCTCGTCCAGCCGCGTGGCGGCAAGCACGCGCTCCACGAGCGCCTCCAGCCGTTCACTCTCGTCGGCCAGCAACGTACCGTATTCGCGGGTTTCGCCCGTGCCTTCGGCGAGCATCTCTCCCAACACGCGGATGGCGGCGACAGGCGTGCGGAGCTCGTGGCTGACCCCGGCGACGAATGCCTTCTCGCGAGACACGCCCGCGCTTCCCGTGCCAGTGCACGCTGCACGAGTGCCAGGGCGCCCAGGCACGCACTGACCCCGAGCCAGAGTAGCCCTCGCGCCGCGAAGAGACGCCCGCGCGCCGAAACCGGCGAGAGCGACCGCCAAGCCGAGGAACAGGAGGATCAGCGGCCGACTCATCCCCGTATTCTGCCGCTCCCCCCGACGGGAAGTGTCATGCGCGTGTCAGCACTCGAGGACGATGCCCCCCGGCGACTTCCTGGATGGTTCCCCGGAGTCCAGCTGTCCCGGATGTGACTCCGTTCCGCAACTCGTGGAACAGGCCGCTTCCTGGAACAGGGCCGGTCACACTCCCTCCGCCCTGGTACGGCTGCGGGCCGCCGATTCTCACCGGTGAAGACGACCCGGATTCTCTCTCAGTCATGAGAAGTCTTACCGAAGAGCCCCGCTGATTCTCCAGCACTTGCGGCGAAAGGCTCCGAGCGAAGCGCTGGTCTCTGGCTTGCACAAGCGGCTGTGGGCCGACGCCGTGACGAAGGGGAGTGAACAGGGCGGTTCATCGGATCTCGGCAGGTACTTGCAATGATCGTGGATCTCGGCAGGGTGCTCGGCGAGCTGGACAACCTGATCGTCACTGCTGTGCCCGAGGATCGCCCCCGTCTCGTCGTGGCCCTAGCCGCCCGCCTGGCACATCTGGGGGTTGGGCTAGTGATGCCGGCCGCGACCGAGAACGAGGGGAGGGCGACGACAGAGAGGGGGAAGTCTTCCCCCTTTCTCGGCACCGAGGAAGCCGGAGTGTATCTCGGTCTCTCACCTCGCACGCTAGAACGGTTGCGGTTTGAGGGCCGGGGACCGGTCTACCGCAAGCACGGTCGAATCGTCGTGTACACCCGCGAGGCGCTTAACGCTTGGTCTGAAGGCAACGAGCGCCAGCGCGGTTTCGATCGCAGCCCGCGACGGGCATGTCGATAGCGCCTGGGGGCTCGTAGACTGATCTTATGAGCGCGCGCCCGTATTAGGGTGCCGGGCTTTCTTCACCGTCGCGTCTTCTGACGCAGGGCTGAGGGTGCCTTCGCCGTTCGGCCCTCCAGGGCCGCGGCGAGGCGTTGGCCGACCGCGTCATTCACTGCTCGCAGCGGGTCGGCGCTCAGGTGCGCGTACCGCTGCGTGGTCGTCGCCTTCCGGTGACCCAGGAGGCCACCCACCAGGTAGAGGGACGCGCCGCCACTCACCGCGATCGAAGCGAACGAATGGCGGGCTGCATCGTAGAGCCGGATCCCCGTGAGCTTCGCGCGGTCTCGCACCCGACGCCACGCGCTTTCGAGGTCGGCTTCTGCCACGCGCCGGCCCTTGCGCTCCTTCTGGTACGGCGGGAACACGCGCGGGTCTCCGTCGATGCGCGGGAGCGCGGCCAGGAGCTTCGCGGCCGGAGGGTTCAGGTGGATGACTTTCGCCCCCGTCTTCGAGTCGGGGATGTTCAGCACGCCTCGCTGCAGGTCCACCATTTCCCAAGTGAGGCCGAGCGCTTCGGAAGGCCGTGCGCCCGTGAACACGAGGAGGCGGATGGCGGCCAGGCCGAACCGCGATACCTCGCCCTCGGTTTCGAGAGCCCGAAGGGCGGCCCCCAGCCGGCCCAACTCCTCGGCCGAGAGGAAGCGCTCGATCTTCCGCTCCTTGTAGCGCGGCACGCCCAGGGCGGGGTTGAGAGCCCTGGGCACCAGCCCCCACTCGGCGGCCTTCGTGTAGACGTGGGAGAGCAGCGCCAGGGCGCGGTTGGCCGTGATCGGCTTCGCCTTCCGCTCCTGCGCGAAGCGCGTCACCGCGGCCTGGTCGATCCTGTCGAGCCGGAAGTCCCCGAAGGCGGGCAGCAGGTGACGCTCGAAGAGCCCCTCGTCCTCCTCGAGGGAGCGGGGCTTCTTGAAGGGTCGGGAGTGCTGCTCCAGGTAGCGGTCGGCGAAGTCCCGCAGGGTCGGGATGCCGCGGTCCGCGTCAGGATCCGCGCCGGACCGGATGAGCCCCCGGATGCGCTCCGCGTCGCGCCGGGCGGCCTCCGGGGCCCAGACCGCACCTTGCGTCAGGCCAAGGCGCTCGCAGACGTCGACCGGGATGCTGGCGCCGTCCTCGCCGATGACGTGATACCGGGCCTTCCTACCGAGGCGGTACTTGACGCCGTACCACCACGAGCTTCCGGCGTGGCCCTGGTTGCGGGCGTAGAAGCCACGGACCTCCGTGTCCCAGATCCACAGGTCGCCCTTGTGTCGCTTCGCACCGGATGTCTCGAGGAGCCGCCTCGCGATCTTGGCCTTCATCCCGCCCCCTGGCCCTAGTGACCAAGTAGTGACCGGGCGTCAGCGTATCACAGGGTACGGCGACGTAGGCCCGAGGCTGTAAATGGCTGATTTTATGGGCTAGGTGGTACTGGCGGGGGGTGCTGCGGAGCCGCTGAGGCTGATTAGCAATCTGCCCTGTTCAGCCACTCCAGCACCTCTCCGCAGGGAGGATTGGGCCGAACCGAAGTCCCGTAGGGTAGCACGAAAACTGCGGGCCACTCCCCGTGACGCAGGTGGCGGAGGGCGAGGGACTCGAACCCCCAAGGGCGGTGAAGCCCGGGAGCTTTCAAGGCTCCTGCCTTACCAGTTAGGCTAGCCCTCCGCGCCGGCCCAATTATGCCTCGGATCCGTCCGGCTTCCTCGGGCGGCCCAGGTAGGGGGCGAGCCGGCGGAGCAGGCGGTCCACCAGCTCGGGGTGCCCCCGCGGCCAGCGGTCGTCGATGTCCAGGTCCACCACCGGCCGGTCCACCCCCGGGAAGCGCATCTTGACGAGGGTGGCATGCGAGTCCTCGCGCTCGCTCATCACGAAGACGCGGTCCGCCCAGAGCAGCAGGTCGCGGGTCAGGGGCACGGTGGCGAAGGGCGCGGTGCCCGCGGAGCGGGCCTCGTAGCGCGGGTCCTGCGCGTAGAGGTCCTCCGCGGTCCGGCTCCGGTCCACGTTGGCCGTACAGACGAAAAGGATGCGCTCGCGCGTGGGACGACCTCCTCCCACCATTCTAGCCAAGGGCGGCCCGTGACCGACTCTGCTAGACTCCACGCGGGAGAAACCATGAACACGGATCGCCTGCTGCGCGAGGTCGAGACCCGACTCGCCCGTCTCCCGGAGGCCGACCGCCAGGAGGTCCTGGACGCCGTGCGCGAGGAGATCGCGCG
>Ga0137361_10002011_pt1 | contig 12839 bp, 7 predicted proteins | sample Mad1_80_16metaG_FD_104923 | JGI IMG/M metagenome (GOLD analysis project Ga0137361, IMG submission 104923) | Vadose zone soil microbial communities from Angelo Coast Range Reserve, California, USA - Mad1_80_16 metaG | ecosystem: Environmental > Terrestrial > Soil > Vadose zone | place: USA... | reverse complement strand
TCCTCGCATTCTCGCCGAAAAGGCCGAAGCCATGGCCAAGGAAGCCGGCCTGGCCGTTGAAATCCTCGACGAAAAGAAGATCGCCAGCCTCAAGATGGGCGCGCTCCTCAGCGTCGCGCAGGGTGGCCCCGAGCCGCCTCGCGTTATGGTCGTCACCTACACGCCTGCGAGTCCAAAGCCCGGCGCACCCGTCATTGGTCTCGTCGGCAAAGCCGTCACCTTCGACACTGGCGGCATCTCCATCAAACCTGCCGACGGCATGGAAAAAATGAAGTACGACATGGCCGGCGGCGCCACCATGCTCGGCGTCATGCGAGCCCTCGCCGCCCTCAAGCCCAGCGTCAAAGTGATCTGCGTCGTGCCTTCCACAGAAAACATGCCCGGCGGCACCGCGCAAAAGCCTGGCGACATTCAGACCGCCATGTCCGGCAAGACTATCGAAGTTCTAAACACTGACGCGGAGGGCCGCCTCATCCTCGCCGACGGCATCCACTACGCCAAGCAGCTTGGTGCCACGCATCTCGTCGACGCCGCCACCCTTACCGGTGCCATCGTCGTCGCCCTCGCCAACGTCAACGTCGGCGTCTTCGGCTCCGACCAACCCTTTACCGACAAGCTTCTCGCCAGCGCCAAGTCCGTCGGCGAAAAAATGTGGCAGATGCCCATCGACGACGACTACCGCGATTTCATAAAGGGCTCTTTCGCCGACATCCAGAACATCAGCAGCGGCAAAGGCGGCGGCGCCATCACCGGCGCCATGTTCATCAAGGAATTCACCGGCGACTCGCCGTGGATTCATTTGGACATCGCCGGCACGGCCTGGAATGACGACGCCAAGCCGTGGCTCTCCAAAGGCCCCACCGGCGTGGCTCTTCGCACTCTCGTCCATCTCGTCATGTCTTATTAAGAGTAGAATCTCTTCTCCCATTGAACGCCCGGGAGTAGGAGTGCACATGCCCAAGCTAGCCGTCGCCATAGTTTCGGTTTGCTTGATAGCGATATCGCTGCCGACCCTTGCACCAGCGCAGACCGCTCCCACTTTTGTCGGCGTGAGAACCTTCCTCAGCGCGCCCTACGAGCCGGACCTCGACAAGTTGCATGCTGATTTCGCCGTGCTTGGCGTGCCATTCGATGAAGGCACCTGGGGGCAGCCCGGAGAACGCTACGGCCCGCGCGACTTGCGTGAAAACTCCCAGGAGTATGCTCACGATTTGACCGACGGCTTCTATTACATCGACGGCGACCGCACCGTCCTCAAAGGCAAACGCTGGGTCGATGTGGGCGATGTGATTGTCTATCCCACGGTCCCCGCAGAGACCGGTGAGAAAGTCACCACCGCCGTAAGGAAAATTCTCGCGAAGAAAACCTTTCCGATTATCTTGGGCGGAGATCACAGCATTACGTTTCCGGTGATCCGCGCCTTCGATGTCCCGCTAACGGTCGTGCACATTGACGCGCATCTGGATACCTGGAACGGCGCCAAGGGCAATCTCGATCACGCTTCCTGGGTTCTGCGCGTGGCCAAGCTGCCCTCAGTGAAGAAAATCGTTCAGCTTGGCATGCGTGGCATCGCCAATGATCCTGAATCGGCCGGCAACGCCAAAGCGCTCGGCACCAAAGTCGTCACCAGCGAGGAAATTCATCGCCGCGGCGTTTCTGCGGCCATCGACGCGATTCCGCGCAGCGAGAATATCTATGTCACCTTCGACGTCGATTCCATGGACCCCACGCTTGCTCCGGGCACGGGAACCTATGAACCGGGCGGTCTCAACTTTGCTGAGATCGACGAACTAATGAAGCAAATCCCCGCCAAGGGAAAGCTCGTCGGCCTCGACATTGTCGAGGTCAATCCCTATCGCGATCCCAGTGGTCGCACCGCCCAGACCGCGATTCGCTTGATGGTTGATTTACTCGCTGCCGCTTTTTGAAGACGCCGCCGTGAGCTCATGCGGTCCGCCTTGAAGGAAGTTCACATCTTTTCTGGTGCGCTGATTCCCAGCAGCGTCAACGCCCGCACCAGCTGCGCCTCTACCAATTCCGTCAGCCGCAACAAAAACGCCCGCTTCTGCTCATCAGCTTCCGACAAAATATGGTGCTTGTGGTAAAAATTGTTAAAAGCCTGCGCCAATTGAAACGCATACTTCGCCATGAACGCCGGCTCCTGCGTCGCGATTGCCGCATCCACGCCGTAATCGAGCGATCCCGCCGCCACCAGCATCTCCCAAAGTGAATTTCCCTCCGCTCCCGCAAGCAGGCGGTTCACTGATTCCTTCGTAACCTCGACGCTCGTCGCACCCGCCTCCGCGCCCTTCCGTCGAATCCCGCGAATCCGCACCACTGCGTATTGGCAATATGGCCCCGTCTCCCCCTCAAAACTCAACGCATCCTTGAAGTCGAACGCAATAATCGCGTTGCGCGTGAATTTCAGCAGAAAAAATCGCAGCGCCCCCACGGCAATCGCATGCGCCGTCAACTTTTGTTCATCGGCGTTCGTCTCCGCGTGCCGTTGCTGCACTTCCGCCATCGTTGCCGCCTCCAACTTGTCCAACAAATCATCCGCTTTCACTCCAAATCCTTTGCGCCCGCTCACTTCCACGTACGGTTTCTTCGCCTCTTCCGGTGTAAGCTCGTATCCCATTTCCGCCGCGCATCGCGGCGTCAGCGCCACAATCTCATATGACAAGTGAACCGACTGTTCCGCCGCTTCGGCATGCCCCAGCGCCCGCAGCCCCGCCGCCACCACTTTTTGCAAATACGCCTGCCGCGCATCAATCACGTTGTAAACACTTGCTGCCGGCTCGCCAAAGTGTGGCGCCCCCGGATCATTCGCTTCACTCGTTGTTGCCCAAACCGTCTGCCCATCTGGCGCATTCGGCCACTTCCGGTAATGAAAATCCTTTCCCAGCAGCCCAAATTTCCAAAGCTGGTAAGCAATATCTTTCCCAACGTACGTCACCGTCCCATTTGACCGTACAATAATCTTGTCCTGTGAATTCTCGTCATCTTCCCTCTTATCTGTGTCCTCTGTGCTCTCTGTGTAAGTTCTTTCCTTTTCCCCTTCTTCCCACGGCATAATCCAGCAGCCCGCCATCTTGCCGCTCGTCGCCAGCTGAATCGCCCCCGACTTCTTCAGCATCTCGAACGCCGCATCCCAAAAATGCAGATGCAGAATCTCGCTCTCCCGGGCAAGCAATTCATACGCGATATCCAGCCGCGCCATCGTCCGCAAATGGCATCCCACAATCGCGTCCGCCACCACTTGCGCAATTTCTGCGTCTTCGCCCTTACCTTCCTCGATTGCCCGCAGAGTCTCCCCGCGCAACTTCGCCGCTCGCGCCTTGTCTTCCGCAAAAAAATGCGTCGCCTTCGCATACAAATCCCAGCAGTAGTAATCAAACTTCGGCTCGTGCGCCATCATTTTCACGCCAACGGCCGACCGCTGCTCCATCCGCAAAAAGCCGATCACTACATCCGCCACCTGCACGCCCGTGTTATCGATATAATTCTGAATCTGCACCCGGTTCCCGGCGTGCCGCAGAATCCGCACCATCGTGTCGCCCAGCACGGCATTCCTGACGTGCCCGATATGCGCCGCCTTGTTCGGATTGATGCTCGTATGCTCCACAATGATCTTTCTATGCTTCTCGGTGTCCTCTGCGTCTCTGCGTTGAGCTCTCTTTCCGCTCTCCCCGCTGTTCTCTTCTATTACTCCGCCCCAAAATACCGCCCGTTCAAAATACGCATTCAAATACCCGCCCCCAGCCACCTCCATCTTGGCAATTCCCTCGACCCTTCCCAAACCATTCACAATCTCCTGCGCAATCATCCGCGGCGCCTTCTTCAACCTCTTCGCAAGCTCAAAACACACCGGCGAAGCCGCCTCCCCCATCTCGATCTTTGGCGGCCGCTCCAGCACAATCGCCAGCTCCACGCCATATTTCTCGCGGATGTGTCCCGCCAGCGCCTCCCGCAACCGCTTTGTCAGTGTCTGGTACACGTGTCCTCGTTTGGAGTGCGGAGCTTGCTGCCGCTTTTCCGGCTTCAGCCCACTGCCAACCGCAATCCAGAAACAATCCCTCTCCGCTTCGATCCTGGAGCCACTCAGTATAGAGAGCCTGTCAGACCCGGTCAAAGATAGCTGCGCAATCCGCGCGGGCGATATCTCGGCGCCGCCGCTGCACCCTCAATCCTCAGCCCTCGCTTTTTTGTCCTTTGGCTTCACTTTTCCCTTGACTTTGCCTTAATTTGTAGTATACTTATCTACGTAGATCACTACGCGTGGAGTGCGGGAGCTTGTTTACCCTGAGCGGAGCCGAAGGGCTCCCGCTTTTCTTTTTTAGTGGCAGCCATTCGGGCTGTTCGTAGCCAAAAAACCAGAATCGCGTCCTTTAGAATCAATCATTTACGAAATGCAACTTTATAAGTCCTTTCCTTTGATATTCATGCAAATTGGCTGGGGGTGGGGGGGAAGTAACTCCTGCAATCCTGACGTCTAGGCACCGCACCCGCCGAAACTGCACCTTAACATGTCGATGAGGCCCGTCCGGCGTGCCCTCATGGCCTGCGCGTTTGACACATTCTGCCTCCGCCGATACTATCAATTCTTCTCCAACGGGACTTGAACAGGGCAGGTAGTTCCCGCGGCGGCATCCCATGAAACTCGCTTATTTCGATTGTTTTTCGGGCATTAGCGGCGACATGACGCTCGGCGCGCTGGTTGATGCCGGCTGCGACCTGGAACACCTCCGCGCCGAACTCCGCGGCCTACAGGTTCTCGGTTGGAATCTCACTGCCGAAAAAGTCTGGAAAAATGGCATGGCTGCCACTTACATCAAGGTGGAGACTGAGGATCAGTCAAAGCATCGCTCCCTCGGTGCGATTCTTGAAGTCCTCCAGAAATCGCAACTCGCGCCGGAAGTGCGTCACCGCTCCGCCGAGATTTTCGTCAAGCTCGGAGAAGCCGAAGCGCGCGTCCACGACGTGCCGCTTGAAAAAATTCATTTCCACGAAGTGGGCGCCGTGGACGCGATCGTGGACATCGTCGGTGCCTGCATCGGGTTCCACACACTCGGCATCGAAAAATTCGCTTGCTCCGCTTTGAACGTCGGCGGAGGCACCGCGAAAATGGCCCACGGAATTTTGCCCGTCCCCGCGCCTGCAACGGCGAATTTGCTCCAAGGCAAGCCGACCTACTCGAACGGCGTGCAAAAAGAACTCGTTACTCCCACTGGTGCTGCCATCGTCGCGACTCTTTGCGAGTCGTTCGGTCCCCAACCGCCGATGAATGTGACCGCCATCGGTTATGGAGCGGGCACCGCCGACCTCGAAGGTCAGCCCAACGTTGTCCGAATCATGATTGGCGAAGCCGCGGAAAAAACAGTCGCCGGCTTCGACGAAGAAATTGCCGTCATCGAAGCGAATCTCGACGACATGAACCCGCAAATCTACGGCTACTTCCTGGAAAAAGCTTTGGCCGCGGGCGCTCTCGACGTTTACACCACGCCGGTGCAGATGAAAAAAAATCGTCCTGGCACACTGCTCACGGTTTTGTGCAAGCCCCAGGATACCAACGCGCTGATGTCACTTATCTTTGCAGAAACCACAACCTTTGGCGCGCGCACCTATCGCGCCCAGCGTCGCACGCTCCCGCGTGAATTCCTGAATGTCGCCACGGAATTCGGCGATGTGCGCATCAAGATTTCCCGCGTGAACGGACGCATTCTGCACGTCGCACCCGAATACGATGACTGCCGCAAACTGGCCGTGGAGAAAAATATCCCTCTGCAGCGTGTGATCAGCGAAGCCTTGCGTGCCTATGAAGCGGGTGGAAAAACACACTAGACATGCCAGCCAATAAGCCCAAGTTTTATCTGACCACACCGATCTACTACACGAACGGCTTGCCGCACATCGGCCATACCTACTCGACCATCGTGTGCGACACCATTCGCCGCTACAAACGCATGCGCGGCTACGACGTGGTCATGACCACCGGCACCGATGAGCACGGCGTCAATGTCGAGCGCTCCGCCAAAAAAGCCGGCGTGGCTGAATCCGAATTCGTCGCTAAAATGGCCGCGGAGTGGCGCGCCCTGTGGGACGAACTCGGCGTCCAGGGTGACGAATTCATCCGTACCACCGATCTCAAACACGCGCACACTGTGCAATGGCTATTCAAGCAGTGCCGTGACAATGGTTTCGTGTACCCCGGTCACTACACCGGGCAATACTGCATTTACGACAATGCCTACGTGGACGTGAAGCCCGGCGAAAACTGTCCCGACTGCGGCCGTCCCACGGAAACGGTCACCGAAGCCAATTTCTACTTCAAGCTTTCCGCATTCCAGAAGCCGCTTCTCGATTGGTACGACAAGCATCCGGATTTCATCCAGCCGGAAGCCCGCCGCAACGAAGTTCTCAGCTTCGTCGAAGGCGGCCTCCGCGATCTCAGCATCACGCGCACTTCGGTTCGCTGGGGCATTCCCGTTCCCGGCGAGGAGCCGCATGTTTTCTATGTATGGTTCGACGCGCTCACCGCCTATCTCAGCGCCGTCGGCGGCCCGCAGTATGAGAAAACCGGTTTCTGGCCCGCCGATGTTCATCTCGTCGGTAAAGAAATCATCCGATTCCATGCCGTGTACTGGCCCGCTTTCTTGATGGCTGCCGGCCTTCCGTTGCCGAAACAAATCTGGGCCCACGGCTGGCTGCTCATGGACAGCGCCAAAATGAGCAAGTCGCTCGGCAACGTCGTTCGCCCGCGCCCCATCGTGCACGTCCTCGGCATGGACGCTCTTCGCTACTATCTGTTGCGCGAAACCGTTTTCGGCCAGGACGGCAATTTCAGTTACGACAATTTGGTTGTCCGGTATAACTCCGATCTTGCGAATGGGATCGGTAATCTGTCGAATCGTACGCTCACAATGATTCAACAATATTGTGAAAGCCGCATTCCTCCGCACGGAATTAGCAATGAGAGTATCCTGGGCCTAATTTTCCGACAGGAAATAGGGATGATTGTGGGAGAAGCCGAGAATAACAGCCTCGGTTACTACGATACTTTGCAGTTCTCCCAAGCGTTGCAGCATATCGAGCGACTCGTATCGCAAGTGGACGCATATCTAGTACAGAAAAAACCTTGGGTTCTAGCAAAGGACGAGAGCCAAAGGGAACTGCTGACTGACGTTCTATACGATGCGGCAGAAGCGTTGAGGATCATTGCCGTCCTGGCCCATCCAGTTATTCCAAGCGCAACCACTGAAATCTGGAAACAACTTGGTCTGCCTGGCACGCCTGCGGACCAGCGATTAGATCAACTAATCTGGGGACAGCTAAAAACCGGAGCACTGGTGGGGACTATAAAAGCTGTTTTCCCTCGTATTGATCACCAAGAAGCTGTGGAGAGGATGGAAGCCATGGAAAAAGACGCACAGAACGCACCGTCGCCGGTAACTACGCCAGCGCCCGCAAGCACGCCTGTTGCCGGCAGCGGTGCTGCAGCAGCGCCGCAAGCCGCGCCGGAGAAAATCGGCATCGAGGACTTCGCCAAAGTCGAAATGCGCGTAGGCCAAATCAAGACCGCCGAACGCATCGTTGGCGCAGACAAATTGCTAAAGCTCACAGTGGATATCGGCACCGAGATTCGCCAGATTTGTGCCGGAATCGCGCAATACTACGAGCCGGAAAAATTGATTGGCCGTAAAGTCGCCGTCGTCGTCAACCTCGCGCCCCGCAAACTTCGAGGCGTCGAATCCAACGGCATGATTGTCGCCGCCACCGTAGGTCCCGAGGGCCGCCCCGTCCTCGCCGGCTTCCCCGACGAAGACGTCGAAATCGGCGCCCGTTTGAAGTAGGTTTTGTAGCACAGCCAATCCCGGCTGTACGCTTTTGACTTTGTGTTTGTAGGGGCGCAGCATGCCGCGCCCCTACTCAGCAAGACTTCAGCAATGGAACTCATCGATTCACACGCGCACATTGATTTTCCGCAATTCGCAGAAGACCGCGACGCTATGCTCGAACGTGCTCGAGCCGCTGGAGTCTCGACACTCCTAGCCATCGGCACAGGCCCTGGCCCGGAAAAGCTCGATGCGGCGCTACCCTTCGCCGAGCAGCACGACTGGATTTATACTACCGTCGGGATCCACCCCCACGAAGCGAAAGAAGTCACACAGCAACATTTGGATGAATTGGCCAGGATGGCGAAGCATCCCAAAGTCATTGCGTGGGGTGAAATCGGTCTTGACTACTTCTACGATCACTCTCCACGCGAGGTACAGCATCGCGTTTTTCGCGACCAGATGGTGCTGGCGCAGCAAGCAAAACTGCCCATCATCATTCATTGCCGCGATGCCTGGTCCGACTGCCTGAACATGATCGAAGAACACTGGCGACCAACAGGTCTTGGCGGAATTTTGCATTGCTTTACCAGCACGCTCGAAGATGCGCGGCGCGGGATCGAAATGGGTTTCCTGGTTTCCTTTGCAGGAAATTCAACTTATCCGAAAACACAGAACATTCGCAACGTTGCGAAAGAATTGCCGCTTGAGAAGATCTTGATTGAGACGGACGCTCCGTACCTTGCGCCGCAGCCCTGGCGCGGCAAACGCAACGAGCCCGCCTACGTTGCGGAAGTAGCGCGCACGCTTGCGAGTGTGAGAAACTTGTCGCCAGAAGAAGTTGCCGCAGCTACAACAAGGAATTTTCGACGCTTCTTTGGGCTCGCACAGCCGGCAAGCTTTGCGGCCTCCAGTCTTGGGGAAAAGAATTAGCTTGGGAGACAAACCATCGCTCTTCTAACGGCGAAAGAGATTTTTGATCTGGTCCGCGACGACCTCCTCCTGGTTGAGGAAGAGCTCGCGCGCCAAAGCGATGCGGCCTTTCCTCCCGTTTCCGAAATCACGGCGTACCTCCTAGGCGGAGGAGGGAAGCGCATGCGTCCCGCGCTCCTGCTTCTCTCCGCCAGCTACGCCGGCCGCAAGGACCGCAGCGCCATTCGCCTCGCCGCTGTCGTCGAGCTTTTGCACAGCGCGACATTGATTCACGACGACGTGATCGACAGCGCCGATACCCGCCGCGGCCGCCCTTCAGCGAATTCCAAATGGGGCAATCATCGCAGCGTACTCACCGGCGACTGGTTGTACATGCAGTCCTTTCAGATGGCTTTGGAAGAGCGCAATTTCCGCATTCTCGACATTCTGATCGACTTGACTCAGAAAATGGTCGAAGGGGAATTAATTCAGCTTGCAAAAATCGGCCGCATCGATGTGACCGAGGAAGATGCACTGCGTCTGGCCACGTATAAAACCGCTTGCCTGTTCAGCGGCTGCGCGCGCCTCGGCGCGGTGCTCGGTGGTCTTGAAGGCAAAGAAGAACAGGCGCTTGCTGATTACGGGCGCTACGCCGGCCTTGCGTTTCAACTTGTCGACGACTTGCTGGATTTTACCGCGTCGGCGGAACAGCTTGGCAAACCCGTACTCAGTGATTTAAAAGAGGGAAAAGTCACGTTACCGCTGATCTACGCGATGGAGAATGGTCATCGCGACGCGCGCGAGCTGGTCGCGCGCGTGCTGCAAGAAAAAGAGTTTAATTCTGTCCGCCCCGAAACAATCGTTTCGCTCGTTCACGAGTCTGGCGCGCTCGATCGTGCCCGGACGCTGGCGCAGGACTATGCCGGCCGCGCCAAGGCTTGCCTCAATGGCCACAACGATTCCGAGTTCGCGCGCGCGCTCGCCACGCTTCCGGATTTCATCCTCGAACGCGAGAACTAGCCTCCTCAGGCGCCATGCTTCCGTTCAAACTGGTTTATCACGAACGCTATGATTTGAATCTTGGGCCGCACGTTTTTCCATCGGAGAAATTCCGGTTGATTTACGAAATGCTGCTTCGCGAAGGCATCGCTGCGCCGGGAGATTTTCTGCGGCCAGATCCTGCGAGCGACGAAGATATTCTGCGCGTACACACGGCGGACTGGGTGCGCAAGCTCAAGACTGGCACGCTCACTGCCAGCGAAGTGATGAAACTGGAAGTCCCATATTCAAAGGAGCTGGTCGAAGCGGTGTGGCTGGCCGCGGGTGGAACGATTCTAGCGGGGCAATGCGCGGTTCGCGACGGGTTTGGCGCGAATCTCAGCGGAGGATTCCATCATGCGCATCCCGGGCATGGCGAAGGATTCTGCGCGATTCACGACGTAGCTGTGGGGATTCGAAAGCTGCAAGCGGATGGCGCGGTGAAAAAGGCGATCGTCGTTGATACGGATGTACATCAGGGGAACGGAACCGCTGCTATCTTTCGAAATGATTCTTCCATTTTCACAATTTCTATTCATCAAGAAAACAACTATCCGGCGCACAAGCCGCCTTCAAGTATCGATCTCAACATGGCGGACCGCGCCGACGATGATGAGTACCTGGGTGTGCTTATTCCAACGGTGCAGAAGGCGCTTGACGAATTTCGGCCCGAAATTCTTTTTTACGTTGGGGGCGCCGATCCTTACTGCGAAGACGAACTCGGCGGACTGTCACTTACGAAGGCGGGATTGAAGCAACGCGACCGCAGCGTTTTCGAAGAAGCCAGGCGGCGCAAAATTCCGGTTGCAACGACACTCGCCGGCGGCTATGCGCGACGCGTCGAGGACACCATTCAAATCCACGTCAACACGATCTTGGCGGCTCAGGAAGTGGCTGGGGAATATCCGCAAAGCTCATCGATGGTGTCTAGGACTCCGCGAGTCTAGGGCGATGGCCTTCCCGCAGCCGATGCGGCGTCTGGCTCAGCCAATACGCGGCGGATAGCTGCTGCCACGTTGGACTCGAAGGCGTCGGGATCGAAACCATTCGTGCGATAGGCAATTTTTCCAGCGCGATCAATCACCATGACGGTAGGAAAGGCGTTAACGGTGAAGAAGCGTTCGAGGCCATCGGCAAATACGACCGGGGTGCGAGGCTTGTGCTCTTGCAAATAGCCCGCAACCAAAGATTCATCCTCGTCGCAGTCGGCGGCCAGAAACAGCACATCGGGATTCGCCTGGAAATCGGCGGCGACGCGAGCAAACAGCGGTTCGAGCGCATGGCAGGGGCCGCACCAAGTGGCCCAAAAATTGATGGCGAGAACTTTTCCCTTAGTGTCTTTGAGAGGAAAAGCCGTGCCTTCGGGAGCTTTCCTGAGCATGAAATCCGAAGGCTCGCGGGCCTCGGCGTTTTTCTTCGGTTTGGCGGCGAGTGAAGCTTGCGAGATTTCATCGAAAGTGAGCAGCAAATACTCGCCCAGCCCAGCGTCAGAGCCGTGGGTAAGCCTCCAGACGTTTCCTAATTTTTGGCGAATCTCACGGCGGCTGGAAGTTCCCGTTGTTGTGTCGGCAAGGGCGAAAGCGCGGGCGTACTGCTCGATCGCGCCTTTGGAATCTTTTTTCATTTCGGCAATTTCGCCCAGTTGTTCCGCGGCTGTCGAGCTTGGGAGAATCGCGTAACTTGCCTCGAAGTCTTTTTGGGCCGCAACCGTATCCTTCAATTTCAGCTCGAGCCTCCCGCGCAGCGTCAGCACGGACATGCGATCGCGTTTCTTTTCGATGGCCCAGTCTTCGGGTGAAATCTTTGGCGATTTTTCCCGGGAAGAGTCGCGCTCGACAAATTCCAGCACGCGCGTGGCATAGTTTGTCGCCCGCCGGAGAGCAGCTTCGTCGCCGTCCCGTTCGAGCAACTGAATCGTCAGGATGGTCATGGAAATATCGTCGGGGCTAAGTGCGACGAGGCGTTCGGCATAATTGGAGGCGCGCGCGTTGTCCCGCAATTGCAGGCTGGCTTCCACCAGCGCGCGATAAATCTGAGGACGCTGGGGCGAATCCGGAAATTCCTTCAAGAATGCTTCGAGGTTGCGGACCAGCGCCGCGCGATCATTGCCTGCATTGTTGATAGCTTGCTGCAGTAGTTCTTCGGACGCAGGCTGTTTAGGAGAAACTTTTGTGGCGGAGTTTTGTTTCTTTTCGTTTGAAGAACGCGCTTCAGCGCAGGCTGGCGAAGCCAGCGTAAAACAGAGAAGAATTGCAGTCGCGCAAGCGGAGACGGACAGGGAAGCCATATCAGCGGGATTCTAAAGGTATCAGGAGGAATTGTCGCTATTTCAGTTTTCTGGCAAGAGTCAGCTTCAATTGACAAAGTCTTGCCGAGGGGGGCGCACCCTGCTGAGCCCCTACGATCGAAAAACGAGCTTTCCGGTGTTTAGATGTTTTTGCTCAAGAACAGGAACTGGAATGTGAATGAGGTCACTTTGTGCCGCTCACGTGAATTTCGCCCGACACAGTATGCACGTCCACGCGGCCACCACCGTTGCCCATATGGGCGCGCAGGGAATGCTTGCCTTGCTCCTCGACGACGATCGGTATGTCAGTACGGATTTCACCCGAGGTTGCTTCGGCGGAAAGATGGAGATTCGCGGAAGCCGGGACGGTGAGTTGTACTGTGCCCGAGATCGTTTTCAATTCCCAGTAACTTTTCGCGCCAGGGTTTCCCTGAACAGAGACGCGACCCGAGGCGGCGTGTGCCTGCACATCATTAGCCGCGCCCTGAATTTCAACTTCGCCACTGGCGGTATCCGCTTCGATGCGTCCCCCGGGCTTAGCGATGCGAATGACACCCGACATCGCATTGACGATTATGTCGCCCTTGGTATTCGAGACGTTTACGCTTCCCGAAGCGGACGTTACATGGACTTCGTTGCCGATATCCGTGGCTGAGACGGAGCCACTGGCGGTGGAGAGTTGGGCGTCGCGCTCGATCTTTTCGACACGCACGGACCCTGAGGCGGATTGAACTTTTACTGGGCCGCGCACATTGCGAATGGTCTGCGCC
>Ga0137361_10002009_pt1 | contig 12842 bp, 12 predicted proteins | sample Mad1_80_16metaG_FD_104923 | JGI IMG/M metagenome (GOLD analysis project Ga0137361, IMG submission 104923) | Vadose zone soil microbial communities from Angelo Coast Range Reserve, California, USA - Mad1_80_16 metaG | ecosystem: Environmental > Terrestrial > Soil > Vadose zone | place: USA... | reverse complement strand
TCTGCCGCCTCAAAGACTTCCGCCGCATCGCTACCCGTTACGACAGGCTGGCCAGAAACTTTCTCGCCTCCGTCTGTCTCGTCGCTGCTATCGTATGGTGGATTTTATGAGTCTGGGCCCTAATCAGGCCGAAACCGGCGCCGTGCGAGCCTCTGGAACGCGGGAGGATCTCATGCGCACCAGTGTTCCCAAACTTGCGCTTGTCGTTGATAACGACCGCGTGCATTCGCGCCCTTCGAAGACACAATCCCATGACGACTTGATGGAGCTGGAATTCAGCGATTACGGACGCGACCCGCGTTTTCAATCGGGCTGGTGGATTCTGCCTGGATTGACCGTCGTCGGATTCATCGTGCTGGTCACGTTCATCTTCTTGATGTGACCCCGCGTCTGGCTTTCCCGGCGTTTCGCGAAAGTGCTATCTCTCTCCCCGTCATGATGTCCAAAGTTCCATCGACTCCGATCGCTCGCCGCGTTGCCCGGATGTTGGGCCTCCTTTGCTTGAGCGGCATCGCGCTTGCGCCCTCGATTGCCGCCGACACGGCGCGGCCCGACTTTGCGCCCAATCCTGGCGTCGGCTGGGTCGTGCTGTCGCGCACCTTCCTTCCGCCGCCGAGCGGCCCTGGTCCGGTGATGGAGGATCCGGCTCATCGCGGCGGCACCAATGACGACTTCCGCAACAGCGGCACCCAACCGACCTTTCCCGTCGCCGATCTGACCAACCCGATCCTGCAGCCCTGGGTGCGCGAGAAACTGAAGGCGCACAATGACCGCGTTCTCGCCGGCAATGCGGCCTTCGCTGCGCGCGCGAGTTGCTGGCCGACGGGCGTTCCCGCCTTCCTGCTCTTTCCGATCATGCCGATCTTCATCATCCAGGGCCCGAAAGAGGTGGTCATGGTCTGGCAGGCCGACCAGCAGATCCGCCGCATCTATCTGACCGACAAGCACTCCGCCAACGTCAAACCGTCATGGTACGGAGAATCGATCGGCCGCTACGACGGCGATACGCTCGTCGTCGACACCGTCGGCATCGACACGCGGACCGTCGTCGACGATTTCGAGACGCCGCACACGGACAAGTTGCACGTCGTCGAGCGCTGGCGCATGACCAGCGGCGGCATGGTGCTGGAAGTGAATTTTCGCGTCGAGGATCCTGGCGCCTTCACCACGCCCTGGAACGCCATTCAGCGTTACCGGCGCATGGAGCCGGGAATTGCCGAGAACACCGACCCGTTCAGCGCCATCCTCTCGTCGACCAGGGCGGGTCCGATGCTCGAGGCGATCTGCGCCGAGAACCCGACCGCCCATTTCGTCAACGACGTGCAGCCGATCCCCCAAGCCTTAAAGCCGGACTTTTAGCCCAATAGAATCAGGATCAATTTCACCTCCCCCTTGTGGGGAGGTCGATCCGCCGTAGCGCTTTAGCGCGAAGGCGGATCGGGTGGGGGGCTGGCCGATGATTATTACTGCATCAGCGCGAACGTCCACAGCGACCCGCCCGTCGGCATCTTCTGCGACGCATAGCGCGTGGCAAGGACGCCGCCGATTCCCGACGCAATGCTCACATACTGACGGCCTTTGTGCGTGTAGGTGATGGCCGTCGAATTGACGCTTGAGCCGGTCTGGAACTGCCACAGCTGCTTCCCCGTGCTCTTATCGAGCGCGATGAACTCGCCCGTCAATTTGCCGGTGAACAAGAGACCGCCGCCCGTCGCCAGCATGCCGGCCGAGCTTGGCAGATCGGTCAACGGCACTTCCCATTTCTTCTCGCCGGTGAGCGGATTGATCGCCGCGAAGTGGCCCACCACATCGCCCGGCTTGATGTCCGGCTGCTTCGCTTCCACGCCGGTCGACTGCTCGCCGATGACGATGGGCTTCGGCGCCAGCTTCTGGAGCCGCGGCAAGTTCCAGCTGTTCGCGTAGAGCAGCCCCGTGTTCGGATCGAACGCGGCCGGCACCGCGTTGCTGCCGCGCGAAGGCCAGATCTCCACCTCTTCGCCGGCGGCAAAGCGCTTATAGACGTCGGTCAGCACCGGCCGCCCGGTCTTCATGTCGATACGGCTCGCCCAATTGACCTTGGTGTACGGGTTGGCGGCGATCAGCTTGCAGTTCGTCCGGTCCACCACATACAGGAAGCCGTTCTTGTTGGTCTGGATCATCACCTTCCGCGGCTGTCCGCCGACCTGGATATCGGCGAGGACCTGCTCGTCCGTCGCATCCACGTCGTACACATCGTTCGGCGTGTATTGGTAATAGCAGACGAGCTGGCCGGTTTTGGGCCTGATCGCCAGCACACTGTTCGTATACAGACTATCGAGACCCTCGCGCGGCTTCGGATCGTAGGGTTCCGCGTTGCCCGTCCCCCAATAGACGATATCGAGCGTGGGATCGTACGACCCCGAGCGCCACGTCGGACCGCCGCCCTGCATCCACGCGTCGCCCATTTTCGGCCACGTCTCGGAGCCCGGCTCGCCCGGCGCCGGAATCGTGTATGTGCGCCACAATTTCTTGCCGGTATCGGGATCCCAGCCGTCCAGGAATCCGCGCGTCGTGGACTCGCCGCCGGCCACGCCGGAGATCAGCACGCCGTTGGCGACGATCGGCCCGCCGGTCGAGTAGTAGCCGTCCTTCAGATCGGCGAATTTCTGGTTCCAAACCTCCTTGCCGGTCTTCATGTCGAGCGCGAGCACGTGATTGTCGATCGTCACGCGAAAGAGCTTGCCGCTGTAGATCGTCGCCGCGCCGCGGTTGTAAACCAGCCGCTTGACCTCGGATTCGAGCTTCACCGGCGTGCGCCAGATCTGCCGGCCGGTATCGACGTCGATGGCAAACGACCACTTGCTGTTGATGACGTACATGACGCCGTTGTAGACGGTCGGCTGCGCCAGCTCGCCCTGGTCGTTCATCAGGCTCGTGTTCCAGATCGGAACCAGGCGCTTGATGTTTGACGTATCGATCTGCTTGAGCGGGCTGTAGCTCTTGCGGTCGTAGCCCATGCTCTGCGTGGTGACGTTCTCCGGGTTCTTGCCGTCATTCACCAGCTCGGCCGTCGTTTGCGCCAATCCGAGCGCCGGCAAGAAACCAAGCACCGCCGCACACAGCAAAATTTTCCTCATGACCCGCCTCCCGAATTTATAGCGACACTACTCTACCACGGCGCCGCTGCCCGGCCACGGGTTACAACAAAAGCTGTCATGGCCCGCGCACGCGCAGGCGACGCGGCACGACGGCCTCAGCCACAGCCGCCGTGCTGCCGACTATTCTTGAGGACCGGAAGTTTATTCCCGCTGCAGATTCGGACCGCCCGGCCGGCGCACCGCCGTTTTGCCGTTCGGCAACAGTGCCTGCATGAACTGACCGCCGCGCGAGCCATCCTTTAAGGGATGATAGCTCACCGTGACGACATCGCCGGGCTTCACGGTGTCGGGCGTCATGCCGAGGCCGGTCATCGTCGCGGGCGAGCTCATCTCGAATGCCCATTGCAGCTGTTTCCCGCTGGCCGGGTCGGCGACCATGACGCGCAGCCAGCTATGGGGATTGGTCCATTCATATTCCGTGACCGTGCCCTTCGCGGTGATCGTCTTTTCCGCGTCGAACATGGCGAAGGAATGATGCGCGAAGGCCGGCGCTGCGGTCGCGACCGCGAAAACGACGCCAAAGCTGCAAGCTGTAAGCTTCATCGGGATCTCCTCAGTTGCTGACCAGATGAGAACGCTACGCTGCCGGAATTATACCGCCGGCCCCGGGTTCCTCACAAGCGCCGGCACATCCATCGGCCGGATTTGCCGCTTAGGAGCGGTAATCGAAGTCGCTCGCGAACCCGCACTGGCCCTCGTAAGCCCACACCAGCTGCCGGTCGTCGACCGAAGACCGCGATACCGACTCCACGCCGGGATGGTCGTGACCGGGTATGGCACAGGTGACGGTGCCGTCGACCCTTGCAAGTTTCTCGACTTCCCCGGAGGCGAAGTCCCGCACCGAAATCCGTTCATGATTTTTCGTGTGATCGAGCCTGAGTTCGGCCGCGCGCACGGCCACGACCTCGGCTATGTTGGCGGTGAAGAGGATATTCCCACCGCGTTTGCCCAGGAATATGCCGGAGAGCGCGTCGAACGCGGCTGCGCCGGCGCCCTCGTCGATATAGAGCGCGACCGTCCATGGGGCGCCGGCAACCGCTTTATCGTAGAAACCGGCCATCGCGACGCTGCGGCCGGCAAGGTCGATGCCGCCGGCGAAGCCGCTGATGATCTCCCACGACAGGAGGAACTGACAGACGCGATAAGTCGGATCGCGGCCTGGTTTGCCGTCTTGCCTGCGGCACGGACAGACCGCTTCGCAATTGCAGGTCTCGTAATAGGTTCCTGCAATCCGCCACTTGTCGGCTTCGCTCATCGGACGATGATATGACATCTTTACGACGCCGGCGAAATCGCCGGCACGCGGTTGGCTCTGGGGTTGTTTTACCGTATGCGCTAAGCTCCGTGCTGACCACGCTTCTTGACATCAGCCCATCAGATGAGGTTCGGACATGGTTTCGATACATCCCTCAGTCGATCATGGCTTGAAGCCCGCGGCGAAAGACTTCGCGGGGGGAACGCTCACCTGCCACTGCAAAGAAAGCCCGGTGCAGGTGACCATCAAGGGCCAGTGTGCCCACAACCACGTCTGCGGTTGCACCAAGTGCTGGAAGCCGGAAGGCGCGCTGTTCTCGCAGATCGCGGTCGTTGCGCGCGACAACCTCAAAGTCACGGCCGGCGAAAACAAGCTCAAGATCGTCGACACCTCGGCTGCGATTCAGCGTCATGCTTGCAAGGACTGCGGCGTGCACATGTACGGCCGGATCGAGAACAAGGCGCATCCCTTGTACGGCTTCGATTTCATTCACACGGAGCTTTCCAGGGACAAGGGCTGGGCGCCGCCGGAGTTCGCCGCCTTCGTCTCCTCGATCATTGAGTCGGGTGCGCGGCCCGATCAGATGGGCGCGGTCCGAGCGCGCCTCAAGGAGCTCAAACTGGAGCCCTATGATTGCCTGTCGCCGCCTCTGATGGACGCGATCGCCACGCACACCGCCAAGGCGAAGGGTGTGTTGCGCGCCTAGTGTTTCACGAGCTGTGGATAAAACAAAAAAAGATTCGACTCGCATAAATAACGGCGCATGATTCGCGCGCGTCAACGAACGGCAACGGACGCTGACGCGAAACCTTGCAGCGAGAGTGGAGCGAAACCGGCAACGGTGACGCGCCGCGAAAGCTAGCAAGGGCCACAAGAAGCAGTTGCTTAACGGCAATGAGCTGATGGTGGGCTGGTGATTCTTGGGAACGGCAGCTGATTCCGTTCGACAAGGGCCAACACGGCGGACCCGAAAGGGTCCGCAGCGCGCCTGGGTCATGATGAGACCACGGTCGCCTGCACACCTTCGGGTGGCGTTCGCGATAGTAGGATCAACTTGATCTAAGTGAGGGCTCGCCTCGTGCGAGCCCTCATTTATTTTGGGGCTTGGTCCGCCATAAGCGCCAGCAGCGCGAAGCTCGCCAGCCAATGCTCGCCCGTGTAATCGCCCGCGACATGCGGCAGCCCCGCGGCGAGATGGCGCTCGGCGGCGCGCGTGGCGATCTTGCGCAGCGGATCGTTGGACGGAAACATTGCCGCGAGATTGCGCCAGCACCAGGCGCGGCTGAGATTTAGACCGTCGAGATGAACGATCCGTCCGTCGCTGCGATCGGAGACCACCGCCGGCTCGAACAGTGTCCTTGGTTCCCGCTTGGCCAGGCGCGGCAGAAAGCGCTTCAGCCAGATTCGAAAATCGCCCGGCGCCAGGATCCGGCGCATGCACTCGGCTTCGCTGAGCGCGGGCGAGAGGAAATCCTCGCCCGACGGCTCCCACGCCTGGCAATCGCGATCGTTCGCGTACCATGTGCGTGCGCATTTGCGGATCAGCTTCGCCAGCGCCTTGTCGTCCGCATCGGCATATTCGTAAGCCAGCGCCAGCGCGAAGGCGGTGTTCGAATGAACGCCGCTGCGCACCGGATAGGTCGCTTTGGGCAGATGCTCGCGAAAGCGCGCGGCGAACAAATCCGCGAGCGGCTGCAATCTCGAAGACCAGACGCGCCCTTCCTTTGTTTTATGCCGGTTCAGCTCCGCCTGGAGCATCAGCAGCCACGCCCAGCCATAGGGCCGCTCGAAGCCGCGCGCGGTGGCGGGCTCCAAATAGGACAGCTCGCCGGCGATTTTTTCGGACACGAAAGCGGCATCGAAGAGCGCTCCAATGACGGCGCTCTCGGGAATTCCCGGAGCCAGCCGGTACAGCGTCGCCAGCAGCCAATAGGAATGCACGCAGGAATGCCAATCGTAGCTGCCGAAAAAGATCGGATGCAGCGAGCGCGGGCTCGCATGCGCGACTTGATTGGGTTGGTCGCGCGTGACATGGCCGAGCGCGATGCGGGCAAACCGCGGCGCCGTCTCCAAATTCAAGCGCCGGTCAGAAACGAAAGACGAGGGCATACATCAGCACCGTGTTGACTGCGAGTAGCACGAGCGCGGTCGGAAGCTGTGCCTTGATCACCGCATAGCGATCCTCAAGTCCAAGCAACGCCACCGGAACGATATTGAAATTCGCCGCCATCGGCGTCGTCAGCGTACCGCAAAAGCCCGACAGCATGCCAATCGCCGACATGATCGTCGGATCGCCGCCATAGCGCATCACGATGAGCGGCAGGCCGATGCCGGCGGTCATCACCGGAAAGGCGGCAAACGCGTTCCCCATGATCGCGGTGAACACGGCCATGCCGATGGTGTAGGCGGCGACGGCGGCGAAGCGGTTGTCGGCCGGAATCGCTTGCGCCGCGAGATCGCCGACGGCCGTGCCCAACCCCGCCAGCGCGAACACCGCGCCCAGCGCCGCCAGCATCTGCGGCAGCAACGCCGCCCAGCCGAGCATATCCAACAGCCGCCGGCCTTCCTGAAGCGCCGACGGCAAGGTCTGGCGCAGCATGACGCGTGCGAGCACGAGCGCAACGACGACGCTCAGTCCGAACGCGATCAGCGCCGTCTGCCCGGGATCGAACACGGGCCTCCCGCCGATTACGATGCTCTTGAACGCAAGCGAGCCCGTCAATGTCACCGCGGGAATCGCCAGCGCCGCCACGAACAAGCTGTTGCCGAAACTTTGCGCCAGACGCCGCCGTTCGTTCGTATCGGTCGTGGCCGGCCGGCCAAGTCCCAAACCGATGAAGCCCGCAAGCGCCGCCATGACGAGCACCAGCACGCCGTTGCCGAGATCGCCGAACCGGTCGCCGAAGAGAAAACTCACCGCGAACAGTCCCCAAAACAGCGCATTCACCCAACGCTTCGGATTGGCGCGATCGAACGCGCTCAACACGGCAATGGCGCCGAAAACGAATCCCGCCAGCAGATAAACCGCGCCGAGCCCGATCATGGGCGCGCCCTACTTTCCGCCGCGGCCCCGCGCGTAAGACGTCGCCCGAACAGGAACAAGCGCACCCCATGAATTGCGAACGCCGCGATCGCCGTCGGGATCGCCCAGAACGACAATTGCAGCGGCTCGACGATAATGCCGTTCTGCTGCAGGAACCCCTTGATCAGCAGAATCGAGCCGATCGCGACGAAGACATCCTCGCCATAGAACAGCGCCACATTGTCCACCGCGGCAGCCTGAGCCCGAATCCGTTCGCGGTCGGGAACGGCAAGCGGCCCAAGCTCCGCTTCCGCGGCGGCCTCGGCCATCGGCGCGATCAGCGGCCGCACCATCTGCGGCTGGCCGCCGAGCGCGGTTAAGCCGAGCGCCGCGGTCAGCTGCCGGATCAGCATGTATAAAATCAGTATACGGAACGTCGTCATGACGCGCAGCCTGACGATGAAATCGCGGGCGCGCTCCTGCAGCCCGGCGCGTTCCAGCGCGCCGATCACCGGCAGCACCAGCCAGGCGACGCTGATGAAGCGATTGTCGTTGAAGGCTTTGCCGAACGCGGAAATCACCGCGACGAGATCGAGTCCGCCGGCAAGCCCGGTGACGATGGCGGCCGCGGCCACCACCAGCAGCGGATTGATCCGCGCCGCAAACCCCGCCACCACAACCAGCACGCCCACCAGCGTCAACAGCATTCGTCTATTCGCCTTCCCCGACCGGCTCGACCGATTGCGTCCCGAGGAAGCCGCGGCCTTGGGCGAAATAGATGTGAATGGGTTTTTCGTTTCGAAGAACGTCCAAAACGCTCTGAAACATGGCGGACGGCAGATGCATCCTTATGATCCCGTCGCTCTCGTAATCGGTTTCGAACAGCATTCCCGGATCGTTGAAGCGAATCCACGCGATTGTTCCGGCGGCGCCGGAAAGCTCGATCTGCGCCCGGTTGGTTTGATAACCATCCGGCCCGCCGTAAAAGAGCACTTTGTATCCCGTTGCCTCAGCCATTCTTGTTCTCCCTGGTTGAAATGCGGAGGCCCGCCGGCGCCGTCGCAAAGGCGGCCCCTTTTCACATCCCGTCAATCCTCACCCGCCGCGCCGAATCCGCCGCCGCCCGGCGTCTCGATCACGAACACATCGTCCGCGCCCATCTCGACCATCCCGGTCGCCGTCAAAGTCTCGCTCGTCCCATCCGACCGCACGACGTAATTGCGCCCCGGCGCGGCATCGCCTCCGCCCTCGAGCCCGAACGGCGCCACGCGCCGGCGGTTCGACAGAATCGCCGCGCTCATCGCCTCCCGAAAGCGGATCTTCCGCACGACCCCGTCGCCGCCGTTGAAGCGTCCGCGTCCGCCCGAGCCGGTACGGATCGAGAACTCCTCCACCAGCACCGGAAAGCGCGATTCCAATATCTCGGGGTCCGCCAACCGCGTATTGGTCATGTGGCTGTGCACTGCGCTCGCTCCATTGAATCCCGCGCCTGCGCCCGAGCCGCCGCACACCGTCTCGTAATATTGCAGGGCGCCGTTGCCGAAGGTGAAATTGTTCATCGAGCCTTGCGCCGCCGCCTGCGCGCGCAGCGCGCCATACAGCGCATCCGTGATCGCCTGGCTGGTTTCGACATTGCCGGCGACGACCGCGGCGGGATAGCGCGGATTGAGCAGCGATCCCTCGGGCACGATCAGCTCGATCGGCCGCATGCAACCGTCATTGAGCGGGATCTCGTCCTCGACCAAAGTCCGGAACACATACAGCACCGCGGCGCGGCACACCGACAAAGGCGCGTTGAAATTGTTTCCCGCCTGCGCGCTGGTGCCGGAAAAATCCACGCGTGCGGTGCGTTCCGCGCGGTTCACCGCAATCGCGACTCGGATCACGGCGCCATTGTCCATCTCGCAAGCAAATTCGCCGTCGCTCAAGCGATCGATCACGCGGCGCACGCATTCGGCGGCATTGTCCTGCACGTGCCGCATATAGGCGTGCACGGTTTGCCGGCCATAGGCGGCGATCAGCGCGCGGGATTAGGCGCCGCCCTTCACGCAGGCGGCGATCTGCGCCTTTAAATCGGCGATGTTTTCGTTCGGATTGCGTGCGGGGAACGGACCCGAGCCGAGCAGCGCGCGCGTTTCGGTTTCGCGAAACCGGCCCTCGTCGACCAGCAGGAAATTGTCGATCAGAACGCCTTCCTCTTCGACGACGCGGCTGAACGGCGGCATTGAGCCCGGCGTGACGCCGCCGATGTCGGCGTGATGGCCGCGCGCCGCGACGTAAGCAACGAGCGCGCCCGCTTCGTCGAGCGCCGGCATGATCACGGTCACGTCGGGCAGATGCGAGCCCCCATGATAGGGCGCGTTGAGCACATAGACGTCGCCTCGGCGGATGCCGCGGCCGTCTTTGGCGCCGCCGCGCGCGGCAATCACGGTGCGCACGGAATCGCCCATCGAGCCCAAATGCACCGGAATGTGCGGCGCGTTGGCGATCAGCGCGCCCGTGGGGTCGAACAGCGCGCAGGAGAAATCGAGCCGCTCCTTGATGTTCACCGACGAGGCCGTGTTCTGCAGCGCCAGCCCCATCTCCTCGGCAATCGCCATGAAGAGATTGTTGAACACTTCGAGCATCACCGGATCGGCCTCGGTGCCCACTGCGCGTTTCGCGGGCCGAGGCTCGACCCGTTCCAGGATCAGATTGCGCCGCGGATCGACGGTCGCGCGCCATCCCGGCTCCACGACCGTCGTCGCGTTCGCCTCCTTGATGATCGCCGGCCCGTCAACATTCGCGCCGGTCGCCAGCGCGTCGCGATCGTAGACCGGTGTATCCCATTCCCGGCCCGCCATGCGCGCGCGAACCGTCGCCATCGGAACAGCTTCGGAAGGACCGCCGGACGACTGCGCGGCGTCATCGCTTGCAGTCGCGACGGCGATGGCTTCCACAGATATGGTTTCGACGATCAGCCTCTTTTCCGAGACGAAACCGAAGCGGCTGCGGTGCTTGGTCTCGAACGCAACCTGCATCTCTTCCGGCGCCGCCAGATTGACCGTCAGCGTGGCGTCGACGCCCTCATAGCGCAGCTCCGCCGTCGCCACGGTTGCGATGCGATCGGGCGCCACGTCTTGCGCCACTAGCGCGCGGCGCGCGTCTGCAGCCAGCACATCGGTGGTTTCGCGCAAGCGCGCATCCGCGCCGTCGAGCGCAATATTCAGCGTCTGCTCGCGCACCAGACGCAGCTCGGCCAGCCCGATGCCGTAGGCCGACAGCACGCCCGCCAGCGGATGGATCATCACGCGCGAAATACCGAGCCGATCGGCGACCAATGATGCGTGTTGTCCCGCCGCGCCGCCGAACGCGACCAGCGTATAGCCCGTCACGTCGTGCCCGCGTTCGATGGAGACCTGCTTGATCGCCTTGGCCATGTTCTCGACCGCGATGGTCAAGAACCCTTCGGCGATCTCTTCCGGCGATGCCGCCTTGCCGGTCGCATCCGAAATCTCGCGCGCAAGGACTGCGAACTTCTCGCGCACGATTTCCGCATCCAATGGCTCATCACCGCTTGGCCCGAACACGCGCGGAAAGAATTGCGCCTGCAGCCGCCCCAGCATCACATTGCAGTCCGTCACCGTGAGCGGACCGCCGCGCCGGTAGCACGCGGGCCCCGGAACCGCGCCGGCCGATTCCGGCCCGACGCGCAAGCGCATGCCGTCGAAGCGGCAGATCGAGCCGCCGCCCGCAGCCACCGTGCGGATGTCCAGCATCGGCATGCGCAGGCGCACGCCCGCGATCGAGATCTCGTGGCTGCGCTCGTACATCCCGGCATAATGCGAAACGTCGGTCGAGGTGCCGCCCATGTCGAAGCCGATCACGCGACTGAAGCCCGCCGCGCGCGCCACGCTCGCCATGCCGAAGACGCCGCCCGCGGGCCCCGACAGAATCGCATCCTTGCCGCGGAACGCCGCCGCATCGGCCAACCCGCCCGCGGACTGCATGAAGAACAATCGCGTCTTATCGGGAAGCGTTTCCTGCATGCGCCCGACATGGCGCTTCAGCACCGGCGAGAGATAGGCATCGGCCACCGTGGTATCGCCGCGGCCGATCATCTTGATCAGCGCGCTCACCTCGTGACTGACGGAGATTTGCGCAAAACCGATCGCGCGTGCGATCTCCGCGACGCGCTGCTCGTGCGCCGGATAACGATAAGAATGCATCAGCACGATCGCAAGCGCGCGGTAGACCTCGGCGAAGGCCGCTTCCAGCTCCGCGCGCGCTTTCACCTCGTCGAGTGCTCTTATGACCTCGCCCTCGGCGGTGATGCGTTCGCCGATCTCGACGACGCGGCCGTAGAGCAGCTCCGGCAAGACGATCTCCAGCGCGAACAATTTGGGCCGGTTCTGGGTGCCGATGCGAAGCGCGTCCTTGTGCCCCGCCGTAATCGCGAGCACGGTCGGCTCGCCTGTGCGTTCGAGCAACGCATTGGTCGCAACCGTCGTCCCCATCTTGACGGCGGCAACGGGCGCCGCGCCATGCCGCGTCATCAGCGCTTCGATCCCTGCCGACGCCGCGTCGCGATAATGTTCCGGATTTTCCGACAGCAACTTCAACGTCGCCAGCGTTCCATCAGGCCGTCGTCCGATGATGTCCGTGAACGTCCCGCCCCTGTCGATCCAGAACTCCCAAGCTCCCGCCGCCATGCGCTCAGTCCTGCTGCTCGCCCCGTTCCTAGTGGATCGTTCGACCAGATTGAAGCACGGGCTTTTTGCGTCCTCTCGACGGCAATTGGATATCGAGTAGGGCGGTCGAAATTTACCTCGATCCTACCTCCCACTTGTGGGGAGGTCGGCGAGCTGAGCGCAAGCGAAGGCGAGCCGGGTGGGGGGCGCTTCGGATCGATCTGAGCAGCTTTCACTCCAATAACCCGCCGTTACGGCCGTCGAAGGCCACCCCCGATTGTGCTAGCGTCCCGCCACCTTCAGGGAGGGAACACATGCGCAAAGCCGCGCTCGCCATACTTGCCGCTTCCGCCGGTTGCATGATCGGCCTGATCTCCGCCGCCACGACCTCGGCCGTCGAAGCGACCAATCCCGGCGCCGGCTTCGCCTCCGTTCCCGGCGCCGTCGGCGGCCAGGACATTTTCGGCCCCTATGACGTGGTCAAGGGCTGGCCCAAGGACATCAGCACGGTGCCGGGCAACGAGAAATGGACCTATGGCGCCGGCCAGAGCGTCTACGCGGAAAGCCCCAACCGCATCTTCATGCTCTTCCGCGGCGAGCTCCCCAACATCAAGCGCCCCGAATCCAAAGTCCTTGCCGACATGGGGCCGAGCATCCAGTTCCCCGTCGGCCGTCTGCCCTGGCGCGACGCCACCGTGTCCTCGCCTCCCGGCGCCGGCGGCACCGGCCAGGATCCCAAGGACGGCATGCGCCTGTGG
>Ga0137361_10002008_pt1 | contig 12843 bp, 13 predicted proteins | sample Mad1_80_16metaG_FD_104923 | JGI IMG/M metagenome (GOLD analysis project Ga0137361, IMG submission 104923) | Vadose zone soil microbial communities from Angelo Coast Range Reserve, California, USA - Mad1_80_16 metaG | ecosystem: Environmental > Terrestrial > Soil > Vadose zone | place: USA... | reverse complement strand
TGGCCAACGCCACCGGCATTCCGGCAATCATCTGGACGATCGTATGGATTGTAATCGCGTTTGGAATTCTATTATTGTCGCTGCGCGTCTACGTCGCTGCCCGCGATCGCGCGTTTGATGCGCAACCGGATTTGCCGTTTGAAACGAAGGCAGAAGCTTGAGACGGTAAGAAATAATTTGACAGGATTAACAAGATTTACATGATGGTCAGAAAGAACGTTTTCATCTTGTCCATCTTGAAAATCCTGTCAATTCATCGATCCGTTATCTCGTGTTATCATGCCCGTGCTCTCCCGAAATGAATTCCCGAAACATGAAAGGAGACGCAATGCATCTACTTCGTAAAGCACTTTTTCTCTCCGCTATTCTTGGGGGCGCGTTGGCGATGACCGCGTGCCCGAATCAGGTCACGATTTCTAAGATCAATCAGAATCCAGGCAAATACCAGAAAAAGGATATTGCGCTGATCGGCACAGTTACCGACAGCTACGGAGCGCTCGGCACCGGTGTCTATGAACTTGACGATGGTACAGGCCGGATTTGGGTGATGACTACGCACGGCGTGCCATCGAAGGGCGCTCGTGTCGGAGTGTCGGGCCAGGTATACACGGGTCTACAATATGGTGGCAAGAACTACGGCATCGGCATGAGAGAAGAACATCGACGCACCAAATCGCAGTGATAGAATTAATTGAGTGTCTCGATCGGCAGTTTGCTCAACTTCATCTCCGCTCGCGCGAATTGGTCCGTAGCGCTTCGCCGGAATTGCTTTTTAGCAAACCACCGCGTGGATTTGGTTCTCTACTTTCCTTTGGCGAGCAGATCCTGCGCAGCGCGGCCACAGTCGAGCAGACCTTCGGTGGCATCACAGCGAATCTTTGGGACGATCCTTTCGAGTGGACGCTGCCCGAAACTCTATCGACGCCGGAAAAGGTCGCCGGCTATTTGGATGAAGTCGAAGTCACGAGAATACACGGCTGCGAGCTTTTCAAGAGCGACGGCGATCTTCTAAAAGAGATCCTGGCGCCGGCGGGCGAGACAGAGTTGCTGCCGCTGTTGCTGGACACACTGGTTCGAGCCGTGCATTATCAGGGCAAAGCCTTCGCGACGTTCGACATTGTCAGCGGTCAGAAGTCAGAGGTCGGCAATCAGAAGGCAGAAAAAGCCCGATAGTAATAACGAAGAACTAAGAACGAAGCGCTGAGATCAAAGAACTGAATTTATGTTCTGTCCACGTTGCGGCCAACAGCAAGCGACCGACTCGATGCGGTTCTGCTCGCGTTGCGGCTTTGCCATGGAAGGCGTCATGCACCTGCTGGCACACGGCGGAATACTGCCGCAGTATCAGCCTCAGGGCGAGAAGACTATTTCGCCTCGTCGCAAAGGGGTAAAGCAAGGCGCGTCCTTGATGCTTATCGGCGCCATACTGGTACCAATACTCGGAGTAATGTCAGGGTTTGCTCCAGGCAGACTGGAGAATGTTTTTGCTTTCTTTGCCGCACTTTCAGCGATCATTTGCTTTGTCGGTGGTCCTTTGCGAATGCTCTTTGCGGCAATCTTCGAAGAAGCCGCCGCGTCGTCGGGGTTTGTGCCGATGTCCGGTTACGCGCCGCCAATAATCTCGGTGCCGCCAGTAGGACCAGCACGAATAACGGCATTGCCTCCGCCATCGGTAAATACCGCGGGCCAATGGTCAGCGCGTCCGCACACGGCCGAGATCATCCAGCCTCCCAGTGTTACTGACAGCACCACACGGCTGCTGGAAAAACCAGAGCCCGAGGGCGACTGAGATTGTGCCATTACTCAGCACTAAAGAGTGAAGTACGTAGGGAACGATAACGCGTGTTAGAGTACCGACTTTAGTCGGGCCTTGTGTCAGAACCGCGAGCGGTAGCGACCGGATCGCGGCGCCCTCTGATGGTTCCCGCTAAGTTAAATGTAACCCGGTCGCTACCGCTCGCGGTTCTGACACATGCGCCCAACTAAAGTTGGTACTCTAACACCTGCATCGTCTCGTCAGCCCACTTTGAACGAAGGATCAATCTCGAGTCTCAAAGAGCGATTGGGCGCTCGCATCAGGCGCAAAGGTCCAATAAGTTTTCATGAGTGGATGCAGGCTGCGCTCTATGACAAAAGGGAAGGCTACTATTGCCGAAGCGATCTGGATCGACAGGGCCGACAAGGCGACTATCGCACCGCCCCCGAAACCAGCCCGTTGTTCGCCGCAGCTTTCGCACGCTACTTTGCGAAACTGTTTACCGAGTTGGGCTCGCCCTCATTGTGGACCATCCTCGAAGCCGGCGCGGGCTCGGGAGAATTCGCGCGCGGCGTATTGAGAAGTCTTAAGTCAAATCGTCCGGACATTTTCGCTGCCACGCGTTATGCTATAGACGAAATCAGTCCCGATTGCCAGGCGCGTGCCGCTTTGCGTCTGGCAGAGTTTTCTGATCGCGTGGAGTTTCTCAGAATTGCTGAAGTTGCCGAGCCAACCGCTAACCTGATCATTTTTTCCAACGAACTTATCGATGCGTTTGCGGTCCATCGCGTCACCTTTCGCCACGGCAAGCTGCGTGAGCTTTGCGTCGGATTGGATAAAACAAATTTCGTTTGGCTCGAGTGTGAGCCGGACGAACGCGTCGTCAAATATTGTCAGAGTCAAGGTTTGAATCTTGCCGAAAATCAGATTGCTGAAATTAATCTTGATGCTGAGGACTTCATTCCACGGGCCGCCTCGATGATCGAAAGCGGTTTTTTGATCACCGTGGACTATGGCGCCGAGCGAAGCGAACTTCTAAGCGATCCGCAGCGCCACAGAGGAACGCTGCGAGCTTTTCATCGTCATCAAATGATCGATGATGTATTAGCAAAACCCGGCGAATATGATCTCACGACCACGGTTGACTGGACCCAGATTAAGGAAACCGGCAAACGGGCTGGATTGCAAACCGTTCGACACGAAAGTCTGAATCGTTTTCTGTTGGACGAAGGACTCTTGGACGAAATCACTAGACTCTTCGGCACCCATCAAAGCGACGCCCACGCTTTACACATAAGCATAAGCGCGCGTGAGATGATCATGCCGCACCGCATGGCGTCGTCGTTTCAAGTCCTGGTGCAGGCGAAGTCCGCTTAAAAACAGCCGTCGTGGAAGCAAAGAAAACGCTGGACTCCTTTACTCGGGGCGCGCATACTTTGCGCACTACATACTCTTAGATTTCTTACCTACGAAGGAGGTTAAGTCATGCCCGGCGATCCCGGTTTGGCCAACGACACGTGCATCTTCATGGAAGCAGTTCCCGGAGATCATGGGACACACAATGCGCAGGGACCTTGGTGGCTGAGCGCAGACATTACCCTGACCGGTCCGGCGTCGGGTCCGGACACCGCCGACTCGGGCCAAGTCAATACGCTTAAGGCCAAGTTTCATCGAAAGTCCGCCTCAAGTAACTGTCACTTTCCTGGTGACGAAAGTATTACCGTTGAACTTTGGGTGGCCAATCCTTCCTTGGTGATGGCGCCTCGCGTACGCGGAAGCGCTATGCGAGTTGGATTCATTGGCTCGCCGGTGCCGGCCGAAGGCGATAGCGGCACAGAGCAGCTTGATTGGTTGGCGCCAGCCGGTCTGCCCGCCGATAATCCACAGGCCGGCGGACCGAAGTGCCTGGTGGCAAGATGTTATCCCGACAGTGGAACGCCGAGCGGCACGAGCTTCTTTCTGCCTGATGATCAGCACGTGGCCCAACGCAACCTCTGCGTGGTGACGACGGCAACGCATGGTGTGGTCTTCAAAGTCAATACGTTGAATTTGGACCCTTCATCCAATCCGCTTCAGCCGTCGCAGGTCAAGCTGCGCGCGCTACTCGACCTCGCGCCGAATCATTTCATCGCCAGTACCGTAATGGCGAGACTGCAACTGACGAGCGGTTTTCAACGGCTCAGAACCAAGGGTTTGACTGGCGGATTCGAGTTCGATCTTACCGGCTTCACAGTTTCGCAAGTGATCGATCATTCGCATCAAATCCTCCCTCTTCCGCTTCGTCCGACGGCGTCGAGTTTTGAAGCGCACGTTGCTTTACCCGCACGAGGCGTCGTACCAATCCCGTTTGGAGCCAATCTAACCGGGGTCAATGCCGGCGAGGCCTGCATCTTTCATCTGATACAGACCAGCATGTCGGACGTTGCGGAGGGAGGCCTGACTCTGTTGGTCGTGAAACTCTAGCGATGTGAGGCTGGAGTTCGGTTCCGAGCGTGGACAAGAAACAGCGGTAAGATGAGTTTGGAAACCTTTATACGTGGACGGCATCGTCGTTTGCCTCAGGATCAGTGACTAAGCTTGCTTGAACGACAAAGCTCTTGACTGCGCTTAATTACGGGAGTATAAGAGGTCCCAAATTGCCTCGTTGGCACAGGTTCCATGGACGCTATCCGATCAGCCCAGCTTGGCGTCCGTAACGAAGGAGGTCGCCATGCACTCTTCACAAAAGCTTGCAGCTGTTGCCAGAATGCTGTTCGCGTTGCTCGTTCTTGCTCTCGCTCTTGCGCTCTTGTTTAAGGCAGCATCACCCGTTGGAGCGGGATGGGCCTACAACTCCATCGCGCACCCTCGCGAGTCACAGTGACAAGGCACCGAGAAGTCGTTGGACATCAATAGGTATCCTAACGAACCTTTGGAGTTGGTTGACCTTAAGATAGGTCAAAGCTCCGTTAAGAGTGGAATTAGGTTGAAGTTTAAGATACCCAGCAGTCAAGACTCGTTCGATAACGTAAAGTTTAATGAAAGCGACAATTGGTTTAGGAACGTGAAGATAAAGTTACGGAATATTTCCGGGAGGCCCATTTATGGATTGATGGTCGACCTCTATTTCAAGCCCTCTAGCCTACGTCTGTTCTACGGAATACCGGTGACCTTGGCACAAACGAGGAACTTGCAACAACACCCTATTAAGCCTGGTGAGGAAATAGATCTTCAAGTTAGTGACGAATTCTACAACCCCATGGTTGCCCGGATGAGACAAGACGGCGTTGAACCGAATGAAGCGAATGTGGGTCTGTCGGTCAATTGGGTGCTATTCGCCGATGACCTTGCATGGCGACGAGGCGCTTTTATGCGTCCTGATCCTAACGCGCCTACCAGTTGGCACGACGTCGACAAGGAGAGTATTCCTCCCATACCTTCTGCGTATGGTGTTTGAGATGCAGCTTAAACCAAGAGACCTGCGGAACTTTTTACGACATCCACTCCAGCCGGGGGATGAAATAGATCTTGAGGTCAACGAAGCATCGATTAAGGACGCCATGCGGTATATACTGCAATACGGCGTCGAAGCAAACCCGTCCACGGTGATCCGGTGGTACGTACTGCGTACTTCAGCTATGACTGTGGCTGGATCAAGGCGTGTTCATCCGGCGGAACCCTATAACACCGACAACTGGGACACCGTTGACAAAAATGCTGAACCGGAGCACTTGCTTCCCAGGAGGTAAAACATGGAACAGTCTCGCGTAAGAACTCAAATCGTTACTCTTCTAATAGTAGTGGTTGGTCTGGGGTTGTTGTTCTACTCCATCGGATTTGCCGGGAAGTCGGAAGCGCAAGGCGCCGAGAAATCATTGGATATTGAAAGACACGGCAACGAGCCTTTGAAGTTGGTTGATCTCAGGATCAGCGGAAAATCCCTTAAAGATGATGTAAAGGTTAAGCTCAGGAGGGGCGACGATGGCTTTGATAGTGTTCATTTCCGTGACGCTGATGATTGGGCAAGGCGTGTGACGGTCCGACTGCGGAATGTCTCTGGCAAAATGATCATCGGTTTTCAAGCTTACCTGTATCTCAAACCCGCAGGCTCGGACGTTCTATTTAGCGTTACCCTGACGGGTTCAAAGCACTTGGAGGAAACGGCTCTGCCTCCCGGTGAAGAAGTGGAGGCCAAAGTTGACGATGAATCTTGGGAGCGGGCAGTTATTCGACTGATGGGGTATGGTGGCGAGGTGAGGTCGGCTGGCGTAAGTTTATCTGTAGGAATCGTAGGCTTCACCGATGGTTTGCAGTGGCACAAGGGACACACACTTCGTGTTGACCCCGACAATCCGAAACGGCACATACCCGTTGAGACGAAAAAGCCACCAGGGCTCAGTAAACTCGACCACTTCCGTCAACCCAATTTTGAAGCGATTGCTTTTATGTCGAATGAAACGAGACTTGATTGGTCGTGGAGTGAGAGTATGCCGTCTACATTTAGTCCACGGCCAATTCAAATCAACGCACAGAGATGTGTGGTTAATAATGGAAGTTATGATGCCCCGCACTGTAATGATGATCCCAATGCGAGTTCGTGTTACACGATAAGGGGGCTGGGTGCCTATGAGAACGGTACCTCGTCGAGCGTTCCGGTTAACGGCGACTGCCGACAACTGCCTGGACAAAGCGGCGTAACCTGCACGCAACAGACGACACATTACGACCTGCAAACGGATCCTTCATGCGCGTCGCCGTCGCCGACTCCAACGCTGACGTGTCTTCCAGACGGCTATGTATACCATGGTGATGTTCCATGCTGTTCTGGGGCGCACCCCGATGTCGGCGACATCTGTGGGCCAGCCGCCTCAACTCCGAATCCAACGCCGACGCCCCAGCCTACCTGTTATCCAAATGGCTCTACTTGCTTTACTCAAGGTGCATGCTGTTCTGGCTACTGCGATGGTAGCTATCGCTGCGCAGCAAATGCATCGGCAACGCCGACACCCATGAGCTGTCTTCCCAACGGGTATTTATACTTTGGTGGCACTCCATGCTGTTCAGGGTACTCCACTCCCGACGGCGTCTGTGCATCACGACCTACGTGCCAGCCAGACGGGTGGTGGTGCAACGACGATCCCCAGTGCTGCTCAGGAAATTGTGATTATCTCTTTTTCGAATGCTACAGCTATAGCGGAGGTGGCGGCGGCGGTGGCGGCGACGAGTGCAATTATGAGTGCTATTGGGACGAGGACTGCATATGCGATTACTGCGACGGCTACTGGTGTCAACCTATCGATCCAGTGCTGGTTGATCTTTCAGGACACGGTTTTGATATGACAGATGCTGCGAATGGAGTGACATTTGATTTCTTTGGTCACGGAACGCCGCGGCGCTTATCATGGACGGCCACAGGATCTGACGACGCTTGGCTAGTGCTCGATCGCAATAGGAATGGAAACATTGACAACGGCAAGGAGATGTTCAGTAACATGTCTCCGCAGCCACAGCCGCGAGCAGGCTCTTCCCGGATCGGGTTTCTTGCGCTCGCCGAATATGACAAGGCGGCCCACGGCGGTAACGGCGACGGTGTGATTGATAAGAACGACGAGATCTTTCCCTACCTACGTCTCTGGCAGGATGCGAATCACAATGGCACTTCCGAATCATCAGAGTTGCATTCACTGCCGGAACTGGGCGTGGAATCGATCTCGCTCGATTACAAAGAATCGCGCCGCACAGATCGATACGGTAACGTCTTCAGATACCGCGCAGAGGTCTATGGCACAAATCACACCGATCTCGGTCGCTGGGCTTATGATGTGGTGCTCTTGAGTGAGAAGCGAGGTCCGGCACAAGCGCTAAGCGCACAAAAACAAATAGCCAGCGAGCGTCTTCCGAAAGTAAACATACTGCAGTTGTTAGGAATCCGGGGCTTAGACGAAAGTAACAGAGGCTTCATGGACAGGTCTTGGTTACATGAAGTCCCCAATCAGTAAGCCGCCATAATTGCGTGCCGTTCATCGAGCTACGTCGGCTCGCGTAAATAAGTAGGTCTGGCTAAATACGACATCACATCATTCAAAGTCTCTGCGCCGAATTGTCGCAACTTTAGATAGACAGGCGCGGCGAAGATAATGAAATCTTAATCTGCATAGCTGCGTGCGCTTAACTGATAGTGCCGGCGCACATGCGTGCGCTACGTTTGCTTTACCAAAACACTCCTAAAAAATTAGTTGACAATCTGCTTCGGGGCGTGTATAAGTCCTAAAACATTAGGAGCAAAGCTAAAAACAAATCGCCAGGCGAAAAACTGAACATCTGACGCCGCTGGAACTCGAAATCATGCACGTTCTGTGGGAAACGGGCCCGGCCAATGTGCAGAGTGTGCAGCAGCATCTCGAGCGCGAATTGGCGTACACCACCGTTCAGACCATGCTCAACATTCTGCATCGCAAGGGCAAGGTAAAGCGCACGCTCAAAGATCGCGCATATTTTTACAAACCAGCAGTCAGCCGCAGCCAGGTCGTCGGCCAGCATTTGAGCGACATCGTCGACCGCTTGTTCGGCGGATCGGCGGAAAGTTTGGTCATGAGTCTGGTCGAGACAAAACATCTGACGCCCCGGAAGCTGGCGCGACTTCAGAAGCTGCTGGAAGAAACTCGCGAAGAAGAGAAATGAGAGTCATCGCTCAATTAGTGTTGACGTTTCTGTTGAATGCTTCGTGGCAGAGCGCATTGCTGGTAGCGTTCGCCATTTTATGTGATTGGCTTTTGCGCGGACTCGCCGCCCGTTACCGGCACTTGCTCTGGGTGATCACTTTGGTTTCGTGTCTGGTTCTTCCGCTACTGAGCTGTGCACCGTTAACAAAGACACTGTGGCGCGACCAGCGGGCGAACATTGGAGTGACCGCGAAGCCAATTGTGATCAGTAGAATACTCTCGCCTGATGTTGATGAGACAGAAAGCTCGAACTCCGAGGCGCCGGCTTCTTCAATTAAGGCCGAGCCAGCGCGACGGATATTCTCAATGTCTCCAATTCACGTCAAGCCAAGCCTCGCGGAAGCGCTGCTGGCGCTCTATGTGATTCTCCTTCTCTGGCGAACGGCAAACTTGCTCCGCGCCTGGCGCCGAACCAGGGTAATCGTGAAGAGCGCATACAAATTCACATTTCCTCAACGCGCTCAAACGATAATCCAAAGATGTCAGGCTGCGATCGGTTCCCAACGCGTGCGCATTCTTTGTTCGATGAACGTGCCGGTGCCGATTACCTTCGGCCTGATCAATCCGGTTGTCATTCTGCCCGAGCGTTTGTTACATGAGATTGACGAAGAGCTGCTCACCACGGCCGTCGGCCACGAATTAATTCACGTCGCGCGGAGAGATTATCTGGCGAACTTGATCTATGAATTCATTTATTTGCCGCTGTCGTTTCATCCGGCGGCGGCCCTGGTACGGCGACGCATCAAGCAGACGCGGGAACTTTGCTGCGATGAATCAGTCGCCGCAAAACTGATGAGAGCGGATGTTTATGCACGCTCATTAGTACGGATGATTGGTTGGGCGCCGCCCACGCGACGTCTGGCGATCGACACCACCATTGGCATCGACGAATCAGACACTTTGGAGGTACGAATCATGTCATTGCTCAAAACACCAAAGCTTAGTTCGCCCCGCAGAGCGCTTTTACTAATCGCTGCCGCATTGCTGCTCCTGACGCCTTGCGTCGCGGCTGCAAAGCTCGGGCTCAGTTTAGATTTCGAGCGGCAGGACACGGCTGCGAGTCTCGAACGACAAGACCTCGCTGTGAGCGCCTCGCAGCGACAGAGCCAGGAGTTGTTGGAGCGACAAGAACAGCAGCAAAAGAGTGAGAAGTTAAAGCGTGAGATGCAGGCGCTAAAGGAACAAGCGCGAACTGCGCCGGCATCGCAACGTTCCGAGATCGAAGGGAAACTACAAGAGGTGCAGCGAGTCTTGGATGAACAGCAGCGGCAATTCTCAGATGCTGAAGCGAGGCTGCGCGAAGTCCAACAGAAGTTGGAAGAGCATGAGCGAATGGTTCAGCAGGAGGAAAAGCTCAAAAACGAAAAGAGAGTGCAAGACCTGCGCGCAGCTCTGGCGCAAATGGAAAAGAGCCAGCCGCCGGATGAAGCCCGGATGCGCGAGTTGAGAGAACAGCTTTCGCAGATGGAAAAGAACGACGGCAACAGAAAAGCCAAGTTGATTTACAAAGTTGAGCCCGAATACCCGGACGACGCGCGCGCAAGAAAGATCGAAGGCTCAGTGCAGCTCGGATTGACGATTGACCATGACGGCGAGCCTCAGAACATTCAAATCAAGAGATCACTCGACCCGTCGCTGGATCAGGCCGCGGTTGACGCCATTCGCAAGTGGCGCTTTGAACCGGCGATGAAAAACGGCCAGCCGGTTTCCATGTGGGTTGTAGTGGAAATCTATTTCGGGCCTGGAACCAAAGGCTTGGATCAAGATCAAAACGAACGCGAAGCGCGCGAAAAACGTGAGCTGGAGGAACGGAACAGTAAGGAAGCGACAGTCACGACTCGTCGGGGCATAACGGAGGGTGAGCGCAAAGGCGAACTTCAGGGCGAGGAATACGGGGTGCTACTCAATCGAGAAGCAGAGCGGCGCGCTGAGCGCGAAATGGAGGCCAAACAAAAAGCCGAACTTGCCAGTCACGCGAGGATCACGATGGACCATGCGATTCAGATCGCGACCAGCCAAACACCGGGAAAAGTTTTGGAGTGCAGCCTGGTCGGTGAACGCTGGGAAGCTCCCGGTAAATTGGGAAAGGACAGCCTGGTTCTCTATCACGTCGTAGTTTTGTCCGGCGATGACGCGAGTCCGGTAACCTATCATGTGTTGGTCAACGCGTTCGATGGAACGATCTTCAGAACGAGCAAAGAAGAGCGCCGCATCGGATTTGCAGAGTCGTCCGGCAGAGCGCCGATTCAGGGCGGGACTCTAAACGGAAAAGCCATCAGCCTGCCGAATCCGACGTATCCTGCCATCGCCCGGGCCGCGCACGCTGAAGGTCCAGTCGAGGTCCGCATCACCATCGATGAAGAGGGGAATGTCGTGGCCGCGAAAGCCGTTTCAGGACATCCGTTGTTGCAAGCCGCAGCCGTAAGCGCTGCGCGTGAAGCAAAATTTGCACCCTCACGTTTGCAGGGCGAACCTGTAAGAGTGAGCGGAGTGGTTGTCTACAACTTCACAGCACAGTAAAGGAGTAGCCCGACCGCAAGGACGGGCTTACTACCTGGTGGTGGCTCCTCCAGGGAAGAAGGCGGCCAATCGGCCGCCTTCTTTGATCATGGGCAGTATAAAACAAACGTTCCGGTGGGTTCGTTGAAAGTGCCGTAGGCACGAAATATCTATAGAACAAAAGCATTCTCTGGCTCATACTCTTCCGAATTGACCGAGATGCCAGGCATCTCGGTCGATTCGGCAGGAAATGAAATCGTCTTCGCGTTAGCTATAAACATTTCGCCGCTACGCGGCTCGCTTTTCGTTAGACTCCGAACCGGCGGCAGATAACTTCAGAGGTTAAGGTCGCTTGAGTTCAGTTGGCGACTCAGCCGCGTAAGCAAGACAAGCCCGGATGTCTTCTTCGGTGAGTTCCGGATAGTCACTGAGAATCTCTTCATGCGTCATTCCCGCTGCCAGCCAACCGAGCACGTCGGCAACGGCAATCCGCATCCCTCGAATCGTCGGTCGCCCACCGCGCTTGCCGGGTTCGATGGTGATGATGTTTTGATAGTTCATCCTTTAACTACTTTAGCACAGCCTCAATTTGGTAAGCAGTGAAGACCGATAGGAATCTAAAACCACCCCCGACTCGGCGAAAGGCAGATGGCCCTTCTCACTTCCGAACGACAAGGATGTTGTGATTGAGTCTACGATGGAGTTGCCCAAGCAAGCTTCAGCGGACTTTATGAACCATCGTATACGACGCCGTACGCAGGGTGGGGTAGGAGGACAGTGGTTAGTGACACCGCCTCCTACCCGATTTGAAAACCACCGGAAGGAAAAATTACCGCGCCGGGCACTCAAACTGCGCGCGCTGTGAATCAAGAGTGTTCGTCAGGCTGGTGCAGTCTGCTTCCCCGCCGCACAGAAACGCATCCGCCCCGGCAAGGCTCTCTGCAGTCAAGTTTACGTACTCCTGATTGGCGCCGTTCGCGATATTCAGCCTGGCAGTGATGACCTGGTGCAAGAGGGCTGTGGTGCAATCGCCTTCACCCGGCGTTGTGAGCAGGATACCCTCCAGTTGCTCGGCAGTGTAAGAGGTGCAACCGATGGTCAACCCGCCCTCCAGAACAGCCGCGGGCCAGGCGTCCGGATAATTGGTGGTCCAGAAGTCCACGCTCTTGATGTTGGGATCGCAGTTGACGGGACACTCTAAGGTGGAGCAGGTCAAATTCTCCGTGAAGGCGCTCCGCTGCCGCGTGCTGTTGGCATGAGCAAAGACACGGAACACGTAGTTGTGACTGCACAAGAGCCTCACCTCCGGGCAATCAGTGGACACCCCGTTATCGAGCATCAAGTCGCCGATCCGCACGGTGGCCGGTTGGCCTGCCGCGAGGTTGTAGTTCGAGGAGGAGGCATTGCCAGAAAACGACGCCGTGCAGAAAGACTCGCCGCATGTTGGAACGCCTTCTGCATCGAGTGGACAGCTTGAATTAGCCGGCCATCCGAATTGGTTGTAATCGCCTGTCGTCTGCCACTGGATGGTGAACCCGGCAGGCGCGCCCGTGGGAGACCCGGCCGTGACGTTGATGTCAAGGTAGTCCTGGCCGGAACCGCCGCACGAGATGATCGGCGTGGACATTGTCGGCTTCACTGAAGCGGACCCGGGTGTGCTGCTGAGAAACATCACCGCAAACGCAATCACAGCAAATCCAAGTATCGCGAAGGCAAGTGTCTCGCGTCTACAGTATTTCTTGATCGTCTTACTCATGATTTTTCTTTCTCCTTTTCAGAACCGGTTTATTCCGTCGGTGGAGCCCAAAACGACCGGCAAAACCGGAGGGGCATTGGGACTGAAGGTTATGCTGAACTTAAATCCAAATGAGGGACCCGTCAGCAGAC